>CABFVV010000005.1_pt1 | contig 156841 bp, 151 predicted proteins | sample 8864751 | NCBI WGS metagenome assembly CABFVV01 (sample SAMEA5735770, study PRJEB23740) | soil metagenome | biome: forest; feature: forest soil; material: soil | place: USA | collected 2013-10-13 | depth 0.1 m | reverse complement strand
GAACATCGGTTCAAGACCACGAGGCCGCTGAGGAAGCGCTGCGTCACGCAGGGTTTAAGCAGTAAGCCTGGGCCGTTGAACGATCGCCTTGCCGTCAATCGACAAACGTCCACAAAGAGGTGGAACCGTTGCTCGTGAGGGACCGGCGCGGACGGCCGGATCACTCCGATAACTGCCATTGAAGCCCTGGCGGCTCGAACGGCGGCTTCGGGTCGGCAAGGAGCATTCGAATTTCTCGTAAGCGAGGCCGTCCCTGGAACGTCGAGTGCCTGTCGAACACTTGAGTCGAAGCGAGGTGCACGATTGCGCCCTAGGTCCGCGCTTTACACCACGCTCAACTTGTCCACGACGCGCTGTACTCCCTTCGCTGACCACGCAGCCCCGCACGCAGCGCGCTTTTCTGCCAGCGAACTGACAGTACCTGTCAGCGTTACGACCCCGTCGTGCACGTCGATTGCGATGCTGGCGAACTCTCGCTGTGCACGTCGCGCAAGTGCTGCAGAAATCTGGGTGCCAACGTCCGCGGCGACTTTATCGGCCCGGACGGTGATCTGGTTCGACACACCCATTACTCCACGCATGCGGCTCACCAGCATTTCAGCGGCATGATGCTGATAGCCCCAGTCGACTTCGCCGGCAAGGGCCACGCAACCGCGTTCGACCTCGACCTGAATGGCGTCCTTGGGGAAGTCTTCCTGCCACTTGAGCGCCGATAGGATCGCGGTGGCGAGATCCTCGTCGCTGTGCGACGCAGGCGACGATTCCGGGACATTCAATTCGATCACGAGCGCGCGGCAGCCGGTCACGCGTTGCGTAGCCTTCTGCGCCGCGAGTTTCTGTGCGTAACTCGCCACTGCCCCCCGAGCGTAACGATGCGATCATGAACCGTTACCCTGGTCTGCCTGGCGTCGATTGCTGGGTCCCAGAGCAATTCCTGCTCGACGTCTTGTTTTAGCGCTTGATCTGACTTCATCCCGGTCTCCTGCACAATCGTCGACGGCGCCGAAGGACGCCGCCACGGCGACGCATCCCGCACGTGGCGTGATGCACAACTTCTAGCATCGTCCGAAGCGTTCTGGCTATGTTGATATCGATCAACCCAGAGCTTCGGTGTCCGCGGCCGCGGCCCGGCCCCGGCGCGCACCCGCTATGACGGTGATCGGCCAGAAACGGTTACATGCTCGGCGCGTTACTCGGACACTCGTAGGATTGCTATTCATTAGATAAACGACATTCGAAGCCGCGCACCTTCATGCTGCTCCACACCCCCGATCTCGTCAAACGCGGCAATTCCAGACCGTTTCAGGAGTTTGGAGCAGCCCCCGTAAGCCACTGGACGCGGTTATCGACGATGGCGCGATCCCGGACGGGCACCTCTACGAAGGAATACAACCATCCCGTCGCGCGGGAATTCTTCAGACCACGCGCTGACCACTCTCGGCGTGAAACTTCATCGCCCGGTGATAACGTGGGAAAGGAATAGTTGACCGGCAGGTCCGTACCGTCATTTTGTTGATCAGAGTCAACCAACCCGACTGGATCGGCGCGATGATCCAGCGAACGGCCACGTACCGTTCGCAAGATTTAGCGATTTAGTGGGGGTCGACGATGGGAATTGGTATGCAAATAGCCTATCTTGGCCTCCCGGGAACCGCATCCCTGGAGGCAGAAGCGGCCGTGCAACTATTGCGCCTTCAACCGTACGGCACCTACTTCTCGGATTGTCAACTGGTGATCGAGCATGTGGGCCAGCGCTCAGGAAGTAGTCTGTACGAGGTTCGCCTTGAAATCGGGACCGCCGCGCTCGCACTGAGACGCATCGCACGTTGCGTACGCGACAGCGCCGAAGCGGCTATTAGATGTGCGTTCAATAAGGCGGTGCGGGCACTCGAAATTCTTTCCGCACATGGCAAGCTGTGAAAAACAACAAGCGCAGCGGCGACATTATGTCTTCGGCCACTGGTCGAATCGACTATGAACATATACTGTCCGACGCGAACGGAGGAACGGCGGTTGCACCTCAGAAGCAGCCGTTAGGCTGCAGCTAGGCCCTGTGGCCGCAAGGGATCGAAGGCCCTTGGTTGTCGTCGCGGCCGTATCTCTGATAAGGCTTCGCTATAATCAATCGCTTCCCGGCGTCGCCATGTCGAAACAATGTCTTCCAAGCGAAACAGGTCCCCCGGCCGAGCCCGCAGGCCGCTGACGAAAGCACTTCTATTGCCGATGGCTCGCGCCTCCGCCAGTGAGCGGTCGCTGTCCTGTCATCTTGCGCTGGTCGCATGCCGCGACGGACATGGCAACAGCCATCTGGTCAATGAACTTATGCGCGCGGTGTACCTGAGCTGGTATCTGCAGCGTGCTGGTTATGGCAACCAACTGGTGGAGCAGTTCAAGGTCGCCGAATATGCGGTCGAGAACACCTTGGCGCACGCTCACGAGACGGGGAGTGGTGGCTTGCGTCTGAGGTAATCAGCGACTTTGAAGCGCTGCTTTCTCTCTATGACGCCCAGCTCGAAAGGGCTCCTCTTCACGAAGTATTCCAAGCGGAGCGGCAGCTGCGGGTTTTTCTGACGGGAACGGACCATTCCCCGATCCCGTAATCGCCGTATAGGTAAGCCTTGGCAGGTTACCATTCGTGGCCGAGCCCCCGCCGACTGGATCATTGCATAATTGATTGAGCTGTCGATATAGTTCGTATTCCTTTATAGTTTACATAATGATATTGATCAATTTCGGGTATATGCTGGACTGCGACATAGCGACCGCGGAGCGCGCGCCGGACGCGTTGTGAAAATCTGCCAAAGTCCTTGGGCAATTCCCTTCACGTGCAGGAAGGCGCATGAACACAACCGCTTTCGGCGCGAACTGATCGCGCCATTTGACTCGGCAGAATAGTTGTTCTGTTCGAGGTTGAGGAGGCGAGTACGACGAGCATCCTCGCTGTTCGGCACCAGCACGAGGATGACTATCACCAGGCAACCGCCTGCTCACCCGTTGCATCATCGAACAACCAGTCAAGGGCAGCGTGCGAGCGGCGAATCGTCGGCACGGTGAACGACGGACATCCTCGTTGCGGTCCTCCTGCAGAGTAGGGCTGGACAGTATCTCCGGAATCATGCCTCGTCACTCGGATCGAGTAGTTCGAGTCTGAATTGCCATCCTTCGAAGGCCATCAGGATCGCACCGAAATCGTTCCATTCCACACGCCGGCCATCGATGACGACACACGGCTGGCGGACGTCTTCGACCCCATTCCACTCGATACGGCCTCTGACCATTGTGTCAGCGACCTGCAGGCCACCAGCGTCCTCGCGTAGGTGTTTCATTGCCAATGCGCGCATCATCTTCTGCACAAGCTTTCCGAGCAGCACGAAGGGATCTGATCGCGGCTCGTCGAGAATCTGGAACCAGTATCCTTCTGATTCGTCGTCGTCCGCAAGTTCGAACGCTTCAAGCGAAAGCTGGTCCCCGAGCAGAAGGCTGCGGAAGTGGAATTCGTGCGAGCCGCCATCCATGTCGAGCAGACGAACCGGCGTGAACTGCGGATGTTCGAAGCCGACAATATCAGCCCACTGCGCCATGTCCTCGTTGAAACACCGGCTGCAGAGCAGGCGGTAGGTGCCGTCTGATGACGCCGCATTCACGGTATCGTACGGTGGCGTTCTCGCGCCGCAACGGACGCAGGTTTGCTCGGTCATCAATGCACCATCACGTATCGCCCGGCAAGGACGTTGCATCATTGTCGCATGTGCGTCAGGGTGCGCGTCGGCCCGCTCAAAGACGATTTTTATGCGCGGCAGCGCAGCCTTCAGCATGGCGTACCACCCTCAAAGGAGTTGCACGACGAACTTGCCGGTTGATTTCGTGAGATCTGTCGGGTGATGCGGTCGCCTTCTGGATCTACGCCCCAAATGCTGCAACCGGCTCGGGTAACCAAGGTATCGGCACGTCACTCGCGAATGTTCTGCCAGGGATTGATACTGTTGAAGTCGCTGACCGTCTTTCTCGCGAGGTTGTCGACAGTCTTCTTTCCCTTAACTGGCGTGTGTGAACGGCAACTGGCGTGGTCCCTCCGATCGAAGGGTCGCACGCAATCCTGGTTGATTGCCAGGACTACCACCGAGGTACATAGACATGACTCGAATGTACAACCCTCCGCAGCGGGGCGAGACGCTATGCGAGGACATGCCGACGGCGCTCGTAGTGTCGATTACTCAAGCCGCCAAGCAGTTCGCCGTCGCGCGCAGCTCTTTCGCGCATCCTGAACGAGCATACCGGCATCTCGCCGGAGACAGTGCTGCGCCTCGAACAGTGGCTCGGCGTCGCGAACGGTGGCAGCGCGGCCGTCAGTGCGGGCGTTATCGTGACGACGGCTTTGACTATTGTCTCGTTTCCAGCAACAGTCATTTCATACATTAGGTATTTACCCTAACGATAGTCCCTCTTAGACTGTGTCCATGGGCTGCAAACAAGTGCGTTTGTAGCACCACATAAAACAATCTCTGGAGGTAGGAATCATGAAATCGCTCATCAAAGCTGTCGCTGTTGCACTCGTCCTCTCAGCTCCGGTCGCATCGTTTGCTCAATCGAACCAACCGGTTACGCGCGCTGAAGTCCGCGCTCAACTGGTCCAGCTCGAAAAGGCCGGCTATAACCCGTCGACCGCAAACAGCGACGATTATCCGCAGAACATCCAGGCTGCAGAAGCCCGTGTCGCTGCGCAAAACCAGCTTGCACAAGCTGACACATCTGGAGTTGGTGGCGTCGTTAGCGGTTCGTCGGTGGCCGGCGTCCATGCCTACAAGAGCGAGGCAGAAGCCACTGGCCCGCACTCGATCTACTTCGGTCAATAACCGGTCAGGTTGGCAAGCCGCTGGCACACCAAGCGGCCGCCAGCATCGCTTCACCTCCTGGGTGAGCAGTAGGTCTGCGCACCGCCATTCACGCAACTGGCTCGCTATCGAGGTAACTGCCGTGGCGAGCCAGTTGCGTATCAAATACCTCCACCGCCAGATATTCTGGCGGGTTTGCCCAGCGACCCTGTCTGGGCTTTTTTTGGTGCGCCGAACTGGACTGAGGACTCGCACCCCTAACTGTTGCACATGCGAAGCACTTCTAGTGGAACGCAACGGTTTCCATGGTTTATAAATGCAACTAACCGTCTAATACCAACTCCCAACTCACAACACCAAACCCAAGTCTGCAAAGGGTGAGGGCGAACCGTGCACCCCTACGTCCGTCGTCTCTAGTGCTGGGGGCGGTCCGCCGCCGAGCGTGCTCTGGTAAATTGGAAGCGATTGACAGCAACGGCAACAGTTAGCCGATGAACCCACGTGTTGTGATGGACGTGCTTGATTTCACCGCTGGCGTGTCGTCGGACGGGAGCGAAATCGCCTTCCGGTTGCCAGACCCATTGATGACGCCGAGTGTGTAATTCCGCGCGAGGCACCCGACGTCCATTTCTGGCTGTCGGTAGGCGCCGGTGCTGGTGGTCGATGGTAAGGGTGCGTCTGTCGATCTGAGGCATGAGCCTGTCCTTCCTTCGATCTTCGATCGTCTATATCTTCGGGAGCGAGCGGGATCATCGCGTTCAGGTGCCCGAAGATGCGCTATTCAGTCGCGAAGCCACGGTAGGGCGCCAGTGGCACGATGCAGACCGCCTCTTGCATGCCCAAACCAAACAACGGCAGCCTGTTCAGGGCAGACTTTGCGCCGTCTTCGGACTCGACTTCGAGCAGGAGGCATGCGCCCCCCACGTCGCCACGGTGCCAAATGTGGCGCACGATGCCCTCGCCATAGAGTTTGCGAACGGCGGCGGTTTCGGCTGCGAGCCTCTCAGGGGTATATTCGGAGTCCGGAAATTTTTCGCTACGGCGGCGGGTTATGACGATGTATTGCATTTGATTGCTCCTGGTGTGTTGCCTCGAAGGGGAGCGCAGCGGAGCGTTGGGGGGGCCGGATTGTGCCTCCAATGATGACTACGCGTGTCAGCTCTCAAGAGGTAGAAGGCGGGAAAACCTCAGGGTTCGAACGAGGTTGCGGTGGCCCGCTCGCGCCAGGCCGCCATGTCGGAATGTACTTTCGCGATCTTTTCATCAATCCTGGCAAAGGCATCGGCGCCCAGCGGCAGCCGCAATGGCGGGGCCTCGGATTGCGCAGCCGCAATGATCACCTGCACAGCCTTCGCCGGATCGCCGGGCTGGCTACCATCGCGGCTTCCGACGTTCGCGCGTGTCACGCCGGCGGTGGACGCGTAGTCCTCGATCACGCGCTCGGCTTTGGACATGGATTGCGACGACAGGAATTCGGTCCGGAAGTAACCGGGCTCGACGATCATCACGCGAATGCCGAAAGGTTTCACCTCCAGGGCAAGCGCTTCGGACATGCCTTCGACGGCAAATTTGGTCGCGTTGTAGATCCCGAACCCGGCCGAACCCGCCATGCCGCCAACCGACGAGAAGTTGATGATCAGGCCGGAACGCTGTTCTCTGAATGAGGGTAGAACCGCTTGTATGACGTTCAGCGTTCCAAACACATTCGTTGCGAACACATGTCGCGCTTCATCCGGCGAGACCTCCTCGACCGCGCCGACCATGCCGAAGCCGGCATTGTTGACTGCTACATCGATTGGCCCGACGGTCTCGATGATATCCAGGACGACTGCGTGCGCATCCTCCGGGTTCGTCACGTCGAGCTTGAATACGGTCAGATTTTCATGGCGAAGATCGCTGAGGCCGCTGCGTGTCGTACCAGCGACATGGTGTCCATTCTTCAGAAGTGCTTCCGACAATTGCTTTCCGAAGCCTCGGGAAATTCCAGTTATCAACCAGTTCGACACGATTTAACTCCTCTGCGTTGTTCATCTCGTGCAAAAAGGATACGATTGGCCACGCTCACCGTCCAATTGACTATCATCGGCTCTGTGATTAGATAACCTTATGAGCCCGATCGACGTTAAACATCTGCGCTATTTTGTCGGCGTCGCCGACGAATTGCATTTCGGACGCGCGGCAGCAAAGCTCGCGGTAACGCAGCCAGCGTTGAGCCAGCAGATCGCGGCGCTGGAAGCCATTCTGGGTGTGCAGCTTCTGGTCCGTGATCGCAGAGGCGTCGTACTGACGGCCGCAGGTGAGGTCTTTCAGGCGCAGGCCATCGAGATCCTGGCCCAGATGGAAACGATGGTAGAAGTCACGCGTCGCACCGCATTTCAAAACGAACAGCGGATCGCGATCGCTATGGTCGAATACACCGATCTGCCCTTCATCGTGCCTGCGTTGACGGAACTGCAGAAGCTCTATCCCAACGTCAAGATCAACCGCAAGGAGATGGTGTCAACGCAGCAAATCAAGGCCCTGATCACCCACCAGATCGACATTGGCATTGGCGTGCTGTTGACGAATGAAGATCAGACTGCGAACGTTTCGACCCGGTTTGTCCTCGACGGGCGATGGCTATTGGCCGCGCCGCGCATTCACCGGCTAGCCCAGGTCAAGGTTATTCATCTGACAGATCTCCTGGACGAAAACCTGATCATCTTTTCCCGCAATGTCAACGAGCCGCTCTACGATGCTGTTCTGGCGAGCTTCCAACGCGCCAAGGTTGAGCCAAACTTCGTCTACGAGACCACACAAGCGCAGATCGGTCTGCGCATCGTCAAGGATAGTGGCGGACTAATGCTCGGCGCCGACTACGTGTTGAGAGAGAGGCACGATGACATCGTCTATATCCCGATCGAAGGGCTCCCGAATTTGAACGTGCATATCTTTTGGCGGGAGCAGGAAAGCTCCGGTCTCGTCCTGGACTTCGTGGAGTTCCTGGCTGAGGCGGCACTGCGTGACTGAAGGCACACGGCGTCTTTCCGCTGTGCTGGGATCGAGAAACCGCGTCGGGTAAATATCTTTCAACTATCTTCGCAACGACCGTGGGGTCAACCCCGTTGTACCGTTTTCTGTCTATGGCGAACCACAAGAATCAACATCCGGAATCGAACGCTACCCCATCGAATAGATCGCTCGAGCGAGGGCTCGAACTGCTGCGCGCGTTCGGTCCCGGTGCGACGCTTCTCGGCAACGGAGAACTCGCGGAACGCACCGGCCTGCCGAAGGCGACGGTGAGCCGCCTGACGCGAACACTCGTGGAGGCGGGCTATCTCGAGCACGATGTGGTACGCAGGGCGTACAGACTGGGCCTGCCCGTACTCAGTTTGGCGCAGGCGTTGCGCAGCGGATCCACAGTACTCAATGCTGCAGGACCGCTAATCCGCGACACTGTCCAGGCAAAGCGCATCAATGTCGGAATCGCAGGCGCCGACCGGGAAGAGATGGTCTACCTTGAGTCCATTCGTTATAACCAGCGAGCCTCATTACGTACGATTGTCTCGGGACAACGCGTGCCGATGGAACTGACTTCGCTCGGGCGCGCGTATCTCGCAGCGCTGCCGCAGGCGGAATTCACCGCCCTGATGGACGCGTTCAAGCGGCGCAAACGGTGCGGCTGGGAGCGTCTCGAGCGGGAAATCACTGAAGCTGTAGACGATGTGCGCCGAAGTGGCTTCTGCGTTGCAAGCTGGCAGCCGGAGGTGATCGCACTCGCGACGCCCCTCGCCATTCCTGGACATCGTTTGCTGGTCCTCAACTTTAGCGTCCGTACGGCGGCGTCAAACGACAGCGTTGTAAGCGAACTCGCGGCGCCCCTGCTGCGTCTGCGCGACGAGATTACAGCCGCGTGCGCGCGCCTGGAAGGCTGAAGACTGCACGCTTCTCTTTCATTCCCGGCGTTCACTGATCGCGCGCGCTGGAATACCTAGCACCACTGCAAGACCGCCGAGAATGGAGACGAACGCAACCGCATAGAGGCCCACGGCGCTGCTGCCGAAGTGCGTCGATGCATAGCCGATGACCGAAGGTGCCGAAATCCCGCCAAACTGGCCGAGGCTGCTAATGAGGCCGATGCCGCTTGCTGCCGCGGTGCTCGACAGGTATGCGGGTGGGATGGTCCAGAACAGCGACAGCATGCCCAGATAACCAGCCGTCGCGATGCAAAGCAGTGCTACCAGAATGCCTGCGTGATTCGCCGCCGCCGGCAAAAGCGCGACGCCCAGCGCGGCCATCAATGCGCTTGCCATGAAATGCCACCGCCTCTCCAACATGCGATCCGAGTTCCGGCCGAGCAGGTACATCGCGACTGCGCCGGCCACATACGGAATCGCGGAAAGAAGCCCAATGTGCCAGTAGTTCGATACGCCGCTTTTCTGGATCACGCTCGGTGCCCAGATGTGCACGACGATGCTCGCCCACGGCACACTGAAATAGGCGAACGTCAGGAAATAGAACTTTGGCTCCTTCAATGCGACCCAGATCGAACCATGAGCGCGTGCGGCCTTCGTTTGCGCGTCCCGGTTAAGCTCCGCCAGCAGGAGAGCCTTCTCGCCGTCCGAGAGCCAGGTCGCCTGATCGGGGCGGTCCGTCAGATAGACATAGGCAAAGACACCGGCGATCACTGAAGGAAATCCTTCGAGAAGGAACAGCCATTGCCAGCCGTTGTAGCCAAGTAAGCCCGACATGCTATTGAGAATCCATCCCGACACGGGTCCACTGATAATGCCGGATACGCAGATCGCCGTCATAAAGATTGACGTGACTCGGGCCCGCCGCGCGGCCGGAAACCAGTAGGTGAAATAGAGAATCACGCCCGGGAAGAATCCTGCTTCTGCTGCGCCCAGCAATACGCGCGCGATGTAGAACTGCGTCGGCGTCTGCACGAATGCGGTGCCCGCCGAAACGATGCCCCATAGCGCCATGATCCGCATGAGCGTTTTTCTCACGCCGACTCGGGCGAGCCACAGGTTGCTCGGCACCTCGAAAAGCATGTAACCCACGTAGAAGAGCCCTACGCCCAGACCGAATGCGGCGTCGGAAAGACCAATGTCACGCGAGAACTGTAGGTGCGCAAAGCCGATATTGGCGCGATCCAGATACGCGAAGACGTAACAAATAAAGAGGAACGGCAGCAGCCGCCAGGTGACTTTCCGGTAGACAGCCTCTGTCTGTGGTTGCGCGACGGCGCTTACGTCGATCGGATTGGAACGGGCTGCGTGCATCATGTCTCCGGGCTTGTATGGACCGCAGGATCGTTCATGGCAAGTGTCCTGCGTTGGAATCCATTATCGGCGCCGAACGCTCGATGACAATCAGTCAATTCCATCCAGTGGAATTGCTCAACCCTAGGGATAAAACTCGCTCCGTTCCACAGAATGGAATTGATGGGGTGTCGCGGGTGGCCGGTGGGGCTAAGCTGCATTGGCAGTTTGATCAGTCAGTCGACTCCAATTCAACCATCGAGACGCGCATGAGCACATCCATCATTCAAGTCACCATCGACTCACAGGTCGCCACGATCGCGCTGAATCGTCCTGAAAAGCGTAACGCCATCACCAACGAAATGCGTGCCGAACTGATCGCGGCGCTGGAGACCGTGTCGCGCGACCGTGACGTACGCGCCGTGGTGTTGACTGGCAACGGCAAGGGATTTTGCGCTGGGGGTGATGTAAGCGGCATGGCGCAACGTATGGAAGCGCCCGCCGGCGAGGTTGCGTTCAATGGTTGGTCCCGTCAGCAACTCGTGCACTACACAGTCGATCTACTTTACTCGATGCCCAAACCTACCATCGCCGCAGTCAACGGCGCAGCGGCCGGCCTCGGTGCTGATATGGCGCTCTCCTGCGACTTTGTCCTCGCGTCGCAGGATGCGAGCTTCACGTGGAGCTACATCAAACGCGGGCTGATTCCCGACGGCGGTGGCATGTACTTTTTGCCGCGACGGGTCGGCCTCGCGCGGGCGAAGGAACTGATTTTCAGCGGGCGCAAGGTGGATGCAAAGGAAGCGCTGGAAATCGGCATCGCGGATCGCCTGAGCGAGCCGGATTCGCTCATCACCGACGCTCACGCCTGGGCCGCTGAATTGAGCCAGGGTTCGGCCACAGCGCTCGCGCTGGGCAAGAGCATTCTCAACCAGAGCTACGAACTGTCCGCGCATCAGGTGTTTGCACAAGGCAGCCAGGCACAGGCCGTCTGCTACACAAGCCGTGAACATCGCGACTCGGTGCTCGCATTCCTGAACAAAACCAAGTGAGCACGAAGGAGATCGACATGAACGCAATTTCAAAATTGATGCATCCGGCGAGCGTAGCGGTAATCGGCGCATCGGCGGACGCAGCCAAGACTTCAGGCCGCCCAGTGGCTTACCTCAGGAAGCACGGCTTCGGCGGCGACATCTACCCTGTTAACCCGCGTTACGACTCGATCGATGGCCTGCCCTGTTATCCCGATGTAGCGTCCTTGCCGCACGCGCCCGATGTCGGCATGGTGCTGCTTGGGGCCGAGCGCGCCCACGTTGCGGTGCGGGATTTGGCGAGCCGCGGAACGAGCGCGGCAATCGTGCTGGCGAGTGGCTATGCAGAGATCGGCGAGGAAGGTGCCAGACGTCAGGCGCAATTGATCGAGGCAGCAGGGTCCATGCGCCTGCTCGGCCCGAATACGATCGGGCTCGTCAATCTCACCGATCGCATCACGCTGTCAGCAAGCGGTGCGCTGGAGACCGACGCTTTCACAGTTGGTGGGATCGGCGTGGTATCACAAAGCGGGGGAATTCTTGGCTCGCTGTTGTCGCGGGCGGCAGCACGCGGTATTGGCCTGTCAAAGCTGGTGTCGACGAGCAATGAAGCAGATCTCGACATGGCAGACTTCGTCGATTATCTGGTTGACGATGATTCGACTTCCGTTATCGCGCTCTACATGGAAGGGCTGCGTCATCCGGACCGATTCCGGCGTGCGGCGTTACGGGCGGCGGCAGCAGGCAAGCCGGTCGTGGTGTTCAAGATCGGCCGCTCAGAATCCGGCGCACGCTCGGCGGTCTCGCATACGGGCGCGCTGGCCGGCTCCGACCGCATGTACGAAGCGCTTTTTAGCCAGGTCGGCGTGATTCGCGCCCAGACGTTTGCCGATTTACTCGACATTCCTCATGCGCTCGCTACGCGCCGCAAGCTCTCCGGGCGACGGGTGGCGATTCTGACCTCGACCGGCGGCGCGGGTACGCTCGTCACCGATACCCTCGGCATGGCGCACTTTGAGACCCCGCCTCCTGATGAAACGACTGCTGCAAAGCTGCGCGCGCTCCAGACCGGCGATCATGCAGTGCTCGACCGCAATCCGATCGACGTGACGCTCGCGGGTCTGCAGCCGGCTCTCCTGCGCGGTGCGATCGGCACGCTACTCGACAGTCCGACTTACGACGCGGTCGTGGTTATCGTTGGATCATCGGGCCTCGCGATGCCTGACCTGATGGCTGACGCGATCCGCAGTTCGCTGCCCGGGAGTGACAAACCCGTGATGGCATTTGTAAGCCCGCACGCGCCGGAGATCACACAGTTGCTTAACGGGCAGGGAGTGCCGGCGTTCTCATCGCCCGAAAGCGTGACGAGCGCACTTGCGGCGATGTGGCAGTACGGCGAGTACATGCACCGCACAGTGAGTTTGGACGAACAACACTCTGAAGCAGAAGTCAACGTGAGCGATCTACCCGCAGGATCACTAAACGAAGCGCAGTCGAAAGACCTTTTTGCCCGCTTCGGTGTGACAGCGGTACGCGAGCGTGTCGTCACGAACGCGAATGAAGCCGAAAGCGCCGCTCGCGAGCTGGGTGACAAGGTCGTGCTCAAACTGCTGTCGAACACGATCACCCACAAGAGCGATGTCGGCGGCGTAGCGGTTGGGGTCACTGCTGACAGCATCGGGGTGCGCTTGAACCGTATGCGGGACGACGTTGAAACCGCGACTGGCGTATCTGCGAATGCGTTTCTCGTTCAGGAAATGGTGACCGGTGGAACGGAACTGATTCTCGGTCTTCGTCGAGACCCATTGGGCACAGCATTGCTGCTCGGCATGGGCGGCGTCACAGCGGAATTGTTCAAGGACACGACGATGCGACTCCTCTCCAGCGAAGCGCCGCTGTCGCGCGATGACGCACTCGAGATGATTCATGAACTGAAAACGTGGCCGCTGCTCGACGGGTATCGTGGACGGCCGCGCGCTGATATTGATGCCCTCGTGACCGCAATCGTCGGCTTTGCGCGAATGGCGGTGCAGCTTGGCGGGCGTATTGTCGAAGCAGAAATCAATCCGATCTTCGTGTTGCCAGCAGGACAAGGCGTGCGGGCAGCCGACGGCGTTGCTGTACTCGCATCGGAGCCTCACGATGAATGACGAGGCTCTAGTCATACTCTCATCAAATTCTTGCTAAGAAGGCGCCTATCCTCATGAGATCGATGCGGCTCTCCAAGCCTTTGGCGTCGCGATGAGCCCCTTGGCCGTTGCTGACATGCTGGGACTTGATATCGCGTGGCGGATGCGCAGAGTTCGTGTAGCAAGTCGCCCTGCCGATGTACGCTATATCGACATTCCCAACAGGTTGTGCGAAGCGGGCTGCCTCGGGCGCAAGACGGGCGCGGGTTATTGTCAATACGCCGCCGGTTCAAACGCTCGCTAACGCCTCGATCGTCGCATCCAGAAGTGCACGTAGTCGCGCGACGCGACGCAGATCGCGGTGATAGCCAAGCCAGACATCGCGCCCAGGCGGCGCTTCGCCCAGATCGATCCGCCGAAGTCCAGGCGTCGCATCGCCAAGCGGGCAAGGCAGCACGGCGAAACCACTTCCTTCGACACACATGCGCGCCTGTACGCCACGATTGTTGCTGCCGAACACAATCTTCGCCTTGGGCAGCATGCGCTTGACCCACTCGACGTCGGGCAGCGAACCGAACGCGCTGTCCATGCTGATCAGCTTGTGTCCGTCACCTTCCCCGCAAGAAGGCGGGATCAGATCGACATGCCCGTACAGCGCATAGTCGATGTGCATGAGCTTGCGCTGGATGACGTCGGGTTCGTCAAAGGGCGTAATGCGGAACACCAGATCCGCTTCGCGCCGAGCGAGGTTGTAGAGGCGCGAATCCGTGACAAGCTCCAGCGAGATACCTGGGTGCTTCGCCAGAAAGCGCGCGAACACCGGCGTGAGTATGTGCATGCCGAACCAGTCCGACGACGAGACCCGCAGCAGCCCGGTTAGCTGCGTTTCCTTGCCGGTTAACGCGCGCGTGAAGCCAAGCGCTTCCTCCTCCATTCTCTCGGCATAGGACAGCACAACCGCGCCGTCGTCTGTCAGGACGAAGCCATCGCTGGTGCGCTGAAACAGCGTGTGTCCGAGCGCTTCCTCGAGCGCGCGCAACCGGCGGCCCATGGTCGGCTGGGTCTGTCCAACGCGCTTTGCAGCCGCCCCCAGCGTGCCGCAGCGGGCAATCGCCAGAAAGATCCGAACATCGCTCCAGTCGAACGTCATCTCATTCATTTTTGTTTGACATCTGTGCAATAACATTAATTTACATGCTTTCCGGCATGGCTCATTCTGCACGTATCAACTTGTTTGTTCCATCGGAAAGGAAATGATCATGACCATGCAGGCGCTCGTCCTCAATCGCTACAACGGCCCGCTCGAATTGACAGAAATCTCAATGCCACAAGCCGCGCACGGCCAGGTGCGGGTGCGCATTGCCGCGAGCGGCCTCAATCTGCTCGACACCAAGATACGCGCCGGAAGCGCAGCGCATGCCAAACATCCGCTGCCGCTGCTGTTAGGCATTGATATGGCCGGCGTAGTTGACGCCATTGGCCCCGGCGTCACCGCGTTCAAGGTCGGCGACGAGGTGTACGGGATGACGGGCGGCGTTGGCGGCATTCAGGGCTCGCTGGCCCAGTATGCAGCAGTCGATGCAGACCTCCTCGCGATCAAACCGGCCAATCTTTCGATGCGCGAAGCCGCGGCACTGCCCCTCGCGTTTATCACGTCGTATTCCGGCATTGTCGATCGGGCGCGTTTGCAAGCGGGGCAAACCGTGCTGGTACAGGGAGGAGCAGGCGGTGTCGGGCATATCTCGGTGCAACTGGCGCGCGCACTCGGTGCACAGGTCTTCACGACAGCGAGTTCACGGGACCACGATCTCGTTGCGCGTCTAGGCGCTACGCCGATCGATTACCGGGCGCAGTCTGTGGAGCAATACGTCGAATCATTGACGCAGGGCGCAGGCTTTGACCTGGTGGTAGACACCGTTGGCGGCCCAACGCTCGATGCTTCGTTCGCCGCAGTCAAACATTTTGGTCACGTGGTCAGCGCGTTGGGTTGGGGTACACATTCGCTGGCTCCGCTGTCGTTTCGCGAAGCGACGTACTCAGGGGTGTTCACCCTATATCCGCTCCTGACGGGTCTGCAACGCGCGCACCACGGAGAGATGCTGCGCGAAGCTACACGACTGGCGGAAGCCGGCAAGCTCATGCCGAATCTCGATCCTCGCCGGTTCGATCTAGGGTCAGCGGAACGCGCCTATGTTGCCATAACGGACGCTACCGCACGTGGGAAAATCGTGGTGGACGTCGCATAAGGTGCGCTGAGTTAACGTGAAAACTGGCTGGGGTTTCGATTTTGGCAGCAGCAAAGGGCCGCTATCAGCCGATGCCCCGCTGTTTGGTTACCTTTCGCGACTGTCTGTTCATGGCCGGAAGTACGCGTTCGCACAAACCGCCGGAAAGCTGCCATTGAGAATTCCAACATCCTCTCGGCGACACCGTCGTCGAACTGGTGCAATCGGCGAACAAGAGCCGTCGACGATTTTGATTCGGGCGGCAAAAATCAGCTTGATACCGGTCGTTCGATCACCGCCGACGGATGTTTCTGTTAGAGCCTCTTTCGCATGCACATGGCGGTCGAAGGGCACAGGACTGCGAACTGCCTGCACAACCGCACCTCGCTGGGTACATCGTCGCGACTTGCCAGCTCATAGCCGGCTCGCGCAAAAAAGCGCTCAGCAGTCGTTATCAGCAGCCAGACTTCCTGTTGGCCGAGTGAGCGTGCGTTGTCTTCAAGCAGTTCGACCAGCTTCCTTGCGACGCCTGTCCCGCGCCATTCTGGCGTGATGGCAAGCGATCGCAGGAGCACACTTGAGCCGAGCTGCTCGAGACCGCCGCTACCGACAACCGTTCCCCTTGCATCTTCGGCAACGAGGAATCCTTCGATGAGCGTCGTCGAGACATCTTCAACAGGTAGATCGTTCGCGTTTAACAGGTTTTGGATCGTGCCGAGGTCGGCTTCGTTGGCCTTTCTTATCTTCATGGCAGTATGCTCACTCGAAACTGGCCTGATGTTCGACAAATTTTTTGGCAGAGGCGAAGCGTATGGCGAGAATGAACGCAGCAGCTGAAATCAGCGACACCAACAGCACAGTCCATTCGACAGGCACATAATTGCTGCTGACCGTCCAGATCGCCGCGGCTGAAATCGGTGCGATCCCCTTGGCAATGTTCGAGGGCATCGATAGCAGTCCGCTCACAGCTCCATAGCCCTCCGTCCACATCACGTCCTGCACAATCGTCCCGCGCAGGATCGTCATCATGCCGTTGGCGCCACCGTAGACGACTGCGAACAGAATCAACAATGCAGACGACGTGCCTGCGCACATAAGAACAACAACCGACGCGGGAAACGCTGTTGTGATAACGATGCCGACAATCGACGGACGAACATTGCGGCCGATCGTGAACCACAGCACGCGCGCAAGCACCTGAGCCGGACCGATCACCGCCATTGTCATCAAGATCATTGCTGGCGACACTCGCGGCTCCGCCATGAGCGGGACCAGGTGGAAGGTCAGCGCCGCAAATGTCGCATAGTAGGCCGTGAAACAGACCGCAAGCGCCCAGAATGTCGGCGTCCGTAAAGCGCGCCCGGTTGCCGCTTCGTTGGTCGCCTTCAGCGCGGCCTTGTAGTCCCGATCGTCTTCGCGGGGCGCATCGCGACCGATTGCGAAAACATGTATGGGTAGACAGATTGCCAGATTGAATCCGGCAAGCGCGAGCAGCGCGTCTCGCCAGTGGAGAAAGTCGACCAGAACCTGTGTCAGGGGGATAAAGACGGTACTGGCGAAGCCGGCCACCAACGTGACCAATGTAATCTTTGTGCGAAAGCTGCCTGGAAAGTCCCGTGTGATCACCGCGAAAACCGGATCGTAAAGCGTCGCGGCCATTGCGACGCCAAGGCCGATCCAGACGACAAACAGTGTCACGAGGCTATGTGCCTGCGACCACAGCGCCAGCATCGCTGCGGCCAACACTGTCCCGCAGACCATGACACGCCGGCCGTGGCCGTGGTCGATCCACTTTCCGACCGGATAAGCCGCCAACCCTGAAATCAGCAGGCCGACCGAGAGCGCTGCGTTCGTCGCCGTCCGGCTCCATCCCATCGCTCCTTCCATCGGCACGACAAACAGGGAGAACGCGTAATAGATCGATCCCCAGGAAACGAGTTGCGCAACTGCGAGCGCCCACGTTGCGATAGTGTCGCGATCACTGTTGCGTCCGTCACTCCGTTTCGCTGTCGTCGGTGTCTGCATTCGTGGTCACTGCCTCATGGTTCATGGCGGCCGCCGCTAGTGTTATTGCAAGCTCCGGGTGCGCTTCTTTCCGTTCACTGTAACGATCTGTCAGGTAGTCCGAGCGGTCACGTACCAGCAGCGTGAACTTGTACAGTTCTTCCATCACGTCCACGACACGATCGTAATATGCCGAGGGTTTCATCCGACCGTTTGCGTCGAACTCCTGCCAGGCCTTCGCCACCGAAGACTGATTCGGGATGGTCACCATACGCATCCATCGCCCAAGAATGCGCAGCGCGTTCACCGCGTTGAACGATTGCGATCCACCGCACACCTGCATTACCGCGAGCGTGCGGCCTTGCGTAGGGCGAACGCCGCCGCTTTCCAGTGGTAGCCAGTCGATCTGGTTCTTGAATACTGCCGTCAAGGTTCCGTGACGTTCCGGGCTGCACCAGACATGCCCTTCCGACCACTCCGAGAGTTTCCGTAGTTCGACCACCTTCGGATGGTCGGCCGGCACGCTGTCAACAAGCGGCAGGCCGTGCGGATCGAAGACACGCGTTTCCGCCCCGAAATGGCGCAGGATGCGTTCGGCTTCGAGCGTGAGAAGTCGGCTGTACGACGTAGGACGCAACGAACCGTAGAGCAACAGGATTCGCGGCCCGTGCTGCGAAACTGCACGCGGTTCGAGCTTCTTCAGGTCAGGCGTGTCGAGATGCGGGGCGCTGACGTTAGGCGTGTCCTGCGTCATTAGAGAAGTCTCCTCCCGTCGCTATCGACAACCTGCTCTCCGTCCTCTTTCATGAATGATCCTTTCTGCCCAACAGGCAGGATGTCGAGCACGACCTCGGACGGCCGGCACAGACGGACGCCAAGCGGTGTCACGACTAGCGGGCGGTTAATCAGGATCGGATGTTCCATCATGGCATCAAGCAACTGCGCATCGGTCAAGGACGTATCGCTCAGACCGAGCTCGGCGTAAGGCGTGCCCTTTTCACGCAACGCGGCGCGTACCGTCAGGCCAGCTCGAGAAATCAGATTCTTCAATGTTTCCCGATCAGGCGGAGTCCTCAGATACTCGACAATTTGCGGCTCGATCCCGGCATTGCGGATCATTGCCAGCGTGTTGCGCGACGTACCGCAGTCGGGGTTGTGATAAATCGTGACGCTCATATCTGTTGCCCCCCTGTGCTGTGTTTCGTTTCGTACCAGTTCTGCGAGCGGTTGACAATGCCGACGACGACGAGCATCACCGGCACTTCGATCAGCACGCCAACCACTGTGGCCAGGGCTGCACCGGAATGGAACCCGAACAGACTGATTGCCGTCGCAACCGCTAGTTCAAAGAAATTGCTGGCACCGATCAAACTCGATGGCCCAGCGACGCAGTGCGCAACGCCGAGCCTGCGATTCAACAGGTAAGCGAGGCCGGAATTGAAGAACACCTGTATCAGGATCGGCACCGCGAGCATGGCGATAACGAGCGGTTCCTTGACGATTGCCTGTCCCTGAAAGGCAAACAGCAGGACGAGTGTCGCGAGCAGCGCGCTGATCGAGTACGGGCCGAGATGTGCGACCACCTGCCGGAAATGCGCTTCTCCTCTGGCCAGCAAATGCCGGCGCAGCAACTGGGCAAGGATGACGGGAATGACGATGTATAACCCAACCGAAATGATCAACGTATCCCATGGCACCGTAATCGCGGACAGGCCAAGCAGGAGCGCTACAAGGGGCGCGAATGCCACGATCATGATGGAGTCATTCAGCGCCACCTGAGAGAGCGTGAAATACGGATCGCCTTTGCAGAGTTGTGACCACACGAACACCATGGCCGTGCAGGGGGCCGCGGCCAGCAGGATCAGGCCGGCAATATAGCTGTCGAGCTGGTCGGCGGCAAGCCACGACGCAAACACATGACGGATGAAAATCCAGCCCAGCAATGCCATGGAGAAGGGCTTGACGAGCCAGTTCACGAACAGCGTCACGCCGATGCCGCGCCACTGGCTCCTCACCTGGGTCATCGCGCCGAAATCGATCTTGATCAGCATCGGAATGATCATCACCCAGATCAGCACACCGACAGGAAGATTGACGTGCGCCACTTCCATCCGGCCGATCGCCTGGAAAAGCTGGGGCAGCACCTGCCCGACCAGGATGCCGCCCACGATGCAGAGGGCAACCCAGACCGTCAGATACCGCTCGAAAAATCCGATTGCCGGCCGTGCCGTGCCGATCGCTGTATCAGTGCTGCTCATTTGATTCCTCTGCGGGCTTGTCACCGATCGCGCGCATTTCGCGCTGAATCGCATTACGGTCCAGCACATGCAGAGGCAGATTCACGAACTGACTCACGCGGTTCATGATCTGCCGATAGACCTTGCTGAATACCTTGCGTTTCTCGTCGTCGCTACCCTCGAAAGCCGCCGGGTCCTCGAAACCCCAATGTGCCGTCATCGGGTGGCCTGGCCAGATTGGACAGACTTCACCCGCAGCCTGGTCGCAGACCGTGATGACGAAATCCATGTGCGGAGCGTCAGGCGTCGCAAACTCGTCCCAGCTCTTGCTGCGGAGCCCCGCTGTGTCATAACCCAGCGCTTCACAGCGTTCAATGGCGAACGGGTTCACCGCCCCGGATGGGTGACTGCCGGCGCTATACGCCTGAAATTTGCCCTTCCCAAGTACGTTGAAAAGCGCTTCGGCCATGATGCTGCGCGCGCTGTTGCCCGTGCAGAGAATGAGAATCGAGTAAGGTTTGTCGCTCACGGACGGCTCCGGAAAGTCACGATAGGTTCAATTAGCCGGCGTGCAGCATGCAGCCGACGATTGCGGATGTGATTGTGATTGGACGCGCGAGTGACCGTAGACCGGCGCGGCTTCGAGTGTTCGAAACGTTTCCCAGGCGACGCCCTGCGGATCAATGGTCCACGCTTTGTCCGACCTGGCATAGCAACAGGTCGTGCCGGTTTGCGCCGCAATAGGCAGTTGCGCCGTCGCGAATCGCGCATTCATCTCTTCCAACTCCGCGTCGGTTTCGACCTGAATGCCGACGTGATCAATACCTGGTTTTGCACCACGCTGCGAAATCGCGAAATTCACCGCGGGGTCCTTCAACTCCCATTTGCAGTAATCGGTCTTTAGAACGGTGGGCTCGGCGTTGCCGAACATCGCGCTGTAGAACCGAATACTGTCGCCAAGATTTTCGACTGCGACATGGATATGCATACGCTTCATGGTGTGTCTCCGCAGCAGTTTGGAAGATCGCTCGGGGCACAGGTCGCACCCGCGCAGCAGTTCTCCGTCAGGAAACTGATCAGACCCGTCATGGCATCGAAGTTCGCCGTGTAGATAACGAAACGCCCTTGCTGTCGCGGCTTCACGAGGTCTGCATGTGACAGGTCCTTCAGATGAAAAGACAGGCTTGAAGGGGAAAGCTCCAGCTGCTGCGCGATTTCACCGGCGGCCATACCGTTTGGACCGGCCACAACCAGGGCACGGAAGATCGCGAGGCGCGATTCATGGGCGAGCGCGCTCAGGGCGCGTACAACGAGGTTTGAGTCCATGCCCGGAACAATAGATCATTCATTTTAACATTTCAAGTATTATTGAATTAATGGCTAGGGCGCTACGGGGCGACAACGTGCCACCTCCGTTGCGCGGAGGTTCGGCAGGGTAGGACACGGAATGTACGTCCGATAATTGGCGCTACAGAATCAGTTCCCTGCTACCCATCAGACATGGAGGCTCTCATGCGACTACGCTTCGCGACGCCTGACGATGCTGAGGCCATTTCATCGATTTACGCCCCAGTAGTAACAGGCACCGCCATCTCTTTCGAACTTGAACCACCGACGGCGGACGAGATGCATCGGCGATTGATCGCGACATTGCGACGGCTCCCATGGCTAGTCAGTCTCGATGATGCGGGTCTGGTGAATGGTTACGCCTATGCTGGCGCTCATCGTGAGAGGCAGGCCTACCAATGGTCGGTCGATACAACAGTCTATGTCCGCGCTGCCAGTCGAGGGCGAGGTGTTGGTCGCGGACTGTACGAAGCCTTGCTGGCGGAGCTAACGGAGCTAGGCTACGCGCGGGGGTTCGCAGGCATCGCGCTGCCCAACGCCGCGAGTATCGCGCTGCATGAAACGATTGGATTCAAGCATATCGGTGTCTATGAAAAGGTCGGATTCAAGCTCGGGGCATGGCGAGATGTCGGTTGGTGGCAAAAGACGCTGCGTTCTTACGCAAGTGAACCTGTTGCGCCGAGAGCTTTTGACGCACCCGCCAATTTCTGAAAACTTCGATTGAGTACCAAGGTGATATCAACCCGGCCACGCGTGTGGCGGGCGCGTAATTCCATGCTGTCGGAAACCAATGTCAGTCCCGCGAAAAAACCGCTTTGAGCGTTTGCTTTGCGACCGGCTTGAGACAATGATTGAGCAACTGCGACAGGCAGTTGTGGGTCGATCTCGGTCCTTCGATGTCTGAGGGGAGGGGCGCGAGCCGCCAGATCACTGCGGCAGTAGATCTGGCCACATGGGTAGCCGTGATAACAACTGCCATGACATGTCCACGCGAGCGTCACACTGATGCCACCTCCGCGAGCATCACCGTGCGAGCGGCGGCGGGTCAACTGAGGATCATTTCGGTCTGGCAGGCTTGGGGTCAGCATGCCTCGCAGGCGAAGCGGACCACGGTTCACTACCATAGAAAGCATGACCTCGAAGAAATGACGGTTACGTTCGGGTCTGTTTGCGCCGCTGAACTGAGGGAGATCACCCATCGCCTGAGCGAACTGCCGCGGGTCGTGGCAGCCTCGCTCCACACTGCAGGAACATCGTCTCCAAATACTCGCAGTGAGGCCGATCGGAAGCGGGGCCGCTAACGCGGCGCCAGGTTTTTTGGGCTTCCTCGACCAGTTTGAATGCCGACCTCCGCACAACATAGAGCGTCAAGGATTTCGCGCCTGCCCGTCCGATGTCGGACTGCAGCACATCCGGCTGCAATAACTCGAGTCGCACGGGCAGAGAAGCGAGCGAAGATCATGGCATATCAAAATCAAGCGCGTGTGACCGACAAATTACTCTCCGCTCCATCTTCGATCGGCAGCGTCACTCGCGTCAGCATCAGCACGTTCAACCATGAGGCGTAGCAAGCTTGCCCAGCGATCGGCAGCGTCAGCCACAAGCTGATGGCATTGTAGGTAACGCTGACGTTTTGAACTATCGGGATTAAATTTCCTGCCAATTGCACTTTCGGCCATCGGCGTGGCTCTGAACGGCGGCAGTTTTTTCAGGTAGCGGGAGCGTCGGCGCAGAACCATAGACGTTGACCTTGCGCGCCATCTGAACGGTTGCGGATTTCAGAGGTGAGCCAATACGGGAGAGCGCGGCAGTGACGGAAGCAGATACGAAACCGGGCATGCGCGCCAACGAACTACCGCTGTACGGGATTCTCGCGTGAGCTGAGGGCAGTTGACTTGATTTTGCGTGTGCTAGTTGCAGGGCATCTCCGCACGGCGGAAGGTGTCGCCTTGACCCGTGACAATGGACCGGTGAATCTGCTTCGGTTTTTTTAACCGGCAGCCCCGGCGGTGCGGCATCACGTCACGGGTAGGCCCACGGGTGGACCCTATAATGGACTCCTGATTCTCAAGTTCCAGATGCGCTTCGCTTTGCCACAGATAGCAAACCATGCATATTCTCGTCCCTATCACTTTTGTTCTGATTATCGGCAGCATGGCTTCGGCGCTGTATTTCATGATGGACGATCGAGGCACGACGCAGAGGATGGTCTGGTCGCTGGCGACGCGCGTCGGCTTGTCGATTACGCTTTTCCTGTCCATCCTTTTTGCGCACTGGATGGGCTGGATCCAGTCTACCGGCATTCCCTTTGGGCGCTAGAGTAGGGCAGCCCGCGCGATAAGACGCGTGAAGCTGCGCGGTCCGACGTGCACGTTGATGGACGCTGCGTTTGAACCGGAAACTCAGTGGGCCGCACGGCTCAGAGTCGGTCTGCCTTGACGAGGACTGTCAGCTTTTCCCGCTCGGTAGCAACGCTTTCCTGATCGTCCGACGGCCAGTCGAGAACCACTCCATCGTCGAGCGATTCCCGTACCAGCGACGAGTAATCCCACTTGCTCAGCTTCCCCGATTGCAGCGCCTGCCCGATACCACGCCGGAGATCCACCGGGAAGCTGGCATAGCCGCCCGAAAGTGCCGCATACTGCCGGGCGTCGATTTCGGCGGACGCGTGATGTGATGCCCAGGACACGACGGCGACGATCGCCATGAACGGCACAGCCGTGTAGCGGAGAATAAACTTGATGGGTGTCATTGCACGTTTTCGGGTAAACGCTCGAGCCACGAACGTGCTGACCGGAGGCTCGATCTGATGCGTGACATCAGCAGCCAGTAGCCGAGTTGGGGGGGCGGCCTGCGACAAGCCGCAGGCCGTGCGTCTGGTGCGCTCTGAGCGAACAGGAAACGGCATCAGACGCCTGGTGAATGTATCTGACTTCGGTGAGGTCTGCGCGCGGCACTTTGTCACAGAAATGATCGACCCGCCAGCCTTCGTAAAGCTGACTATACTGAAAGGAATCGCCTTGTTTCAGGTGTGCCTGGCTCAAGCGGCGTGCTCCGGGCAGGACTTCAAGACGAACAGACCTGGCCGCAGGGAGACACGTATGTTCAAGCATCTGCTGGTGCCGACCGATGGTTCGGCACTTTCTGACGCCGCCATCCAGATGGCGGTGACGCTTGCCACAGAACGCGGAGCAAAGGTCACGGGGCTCCATGTCATTCCGGAATTCCACGTCCTGGCGTATGGCACTGAAATGATCGCGGACACCGAGGACCAGTTCATTCAGATTACCCGACAGCATGCGGATAAATATCTCCTGGTCGTCACAAAAGCGGCCACCCAGGCCGGTGTCGAGTGCGATACGGTTACCAGGAACCACGCTCACCCGTAAGAGGCGATTATCAGCGTGGCAGCGCAACGAAACTGTGATCTCATTGTCATGGCGTCCCACGGCCGAGGCGGCATGCGTGCCTTGTTGCTCGGCAGTGAGACCCAGAAGGTGCTGACGCACTGCCAGATCCCGGTTCTTGTCGTCCGGGAGCCGACATAGACCGGTGCGGGTCGTGTTGTGGAATCCAGCACGCAGGCAACTGAATCAAAGCCGTCTCCGCCCCGGATGTACATCGTCGTCCGCGCTTCGCTCGCGGTCATCCCGGCGCGTGTCTCTCCCCCATCGCCGGTACGGCGCGAGGCTGGCAACGGTGACCGTGGACTTCAGGTTTTTTGCGCGTTTGCGGAAAACGTCGGCTGGTGTACTGAGCCGGTTCGGTATTCAGTCGGCACGTCCGCTGCCCAGTGCCCACACCGCGACAATCACCAGAAAGATCGAGCAGGAGCCCCACTGGGTCAGGACGCTTGACCATGCCAATGCTGGATTTGAAGTTGCCTCTGTATGGCCGGCCATATGCAGGAGCACGCCGGGCGCGAACTTCAACCGCCGTTCCACGGCCCACCACTTCAGAGTCAGGGCAATCGACGCCAGTCCACTGCCGATCACGATGACGCCGAGGAACGGGTCACCACCCGTGTGGGACCGCCGGGACGCGAAGTGCCGCGTGAGGCATGTCAGGGCGGTGCCGTTGACGATGGCCGAGAGCATCACAAACCATAGTGGAAAGCGCAGGCTGATTGCCACCATGAAGACGATTATCGTCAGCACCTGTGGCCATGCTCTGCCGATTGCTTTCAGTCGGCTCAATTGCTCACTCATCGCGCGTCGTCCGTAAAAATATCAGCGTGGCACACTGGGGCGGTCATCACACGTGTGCTCCGTGCGGAACCCTTACCCATGAACACCGTGATTGGTGAGTGTCCCGGACCGTGATCATGGCGGGGAGGTTGCGTGTTTCGTACGAAGCGCTGCAAGAATGCCCCTCAGGATATCGATGGGAGGCGGCGGACAACCCGGTATCGTGACGTCGACAGGCAAGAAGTTCGACAGTGGCCCACACACGGCGTAGCTTCCCCTGAACATACCGCCTGTGCAGGCGCACTCGCCGACCGCGACGACGAGCTTTGGGTGGGGCGTCGCTTCATATGCCCGGTGTACCGCTTCTTTCATGTTCAGTGTGAGAGGGCCGGTGACGAGCAGCATGTCGGCATGGCGGGGACTCGCGACGAAGCGGATACCGAGACCTTCGATGTTGTAGTACGGATTGTTGAGTGCATGGATTTCCAGTTCGCAGCCGTTGCAGGATCCCGCATCGACCTCGCGAATGCACAGCGCCCGGCCGAGCACATCGAGTATTTCCTGCTGGATCCGGTGGCCTTCGGCCCGCCATGCGTCATCGCCCTCGGGCACGCGCAGAGTCGGCGTGCCAGTTGTCGCGATCTGTTTGAGAAGTTGCCACATTACAGGTCGTGTCCCGCGTAGTTCAGATTGAACGACTTGTTGATCAGTGGAAAATCGGGAACGATATTGCCGATGATCGCGTGCTCCAGGGCCGGCCAGTTGTGCCACGACGGGTCATGGCAGTGGCAGCGCGAAATGGCGCCGTCGGCTCCGGTCTCGAGTGCGATGAGCACATCGCCGCGCCAACCTTCGATCCAGCCGACCCCGCAGGATGGCGAACCGCCGTGTTCAATCGGGGTGACGATGTTGCCGTCTGGCAGGTCGGCGAGGAGAGTCCGGATCAACCGGACCGATTCGTAGATCTCGTTGAACCGGACCGCGACCCGTGCTGCCACATCGCCCCGGTCATCGCTGACCATCTGCGGCTGAACCTCGTGGTATGGCGCGTAAGGATGATCAATACGCACATCGATTTTTCGGCCGCTTGCTCGTCCGACCAGCCCGCACACTCCGAAGTGCTCCGCCACACTTGCGGAGAGGGTGCCCGCACCAGCAAAGCGATCCTGCAGTCCCGATTGATCCTCGTAGATGCGCTGCATCACACGAACCTGCGCATCAATCTGGTCGCACTGTGTCAGTATCGCGGCGACGAAGCGCGCATCGATGTCCGATGCCATGCCCCCGGGAACGATCCGATCCATCAGATAGCGATGTCCGAAGACCCGGTCGTTCAGGCGCAGCCAGTCTTCCTTCAGACGGGAAAACTGTGCGAGGCCATACGCGAACCCCGCGTCGTTGCCGAGCGCTCCAAGATCACCCAGATGGTTGGCAATGCGCTCGCGCTCGAGCAACAGCGCGCGCAGCCACTGCGCGCGTGGCGGAATCCGCCCATTCAACGCGCGCTCGACCGCCATGCAATAGGCCCAAGTAAAGGCGACCGTGGTGTCTCCGGCGATGCGTCCTGCGAGACGGTGCCCGTCGAGCGCGGGCACGCGCTCGAACAGCCGCTCGATTCCCCGGTGCGCATAGCCCAGCCGCTCCTCGAGACGCAACACCTTTTCGCCGACGACCGAGAAGCGGAAGTGCCCGGGCTCGATCACGCCTGCGTGGATCGGACCGACGGCAATCTCGTGGACACCGTCACCATCGACGCGGACGAACGGATAGTCCGCTTCTTGGGATTGAAACCGCTCGGTCCCGGAGGACAATTTCTGCAACGGAAAGTAATCGGCAGGCCAGTTGCCATGATTCAGCCACGGCCGTGTATCTTCGGCGCCGATCGCACGCAGCCCGACCAGATCGTAGACGGCCCGTTGCATGCGTGTCGCGCACGGAAAAACCGTCGATATATCCGGGTATCCGTCGCTGTCTCCATGCCCGTCGCCTACCGGCAACTGAAGCCACAGGATGCCGTCTTCCAGCGCGTAAGCGGCGGAGATCACGAATGTGCCCGGGGCTTCTTCGGCACCCCACAGGGAGATCAGACGGCCACCTGCCTCGCGCACCATACCGGCGGTGCGGGTCCACGTGTCGGAATCGACTCGTGCGAGAAAAGCCGACGACCTGCCCGCAAAAACGGACAGGCGAACCAGGTTGGGAAGCCCGAATGCCTCGATGCGCATGTGTCACCCCGCGATCATGGCCGCCGCCTGCCGATACCACGTCGCAAGATAGGGCGGAATGTAGAGCCCGAGCATCAAGCCGATGCCAAGATGGACGAACACGGGCAGCAACGCCGGCGGGTGTTCGAGAACTTTGGCCGTCGTGTCGCCGAACACCATGCCCTGCACGCGCACGAAGATGGCCGCGAACGCCACTGCAAGCGCGAGCAACAGGAAGGGCGTGGCCCACGGCAGTTTGCTCATCGCGGTCGTCAGAATCAGGAATTCGCTCGCGAAGACACCGAATGGCGGCATGCCCAGAATCGCGAGCGCGCCGAGCATCATGCCCCACCCAACGGTTGGGCTCACGCGTAACAAGCCGCGGATGTCGTCGATCGCCTGGGTGCCGGCCTTTTGAGCCGCGTGCCCGACCGTGAAGAAGATGGCCGACTTGACGAGCGAATGGACCGTCATGTGCAGCAGGCCCGCGAAGGTCGCGATGGGGCCGCCAAGCCCGAAGGCGAACGTCATCAGACCCATGTGCTCGATCGACGAATACGAAAAGAGCCGCTTGACGTCTTTCTGCCGGAACAGCGAAAAAGTTGCGACCAGCACCGAGACCAGCCCGAATCCGACCAGCAGATGTCCCGGCAGGCCGTTATGGAGTGCACCATCGGCCAGCACCTTGCAGCGCAGGACCGCATAGAGCGCGACGTTGAGCAGCAGGCCGGACAGCACGGCCGAAATCGGCGTAGGGCCTTCAGCGTGCGCATCGGGCAGCCAGTTGTGCATCGGCACTAGGCCGACTTTCGTGCCATAGCCGATCAGCAGGAACACGAACGCTAGCGAAATGATGGTCGGGTCGAGACTGCCCTTGACCGCGTTCAGACTGGTCCAGAGCAGCGCATCGCCGCCGCCGAGCTGCCGGCTTGCGGCGAGATAGAGCAGGATCGTGCCGAACAGCGCCTGCGCGATGCCGACGCCGCACAGGATGAAGTACTTCCACGCGGCTTCGAGGCTGGCTGCGGTGCGATAGACGCTGACGAGCAGGACCGTCGCGAGCGTGGCGGTTTCCATGGCGACCCAGAGGATGCCCATGTTGTTGGTCAGCAGCGCGAGCAGCATCGCAAAGATGAACAGCTGGTACATGCTGTGGTAAAGGCGCATGCGAGGGCCGGTCATCTTGCCGCGGTCGCGCTCGATGCGCATGTACGGCCTTGAAAAGATCGACGTGGTCCAGCCGACGAAGGCCGTCAGTGTGACCAGGAACACGTTGAGCGGATCGACGAAGAAGAGCTTGCCCAGCGCCAATGCAGGCCCGTGCGCCACGGTTTGCACGGCAAGCAGCGTGGCGGCGACAAATGTCAGGAAACTGAAGCCGACGTTGAGTTCCGCCGCGACATGGTGTTGTCCCACGAGCGCCAGACTTGCGCCTGCGAAGAGCGGGATCGCAAAAACCAGCAGCAGTACCCAGGCTTCAGTCATCCTTGAGTTTTTCCAGGTGATGAATATCCAGACTATCGAACTGCTCGCGGATCTGGAACATGAACACGCCGAGGATCAGGATACCCACCAGCACATCGAGTCCGATGCCGAGTTCGACGATCATAGGCATGCCGTTCGTTGCCGCGGCAGCGGCAAAAAACAGGCCGTTTTCCATCGAAAGGAAGCCGATCACCTGCGATATCGCCTTGGCGCGGGTAATCATCATCATGAATGACAGCAGCACGCAGGCGAGTGCGATGCCGAGCGTGCCGCGCGCAACCGACGAGGCGAGCTGACTGATCGGCGACGCGACATTGAACGCGACGATCACGAGCACGATGCCGATCAGCAGGGTGGCGGGAATATTGAGGAGCGACTCCACATCCGCTTTGACGTTGAGCCGCCGGACCAGTCTGTAAAGAATCCAGGGAATCAGGCCGACCTTGAGCACCAGCGTCAATGCGGCGGAGATATAGAGGTGTACGTCGGCGGTGACGTATCCCAGGATGACATTGGCTGACACGAGCGTCAGGCCCTGCAGCGTATAGAGGTGAATCAACGACAGGATCCGGCGCTGGCTGAGCATCGCAAACGACAGCAGCAGCAGGATGGCGGCCAGAAAGTTGACGATCTGCGTGGCGAACCCGTGCATTCAGGCCCCCAGCAGAAAGTGGACGAGCATCCCGATGACGGCCAGCAGGAAGGCTGTCGCGAGAAACTCGGGCACGCGGAAAATGCGCATTTTCGCGTTGGTCGTTTCAACTACCGCCAGCGCGGCGCCACCCACCAGCAACTTGGCGAAGAGCAACGGTATGGCGAGCAGCAGCGCCATCGGATTGCCGGCCTCTGCGATCCCCCACGGAATGAACAAGGCGAGACCGATGCAGGAGTACGCGAACAGTTTGAGGCTCGCGGCCCACTCCAGCAGGGCGAGATGCCGGCCTGAATATTCGAGGATCAGCGCCTCGTGGATCATCGTCAGTTCGAGGTGCGTCGTCGGGTTGTCGACCGGCAGGCGTGCATTCTCGGCGAGCGACACCATCGTGAATGCGATCCCTGCGAACGCGAGGCTCGGATAGATTGCCAGCTCGCGATGGCTGAGCGTTGCGACGATACTGGTCAGCAGGGTGGACCGCGTAATCAGCGACGCCGAAAACAGCACCATCAGCAAGGCAGGCTCTGCGAGGAAGCCCACCAGCATCTCGCGACGCGCGCCGAGCGTGCCGAACGCGGTGCCGATGTCCATCGCGGCCAGTGAGATCATGACGCGGGCCAGCGCGAAGAGACCCACCAGTGCGATAGCGTCAGCGGCGGGCGACAGGGGCAGGTCGGTTGAAAGGGTTGGCACGATCGCGCAGGCGAGCGTCATACAGGCCCAGACAATATACGGCGCGCCGCGAAATATGGGGCTCGCGTGGTCGGCGACGACCGACTCCTTGTTGAACAGCTTGTGAAGCATCCGGTAAGGCTGCCAGATGCTCGGTGCCCGGCGGTTCTGCAACCGTGCGCGGCACATGTTGACCCACCCGGTCAGCAGGGGAGCCGCCGCCAGTGCGAGCAGGATCTCCAGACCCTGGGAGAGTAATCCGGAGAGCGTGATCATCGCCTCACCAGCATCAGCAGCACGATCAGCACAAGAAAGCTGTGCATCAGATAGACGGCGATGCGACCTGTCTGGAGCAAGCCGGCCAGTGCCGCGACGCGCCTGACCAGCCGCTCGATCGGCTCATAAATCAGGGTCCACGCGCGATCCGTCACGGTGACGCTGTACACGGGGCGGCTGTCAAATGGAGAGGGCAGTTTCCGTTCGATCCTGAACAGCGGCGCGAAGATTTCGCGGATCGGCTGCCCGAACCCTTCTGCCGTGTCCTGCATGCGCGCATTCACGAACGGAAAGCCACAGGCCCAGGGTGTCGCCCGCCGCAGGCGCCCATGGTAAAGACGGCGTACCAGCACCCACGCGAGCCCGCAGCAGGCAACGAAGAACACCAGGAAAACCAGCGGCATGTAGCTGGCACGGCCTACACTGGTCGGTGCGAGCAGCAGCCACCCGTTCCGCGAGACGGTGGGTCCGATGCCCGCGCCAACCAGCATCTGCGTGACGCGATCCAGAACGACCACGAACTGCACCGGCAACAGCCCGAGCAGTACGCATATCGCTGCGAGCCACACGAAGCCGACGCGCTCCCACGGACTTGCATCCCGTGCCTCGCGTAACTTCGCCTCGCGAGGCTGACCGAGAAAGATGATGCCGAAGAACTTGACCATCGTGTAGCCGGCGAGCGCAGCCACGAGAGCAATCAGCGCGGCGACGAGCGGCACTACCATGTTCAGGAACGGGTCAGGCAGGCCGGGTGTGAACAGAAAGCTCTGCAGTAACAGCCATTCGGAAACGAAGCCGCTCAACGGCGGCAGGCCCGCACCGGCAAACGCGCCCACGAGAGCGGCCCACGCAGTCCACGGCATGAAACGGATCAGGCCGCCCAGACGGCCGAGATTGCGTTCGCCGGTGGCGTGGAGTACGGAACCCGTCCCGAGAAACAGCAGGCTCTTGAAGGTAGCGTGGCTGGCGATCTGGTAGAGCAGGGCCGTCAACGACAAGGCGGCCAGCGCATTCATCCCGTACGCGCGAAACAGGATGGCCAGCCCCATGCTCACGAACATCAGCCCGACGTTGTCGATCGACGAGTACGCAAGCAGCCGCTTCATGTCCGTCTGGATGGCGCTGAACACGACCCCGAACAGGGCGGTGAAGAGCCCGAGCATCAGCATGAGCACGCCCCACCATGCGATTTGCACGTGCAGCAGGTCGAACACCGTGCGCAGCACGCCGTACAGGCCCGCTTTCAGGACAAAACCGCTCATGAGGGCTGACACCGGTGACGGCGCTGCCGGATGTGCCTCGGGAAGCCAGACATGCAGTGGGAAAATGCCTGCCTTCGTGCCGAAGCCGAACAGCGCCAGCAGAAAGGCGACGGACGCCCAGAACACGTCCAGATGCTGCTCGCGCATGTTGGCGAACGTATAGTCGCCGGTATTGGCCTGCAACAAGCCGAAGCACAGCAGGAGCGCCAGCGCGCCGACGTGGGAGATCAGGAAGTAGAGCCAGGCGGCCCGGCGAATCTCGGCAATGCGGTGATTGGTCATCACCAGGAAGGTGGCCGACAGTGTCATCGTCTCCCACGCGACCATGAAGCAGTACGCATCGTCCGCCAGCAGCAGCACCGCCATGCTCGCGAGGCACACGTGATATTCGAAGCACAGCAATCCGGGTGGCGTGCCCTCGCCCTTGCGGAAATAACCGGCGGAGAACGCGCTTACACCCGTGCTTACCACACCAAGTACCGTGAGGAAATACGTCGACAGGCCGTCGAGCCTCAGATGAAACGGCAGGTCCGGCAACCCGAGCGGCAGGACGGCTTCCTGGGGACTTGAGAAAACACCCGTCAGGCCGAGTGCGCACAGAAGCAGACCGAATACGGCGCCCAGTGGAAACAGGCCATGCGCCACCACGCGTGTGCGGTGCAGGTTCGCGAGTCCCAGAACCCCGACGGCCAACCAGCCGGCGACCACCAGCAGCACGTAATGGATGACCAGCAGATGTTCCATCGGCGTTGTCTCCGGTGCCGTCAGACGTCCTGTTCGACGGTCAGTGTGTTGGACGAAGGGTATCCCGGAACGGCCTCTGCCCGGTGATGACGTTCCATTTTTTTGACATACCGGTACAGGTCGAGCCCCATCGATTTCGTGATGGCTTCCGCGCGGGCATAGAGGTCAAGCCATCCAGGGACGGTGCCCTGTTTGACCCCGATGGCAATTGTGTTGCCTTCACGTCGTGCCATGGTGTGGAACAGTTTTCCGTCACACGCGCGACGTATCCGGTCCAGGTAGGTGGCGAGTCGCGGATCGCTGTTCAGCAGGTTGGCCACCAGCACACCTTCGCTGCGCAGCGCGGCATGGCAGCAGTCGTAAAAGAACTGGCTTGACAGGCTGGCGGGTAAGCCGAATGCGTCGAATCCGTCGAGCAGGATCACATCCGCGACACCAGCCTTGTCCGGGAGGTATTCGGCTGCGTCGGCGTGCACGATCCGGAATCGCTCCGATTCAGGCGGGATGAAAAAACACTCGCGTAACGCGATCACTCTTTCGTCGATTTCCACCGTGGTCACCCGTGCCGACGGAAACTTGTGAAAGCAGTATTTGGACAGCGATCCACCGCCTAGGCCTACGATCAGAATGTCCTTGGGATCGAGGTGAAAGAGCTGGAACGACATCATGGCCCGCGTGTACGACAGGTCAAGCTCGAGCGGAGCACTCCTGCGCATCGAGCTTTGTATGCCGAAAGCGTCGAAACACAGCGACCGCGTGCGCAGGCCCTCGCGTACTACGGGTTTGCCAAAGGTCTTTCCCCAATGCTCCGCGAGAGCATGCCTGAACTGATTGTTGTGATCGGCTGACAATTCCATGGTTTCCTGAAGTTGCAGATCAGTTACCGCTAGCCTGAGCCATGCAGCGACCGGTGAGTCACGGTAGCCTTAATGTGTCCGCCCGTGCGATGCCGCCCCGGTTATCAGGCGATTTTCGAAACGCGACACTGCATGAGCGAGCATACGCGCCGCGTTTTCGAACAGGGCGTCCGGTTCGAGCATGACGGCTGCTTCAGCGAGACGCCCTTGCGTGATGGATATGGCGATCACCAGCGCGATGGTATGGAAGCTCGCGTGCGCCAGCTTCAGTTGCTGAAGCTCGGGAGCGTCCTCCCACCGCACGCCATCTTCATGAATCCAGCGTCCGAGCGCGCAGCAACGTTCGTTGGCGAACGCGGATGTGACGAGTCCCACGCGCTCGTGCATCCCCCCGAGCATCCCGTTACGCAACGCGACGCCAGTTAACCGATGCTCTTCAAGCGTGTTGTCAAACGGCATGGCACTTCTCCTTAATGCGGCGCGCCAGGCGGCCGCCATTCTGCAGGTTGCCTGGCTTTGTCCCCCCGCTACCACGAACCGCGTCATCCCTGCGTCGCTGCCGACGTGTATGCAACTGCAGCTTCACTGCGCGTTGCTCCCCTGGGAGGGGAGTTTTCGTCAGCGACATCAAGTTACCAGCTGATGATAATTACGTTATCATCCTAGCAGCTTTATTGATCCGGTTCCACACGTGATGACCCGTCGACAGGCGTGGAGTACGTGTTGTGTTCGTTCGGGGCATCGGGAATGCGGGCGTTCATCCTGCGCGTGGAATTTCAGGCAGCCAGCTTGCTGCACCAGTCCTTGTCTGCGCCGAAGCGCGGTTGGGACGCGCGAACACACGAGTCAATACCTGATGCCAGCACACTATTTCCGGACCCTGACGGGAAGGGATCGCAGCACCGAGGCCAACAGGCAGCTTGGTTTCTCGCTTGCGTTCGTGGCTGGCGCTACTAACGCCGGCGGCTTCCTGGCGGTGAAGCAGTACACGTTCCATATGAGCGGCGTAGTGTCCTCGATTGCCGACCAGGCGGCGCTGGGCGACCTCTCACTGGTTCTGGCCGGCGCCGGATCGCTGATCTCGTTCCTGCTGGGCGCCGCCTGTTCCGCCGTGCTCGTCAACTGGGGGCGACGCCGGCGCCTCCACAGCCAGTACGCGTCGCCGTTGCTGATCGAAGCTGTCCTGCTTCTCTGTTTCGGGCTGCTCGGTAGCCATCTGGCGCTGTGGGATACGCTGTTCGTACCAGCGACGGTTATGCTCCTGTGCTTCATCATGGGTCTGCAGAACGCCATGATCACCAAACTGTCCGGTGCAGAAATCCGTACCACCCACATGACCGGAATCGTGACGGACATCGGCATCGAACTGGGCAAGCTCTTTTACTGGAATTCCGCGAGGACCGATTCCGGCGCACCCTTCGTACTGGCGAATCGGGCGAGGCTGAAAGTGCACGGGACGATGCTGGCCATGTTCGTCGTCGGTGGCTTTACCGGTGCGATGGGATTCAAGCACATCGGCTACGCCTCGACGGTACCGCTCGCGGCCGTGCTGATTGTGCTGGCCATCGTGCCCCTCGTTGACGACCTGCGCGCGCGGGTCTATCGACTCGACCGCTAGGCGCCGGGCATAGGTCGCGAGACGGGTTCCGGGTCAGCGCCGGTTACGTTATCGGCGCCTTTGCGGTGGCTGCCGCTCCCCGATCCCGGCAGTGCAGGGTGCACCCGCCCGTTCAGGAGTCACGTCGACCCTCGATGCGGAAACGCTCTCGAAGCACACGTGCGTGCGCATGAAGAACCGGCGAACAGCCTGGTCCGTTTCTCGGAATGGACGCCCTCAAATCATGATAATATTATTATCATTGACTTATCCTGAAATGCTAATAATATAGCAGGCTTGGGCAAGAATCTTGTTGGTCACGTTGCAGGCCGGGCTTGCGCGAAACGAGGTGTATGCCTGCGCGCGGCAGGGAGGTTGACGTGATTGATGCAAGTGTTCCGCTGCTGTCCCACGACTACACGCACCTGTATCTGCGGGACGTGATGGGTCGTCGCGGACTGATCGTCGTCGGCGTGGGCCGGGCGGGCGAACGCGGATTCCAGATGCTTTACCGTTTTTCGGATATCTGTGACCGACTGGAAGAATGCGGGGTCAACGTCATTTTCGTCTATCAGAAGGAATCCGCCCGCCATGTCCTGGATGCGACCTCGCTGCTCGGGGCGCGCTACAGGCAGAAGCCATTTCTGCTTCTGGACGACGATGGCCAGTTTTTTGTCGGGCCGCCACATCCAAGGTCGCTTCGCACCGCCTACCTCGATCGGGAAATGAGGCGGCTCGACACGGCCGAAATCGCTTTGGGGAATGAAAAGTGGGACCCGCTGCTGCGGGCTTTCTTTGCCCGGGTCATGGCAGGTTTGATGCACTGAGCGCGCCCGGTGGGTGCGGGCCCGGGTTACGGTTTATGCATAGGGGAGAGGATTGGTCGAGGCATTGGTTCAGGTAGGCGACCCGTGGGGTTTGAACGGACACGGGTCAGCGAGGCTTGCCGTTCACGCATCCCGGTTCGCGAGCGACATCATCTGCGTGGCGAACGGCCGGTCCGTCAATGCCAAGGATGTCATGTCGGTGATGTCCCTGCGGGCAAAGCCAGGCACGCAGTTGCACATCCTGGCAACTGGTCCTGACGAGACCGCAGCGCTGGAATCGCTCTCGACCATGCTGCATACGCAGGAATCCTTTTGATGGACCGCTGCAAGGGAAGTGTGGCTCACTCCGGCCGATTGCCCCTGCACCGGAACCTTTCGATCACGCACATGAAAAGAAAGAGGAAGGCGAACAGGCCGGTGGTCATAGAGAATGACCAGGTCGTTTCGCTGTAATTTGATGCGCGCGGGGTGCAGAGCACCATGTTGCGACGCGATCCGTACGCCCTTGCGCTGGGCTATACGCGCACCATGATGGGCTTCCTGCTGTTCCAGCCATTCCCGCGCCGCATTTCGATGATCGGTCTGGGTGGCGGTTCGCTGGCGAAATATTGCTATCGCCACTTGCCCGACACCGTGATTGCCGTCGTCGAAATCGACCCCCAGGTGATCGCACTGCGCGACCGGTTCCATGTGCCGCGTGACGGTGAACGCTTCAGGGTGGTTTGTGCCGATGGGGCGCAGTACGTCACGGTTCCGGATCACCGGCCCGACGTGCTGCTGGTCGATGGTTTCAACGCCGATGGTCTGCCCGCAGAACTGGGTAGCAGGACGTTTTATGAAGCCTGTCGCCGCCGGTTGAGCGATGACGGCGTCCTGGTGGCCAATCTGGTGACCGACGAACCGGACTTCCATCGCTACCTGCGCTCGCTCAAGGAAGTCTTCGCGAACGCGGTGACGCTGGCGCCGTCCGAAGGCAGTGAACACAACGTCACTGTTTTCGCGTGGAAAGGAGCGGATGAGCTTCCGTCCTTCGCCGCGATGCTCGACCGGGCGCGCGCACTCGGACCCACACATGCGGTGAATCTCCATGCGACGGCCACGCGCATCGAGTACGGCAAGAAATTTAACTGGCATCGATATGAACAAACGTGCCGAGCGGATGCGTCTGTCGCGGATGCATAGTACCTCTGCACGTTCGCGACCTGTTTGAACAGGCGCATTCTCGAGGATAGAAGATGACAGCGGGAAGCGACAACGACAGCAATACTTTGACCCATGCGGCCATCTGGGCGCTTGAGCGTCTGGCCCAGCAGCGATACGGCCGCGATGCGCCCACATTAAACTGGTCGGTCGCTCAGGAACTGCGTAACGCCGGGTTGGTATCCGTCCCCGCGAATGGGCGAGGCGGTGTGTCGATTACCCGGGCTGGACAGGATTTTCTGCGTGCCAGGGCGGAGATTTAGCGCACCGTCGCCGCGCATTGCACGCCGTTGGCTTTCCAGCCGTTGAATGGTTGGGCATCGGCGGCGCATGTGGGAATCGCCGTCCACCGTGTGGTTCTGGCGCCACGAAGATGACTCGGGCCATGCGATGTATTATAATTTAATTAACATAATTGGACTTCGCCCCGTCATGGAAACGAAAAGCGCTCGACTCACGATTCTGATCGATCCTGTGAAGAAGGAAGCGTTCGAAAAGCTGTGCGCGGCGCAGGACCTGACGCCCTCCCAGGTCGTGCGGCAATTGATCCGCGACTACCTCGATCAGCATGGCGTCAGCTACCGGACCAAAAGCGCAATTGGCGCGCGTCCGCGCCGGAAAACCGCCTGAGGTACGCCTGCGCCAGATCAGCGATGTGTTCCCGAGCAGGCATCGCGCTGGCCCCTGGTTCCACAGCACCACAGGTCTCCTGGGCAGGCTACTTCACCACGCATCGGCAAGATAGCACGATGCACGTAACGTGGCGATGTCCGACCGCCGCGGACGCAACAATATGACAGGTCGCAGGATGCACCGGCTTGAGACGAACGCCGAGTTGCTGTGCTTTCTCACGCTATCCGAGATATTTGCCTTCCGTACTACCGGAGCGTGGCTGCAGCCCGATCACCTTGTTGAGAGCACGAGGATCTGGCTGCGTCGCCACGATCATCATGCCGGCTGGCGCCTGCGGGTTGAATTGAGTCGAATGGCCACGGATCTCGCGCAACAACTTGTGAAGGCCGGCGACATCGTGCGCGGCCAACTGGACGTATCCTGGTACTTCACCCGCGACATGCAGATCAACTTCGCATCACCGCGGGTGATCGTCGTCTACGCCCGATGCGTGGCGACCCTGAGCAGGGGCACTAGCGGCGGTGCGGCATAGCCCTGGCATTCAACACACCGATGTTGCCTTGCCCATCCCGGTTCCCGGCACCTTGAATGTCATATCTCCCAGGGGCCTTTGCATGCGGTGCCTGTATCGACCATCGCGCGTGGCTGCATTTTAGTGGATGTGTCAAGCGGCGCTTCCGTTGCGGTCGCACGGATCAGGCGTCTGTCAGCCGGTCAGCTTCTGTCTGAATGCCCAGTCCGAAGCGAGCCCCACGCCTTGCTTCAAACGGCGCGCGGCCCCGCGCAGGTTCAGCGGATGTGTCGCGGCCAGGGCGCCTGCACGCGCGAGGAGCTTATCCCGGGAGGGAAGGCCCGGCGCGCCTTTCCAGGCGAACAGCGTGTAGTTGCAACTGTCCTCGGCCATGAAAATGGAAGGCGACTCACCGAACACTGAACGCGCCTCTTCCAGGTAGTATGGAATATGCGGATCATCGACGACGAAATTTGCGACCAGCACACCACCGTCGGCAAGCCGCGCGTCGCAAGCCGAGTAAAAGGCAGCGTTGCCCAGTTGTGCGGGCATGCCGTGAGCCAGAAAACCATCCACCAGAATCACGTCCGGGCGCGCATCGTTGCTCCTGACGTATTCCGCCCCGTCCGCGCAGATTACTTCGAGTCGCTCATCATCGGGCGGAATGTGAAATGTGTCGCGCAACGCGATCACCGCGGGATCGATCTCGATGGCCACTATCCTTGTATCCGGAAGATGCCGGTAGCAGTACTTGGCCAGCGATCCACCGCCTAAACCGATCATGGAAATTCTGGTGGGCGCTGGCTGCAGCAGCAGGAATCCCATCATGGTCCGGGTGTAGCCGAGCGCCAGCCTGTCAGGGTCACTCCGGGACATGAAACTCTGCGTGGCCAGCAGATCGAAATGCAGCGAAAGCGCGTGCTCGGTTTCCAGCACCACCGGCGCACCGTCTGCGGATGGCCCGGCAAGAAACTTCATATAGGCGTCGAACGACGCGTAAGAGTGATCCATGGCGCGGTCTACACGAGGTTACTGTTCGGTTCTTCGGTTCGCCCACCGCGTGCGATGACCGCTGCATCTTCGGGTTGACTGGCGGCCCGTATTTTCCCTCTGGTTCCAGTCCGTGCAGAAATGAACGTCCTGCCCCCCCGGGGCCATTAACCTGCGACGGGACGACTAGCTCCCTTCCGGCATAAACGTGTGCACAGGCAGGCGGTGGATGATGATAATGATATTATCATGGCATACGCTCCTCGTATGCCTGACGTCCAGGCGCGTCGAGGTCACGGTGTTGATCGATCCAGCGAACAAGGCGACTTTTGAGACTCATCCACATCAATGCCTGCATGAAGTTGCCTGGCGCGTTCGCAGTCAGACACGCGCATGCGGGAAGACGATGCCGGGACGGATACGGGAATAAATCCGGAAGCCCGCGTCCTATAGTGCAGCAGTCGGCGGAAAAGGCCTTTGCGACATGTCGAAGGCGCACGTGGCGGCCGGGCCAGATTTGGCGGCACCACGCGCGTGCCTGTCGCGGCCCGGCAAGGCAGAACCACCGACTGGATCAAGGGAAGGCTCAGATGAATTCAGCTCCACGCAACTACGGCCTTGGGCGTCTGCGCCTGCATCACGGTCCGGTCAGTCCTGATGGTCACCAGGCGCATCGCGACGTCATGCTGAAGGCATCACCCGATGGCAGAACCGCCGTGCTCGTCGAGATCGAGGAGCGGTACAGCGATCATCATGCGACGGGTCCCGAACAGGAGGTCCGGTATGAGATTTCGGTATCTGAACTTGTCCAGCTGATCGGGGCGCATGGTGCGCGCCTCTGAGATGGTTCATCACCTCGCGAAGGCTACCGCACGTGCCGCGAGCTAACCCGGGCGTCATATTCAAAGGAGCGACCGCGTGACGAAGAATGCAGTGAAGAAGCAGACACTGGACGTGGTGCCGGACAACATCAACGTGAATAATGGACCTGCCAGTATTGCAGCCACGGGGCGTCCGCGCACGGCCGATGCGGCCGGAACCGTTCCACCGCGGACCGGTTTACGCCGGATGAAAACAAACGCACTTGTGTACGATACCGGTGCCGCGCTTCCGGATGAGTCCGCTGGAGAAAACGACGGCCGCTCGGGCCTGCGCGCGCTGATCAAGCTCGGAAATGAACGCGGTTTCGTCATTCGTAGGGAAATCAGCGATTGCCTGCCTGAGCGCCTGGCGCAACCTGATGCGATCGAAAACGTGATCAGAGCCTTCAGCGACATGGGCATCGCCGTATTCGAGCAGGCACCGGACGTCGAGTCCATGGTGATGCACGATCATGCGGTCGCGGGTTCGTCTGATGAGCAGGTCGAGGAAGAGGCCGTGGCGGCCATCTCGAGCGTGGACGCCGAGTTTGGCCGCACCACCGATCCCGTGCGCATGTACATGCGCGAGATGGGTGCCACTGAACTCCTCACCCGCCAGGGGGAGATAGCACTTGCGCAGCGCATCGAAGAGGGCCGCAACGACATGATCCGGGCCATCGCTTCGTGTCCGACAACGATTGCGGAGATACTGGCGATCGCTGACGCTGTTGCCAGCGGTGAAACGGCTATTGAAGAGTTCGTCGATGGGATGATCGACCCCGCTGCAGTGGAAATGGATGACATTGTTGCCGTCGCGGAGGAAAGCGTCGATGGCGATCCGGTCTTCGACGAGAACCAGGGAGCCGAAGATGATGACGGTGCAGAAGCCGCGTCGACCAATCTGCAGAGCGAAACTCTGAAGCGTGATGCGCTGGCGAAGCTGACGACGGTGGCTGACTGGTTCGAGCAATTGCGGGATGCATACGAAACGGAGGGTTACGGATCGGGGCGTTATCGCGCCGCACAGGCAGCGATCGAGACCGAACTGATGACGATCCGCTTTACGGCGCGCACGATTGAGCGTCTGACCAGCGCGTTGCGGGTATCCGTTGACGGGGTCCGGACCATCGAGCGCGAAATCGCGCGGATCGCGGTTGACCGGTGTGGTGTGCCTCGTGAGATGTTTGTCGCGCATTTCCGGGGCAACGAGACCAACCCGGCGTGGCAGCAACAACTCCTCACAGCAGGGCACCCGTTCAGCGGCGTGCTGGAGCGAAACCTTCCTGCGATCCAGCTGGAACAGGAAAAGCTACTTGCTTTGCAAAAGCGGGTTGTGCTGCCGCTCGATGACTTCAGGGAGGTCTGTCGGGCAATGACTGCAAGTGAAGCGAAAACGCTGCGCGCGAAAGGCGAAATGATCGAAGCGAACCTTCGACTGGTGATTTCGATCGCGAAGCGGTACGTGAACCGCGGCCTGCTGTTTCTCGATCTGATACAGGAAGGCAATATCGGCCTGATGCGGGCTGTTGACAAGTTTGAATACCGTCGTGGCTACAAGTTCTCTACCTATGCGACCTGGTGGATCCGGCAGGGCATCAGCCGGTCGGTCGCGGATCAGGCGCGCACCATCCGGGTCCCGGTTCACATGATCGAGTCGATCAACAAACTGAAACGGATCTCGCGCCAGATCCTGCAGGAGACCGGCCGGGAACCCGACGCCGCCGTGCTGGCGGAGCGGATGGCGATGCAGGAAAACAAGGTTCGGGCCATGCTGCGGATCGTCAGGGAGCCGGTTTCCCTGGATGCGTCCGTTGGGGAAAACGACGACACGTCCGTTAGTGGCCTGATCGAGGATCCGGCAGCCATTTTGCCCGACGATGCCGCGCTCCACGCCAGCATGCGCGATGCCGTCAGCGAGGCGCTCACAACGTTGACGCCGCGTGAAGCGAAGATTCTGCGTCTGCGTTTCGGCATTGAGAGCGGCAGGGATCACACACTGGAGGAACTCGGACAACAGTTTGATGTGACGCGTGAGCGAATCCGCCAGATTGAAGCCAAGGCGCTGCGCAAGCTGCGGCACCCGGCCCGGTCCGGGCGATTGAAGTCGTTCATGGACGAGGAGTAGAAACCAGGGGCGACAGGCGTCCCTACAGTGTGCTTTGTATGCAGGCGGAGCCTCATGGGGACTACGAGTGGCGATCGACGGCTGGCGACGAAGCATCACTGCGTCGCAGCTGCAAGGCAACCAGGGCACGCCGATGGAGGGCATTGGGCCTGCCCATCCACGGAAACCGGCATCGATAGGCATCACCACGCAGTGAACGACTTGCGACGAAATACCATGAGCACCGACAAGATCAATCTCGACATTCACAGGATTCTGACGCTGCTGCCACATCGTTATCCGTTCCTGCTTGTCGATCGGGTCCTCGAACTCGAACCGCACAAGCGCATCAAGGCGCTGAAGAACGTGTCCATCAACGAGCCGTACTTCACGGGTCACTTCCCGAAACGCCCTGTGATGCCGGGCGTGCTGGTCCTCGAAGCGCTGGCGCAGGCAGCGGCGTTGCTAACCTTCTCGGAAGAGTCGCACGATCCGGCCAGCACGCAGTATCTTTTCGTCGGTATCGACGATGCGCGCTTCAAGCGGGTGGTCGAGCCGGGTGACCAACTCATCCTGACGGTCTCGTTCCAGCGCCACATGCGTGGCATCTGGAAGTTCACGGCGCGCGCCGAAGTGGAGGACGCGGTTGCAGCACAAGCCACTCTTATGTGCACGGTCAGACATCCGGATTGACCTCGCCTGATTCATGCGTACTACGATAGTGAAATACTGATTCTGGTCTATGCCCGGGACTAACTCCGTCGCATCAGTTGTGACCACCATCATCGCCAATCCTGGCGGCCCGCCACCATCTAGATCTGGAAGAAAAGTCATGGAAAGTTCGACGAGGCAACAAATTCCCGCAACGCTGATCCCCGGCGACGGAATCGGGCCGGAAGTGGTTGACGCCACGGTTCACATTCTTGACGCCTTAGGGGCACCATTCGTTTGGGACGTGCAGCATGCCGGGGTCGCCGGGGTCACCCAGAGTGGCGACCCGCTACCGGTCGCGACACTCGATAGTGTTCGGAGGAACAGGCTTGCCCTCAAAGGCCCATTGACGACCCCGATCGGCGAGGGGTTCCGTTCTTCCAACGTTCGGCTTCGGGAAGAATTTCAGCTTTTTGCCAACGTCAGGCCCGTACGTACCATCGTGCCCGGTCGCTACGACAAGATCGACCTCGTGCTCGTACGCGAGAACCTGGGCGGGTTCTATGTTGCACACGAGTACTATGTGCCTGTCGGCAACGACCCGAAAGCGGTTGCGGTCGCGACAGGCGTTAACACACGCGATGCCTGCACGCGAATCACCAGATTCGCTTTTGAATACGCCTTGAAGCATGGACGAAGGAAGATCACCGTTGTCCATAAAGCCAACATCCTGAAGGCACTCACCGGTTTGTTCCTGGAGGCCGCGAGAGACGTGGCTCGGGAGTACGCAGGCCGTGTGGAAATGAATGACATGATCGTCGACGCGTGTGCCATGCAACTGGTGATGAACCCGTGGCAGTTCGATATGCTGCTGTGTACCAATCTGTTCGGGGATATTCTCTCGGACCAGTTAGCAGGTCTTGTCGGCGGACTTGGCATGGCTCCCGGTGCGAACTACGGCAATGACGCTGCGATATTTGAAGCCGTGCATGGATCGGCGCCGGACATTGCCGGTAAGGGCGTAGCCAATCCCATCTCCTTGCTCCTTGCGTCAGGCTTGATGCTTGACCATGTCGGCAAAGGTGATCTCGCCCAACGATTGCGAGCTGCAATCACTGAAACACTGAACACGGACCAGATCCGCACGCGCGACCTGAAAGGGACTGCGTCAACGAACGAGTTCGCCGATGCAGTGGTTCGTCGGATCGAGAGCGCCTAGTCTAGGGGAGACGTTGAATCGTCATTTTCCGCAAGACCGGAGGCTCACGCGGTCACCTGCGCTTCGGCTCGCACATATGTCGATGTGCCATCCTGGCGCGGGCGTCCGCGCTGCAGCCATGGCTCGATGAGGTGTGCATTTGGCGATCGTACATTCGACGGCGAGACGGGAATAGCCGCTGCCGCGCCGGTATTCGCCCGTCAATATCATTCTCGTTACTGACGGACGCACCGGCATTTGGCTGCGCGGCTAACGACGCAAAGCAGGGTCAACTCTGGCATAACGCGGAAAACATCTCGTCGACGAAAATGGGCAGGGTCGCGACGGATCGGTCTTCGCGTAGCGCGCGGTGGTCTGCGTGGACGCGTGAGGAACGGCGATCTAACCGGATAGCCCGCAGCACCCTTGACGACCGGGCCGAACTTCACGATCTTGTCGTTCGCATCTTTCCAGAGCACGAATGCCTCGCAGTACAACCAAGAGCAGCGACGTCGAGCGCGGTCAGGAGTCCGGCAGCGCGTCACGGCTCTGCGATTGCCGGCCAGTGCAGCTTCGCCTTCGGTGACAGCCAGTCCGGCATCTGGACGTCGGGCGACGGATGTGCCTCCATTTCGGGAATAGGGCGCTTTCCAGGATTGCCACGCACCAGTTTAAGCGCGGTTGGAACGGGCTTTCTGCCACGCATGTTGTCCTCCCTAAGTCCGGCACCATCCCATCAAAACGCGAATTTCGCGGCGATAAAAATTGTGCCCTGCGCGCGGTCGCCGGGGCAAACCAGCAGGGATTCCAGGCCCCTCCGGCGCGAAATTCGGCCCGGCGCGGCCCTGAATCGACCCGTGGCAAGGCGCCCGCGGGCCTGACGTCCCGTTGAATAATCCGCGCATGACGGGCCGTCCTAGGCCGTTTTGCACTGATGTCCCAACTAACCCGCGCGCCGGTTGCCGAAACCATCATCAACCCGCGCGGTGTTGCTGTCATGGCACGTCTTAGCCATCGCGACCCAATTACTTTGATTCCAGAAGAGCGCCATGTCGCCGCGATGCGCGATGCGATGATCAACGACAGCGGACGGCCGGATGCGCCCGCGCATCCGGCATTCGTCGCACTCGCATATCCGTATATGTCGGCGACGCGGTCCGACGCCCGGAATTAAGCATTTGGATGAGGTTGGGCAATGGCGCCCGGTCCCTCTCGAACAGAAATCGTTTTTAACGGGGGGTTTAAACAACGCTGCGGGCTCGGTGCGGGGTGGCTGGTCTTGGGTAGCGGCCCAGCGTCCGAGGCGGCCTAAGGGGCTTTCGGGTGTGACCGCATTTTGGAGGGGATGCATCGGTTTTGCCGACGCCACCACGCCACTTTCGCGACTAGGCGCTCTCCCGCTTCTTGGGACGAGAAGCTATTGCTTCGATACGATCCTGCAGGGTTGGCTTCGAAGGAAGTACCTGCGGAAAGAGCAAATACAAATAGCGGGTTTGCCCCAACGCCTTCAATGCTCGCAGGAACGTCTCCAGCGACGCATTGCCATGGGCCTCAAACCGCTTGTATGTCCGTAGCGGAATGCCGGCCTGTCTTGCAAATTCCGCTTGGGAGATCTTTCGCGCAAGTCTTTCGCGTCGAATTCGGGACGCGATGTAGTCGCACAACTCGTGCTCATCGAGGTACGGCAAGCCGCAGGATGCAGAACCGACGGTCGCGTCTTCGCAAATTGCGAACCTGTGCAAGAATGGGTTATCAGATCACGCCTTTTTCTCATGAGCTCCACCTCCAAACTAACGCCGACTGCCGCGAAGAGAATTCAGGCGGCCCAACTGCTGGCCGGCGGTGGTAGCCCCGAGTGGATAGCGTCAAGCAGGAAGTCCGGTTTACCGACAAACATCTTGACCGGACGAAATCATTGTCGCCCCCTAGCCCGACGAGCCACGATCGCTCCGCGTGTCGGTCCAACCCACAACATGATCCTCCGGCGTGAGGCCTGATGCCAGAACGCGGGATGCGAATATCGATCTCGTTCGTTCTGCGGGTCTTACTGCGACAAAACCTCACGTTGTCCTTTTCAAGGATACGCGTGCCTGACAGCAAGCCCGCGTCGTCCAGCGTTCCGGTACCGTCGCAACGCGTCGGAAGGGCCTCGGCGTTGATTACAAGAGGCGGCGCAGTGGTACCTGCGCCGGGGGGGCGGCTCAGGTGGTCGCAATGCCCACTGCGCCTCCATCCGGGAGGTCGGCGGGCAACTTTTCAACCCTCGCGGGGACGCGCCCCCGCCTGGGGCAACGCTTCTCGCGAATTTTCAAGGAGAAGCTATGGAAGGAGCGCAGCTGATTCGATCAGCTGGTATGCGCATTCGCGATGTTGTGCGGAATGCGCATCGGTGGCATGATGGCGGGGATGATTCCGATCGGAGAAGCCCCATGGTCGCCACGTACGCCAGCGTCCCGAAGAAAGCCACCAATGTCTCCCTGGCAGAAGGTCTTTTGACCGAAGCCAAGGAGCTTGGAATCAACATTTCGCAAGCCGCCGAAGCCGGCCTGGCTAAGGCCGTATCCGAGGCACGGGCTGCTCGTTGGCAGGAGGAGAACGCGGAAGCAATCGCGTACTACAACGACTACATCGAAAAGAACGGGCTGCCCCTCGAAGCCTACAGGATGTTTTGATGGAACGATTCACTGTCTATCCACATCCGGATAATCGTGGATACCTGCTGAACATTCAGGCCGACTCGATGGGACACCTCGGTTCCAAAGTGGTGATCCCGTTGCTACAAGCGTCCGAATATCGGCTTCCCGCGTCCAGGCTCAATCCACAGTTCGAAATCTTGGGGAAGCAGTACGTATTGCTAACACAGTCGATGGGCGCCATGCCCGTCAAACTGCTCAACCAAGCCGTCTGCAATCTTTCAGATCGAGCTCACGAAATAGTTGCTGCAATCGACGTTCTGTTCAACGGCGTCTAATGCCCGTAACCCACGCCCGCCGTGTGCACCCTATGGGGCACCGGCGGGTTTGTCTTTTGGTTCGCAGGTCCGCAGGTTTGCTGTCGAGCTCCGCGGATTTGACGGGGCAGGTCAGATGGTTCCGGATTGTGAATTTTCCTAGAACCTCAATGAATTCGGGGCTAGCAGCGATTCCGCTTGCTACCTGAAAACATCATCGGAATACAATCTCCAACCGTGACATGCAATAGCCTAGACTAAATCTGACAGTGGTTGGTTTTTGGTGCTGCTGCGCGCCACGGAAGCGACAAGCTGGAGAGCGTCGCGCTGACAGTAGGTCTATGCGTCGAGTCGGTCAAACGATATAAGGCCGTTCTCGACACGAGAGGCGTTGCGGCTCTCGACAAAATGAGCGTGGGTGGGGGAAAGTCCGCTTTGGACGAGGAGGCACGTGCGTGGATCGTCGACGCCGTTCGTGGGTCTCCGCGCCGTCATGGCTTCGAGGTTGATCGGTGGTCAAATCCGGTACTGCAGGCAGTTATCGAACGCCAGTTCGGCCAGCGGTTTTCCATCGTCTATGTCAGACAGCTGACAATCAATCTAGGCGTGCACGACCGGATGCGATCGTGCAAAACGCCCATCCGGCGGGCTCCGGGCATACTCGATGATCAGGCGCTTTCATGGATCGCTGCGGCACTTCGACACTCGCCCAGACTGCACGATTTCGACTCCGATCTCTGGACCAACCAACGTCACGGAACGATCATCGAGAGGAAGCTCGGCGTACGCTACTCGCGCAGTCACGTCTGGAAGATCGCAACGGACCTGGGGCTGTCGCACCTCCTGAGCAAGGCCCGCAAATGACGGCATCGCAAGGTTCAGGTGTCCCACCAGCCGGAGGCGTGGGCGAAGAAGCCCGCGCCGAACTGCTCTGCTATCTCGTCGTTGCCGAGCTGGTCGCTCGGGCGCGCACCGGCGAATGGCTGCGCACGGACCATCTGGTGGAATCAGGACGCATCTGGTGCAAGGCAAACGGAGCGCACCTTGATTGGCAGGAACGCATCCCGCTCGGACAGATGGCGCCCGGGCTCGCACCACAGGTCATGGAGACGTTTGGCCTCGTGATGGAGCGATCGCTGGTGCCGCTCTTTATCGACGGCTGGATGCTCGACTACGCGTCGCCGGTGGTTTGCGGCATCCACGAGGTATGCGCGGCCCGGCTGAGCCGCAGATACGCCGTTTTGCCTGTTCAAAACCCTTCGTAACTCTTTGATTTTATTGGGACGCTATAGGACGTTTTTGCACCTGAAAACAGGTGCAAAAAACTGGGCTATGTCATTGAATACGTGTGGATTTTTTGATTCGCCGGGGATGTACCATTTCGACACGCATCGCCAGCTCGTCATGTTGCGCGGTCAGCCGGTGCCGCTATCGGGCACGCAATACCGGTTGGCGTCGCTGTTCTTTTCCAATATTGGCCGCGTAATGTCGCGCGACCATATCTTCGCGATGGTGTGGGGCCGTGAGTTCCGCGAGTTCACCCGCACGATCGACAGCCACGTGTCGCGTCTGCGCCTGCTGCTCGAGATCGAGCCGCAAAACGACTTCCGGCTGCAACCCGTTTACAAGAGCGGCTATCGGCTGCTGCATCTGCGGCAAGGTGAAGCGGCCGCGGAAAAGCAGGCGGCCTGACAAACCGGCACATCATCGGCCGCGCCGCGGCCGGAAGCGGCTACGGATCAATTTGCCGCAACTCAAACCTGCGGCAGCGTCGGCCGGTTTTCAATCGCCCGGCGGATCAACGCTTCGACTGCCTTGCGTTCGTCTCCGGCCAACGGCAGACGCGGCGGCCGCACCGGCTCCGTACCGAGCCCGACGATCGTCTCGGCAAGCTTGATGTTCTGCACCAGCTTCGACGAGACGTCGAGCGCGAGCAGCGGCGCGAACCAGCGATAGATCGCGCGCGCTTCTTCAAGACGGCCCGCCTTCAGCAACTTGTAAATCACCACCGTCTCGCGCGGAAACGCGCACACGAGACCGGCCACCCAGCCATGCGCACCCATCAATATCGCTTCCATCGCGAGGTTGTCGACCCCGCACAGAATCGCGAAGCGGTCGCCGACCACGTTGATCAGATCGGTCACGCGCCGCACGTCACCGCATGATTCCTTGATTGCGACGATCTTCTTTTCGTCGGCGATTTCCGCGAACATGTCGGGCGTCATGTCGACGCCATAGGCCAGCGGATTGTTATAGATCATCAGCGGCAGCGCGCTCGCATCGGCGACGCTGCGAAAATGGTGCAGCGTTTCGCGCCGGTCGGACAGATAGCGCAGCCCGGGCAGCACCATGAATCCGGCCGCGCCATGCCGGCTGCCGGCTTCGGCCTGGCGGCATGCGTCGAGCGTGCTGTTCTCGGCGATCGTCAGCAAAACGGGCACACGGCCGCGCGAGGCCTCGACGGCGATGTCGAGCACTTGCAGCTTCTCGTCCAGCGAGAGCGTCGATGCTTCGCCGAGTGATCCGCACACGATGATGCCGTCCACACCCGCGTCGATCTGCGCCTCGATATTCTTGCCGGTCCATTCGCGGTCTATGCTGAAATCCGCGTGAAACTTGGTGGTAACTGCGGGCAATACGCCTTCCCAGATATGCGCCACGACTGCTCTCCTGAGTGTGTTGAGTCGAAGCGCAGTGTAAGCAGGTAAAATGCTGCCGTCTTGCGCGATTCACGCGTGGCGGATGACGATTTCAGCATAGTGGCTGTGCTTGTATGCCCGGCAAGGCCAAGCGGATCAGCTATTTCAGCATAGGACGCAAAATACGTCGAAAGCATGTTGACTGGGCCTCACATGCGTTCTTGACCTCGCTCGATAGAGGTTGTGCAGACGCGGCGCCCACCTGATTTCAATAGCCGACGCGTGCGCGGATGGACAGATAGGCTATGCTGAAATCGTCACAATCCACGATTATGCGCACCAAGACTCCGGCGCCCGGCATTCCTACCATGTGCATCATGAAAACCCTAGACATCATCGACTCGCACACCGGCGGTGAACCGACCCGCCTGGTGGTGTCGGGTGGCCCGGCACTCGGCGGCGGCACGCTGGCGCAGCGTCTCGACGTGTTTCGCACGCAATTCGACGACTGGCGCGCTGGCATCGTCACCGAACCACGCGGCTCGGACGTGGTGGTCGGCGCGCTGCTGTGCGAGCCGGACGACCCCGCGTGCGCGGCCGGCGTGATCTTTTTCAACAACGTGGGCTATCTTGGCATGTGCGGGCACGGCACGATCGGTCTCGTTGTCTCGCTCGCGCACATGGGGCGGATCGGGCCGGGGCTTCATCGGATCGAGACGCCGGTCGGCGTCGTCGAAGCGACGCTCAACGAGGACGGCAGTGTGGCCGTGCGCAACGTGCCGGCTTATCGCTACCGGCAAGGCGTGCAGGTGGACGTGCCGGGCTACGGCATGTTGACTGGCGACATCGGCTGGGGCGGCAACTGGTTCTTTCTCGTCGCCGACCATGGGCACTCGCTGGAGGCGGCGCGTATCGCCGAGCTGAGCGCGTTCAGCACCGCTATCCGCGATGCGCTGATCGCGCAGCGCATCACCGGTGCGGACGGCGCCTTGATCGACCACATCGAACTCTTCGGACCCGGCTCGCGAGACGGCATCGACAGCCGCAGCTTCGTTCTCTGTCCCGGCAACGCGTATGACCGCTCGCCGTGCGGTACCGGCACGAGCGCGAAGATCGCCTGCCTTGCCGCCGACGGCAAGCTTGCCGAAGGCGCGGTGTGGCGGCAGGAGAGCATCATCGGCAGCGTATTCGAGGCGAGCTATCGTCACGCCGGCGATGGCGTCTCGGTGATTCCGACCATCACCGGCCACGCGCACATCATGGCCGAAGGGCGTTTGTGTTTCGACGAGCGCGACCCGTTCGCATGGGGCATCCGCACGGCATGACAGCGGATGCGTTGATCGTCGGGGCCGGTATTGTCGGCGCGGCTTGCGCGGCGGAGCTGGCCGCGCTTGGCATGCGGGTCGAGGTAATCGACGCGCAGGGCATCGGCGGCGGCGCGACGGCGGCGGGCATGGGCCACATCGTCGTGATGAACGACTCGCCCGCGGAGTTCGCGCTGAGCCGCTATTCGCGCGACTTGTGGCTGGCGCTCGCGCCGCAACTGCGCACGCGCGATGCGTTCGCGCGCTGCGGTACTTTATGGATTGCCGCCGACGATGAGGAATGGCAAGCCGCCCGAATCATGCATGCAGCCTTCGAAGCGCAGGGCGTCTCCGCTCAACTGCTCGACGCGGCTGCGTTGCGGGCGTGCGAGCCGGTGCTGGCGGCATCGATGGCGGGCGGGTTGCGGATCGAGCACGACAGCATCGTGTATGCGCCCACGGTTGCCGAGTGGCTGCTGACGCAATCTTCAGGAGTCGAGAATATCCGTGTGCGGCTCGGAACGCAGGTCGCCGAGATCAGCGCGCGTGGCGTGACGCTGGCCAACGGAGAGCGCATCAGCGCCGCGCATGTGATCGCGGCCAATGGTCTGGGTGCTCAGCAACTGCTACCGTCGCTGCCGTTGCAACCGAAGAAAGGTCATTTGCTGATCACCGACCGTTATCCCGGACTCATTCGCCATCAACTGCTCGAACTGGGCTACATCAAGAGCGCGCATCACGCGGCCGGCACCTCGGTGGCATTCAATGCGCAGCCGCGGCCTACAGGCCAGTTGCTGATCGGCTCGTCGCGCCAGTTCGATACAACCGATCCCGCCGTCGACATGCCGGTGCTCGCCCAGATGCTGCAGCGCGCGGCGCACTATCTGCCGGTCCTGCCGACGCTCAATGGGATCCGCGCGTGGACCGGCTTTCGTGCGGCGTCGCCGGATGGTCTGCCGTTGATCGGTCCGGCGGGTGATTTTGTACCCGGCGTGTGGCTTGCGGTCGGACACGAGGGACTGGGCGTGACGACTTCGCTGGGCACTGCAAAGTTGCTTGCCGCGCTGATCACCGGGAACACCGCGCCGATTCCCACCGAGCCGTACTTGCCGGTCCGTTTTGCGCAGAAGGTGGTCCATGACTGACGCCGATGCAACACGCCTTCACTTGACGATCGACGGTAGAAGCGTCGAGGTCGACGCGGGCACGATCGTGGCCGCGGCGCTTGTCATGGCGGGCGCGGGCGGCACGCGGACGTCGGTCAGCGGCGAGCCGCGCGCCGCGCTGTGCGGGATGGGCGTGTGCCAGGAATGCCGTGTCACGATCGACGGCCGGGCGCATGCGTTGGCATGCCAGACGCTTTGCCGCGATGGGCAGGTGGTTTGCACTGCCGCGGCTGCGGCCAATGCTGTCAACGCGACTAGCGCGACCAACGCGACCAACGCGACCAACGCGACTAGCGCGGCCACCGCGACCAGCGGGACCAACGCCCCCACCACCACGGACAAACGATGAAGCAGCACTTCAATATCGTCGTGGTAGGCGCCGGTCCAGCCGGGTTGAACGCCGCGCAGGCAGCGGCACGCGAGGGCGCCTCAGTCGCGGTGCTCGACGACAATCCGCGCGCCGGCGGTCAAATCTGGCGGCAAGGTCCCGGCCATCCGCCGCAAGTGCCGCTACAAGGCCTGCTCGGCGCCTTGAAGACGCAAACCAATGTCACCCTTTTGCCGTCGGCCCGCGTGATCGCGCCTTTGCGTCCGCGAGGTTTGCTGCTCGAGTCGGCTGAGCATGGTGGTGTGTCGATCAGCTACGATCGATTGATTCTCGCGACCGGCGCGCGCGAGCGGCTACTGCCATTCGCCGGCTGGACCTTGCCCGGTGTGACCGGTGCAGGCGCACTGCAGGCACTCATCAAAGGCGGCATGCCGGTACGCGGCGAACGGATCGTGATTGCAGGCAGCGGTCCCTTGCTGATCGCGGCGCTTGCCACCGCACGTGCAGCGGGGGCGCGGGTGCTGGCGGTCGTGGAGCAGGCATCGGCGCTCCAGGTCGCCCGATTCGGAGTCTCATTGTTTAGCGAGCCGGCGAAGTTGCGGCAAGCCGTTGCTATGACGCGCGGCTTCGCGGGCGTGCGTTACTGGACCGGCAGCATCGTCCGACAAGCGCATGGCGATGGCCGTGTCGAGCGCGTGACGATCCGGCGCGGCCAGCAGGAGTCGGCGCTCGACTGCGACCGCATCGCCTGCGGCTATGGACTCGTGCCGAACATCACGCTTGCGCAAGCGCTCGGCTGTGCGATCAACGAAGCGGGCGAGATCGTCGTCGACGGTGAACAGCGGACTTCGGTTGACGGCGTGCTGGCGGCAGGCGAATGCACGGGCGTAGGCGGCGCGGAACTGGCGAGTGTCGAAGGCGAGATTGCAGGGCTAGCCGCGAGCGGCGGCTCAGCAAGCGGCGTCTCGGCAAACGCCACCACGCTGCAAGCGCAACGAGCCCGATGGCGGTGTTTCGCGAGGCGCGTCGAAATGGCCTTCGCCTTGCAGGCCGCCGCGCGCACGCCACCCGACGACGCCACGCTGCTCTGCCGTTGCGAAGACGTCAGCCTCGGCGAGGTGCGCGCCTATCCGGATTGGCGCGAGGCCAAGCTGCATACCCGCTGCGGGATGGGCGCATGCCAGGGCCGGATCTGCGGCGCCGCGGCTTCGCTGTATCTCGGCTGGCAAGCTGCAGCGCCGCGACCGCCGTTCAGTCCGGCGCAAATCGGCACGTTGATGGCAATCGGCGAGGAGCAGTCGCCCGCTGAATGACCCCGCCATCCATTCGTCCCCTGGATATTTTCAGTAGCGCGTGGCCCTATAATCGACAGCAAGTGCAAACCCGTGTAGTTGCGCGGGTGAACGCACCCAACGTACAACCGCACCGACCACGGAACCCGCACGATGAACACGCTGGCTCATCCGCTCGAACCGGACGACGCAACGCTGTCCGGCATGCTGTCGCATTTCACGCTGCTCGAGCCCGTGTTCGATGCGATGCCGGACGTCGTGTTTTTCGTCAAGGACGCGCATGCCCGCTATGCGCTGGTCAATCGCACGCTGGCTTCGCGCTGTGGCTTCAAGGAAAAGTCCGCGCTGCTCGGCAAGACCGCCGAGGACGTCTTCCCGCACCGTTTCGGTCGTATCTACACCGCCCAGGACAAAGCGATCATCAACGTCGGCAGCCAGATGATCGATCAGTTGGAGTTGCATCTGTATCCCGGCCGTCAGCCGGGTTGGTGCCTGACCTGCAAGCAGCCGTTGCGCGATGCGGCGGGTAAGGTAGTCGGCCTCGCCGGCATCTCCCGCGACCTGAAAGCGGACGAAAGCAGTCATCCCGCGTACAGCCGGCTGGCTGAAGTGGTGCAGTCCATTCAGGAAAACTATGTGCAGCCGCTGAATCTGAAGCAGCTTGCTGCAATGGCGGATATGTCGGTGGCGCAACTGGAGCGCTACTTTCACAAAGTGTTTCATTTGACGCCGCGCCAGGTGCTGCTGAAAACGCGGCTGGACGCCGCCACCGCATTGCTGGTTTCACACGACAAGGTCACCGACGTCGCCGCACTCTGCGGCTACACCGATCACAGCGCCTTTACGCGTCAATTCAAGGCGACCGTCGGCGTCACGCCGACCGAGTACCGGATGCTGCTGCACGGAACCTCGCGAAGCTGAGCCGCCGCACACATGGTTCGTCGCAAGCATCATTACTACGTCTACGTCGTCGCGTTGGACGACACCGTCTGGAACGAGGCACGCTTTCGCCGCGCGAATCCGGATTACCGGTTCGACAAGCCGTGCGTGTACGTGGGAATGACGGGATTGGACCCGGATCTGAGATTCGACCGGCACAAGGCCGGCATTCAGGCAAATCGCTATGTGCGCGATTACGGCCTGCGCCTCATGCCCGAATTGTATGAAGTTTACAATCCGATGCCTTACCGCGGCGCACAGGATATGGAAGTGGAATTGGCGATTGGACTACGCGAGGCGGGGTACGGCGTATGGCAGGCGTAAGTAAAATGTAAAGCGCGCCTTATTTCACGCCAAGTCCGCGCAACACTGCATTGCCTTCGGGCGTCAGACGGATATGCGAGTCGCCTGCGTCGCCGGAGACCGTTTCGATCAGGCCGGCTTCGTGAAGCTGCGGAATCTCGGGTTTCGCGGACGCGTCGATCGGCGCGTGCAGCAACAGCAGCAGCGTTGCCAGTTCGTGGTGGCTCAGCAAGCGACGCAGAATCGTGGGCCGCTTCGCCGGTGCGGGCGTGTCGTTCGTGTTGTGATCGGGCTGGTTCATGAAGCGCACCTTGTGCGGGATAGTGTCGGACGGATCATGCGGATGAAGTCTTAAACGATTCTTAAGACACCATTGTGATGTAACACCGTGACACTATGATTGCGCCGGCACAAGTTACCGACCGTTACACCTGGCCGATTGTTACCCGTGCTTACCTTACGGCGCGCAGGTTTTGCTCGCCGATTCAATCCACAGATTGTTCACGTGGCGTTTGCCCGCGTAGAAGCGATAAGTCGTCGCGCCGTTGTCGCTGCGCACCTTGACGATATTCGAATCGCCGAAATCGAGCATCTGGCCCTGAGGGATCTCGGTCGATTTGAACGCGGCGTTGTGACTGGTCGCCACTTGCGTCAGGCAGGCGACTACGTCGTTGACCGAGCGCTGCGTGGTGGTGTCCGTAACGGGCTCGCCGGCATCCGGATTCTTCTGGAAGTACGCGCAAGCGCTGAGAAGCAGGGGAACTGACAGGACTACGGCAAACTTCTTCATATCGCTCCTGGCGTTTCATTCGGCTGAGGGTACGCGGCACACCAGCACTGGGTAGAGTGCGCGCGGCGCGGGGCGCGGATCAACCGCCATTATATCGGTGCGGCGCGCCCGCTTGAGCCGATGCAGCATGGGCCGTGCCCGATCTGTCTGAATTAGCCGGCCGCAAACTGCAAACCATCGCCCACCGGCATTACCGGCCGCAAACTCCTACTTGCGGCGCTGAGCCTGCGCCGCGAGCCGCACGGCCGCATTGGCCGCGCCATAACCGTCGTAGCCGCCGCGCCGTTCGACAATCTCCAGGAAAAAGCGCTGATCCAGTTGTTCGGTGTAAGCGTGGAAGAACTCGCCTCCGCGTTCGTCGCGGTCGTACAGGATGTTGTGCGCGCGCAGCGCCTCGAGCGTCTCGTCCGGCAGCGCATAGCGGGCGGCGAGGTCGTCGTAGTAATTGCGCGGAATGCGCAACACCGGCAGACCGTCGGCGACGAATTCGGGAACCGCGCTGAAAATATCGCCGGTGCTGAACGCGACGTGATTCAGGCCGGAGCCGTGATAGGTGTGCAAGGCCTCGGCTACTGCCGTGTGGTGATCCACCGAGGCGTTCAGTACGATTCGCACCGAACCGTCATGACTGCGCAGCGCACGGCTGCGCACCAGCCCGTACGGGTCGGGCACCAGCACGCCAGGCTCGGCCTGAAAGCCGAGCGCGGTCCGCAGAAACAGAACCCACGTATCCAGCGAAGGCGCCGGCACAGACAGGCAGACATGGTCGATGCGCGTGAGTGGCCCCACTTCGGTCGGACCGTTGACGTCGGTGAGCACGAAATCGGCTTCGAACAGAGTGGGCTGGTCGGGTGTCTCGTCGACGAAATAGTTCAGGCTCCCGTCGGGCGCCTGCACGGCCGGCAGGACGCGTTCGTTCGGGCCGATCTGACCCGAGAACGGGGCGTAGCCGAACCCAGCGGCGCGCTCGAACGCCTGATTGGCGTCATCCACGCGAAACGCCGACGCGCACAGCGATAAACCATGCTGCTGGAAGAAAGCATTGGCGAATGAATCCGGTTCGGCATTCAGCACGATCGACGCCGCGCCGTGCTGAAACAGCGTCACATCTTTCGAACGATGCTGGCCGGCCTGACGGAAGCGCAGCTTGCCGAGCCAGTCGACGAGATGCGCGCGGGTAGTGTGGTCGACCGCGAACTCGAGAAACTGATAGCCGACGTGCGCGGGCGCAGCGGGCGATCGATAGAGTTCGCCGACCGGCTGCCGGGTGGATTCAAGCAGTGCCCGCGTCTGTTCCTCGAGGAACAGCAATGAGCGATGGCCGTCCGCCGCGGTGATGGCGGTCGGCGCGGCGCGAAAACCGTCGTTGAAAATTTCGAGCGAAAGCGGTCCTGTGTAGCCGGTTTTCACGACCTGCGCGGTGAAGCCTGCCAGATCGAAATCGCCCTGACCCGGGAAGCAGCGGTAGTGGCGACTCCATTCGAGCACGTCCATGGCGAGCTTCGGCGCATCGGCAATCTGCACGAAGGCGATGCGATCGCCCGGAATATCGGCGATCGCGTCCACCGTATCGTTCAGCGACAGCGTATGAAAGCTGTCGAGCACAAGCCCCAGATTCGGATGATTGACCGCGTTGACGAGTTTCCACGCGTGGCGGTAGGTCTTGACGTGCTTGCCCCACGCGAGCGCCTCATAGCCGGCAATCACGCCGGCCGCTTCGGCCGCGCGGGCCAGCGCACCGAGCTGGTCGGTCATCAGCGAATCGTCGCCGATGGTGTCGGGCGAGACGTTGCTGCACACCAGAATCCGGTCCGTACCCAGTTCGTGCATCACGTCGAACTTCCGCTTCGCCCGATCCAGATTGCGTTCGAGGCGCTCCGGGCTTACGCCGTCGAAATCGCGGAACGGCTGGAACAGCATGATCTTCAGCCCGAGATCCTCGGCGATACGCCGCACGTCGGCGGGTGAGCCGTCGAAATACAGCAGGTCGTTCTCGAAGATTTCGACGCCTTCGAAGCCCGCCGCCTGGATTGCGGTCAGCTTTTCGACGAGGGTCCCGCTGATCGACACGGTGGCAATCGAACGTTGCATGAACGGCTCCTGCAAAAACAATGAAACGGCTATTGGGGCAGCGCCAAGCGGCCACTGTACGGCGTCCGCATGCCTTGCGGTTCGCTATGCTGCAATGCGAAAAATGGTCTAGCTAGTTACCGTCAACCAGCAGGGCGCAGGCCAGAAGTGCCCATATTAGCGGAATTTCCCGACAGTCTATACAAACTAACTAGATGGTACAAATTCGTATAAACCCCGAATGACGATTACGGGCAATGCGCGCACACTGCGCTTACGTTGTAGAGCCGCGGCGCGTGCTGTGGCCCGCTTTATGCCTTACTTTTGCAGGAGTAGTCGTCATGAGTTTTGCCTCAGTGCTGGTCCTCAACGGACCGAATCTCAACCTGCTCGGCACGCGTGAGCCGGCCATCTATGGTTCGGAAACGCTCGACGACGTCGCGCAGCTCTGCCGCGACGCGGGCGAGCGGCTGGATCTGTCGGTCGATTTCTGCCAATCGAATGCGGAACACCAACTCATCGACTGGCTGCATGCGGCGCGCAGCAAGGTTGATGGCATCGTGATCAATCCGGCGGCTTACACGCATACCTCGGTGGCGATTGCCGACGCGCTCTCTGCGATCGAAAAGCCCGTCATCGAGGTGCATATTTCGAACGTGCATCGCCGCGAAGCGTTCCGGCATCACTCGTACGTGTCGGCGGTGGCCGAGGCGATCATCGTTGGTTGCGGCACGCAGGGCTATGTGCTCGCTCTGGAGCGGATGGCGGTCATCCTTAAGAATAGGGCGGCCAAATGAACGCACAAGCGAACACACAGGCAAACGCTCAGGCGAGCCCGCAATCGTTTCTCGTCGGTCTGATCGGTTCGGGCATCGGCGGATCGCTTAGCCCCGCGATGCATGAGGAAGAGGGCAGCAAACTGGGTCTGCACTATGTGTATCGGCGCATCGATCTGGAGGCGCTGAAGCTGGACATCACGGCGCTCGCCGATTTGCTCGCCGCCGCCGAACGCATGGGCTACAACGGACTGAACATTACCTATCCCTGCAAGCAGGCCGTCATTCCTCTGCTTGACGAACTCTCCGACGACGCGCGCGCACTCGGCGCGGTCAATACGGTTCTATTCAAGAACGGCAAACGTATCGGCCACAACACTGATTGGTCCGGTTTCGCGCGTGCGTTTCAACGCGGCTTGCCGGACGTATCGCTCGCGCGCGTCGTGCAACTGGGCGCGGGCGGCGCGGGCGCAGCGGTCGCGCATGCCGCGTTGACCATGGGTGCGCAAACGCTCACGCTATTCGACGTGGACGCCGAGCGCGCCGCATCGCTCGCTGCGGAATTGCAGAAGCGTTTCCCCGCCTCTACCGTCAGCGCCGGCAGCTCGCTCGCAGAATCGCTCGCCGCCGCTAACGGCCTGATTCACGCGACGCCCACCGGCATGGCGAAATTGCCGGGCTTGCCATTGCCGGTCGAATTGCTGCACCGCGATTTGTGGGTGGCGGACATCGTCTATTTCCCGATCCGCACCGCGCTGCTGCAGGCCGCCGAAGAACTCGGCTGCCGCACGCTGAGCGGCGGCGGGATGGCGGTATATCAGGCGGTCGACGCGATGCGCATCTTCACGGGTCTGGAACCTGACGCCGAGCGCGTGTACACGCATTTCCAGTCCTTGTTGCAACGCCAGGCCAGTAGTACATAAGCCATACATATCCGGTACGTAACCCGACCGAGGAGACAGAGACGCCATGCCACAACCCATTCATTCCACGCCCGCCGAGGTAACCCGCCAAACGGCTGCCACGGTAAGCACCGCGCGCCGCTCGAAAGCCCGCTATCAGATTCTCTCGCTGCTAGCGGTCGGCACAATGATCAACTATCTGGACCGCACGGTGCTCGGTATCGCGGCACCGCAGCTGACCAAGGAACTCGGCATCAACGCCGCGCTCATGGGCTTGCTGTTCTCCGTGTTCTCGTGGAGCTACGTGGCTTCGCAGATTCCGGGCGGCCTGTTTCTCGACCGTTTCGGCAGCAAGCTCACGTATTTCCTGTCGATGACGTTCTGGTCGCTGTGCACCCTCGCGCAAGGGCTCGTGCATGGTATCGGCGCGTTGTTCGTGTTCCGGCTCGGTCTCGGCGTCTCGGAAGCGCCATGCTTTCCGACCAATAGCCGCGTGGTGGCCACATGGTTTCCGCAGAGCGAACGCGCGATGGCGACCGGCACCTACACGGTCGGCGAATATATCGGCCTCGCGTTTTTCAGCCCGTTTCTGTTCATGTTGATGGGCGCGTTCGGCTGGCGTTCGCTGTTCTACGTGGTGGGCGGCGTGGGTCTCGTGTTCGGTGTGATCTGGTGGTTGTTCTATCGCGAGCCGCACGATCATCCGTCCGTCAATCAGGCAGAGCTCGACTATATCGAAGCAGGCGGCGGTCTGACGCACAGCAAGAAGGACGCCGATGTTTCCGGCGCACCGGCTGCATCGGAGAAGAGCGGCTTCGAATGGCGCACCATCGGACGCCTGCTCAAGCATCGTCAATTGGCCGGCATCTGCCTTGGCCAGTTCGCCGGTAACTCGACGCTCGTGTTCTTCCTCACCTGGTTCCCGACGTATCTCGCCACCGAACGCCATATGGCATGGCTGAAGATCGGCTTCTTCGCGATCATGCCGTTCATTGCCGCGTCGATCGGCGTGATGTTCGGCGGCATCTTCTCCGATTGGCTGCTGCGCCGCGGCAAGTCGCCGAACGTGGCGCGCAAGCTGCCGATCATCGCCGGTTTGCTGCTCGCGTCGACGATCATTCTCGCCAACTATGTCGAGAGCAACGTGGCGGTGATCGCGATTCTGTCGGTGGCGTTTTTCGCGCAGGGGATGGCGGCGCTGGGCTGGACGCTGGTGTCGGACATTGCGCCGGATGGCCTGCTTGGCGTGACCGGCGGCATCTTCAACTTTGCCGCCAATCTGGCCGGCATCGTCACGCCGCTGGTGGTGGGTTTCATCGTCGCGGCAACCGGCTCGTTTGTCGGGGCGCTGGTGTTCATCGGCGCGATCGCATTGATCGGCGCGCTGTCGTACATCTTTATTGTCGGCGATATTAAGCGGATCGTGCTGGTGGACTGAGCGGTACGTATCGTTCGAATGGCTTTCATTGAGCAAAAAAAGCGGGACCTGGCTAGCGCCAGGTCCCGCTTTTTCGTTTCAGGCTTGCCTCAGTCTTCCTTGCGCACGAAGCGCAGCACGGCGTCGACAATCATCGCGCGATGACGCGCGCGCAGGCGCGGGTGCGACGGATCGCGGCCGAACGCCGTACCGAAGGTATGGCGATTGCCGACGCGGTGAAAGCACAGCGAGCTGATCATCAGGTGCAGGTCGATCGCATCGACGTCGTTGCGAAACAGTCCAGCCGCGATGCCGCGCGAGAGCAGATCTTCGATGGTATGAATGACGGTGACGTTGCGGCCTTTGAAGCTCTTCACCTGCTCGACGTACTTCGCACCATGAATGTTCTCGATCGTCACGAGGCGGACAAAATCGCGCTGGCGGTCGTGATAGTCAAATGTAAACTCGACCAGCGCGCGCATGCCCTCGATCGGATCGAGTTCGCTGACGTGCAGATCCTGTTCGAGCGCGCGAATGTCGCCGTACACTTTTTCCAGCACGGCCTGGTACAACCCTTCCTTGCTGCCGAAGTAGTAGTACAGCATGCGCTTCGTGGTGTTCGTACGCTCCGCGATCGCGTCGACGCGTGCGCCGGTCAATCCCATCGCGGAGAACTCCTGCGTCGCGACGTCGAGAATGTTGCGCTTCGTCTGTTCGGGATCGTACTTGCGTCGGGTGTCGGACGCGATGCCGTTGGTATCAGGCTCGGCGGCCTTGCTTCCCTTTTTCATTGTGTATTCGAGCGGCGATGACGGCGCATTCTAGCATGCTGAAACCAGCCTCCGGAGCGGGTCTCGGGCATAAGCGGCGGCGTATTGAGCCGGGTGTCGGGTCGCGTACTGAATAGCGTCACGGCGTCGGCCGGGTCGAGGCGCGCCGGGCGGCGAGTGCGTCGCGCGTCTGCATGGCGGTGTAGGTGAGTTGCGCGGCCGCGAGACCGAGCGCGCCGTAGGTGCGGGTCAGGCCGAAAGCCGCGAACGCGTCGGGCACCGGCCGTTCGCCGGAGATGGCCGCCGCCAGCAATTCGCCCGAGACGGTGGTGGGCGCCATGCCGTGGCCGCCGAAACCGACCGCGTACCAGACGCCGTCCGTGCTGCGGCCGATTTGCGGCATCTTGTGCCGCGCGTAGCTCATCAGGCCGCCCCAGGCGTGCTCGATACGCACGTCGTGCAACTGCGGATAGACCTTCAACAGATCACGCCGCAAGAGCCGCGCGATGACGTCGGGAGCGCGGTCGCGTACCGAGATGCGGCCACCCCACAGGATGCGTGTGTCGGGCAGCGGACGGTAATAGTCGAAGGCGAAGCGGGTGTCGTAGACGGCGGCGCGGGTGTCCATCGCGTCTTTCAGGCGGGCGCCGAGCGGTTCGGTGGCCATCACGTAGGTAGCGATTGGCAGCACCGCGCGTTCGACCTGCGCATAGACGTTGCGCGCATAGCCGCCACCGGCCATCACCACGTGGCGTGCTTCGAGCGCGCCCTGCGGCGTATGCACCACGAAGCCGGCGCCGTCGCGCCGGGCGCCGCTGCGCTGCAAGCGCACAACGGGCGATTTCTCGTGAATCTGCACGCCCGCGTTGGCCGCGGCGCCCGCGACACCGAGCACATATTTCAGCGGATGGAAGTGGAACGCATTGCGCTCGAACAGGCCGCCGTGATAACGGCTCGTTTTCAATTGTGAAGCGAGCTCCGCGGGCGCCACGGGTTCCCACTCGACACCGAACGAATCGCGCATCAGACGCCGCTGCGTGTCGAGCCTTGCAGGTTCGTCGAACCAGTTGGCGAGGATCACGCCGGCATCGGTCACGTCGCAATCGATGCGGTAGCGCTGGATACGTTGCCTCATCAGATCGACGGCGTCGGTTGTCAGTGCATAGAGTTCGCGGGCACGGGCCGGCCCGAGGGTTTTGAGCAGATCCGCGCAATCGAGGCTGTAGCCGCCGAACACGAAGCCGCCGTTGCGGCCGGAGGCGCCGAAACCCACCTGCTCGGCTTCGAGCACGGCGACGTCGGTGATGCCCCGCTCGGCGAGTCCCAATGCCGTGGACAAGCCCGCGAGGCCGCCGCCCATGATGCAGACGTTGACGCTCCGTCGGCCGGTTAGCGGCGCGTAAGCGGATGAGTGCCCGGCAGCGCGGGTGATGGTGGCTTCGTAAAAGCTTTGCATAGGGCTAAGAGTAGATCAGGACAGCGGCAGCAGCTTGCCGCTGAACACCACCGGACCCGTCGGTGCATTGTGGTCGGGCGAGCCGCCCGGCGCTTCTATGGAGACCGCCAGCGCCGCGTAGCTCTCCGGCTTCTGCTGACCGGCCGTAACCTTGCCGTTGGCGCTGTCCGGCAGCATGCCGAGCGACACCGGATGGCCATTGGCCGGAATGCCCCACAACTCCATCGCCCGGCCGGCCGGCAGGTCGACTTTGCCGAGCGGATGCAGCGTCATGGTGGAGCGGGCTTCATCCCACGCGACCAGCATAACCGGATGCGCGTCCTTGTCGTTCAGCACCGCGACATGCGAGACGGCCGCTTCCGGCTGTTGCGCGACGGTCGGCGCCGTGGATGGCGTCACGCCGGACGGCAACAGCGAGCGCATGGCAACCACCGCGGCGATTACGGCGAACCCTGTTACGCCGATCGCCCAGCCGCGCCAGAACGCGAGGTTCTCGAAGATGCTGCCGGACGGACGAGCGGGTTTTTCGACCACGGTGCGCGGTCGTGCCGCCTCACGCGCAGCCTCACGAGCCGACGCCAGACCGAGCCGCCGCTCGATGGCATCCCAGACGGCGGCCGGCGGCATACGCGGCTCCGCGAGTTCGGCCAACGGCGAGATCCGCCGCTGCCATTCTTCGATGGCCTGACGAATCACCGCATCGTGATCCGCGTAGCGTTGGAAGCGTCGCCGGGCGCCGCCACGCAGCGTGCCGAGCGCGTACTCGGCGGCCAGCATATCGACCAGTTGAGGATAGCGATGGAGATTCATCACTCACCTCCCAGGCAGGTCTTCAGCTTGGCAAGGCCGCGCCGGATCCAGGATTTGATGGTGCCGAGCGGCACCGTCAGCGCTTCAGCGATCTCGCTATGGCTCTGATCACGCAGGTAGGCGAGAGCAACCGCCTGACGCTGCGCCGGTTCCAACTGCTGCATACAGCCGGCCAGCAGACGTGCCTGAAGGCTGACCGCGGTCAGTGCTTCGGGATCCGGATCGCCGGTTGCCACAAGATCGTCCAACGCATCGCTCCATTCGGTTTCCTGCTTGTTGACCCGCCGCAGGTGATCGAGTGCACGGTTCCGGACGATTGCCGACATCCACGTCATGGGGGCGGAAAGGGCCCGCCGATAATCGCCCGCAAAGCGCCAGATGTTGACGAAGCTGTCCTGCAATACTTCTTCGGCCCACTCGTGCCTGCTCAATATACGGAGCGCGAGACCGAACAGTTTCGGAGCGGCGAGATCATATAGCTCGCGTAGTGCCGAAGCATCCTCTTTGGCAATGCGTTCGAGCAACTCGGCGAGGGTTTCCGGCGTCAGTTCTCGAGGGTCGGCGGTCATGGAAAGTGGTGTGGTGAGCTTGCGGGCCTATGTTACTCAATTTCCTTCCGACCTTATATGTGGTTTTTTCCCCGTGTGCTGCATCCGCCGGGCGTATGGCCGCGTATGTGGATGCAGGACCCGGGGATTGCGTCCGAGGGTTGCGCTTGGGCGCTTATTGTTTTGCTTTGGACAGCTTTGGATCGACCTTAGACACCCCAGCGCAATACCAGCGGATCGAGCCGCCGTGCGACTTTCAGCAAGCCTGCGCGTGTGGCCGGATGCATCGGCGGCAGCGGATGGCGCACTGCGTCCGATCGAATCACACCGCCTTCTTTCATCAAGGCCTTGCACGATGCGAGGCCACCCTGGCGGTTTTCATAGTTGATGAGCGGCAGCCATTCCTGATAGTGGGCGGCGGCCGCTTCGGTGTCGCCCGCTGCATAGGCGTCGACGATCAGGCGGATGCCGTCCGCGTAGCCGCCGCCGGTCATCGAACCGGTTGCGCCCGCATCGAGATCGGCCATCAGCGTGATCGCTTCTTCGCCGTCCCATGGACCTACCACGGCGTCGCCGCCCAGTTCGATCAACTCGCGCAGCTTGTTCGCAGCCTGTGGCACTTCGATCTTGAAGTACGACACGTTCTGCAGTTCACGCGCCATGCGGGCAAGAAACGGCGCGGATAACGCCGTACCGCTGACCGGCGCGTCCTGGATCATGATCGGAATCCCGATTGCATCGGACACCGTGCGATAGAACTCATAGATGCCGCGCTCGCCGATGCGGATCGTCGCGCCGTGATACGGCGGCATGATCATCACCATCGCGGCGCCCGCAGCCTGCGCACTGCGGCTGCGTTCAGCGCACTGGTACGAGCTGAAATGCGTGGTCGTGACGATCACCGGCACGCGGCCGGCGACGTGTTCGAGCACCACGTGCATCAGCGTGTTGCGCTCGTCGTCGGACAGCGCGAACTGTTCGGAGAAGTTCGCCAGAATGCACAGGCCGTTGGAGCCTGCGTCGATCATGAAATCGATGCAGCGTTTCTGGCCTTCCAGGTCGAGACCGCCGGCCTCGTCGAAGATGGTCGGCGCGACGGGGAACACGCCGCGCATGGGAGCAGGGTTGTGGGTGTGGGTCATGGTGATGTGCGTTGTGCCGAGGTGAGGTGACGACGTGATGAGGCGTGGGTCTTTGAATGTCTCCGTCGCTGACTATACGGCGAGGTGCGTGGCGGGTATATTGAATTGTTTCCATCTTGTGATCGCTTTTGCGACTCACCCCGCGACTGCCCGGCAATTCATGAAAGACACCTTGAACGTCCTGCTGTCGAGACTGCGCATGAAGCAGTTGCAATTGCTGATCGCGCTCGACGACCATAAGTCGCTGCACAAAGCCGCCGGCGCGATGTCGATGACGCAATCGGCTGCCAGCAAGGCGTTGCAGGAGCTGGAGTCGATGCTTGAGGCGCCGCTTTTCGAGCGCTCGAAGAGCGGCATGATTCCGAACCAGCTCGGCCACTGCGTGATCCGCTACGCACGGCTCGTGGCGACGGACCTTACCGCGCTCTGCCAGGACGTCGCCGAGATACGCTCGGGGCGCGGCGGGCGGCTCGCGATTGGCGCGATCATGGGTGCGATTCCCGAGTGCGTCGTGCCGGCGCTGAACGATCTGCATGCCGGGCAGCCGGGGCTGTCGATCGAAGTGATGGAAGACACCAGCGCGCGCATGCTCCTGCAACTCGACGAAGGCCGGCTCGATCTGGTGATCGGCCGTGCGGCGGTTGCCGCCGATCCGTCGAAATATCACTACCGTCCGCTCGGGGACGAGCCGTTATCCGTCGTGGTGGGTTATGGCCATCCGCCGTTGCCGAGGAAAGAAGTGAAACTGCGTGACCTGGCCGGCCACCGCTGGGTGATGTATCCGTCGCATATGCCTTTGCATGCGTTGCTCGAACGGGAGATGGATCTGGCGGGGCTTGAGATGCCAGACAACCCGATCTCGACTGCCTCCACTTTCGTGACAGTCGCATTACTGCAAAGCAGTGTCGATCTGGTTTCGTTGTTACCGACCGCGATCGCGGAGTTGTTCGTGCGGCAGAAAATGTTGCGCTTCGTGCCGGTCAAACTGAAGTCGCCTTCACAAACCTTCGGTATTGTGACGCGCAAAGGCGGCGTGCTGTCGCCGCCGGCTGAGCAATTCATCGAGTTACTGCGTGGACGGACGGGCCAGATGGAAGGGCAAGCGGCGTCGGCACAAAAAAAGTCTGAATCGGCTTTCTTTTGACGCGCGAAAGACCTTCAATATCTCATGGCGGTTAGTGCTTTGCCATGCCCGGCGAGAAGGTGTTGCGGCGGCGACACTGTGGGGTAAATCCGAACCGATTGCATACTCGCGTTCCGCGCTACACTTGATTGAAGGTGCGCCAGAATCAAGAGAATGGTGCACGCTCGGGGAGAGCAGCCATGAATCGGCCACTGATTCGGTTACCGCTTCGCGCGACAGGCATGGCGCCTGTCAGGAAGTGGCTCAAATGGGGGCTGGCAGCGGCATTCCTGCTCGCGCTGGCTTTGGCGGCCCGCTTTGTCCAGATCGAGATCGAAACGTCTCGACTGCAGGCACGCTATCTCTCCGAACTCACGCGCGACGTGGGTTTTTCCGTCGAGAACGGTCAAAGTCATTCCATCCGGTTCCCTCAAGCAGACAAGGGCCCTTACGACAGCCGCCTCGGCTACGCGTTGCTGCCGTCGTTCCAGCAGCGCTTGCTCGAACGCGGGTTTGAAATCAGCGCACAGTCGCGCGATTCCGAGCGAATGCTGTCGCTGTTCGATAGCGGTCTATTTATTCCCTACGCCGAAAAAGATCAGGCGGGGCTGCAACTCTTCGACGGTACTGGCACGCCGCTCTTTGGTGCACAGTATCCGGGCCGCATTTATGACAGCTTCGATTCGATCCCGCCGCTGATCGTCAATTCGCTGCTGTTTATCGAAGACCGCTATCTGCTCGATCCGGATCAGCCGAACCGTAATCCGGCGATCGACTGGGGACGCTTTAGCCACGCGCTCGTCGACCAGGGCGCGCGCGTGTTCAACCGGCATCAGTCGACGCCTGGCGGCAGCACGCTCGCTACGCAGATCGAGAAGTTCCGCCACTCGACGGGTGGGCGCACGGCAACGCCGCCGGAGAAATTGCGGCAAATCGCTTCCGCCTCGGTACGAGCCTATCTGAATGGTCCGCAGACCATGCCCGCGCGCCAGCAGATCGTCGTCCATTATCTCAACTCGGTGCCGCTTGCCGCGCAACCGGGTATTGGTGAGATCAATGGCATCGGCGACGGTCTGGCCGCCTGGTACGGGCGCGATTTCAACGACGTCAACCGCATTCTCAAAGCGCCGTCGACAGAAGAGAATCTCGCGGAGCAGGGCGTGGCGTTTCGCCAGGTGCTCTCGCTAATGATCGCGCAGCGTGCGCCGTCGTATTTCCTGCACCACGGCTATGCCGAACTTGACCGTCTGACGGATAGTTATCTGCGCTTGCTGGCGACCGGTGGTGTCATTTCGATCCCGCTGCGCGATGCCGCGCTGTCCGCGCAAGTGGATCTGCGCCGCGCAGCGGAAAAAACGCAGAACGCCGATTCGTTCGTGTCACGCAAGGCCGTGACGTCGATGCGTTCGCACCTGTTGACGGCGCTCGGCATTCCGAGTTTCTATGAACTCGACCGGCTGGATCTTCAGGCAACGGGCACGCTCAACAACGCCGTGCAGCAGGCCGTGAGTGAACGTCTTGCCGCTGCCGCGACGCGCGACGGTGCAAAGGCCGCGGGGCTCGTCGGCTATGAAATGCTGCGCGCCTCCGACGACCCGTCGAGAATCGCCTATAGCTTCACGCTGTTCGAACGGCGTGACGGCGCGAACCTGGTGCGGGTGCAAACCGATAGCGTGAACCAGCCATTCGACATCAATTCCGGCGCGCGACTGAATCTCGGTTCGACCGCGAAAATGCGTACCTTGGTGACGTATTTGCAGATCGTCTCCGATCTGCATGCGCGTTATGCTCCGCTGAGCACAACGGAGCTGAAAGCGGTGAAGCACGATCCGAACGATCAGCTCACACGCTGGGCGCTGGACTATCTGACGCATACCTCGGACCGTTCGCTGCAAGCCATGCTCGACGCGGCCGTGGAACGCAAATACTCGGCAAGTCCGGGCGAAACGTTTTACACGGGCGGCGGCGCGCAGACCTTCAACAACTTCGAATCCGACGACAACAGCCGCATTCTCACCGTGCACCGCGCATTCCAGCATTCGGTCAATCTGGTGTTCGTGCGGCTGATGCGCGATATCGTCCACTACGAGATGGTGCAGACCACCGGGCCGTCGTCGCAATGGCTGGGTGATCCGGCGATTCGCAAGATGTATCTCACGCGTTTCGCCGATCAGGAAAGCCGCGTGTATATGAACCGTTTCTACACGAAGTACCACGGCAAGGCGCCTGAGCAGCAATTGGCCTTGCTGCTGCTCGGCGTGCGCAAATCGCCGCCTAAAGTGGCGACGGTGTTGCGCAGCGTCGCGCCGGACGAATCGAATGGGTGGTTCAACGCGAAGATGCGTGCGGCGCTGAAGAACACGCCGGCTGCCTCCATCCTGGACGATGAGGATCTCGCGAACCTGTATGACAAATATGGGATCGACCGCTTCAATCTGAACGATCGTGGCTACATTTCGAGCGTGCATCCGCTGGAACTGTGGACCCTCAACTATCTGCGCGCTCATCCCGAGGCAACGCTCGACCAGATACAGAACGCGAGCCGCGACGTGCGCCTGTCGACTTATTCGTGGCTCTTCAAGACCCGCTATCACGCCACCCAGGATCGCCGCATCAAGCGGATGGTCGAACTGCGCGCCTACGATGCGATCGGTAAATCGTGGCAGGCGCTCGGCTACCCGTTCGCGACGCTCACGCCGTCGTTTGCGGCAGCGATCGGTGCGTCCGGCGACCGGCCGGCTGCGCTCGCGCAACTGATAGGCGTGATTGCCAACAACGGCAACAAGGTGCCGACCGAAAGCCTCACGCAACTCGACTTCGCTAAAAACACGCCGTACGAAACGCATTTCCAGCGCGCGGCGGTTGCACCGCAGCAGCAGTTGTCGCCGGAGATCGCCGGGGTGGTCAGGGGACTGTTGCGTGATGTCGTATTGGGCGGTACGGCCAAGCGTCTCGCGCAGGGCATGACGTTCCCCGATGGTCAGACGCTCGAAATTTACGGCAAGACCGGCACCGGCGATCAGCGCTTCAATGTGTGGGCCAAAGGCGCGCGCCTGATCGAGTCGCGCAAGGTGAACCGCAGCGCAACCTTCGTGTTTGTGATGGGAGACCGCTTCTACGGCACGCTGACCGCGTACGTGCATGAGCCGTATGCGGCCCATTACGAGTTCACGAGTGCGCTCTCGGTGCAGTTGCTGAAGTCGTTGGCGCCGGTGCTGCAGCCGTTGCTGCAAAATCCGCCTGCTAAAACGGCTGCGATAGCGAAAGTCGCCGCGCAATGAGCAACGGCGCCTAATAGCCGGCGTCCGTCGCCGGCTTAAGGAAAAGCTCGTGCACGGGCGCGAAATGCGCGTATAGCGGCAGAATTGCGCCGCCCATCGCCCGCGCATCGGCGCCGATGGTGCCTTCCAGTAGTTGCGGACGCACCATGCCTTCCCATTCGAAGCGATCGAGTACGCGCTCGGTTCGGCGGATGATTTCGCGGACCAGTTGCCGGTCGAGTTCGCCGTCGATCACCACCGCTTCCAGGTCGAGCAAGGCAGCCGCACTGGTCAATGCGTTGGCGATCGCAGGACACGCGGTGTCGAGCCATTGTTCGGTTTGCCGCCACAGTTCAGGCGACAACGCGCGATGGTCGTGCGCGGCGGCGGGCGGCACGCCTGCATCGCTCAATAGCCTTTCCAGAACGAAACCCGATGCTGCGTGCAGCAGTTGCCGCGCGGGTTTGCGCGCGCTGCCGTCCCTCAGCGGTATCGAGCCGACTGCGCCCGCATTGTCGTGTGGTCCGGCATGCAAACGGCCGTCGATCACCAGGCCGCCACCGATAAACGTGCCGACGAACAGGTACAGAAAATTGTGAATCCCGCGGCCCTGGCCCATCACGAGTTCGGCCGCGCAGGCCGCGGTGGTGTCTTTGGCGAACTCGACAGGCAAGCCCGTCATCGTCGCGATGCGACTGCGCAAGTCGATCTCGTGCCACGCTTCCAGTGCGTCCTGCGGCGCGCCGAGAAAGTCGCGCCAGCCGCCGAGCCACAACGGCGCCGCCACGCCCACGCCAACCACTTTGTTCGCCTTCGCGCCGAGCGTCTGATTCACGCGCGCCAGTTTGCTTTCGAGCGCGGGGAACAGCGTGCGCGGATCGGGATAGGCATAGTCGAATACATCGCGGCACACCACGTGGCCCGCGAAATCCATCGCCAGCACGTCGAGACTGCGTCTGCCCACCTTGATGCCGATGGTGTACGCGCCGTCCGCACGCAGTGCGATCGGCACCGAAGGCTGACCGATGCGACCGCGCACGCGCGCCTGCTTTTCGAGCAGGCCGTCGTCGATCAGACGGTCGACGATCATCGAAACGGTCTGCATCGACAGACGCGTGAGACGGCCCACGTCGGCTTTCGGCAGTGGCCCATGCAAACGGATCGCCTGTAGAACGATCCGTTCGTTGAACTGCCGCATGCCGACCTGGTTCGAGCCGACCGTGCGTTTGAGAGGCGAACGTGTACCTGTGGTTTCCATCGTCGTGTGCCCCTCAGCGGGATGCATGCATCATGCAATCGCCTTGACGTCCGCTTGCTTCGCGCCCGTCATGATCGCCACGGCCTCCGACATGTGGATGTCTTTGGTGTTGACCACCGCGGCACGCCTGCCGAGCCGCTGGATATGAATACGATCCGCGACTTCGAACACGTGCGGCATGTTGTGGCTGATCAGGATCACCGGCAGGCCGCGATCGCGCACGCGCCGGATCAATTCGAGCACCATGTTGCCCTCCTTGACGCCAAGTGCGGCGGTGGGCTCGTCGAGAATCACCACATGCCGTGCGAACGCCGCGCTGCGCGCGACAGCCACGCCTTGACGCTGGCCGCCGGATAAGGTTTCGACCGCCTGGCGCATCGAGCGGATGCCGATCTGCAAATCCTTCATGTGCGCGGTGGCTTCGTCGAGCATGCGGCGCTTGTCGATCATCTTGAAGATCGAACCGCGCCAGCCCGGCTTGACGAGCTCGCGGGCGAGAAACAGGTTTTCGGCGATGCTCATGGCGGGCGCCACCGCGAGTTCCTGGTACACGGTTTCGATGCCTTGAGCGCGCGCATCCAGAGGGCTGCGGAATTTGACCGGCTTGCCGTCGAGCAGGATTTCTCCTTCATCGGGGATGGTGGCGCCGGAAAGCGCCTTGATCAACGACGATTTGCCCGCGCCGTTGTCGCCGATCACAGCGAGAATCTCGCCGGGCAGCACTTCGAAATCGCAGCCGTCGAGCGCGGTGACGTTGCCGTAGCGTTTGACAAGTCCGCGCGCCTGCAGAACGGGCATCACGGCAGAAGCGGAAGTAGGTGTCGACATGACAGGTTCCTTTGGGCGTTCAACCGCGACGATGGGAAAGTTTGTCCGCGGCGACCGCGAGAATCACCAGCATGCCGGTGATCAACACCTGGTAGACCGAAGAGACACCGATTAGCGTCAGGCCATTACGAAATACGCCGACGATCAGCGCGCCGAGCAGCGTTCCGCTAATCGAGCCACGTCCGCCGAACAGACTCGTGCCACCCAGCACCACCGCCGTAATACTGTCGAGGTTCTCGGTTTGCCCCGCCTGCGGATCGCCGACGCCGGTGCGCGATACCGACAACAGCGCGGCAATACCGTAGATCGCACCGGCCAGCGAATACACCGTGAGCAAGATCTTCTGCGACGAGAGGCCCATCAGGCGCGCGGCTTCGGGGTTATTGCCGAGCGCGTACAGATGCCGGCCGGGCACGGTGTCGCGCAAGACGAACCACGTCGCCCCATACATCAGCAACGTCAGCACTGTGCCGTAGGTGACATCGGCGGGGCCGAGTTTGAACGTGTTGCCGAGGAACATGATCGCGTCCGGCAGGTTCGAGACGCTTTCCGCGTTCGAATAGATCTGCGTGAGCGCGAATGCGATGTTCAGCGTACCGAGCGTGACGATGAAGGCAGGCAGTTTGATCCGCGTGATCAGCACGCCATTGAGCGCACCGAACAACGCGCTCGCGACGATGCCGCACAGAATCGCGAGAACGGGCGGCACGCCGAGCGTGACCGCGAATTTGGTCATGATGATCGAGCCGAACGCCATCACCATCCCGCACGACAGATCGATCCCGCCTGTCAGCACGATCAACGTCTGGCCGATGGCGATGACGGCGACCACCATCGTCTGCTGCAGGATCAGCGAGAGGTTCTGGAACGACAGGAACCGGTTGCTCTGCGAAATGAAGAAGCCGCAGGCCAGCAGCAGGGCGATCAGCGGTCCGATTTCAGCGAGCGACGGCAAACGGTCGGTGAAGGTGCGCGGGTGGCCGGCGGGCGCGGAAGGTGTCGACATGATAGGTGTCCTCGATGCATAAACGTGGCGGGCAGGCCACGGGGTAAATACGGCGGCCGGCGATCCGGAGACCGGCCATCTGGCGGGCCGGCGATCCGCAGGGTATCCCGCGGCCGGCGGCTCAGTGGCTGGCAGTCCGTGAGCGGCCCAGCGAAGTGGGCCGCCGTTCAGTGCGTATTACTTGTTGCCCCAGCAGTTGTCGAGACCGTACGTCGTATCTTTGCCGTCTACGCCGGTCATCGGCTTATCGGTGATCAGCGTCACGCCCGTGTCCTGATAGCCGGAGACTTTCTTGCCGGTCTTCGCGTACTCGACACCCGCCGTCACGCCGAGCGAGGCCATCTTCAGCGGATACTGTTGCGAGGTCGCGGCAATCGCACCGGCCTTCACATTGCGTACGCCTTCGCAGCCGCCGTCGATGGAAACGATCATCACGCTCTTGTCCTTGCCCGCTGCCTTGAGCGCGCGATACGCACCCGCTGCCGCCGGTTCGTTGATCGTGTAGACCACGTTGATATCCGGCGATTTCTGCAGGCAGTTTTCCATCGCCGTCTGGCCCTTCGACTGATCGCCGCGGGTGTCCTGACTGCAAACGATCGACGGATCACCTTCCTTCACGCCGAAGCCTTCCAGGAAGCCGTTATGACGCAGCACGCCGACCGAGACGCCGGGAGCGAGGTCGAGCGTGGCGATCTTCGCGGGCTTGCCGTTCATGGCGGCTTTCGCGTACTTGCCGATCAGCACGCCGGCTTTGAAGTTGTCGGTGGCGAAGAGGGCGTCCGTGGCATCTTGCGGATCGGTCGGCGTGTCGAGCGCGACCACCATCACGCCCGCAGCGCGCGCTTTCTTGATGCTCGGCACGATTGCCTTGGTGTCGCTCGGCGTGATCAGAATCGCTTTCGCGCCGGCCGTCATCATGTTTTCGATGGCGGTGACCTGGCTTGCGTTATCGCCGTCGAACTTGCCGGCGGCGGTGAGCAGCTTGGCACCGTCTTTCGATGCCGCTGCTTCGGCGCCCTGTTTCATCTTCACGAAGAACGGGTTGGTGTCGGTCTTGGTGATGAGGCCAACGACAGGCTGATCAGCCGCCTGGCTCGCGCTCACACACCACACGGCCGATGCCGCGACGCACATCGACACGATTTTCCTGGCGACAGGATGCCTGCGGGAATTCAGATTCATGGGACGCTCCTCCGGTTATTGGCAACGACGTTGTGAACTGCGGGCGATTGCACACGCGAACGCTGCGCGCTTGCTGCCTGTTTGCGATCTGGTTTCGAACCTGATGCGATTCCGAGGTTGTTCGAAATCGACCACTTAAATCACTTTGGTTGATTTAGTAGAGCAGGCGCGGGGACGCTAGTCAAGGAAACGATCGGAGAGGACGTCGACGCGCTGAAGCGGCCGACAGGGTGGTGGGCCTTACGTGACGGGGCTTCGCGGGGATGGTGCGATGCAAGGTCGAGCACCGGAACTTCGGGAAAGTCCTGGCTCGCTTGTAAGCGAATTGAAGTCTTAAGTGACCTTTCGCGACGGGATGGGCTGCCGTCGCGAAGGGTAATCAGTGGTGGCTGAGCGTAACGCCATGTACGCAATGTCCGTCCCTTTCAGCCGGATCACATTCTGATGACATCCATCACGGTCTTCTTGTTGTCCTTGAATTGGTAGATCGTGATCGCAGCGTCCCGCAGGTCGCCGTGCGGGTCAAACGCAATGTGTCCGATCACGCCGTCATAGCTGGTGGCAGGCATCGCTGCGAGAATTTTCGATCGGTCGGTCGAATTCGCCCGCTTCATGGCGTCATAGATAACGTAGACGGCGTCATACGTGAACGGAGCGTAGGCGTCGATGGGGGTTCTGAAGCGCGCCACGTATCGCTTGTCGAAGTCTTGACCCTTTGGCATTTTTGACAAGGCAAGTCCGGCTTCTGAACACGTCACGTTGCCAATTGCGCTGCCGGCAAGTTGCGTCATGTTATCCGTGCAGGCACCGTCACCCCCCAGCACCTTGGCGGTGATGCCTAGGTTAGCCGCCTGTTTTGCCAGCGGGCCGGCCGTTGCGTCCGAGCCGCCATACATGATTGCGTCGGGTTTCAGACCTTTGATTTTCGTCAGAATCGCTCGGAAGTCGACGGCTTTATCGGTTGTCGCTTCGTGGGTCACGATAACGGCGCCTCGTGCTGTTGCCGCTTTTTCAAATTCTTGCGCGAGACCCTGGCCGTATGCGGTTGAGTCGTCCACGATTGCAATTCGCTTCGCGTGCATTGAGTCGATTGCGTAGCGAGCCAGGGCCGGACCTTGCAGTGCGTCGGTCGCGACGACGCGGAAGGTCGTTTTGAAGCCCTGCAGCGTATAGGTGGGATTGGTCGAACCTTGCGAGATCTGCACCAGACTGGCTTCGCTGTAGATCTTCGATGCCGGGATCGAAACCCCAGAGTTGATATCGCCGACTACGGCTACCACACCATCGTCAACGAGCTTCTGGGCGACTTGAGTCCCTGTGCGTGGGTCGGCAGCGTCGTCCTGATCGTCGAGTTGCAGACGGACCGCCTTGCCGTCGATCACCGGATGCTGGCTGTTGATCTCGTCGATTGCTAGCCGCGCCGCATTTTCGCTGTCCTTGCCCATATGCGCGAGCTGCCCTGTCAAGGGCGCGGCATGACCAATCAGGATCACGGCCGGCTCCGCGGCGAAGCTCGCGCTGCCTGCGCTCAGCAGCAGCGCAGCGGCGCTCGTTTGCAGCGTCCGGTTCAATTTACTGTACGAGGGTGACATGGGCGGCTCCTTGGTTTTCGGTTCAATGAGTATTCGAACGCCAAATTCTTCCGTCCAACGACTTATTTTATTGACCGGCAATAGATAAATCTGATTGCCCTAGGGCTTTCCCGATAGGCCGGCCCTTGCGCGTTGCGCCGTCGCGGTCACAACAAAAAGTTGGTTCAGGTGGCCAGTTTTTGTTGTCACGGGCCTGATTTTGCGGCGCTAAACTCTGCCAATGCACTGAAGCTGTCCGTTAGCGCGGACGCAATACGTGGAGCGTGGTTGTGCGTCCGTCGACTGATCAAGGTGTCTGATGAATGTCCGTTTTCTAGAAACGTTTGTATGGCTTGCAAAGCTGCGCAATTTCCGGCTGACAGCGGAGCGCTTGCATGCGACACAGGCCGCAATTTCCAGTCGGATATCTGCGCTCGAGCAGGAATTCGGCGTGCGTCTATTCGATCGGGGACCGCGCGACGTCAAGCTGACCCAGGAAGGGACCAAAGCGCTGGCCTTCGCTGAGCAGATTCTGAAACTCACGAACGACATGCTCGCAAGCGTAAGCGACCGCTCGCATGTGAGCGGGTTGTTGCGGGTCGGCGTGATGGAGTCCGTCGTGCATACGTGGCTTCCCGAGTTACTGCGGCGCGTGCGGGACGAATATCCGAACCTGACGATTGAGCTGACCTGCGACACCTCGACGAATCTGTCCGTGCAACTGGTCAATGGCAACGTGGATATCGCTTTTTTGAGCACGGCGGTCGCAGGTGCCGACGCGGAAAATGTTTCGCTCGGCGCATTGCCGATGCGATGGGTGGCGAGTCCGTCGCTGAATCTGTCGGCTGAAGCACTATCGGAAGCTGAACTGGCGAGCTTTCCGATTGTGAGCTTTGCCCGTCATTCGTCGCCGCATGTTTTTGTAGCCGGCCTGTTTGCAGCGGCCGGCGAGCCTCGCGTGCAAATCAACTGCGTGTCTTCGGTCGCGGCGATTATCAGGCTCGTACTCGACGGTTTCGGTATTGCGGTTCTGCCGACAGCTTTCGTGACCCGCGAGCTGGAGTCCGGTCATCTGCAACTGCTGAAAGTGACGCATCGAGTCCCGGAACTCCCGCTTTTCGCATCCTTCCGGCGCAGTCCGGACAGTTTGCTATGCGAGTCGATCACGCATCTGGCGCAAAAGGTCATGCGAGAGTTCAGCCTGGAGAACGGACCAGATATCGCGCTCTTCCCAGACACCGACGAAGCGCTGCCGCCTCATTGAGTGGCACCCCGTGATGTTTTCTTCGACTTTCAAAGGCCCGTACCGAGATGCCGACTGCTACGCCTCTGACCATTCAACCGCTTACTGCGGGCGCTTTCGAACCCTATGGATGGATGTTAGGCAAGCCGTTTCCGGAGGATAGCGCTGCGCCTTCGTTCGCAAGCCCGTCTTCCGATTTCTGGCGTGAGCATCTGTTCGATGCCGGACTTTCCGGAGATCCTGAGATTCTGTGGGTCAGATACCGCGATTGCGAAGCTGAGGTGATGAAGCTCGAGGCGCATTGGCTGACTGAGCAGGCCGTGGTGCCGCTAACCGGACCTCTCGTTCAGATTGTCGCGACGAGTACGCCGGACGGGCACCCTAACCTTGATTCATTGGCAGCTTTCAAGGTGCCCGTCGGGGAGGGGATCTGCATGCGGCCGCGCTGCTGGCACGCCACGCGTGCATTGCAGAACGAAGTGACCTGCCTAATGCTTACGCGCCGCTCGACGACGTTCGACCTTGCCGTCCATCTGCTCACGGGCGCTCCTGCGGGTGAAAGCGCGATTCGGCAGATTCCGCCGTACCAGCTTGTCGGCGCGCCGGGCCTCATATAGGCGTCGACGCTTCAGTGAAGGTGCCGAGGCTCAGCAATCTGGTTTGGAACCCGGCGCGATTCCAGCGCGGTTCGTGCCTGAAGGGACTTACCGGAAGGAACTCACCCGCGCGGCGTGAGCCTTTGACGCTTCGTTTCGAGTTGCGTAACGATACGCTGCAAGGTTCGCTCGGCCAGTCCCGGCGTCTGTACGAACTTGCAGCCGATCACGAAGCGCAGGTCGCCCTTCGGCGTAGTCAATTGCCGTGGTGCGACGATTTCCAGATCAAGCCGCAGCGTGCCGAAGCTGCCGAGTTGCAGCGTGACGTTGCGCAATACGGTGCCGCTTTCCAGCGCGCCGAAACGCGCATCGGCGGTTTTCAACGCCACGCCGCCCAATGAAAGATCCTGGAGTTCGAGCCTGAACGAGCCGCCGTCCACATACGGTCCGCTAGCGATGTACGGATCCAGCACGGGCGTTTGCACACGGAAGAATTCACGACGTTGAACGTAGTGCAGGAGCGTAGGGAAGGCGGCCTCGAAAGCCGGGAGCCCTTCGAACATGATGGGGTTTGCGTTAAGCGTTATGAACTCTGTGCGAATGCCACCTGGCAAACTGCGAAAGATCAACTGGCGCGCAGACGGAAGCGCGGAATTGTCCAACTGCGTACTGCCGGCATCGAAGATAAAGCGGGCATTGCGCGAATCGACATCGAGTACCTGCGTAACGATCTGGCGGCCGTTGAATTCCACCGTCACGAAGTCCTGTCCGGCCATCAGCTTGCGCAGGCAGACCGCGATTTGCAAGGGATGGCGCTGCGCGAAGGTCGAGTCTGCGTCGGTGGTCTGTTCGGCGAGATCGGCGTCCAGCAGAAGATCGGCATTCATTTGAGTATCCATGCTTGTTATGGCCCTGGCGTGGCCGGTTGGGGGAGCGCAGGCGGCATGTGAGTCATGCCGGCGCTCGGCCTTTTCCTGCTTTATTGCAGGGACCGTGCCAACTGCATGGATGGACTGATCGAAACGGTATTTTTGCCGTGGAACCGCTTGATACGGGCGTTTGCGGACGGTGGCCTGAGAGGTGAGGGCGGCCGTAGTCAGGGTTCGCTACGTAACGTCCTCGATGTTGTTACGGCCACGTTACCTCGGGCGCGGCACCCCCGTCGACGCACGCACAACCAGTTTCGGCGCCGAGGAAATTCGCATCGGCACGCTTGCCGCTGGTTGACGACCTGCTTGCCCATACGACGATTCAATCAACTCGCGCAGCAGCGACACCGCCAGGTCGGCGACTTCGACAGTCGGCACGGCGACTGTCGTCAACGCGGGCCGCGATTCGCGCGCCAGTTGAATATCGGTAATACCGATCACGGACAGATCACCCGGCACGTTCAGGCCAAGATCGGCGGCGGCGTGCATCGCGCCGAGCGCCGGCAGATCGTTGGTCGCGAAGATCGCGGTGAGTTTCGGATCGGCTTCCAGCAGCGCACGCGCTGCGGCGTAGCCGCCTTGTATCGTATCGGGCGCATGCTTGACCCGTCCCTTCGGCGCGCCGGCCGCATGCAGCGCATCGACAAAACCTTCGTAACGCGCTGCGTGAATGCCCGAGGCCTTGCTGCCGACAATCGCGCCGATCCGCCGATGGCCGAGCGCCAGCAGATGCGCGCCGGCCAGTTCGCCTGCCAGACGAAAATCGACCGCTACACATGGCAGCCCCGGCGGTTCATTCGGCCGTTCCCACATGCACAGCACCACGGGCGTGCCGCGCGATTCGGTCGTATGAAGGTCTGCAAGGTCCAGGTTCGCATTGGTGACGAGCACGCCTTCGGAAAGCGTCCCCGCGATCTGGTCGAGATAGGCCCGCCCGGTCAGCGGATCTTCGTTCGTATTGCAGATGATCACGAAGTGGCCGCTGCTGCGCGCCGCGTGTTCGACCGCGAGCGCGAACTCCGGATAGAACGGATTGGCAATGCTCGACACCATCAACGCCAGCGTCGGTGCGCGGCCCTCGGCGAGCGCGCGGGCGGCCAGATGCGGACGGTAGCCGAGCGCGTCGACGGCGTCCAGCACCCGCTGCCGGGTGCTCGCGCCGACCCGGCCGCGATTGCGCAGCACGTTCGACACCGTGGCAGGGGTGACGCCGGCGTGACGCGCGACTTCGCTAAGGGTTGTCATAGCATTTTCAATATTTGGGATGGGTGTCCGACATTTGCATCGCAGCCCAAGGCGCGGCACCATTTGCCGCACAGACAAAACGATATCGGAGACAGGTACGGCCCCAGCGATCGGAAGCGATCGATTTTTTTCGGCCCTGCTGATTAAGCGCTTAATCTCCGACGTCGAGCCGATTAAATCACGGAGTCGATGCGATGGCGAGCATTTCGTTGAGAGGCGTGCAGAAGGCGTATGGCGACGGCGCGCTAGTGATCCGCGATGTCGATCTGGAGATCGGCGAGAACGAGTTCTGCGTGTTTCTCGGTCCGTCCGGCTGCGGCAAATCCACCTTGCTGCGGATGATTGCCGGCCTCGAAGACGTGACCGACGGTGACCTGTCGATTGCCGGCCGCCTCGTCAACGACGTCCCTTCGGCGCAGCGTGGTGTGGCGATGGTGTTCCAGAGCTACGCGCTGTTTCCGCATATGACCGTGTTTGAGAACATGGCCTTCGGCCTCAAGCTGGCCAAAACCCCCAAGGACGAAATCGACCGCAAGGTAAGGGAAGCCGCACGCATCCTGCAACTTGAGGCGCTGCTCGAGCGCCGGCCAAAAGCACTGTCCGGCGGACAGCGTCAACGTGTGGCGATTGGCCGGGCCATCGTGCGCGAACCGGGCGTGTTTCTGTTCGACGAGCCGCTCTCCAATCTCGACGCGACGCTGCGCGGCCAGACCCGCATCGAAATCGCGCGGCTGCATAAGCAGTTCGCCAAAGCCAGCGTGGTGTACGTCACGCACGACCAGATCGAAGCGATGACGCTCGCCGACAAGATCGTGCTGCTGCATGCGGGTAAGGACACTGAGCGCTACGGCAGCATCGCGCAGATCGGCGCGCCGCTCGAGTTGTACCACCGTCCGAAGAGCCGCTTCGTTGCCGGTTTCATCGGTTCGCCGCGCATGAACTTTTTGCCGGGGCGGGTGGCGTCGGTTGATCCGCAGGGCGTGATCGTCACGCTCGACGATACGTCCGAGAACGTGCGCGTGCCAGTCAGCGGTGATGGACTCCAGGCGGCGCAACCCGTCACGCTCGGCGTGCGCCCTGAACACCTCGAATTCATCGACGCGGCAGCTTCTGAAAATCCGCAGGACGCCGTTCTGATCCGCACCGTGTCTCTCGTCGAACAACTCGGCGAGCACAGCTACGTCCACCTCGATCAGCCGGGCGGCGCCACGTTGATCGCCAAGGCGCCCGGCGACACACGCCTCGCGCCGGGCGACCGCGCGAGCTTGCGTGTGCCCAACCGCGCCTGCCATTTGTTTACCGAAGACGGCTTTGCCGCCGCTTTGCTCGAATCCGTCGAACACTACGCATAGAGGACATTCGGATGCGCCTTGGAGTCTGTTATTACCCGGAACACTGGCCGGAGTCGATGTGGGAAGACGACGCTCGCCGGATGAAAGCGCTTGGCATCGAGCAGGTGCGAATCGCCGAATTTGCGTGGAGCCGGATGGAGCCAACGCCTGGCGAGTACGACTGGGGCTGGCTCGATCGCGCGGTCGATGTACTTGGTGCGGCCGGTCTGCAGGTCGTCATGTGCACGCCCACCGCGACGCCGCCCAAGTGGCTGATCGACCGTCATCCGGACATTTTGCCGATCGGCGCGGATGGCCGTCCGCGCGCCTTCGGCTCACGCCGACATTACGATTTTTCTTCACCTTCGTATTTCACGGCATCGCAGCGAATCTGCACGGCGGTCGCCGAGCGCTACGGCAAGCATCCGGCCGTTGCATACTGGCAGACCGATAACGAATTCGGCTGTCATCACACGGTGGTCAGCTATTCGCCGGCTGCAGTGGGGCGCTTTCGCGAGTGGCTCAAGGCGCGCTATCAAACGATCGATGCGCTGAACCGTGCGTGGGGAACGGTGTTCTGGAGCATGGAGTACCGCAGCTTCGACGAGATCGACGCGCCGGTGGCGACCGTCACCGAAGCGCATCCGTCGCATCGGCTCGATTACCGGCGCTTCGCCTCCGACGAAGTGGCGCGCTTTAACCGCATGCAGGTCGAGATCATCCGCGCGCATTCGCCGGGGCGGCCGGTTGCGCACAACTTCATGCAGCTCTTTACCGAGTTCGATCACTACAAGGTGGCGGCCGATCTCGATGTCGCCGCGTGGGACAGCTATCCGCTCGGCGCGCTCGAAGAGCAGTGGTTTGCGCCGGACGTGAAAGCGCGCTGGTTGCGCAGCGGGCATCCCGACTTCGCCTCGTTCAATCATGACGTGTACCGCGGTATGTCGAAGCTGCCGTTCTGGGTGATGGAGCAGCAGCCCGGTCCTGTGAACTGGGCACAGTGGAATCCGGCGCCGCTGCCCGGCATGGTGCGGCTATGGAGTTGGGAGGCGTTCGCGCACGGCGCGGGTTGCGTGTCGTATTTCCGTTGGCGCCAGGCGCCGTTTGCACAGGAGCAGATGCACGCTGGTTTGAATACACCTGATAACCGGCTCGATGTGGGCGGCAACGAAGCGGCGCAGGTTGCCGACGAGATTCGCGCGGTGCTCGCCGCGAACGCCGACGCCAACGCTGCGATCCGCTCGAAGGTTGCGCTCGTCTACGACTACGAAGCGAAGTGGCTCTTCGAGATTCATCCGCAGGGCGCGGACTTTCACTATCCGCGCTTCGCGTTCGAGTATTACTCGGCGCTGCGCTCGCTCGGATTGGACGTCGATATCGTGCCGGTCGATGCAGCCCTCGACGGCTATCGTTTGATCGTCGTGCCGCCGCTGCCGGTTGTGCCTGCGGATTTTGCCGCCCGGCTGGCGAGCTCGGGCGCGCAAGTCGTGCTGGGTCCCCGCACCGGTTCGAAGACGGCAGACGTGCAGATTCCGGCGAATCTGCCGCCGGGCGCGCTCGCTTCTGTATTGCCGCTGCGTGTGTGGCGAGTCGAATCGATGCGGCCGAATGTGACCGAAGCTGTGCTGCTCGTGGATAACCAGGAAGCGACCGCAGAGGACGGCGTTGCGCGCCACTGGCGCGATTTCATCGACAGCGACAGCGATACAGTGGATTCGCTCGACGTGCGTGCCCGTTTCGCTGACGGCCATCCTGCTTACGTGAAAAGCGGCGCGTTTCATTACCTCGCGAGCCTGTTCGACGATGCGCTTACCGTTCGCCTTCTGAAGCAGATCGCCGAAGAAGCGGGCGTCGAAACGATATCGCTCGGCGACACCGTCCGTTTCAGCCGCCGTGGCGCGCTGACCTACGTGTTGAACTACGGCGATCAGACGCACACGCTTGCCGATGTCGCCGACGACGCTTTCGTGATCGGCTCACGCGCCATCGAACCGCAGGGTGTGGCCGTCTATCGATCGGGCAACTGATCGATAGCGCTGAACGAAGGATTCCATGCAGTAACAACAACGACGCAAAATCAAGGCATAAAGGAGACAGCAACATGGCACTGAAACCTCGCAAGATTCTGCTGGCACTCGCGCTGGCTGCGGCCGCCGCAGGCGTGTCCGTCGTCAGCACGGCGCAGGCCGGCACGCTCGCGGTCAACATCGCGTTCAAGGGCGCGAGTCAACGGGCAGTCTGGCAGTCGATCATCGACGACTTCAAGAAAACGCATCCCGGTACCGACGTGAAAGTGTCGTTCGTCGATGAAGAAGCGTACAAAGTTCAGTTGCCCGGTTGGCTCTCCACCGTCGCGCCCGATATCGTCAACTGGCATGACGGCGAGCGCATGGCGTATTACGCGCAGCGCGGCCTCTTCGAAGATCTGAGCGGCGACTGGGCGAAGAACGGCTGGAACGACATGTATGCGTCGACGAAGGAAGCGTCGTCGTATAAGGGCAAGCAGTACGCCGCCCCAACTGTGTATTACTCGTGGGGTATGTTCTATCGCAAGGACCTGTTCCAGAAGGTCGGCATTGCCGGTGAACCGAAAACGTGGGACCAGTTTCTCGACGACTGCAAGAAGCTGAAAGCGGCGGGCATTACGCCGATTGCCGTGGCTGGCCGTGATTCATGGACGCTCGCCGGCTGGTTCGATTATCTCGACCTGCGCCTGAACGGCAACGCGTTCCATCAGAAACTGATGGCGGGCGACATCGCGTATACCGATCCGCGGGTGAAGAAGGTCTACACGACGTGGAAGCAACTGATCGACGCCGGCTATTTCATCGACAATTCGCTTTCCTACGATCTGGATGCGGTGCAGCCGTTCCTGTTCCAGGGCAAGGCCGCGATGATGCTGATGGGCACCTTCATCACCGGTGGTTTCCCGCCGAACGTCAAGCCGGAAATGGGCTACTTCCAGTTCCCGATCATCGACGCGAGCGTGCCGACCGCCGAAGATGGTCCAGTCGAATCGCTGCATATTCCGTCGAAGGCGAAGAACAAGGCGGATGCGCATGCCTTCCTGGCGTTCGTCCAGACGCCGGAAAATGGCGCGAAGCTGGCGACCGGTCTCGGCTCCTTGTCGGCGAACAGCAAATCGCCGGAACCTGAGGATCCGATTTCGAAGATTGGCTTCCAGATTCTCGCGAATACGAAGGGCGGCATTGCGCAGTTCTACGATCGCGACATGACGAAGGAAATGGCCGATGAAGGGATGAAGGGGATGCAGCAATTCATCTCCGATCCGTCGAAGCTCGACGACGTGCTCGCGCAACTCGAGCAGACGCGTAAGCGGATCTATAAGAAGTGAGCGGTGGTGGCCCGGGCTTGGGTTTTGGTCTGGGCCGCTACTCGTTGCATCAGATTGGCAACTATGTTGCATGAGACCAGGGTACGTGCTTTGCACCAATTCTGGTCGACAGCTTTGCATGGGACCAGAGTAACGCGCTAAAGCGCGAACTCTGGTCGACAGGAGAATGATCGTGTCGCATTCCGTCACCCGTCACACTGTCGGCGGTCCTGCCGAACCGGGCGGTTCTGGCTTGCCCGGTTCGGGCGTACCGGCATCGGGCGGTGCATTGCGCGGCGGGCCGCCTGGCGCGGCGCGCCGGCGCCGTCCTTCGCCGACCGCGCGCCGCCAGCGGCGAGCCGCTTTCCTGTTTCTCGCGCCGGCCTGCGTGATGGTGGCGATCTACGTCGTGTGGCCGATCATCTCGACCGTGCGCCTGAGTTTTTTCAACTGGGATGGGATGACCGACCCATCTTTCGTCGGCCTCGCAAACTATATCGAGTTGTTCCATACGCCGACGTTCTACACGGCGCTGAAGAATAATCTCATCTGGCTGCTGCTGTTCCTGCTTGCGCCGCCGATGGGGCTCGCCGTCGCGCTCTATCTGAACCAGGCCGTGGCCGGCATCCGCATTGTCAAATCGCTGTTCTTTGCGCCGTTCGTGTTGTCGGGCGTGGTGGTCGGCTTGATCTTTTCGTGGTTCTACGACCCGACCTTCGGCTTGCTCGCGGTGATTCTCGGGCACGGCGTGCCGGTACTCGGCGACCCGCGTTACGCGACCCTCGGGATCGTGTTCGCCGCGCTATGGCCGCAAACCGCGTATTGCATGATTCTTTATCTAACCGGTCTGACGTCGCTGAACGCCGAGCAGATCGAGGCGGCGCGCATGGAGGGCGCGCGCGGCTGGTCGATGCTGTGGCACGTGATCCTGCCGCAATTGCGGCCGACCACGTTCATGGCGATCGTCGTCACGGTGATCGGCGCGTTGCGCAGCTTCGATCTGATTTCGGTGATGACGAGCGGCGGACCGTTCGAAAGTTCGACCGTGCTCGCGTACTACATGTACGACCAGGCAATCAAGTACTACCGCATCGGCTATTCCGCGGCGGTGGCGGTCGTGCTGTTCGCCATCATGCTGGTGTACATCGTTTATCACCTGCGCCGCATGCTGCGCACCGAGCAATAAGGAGCCGATCATGTTTCCGATCCCAATCGACAAATGGAAGCCGGTGACGCGCCGCGCGTACAAACTGACGTTGCCGCTCGCGCTGCTGATCTGGCTGCTGCCGATGATGGCGGTGCTCGTGACCTCGGTGCGTTCGACGGAAGAACTGAGCGAGGGCAACTATTGGGGCTGGCCGAAGCACTTCGCGATGTTCGATAACTATCGCGAGGCGTTGACGACCTCGCCGATGCTGCATTACTTCTGGAACAGCGTGCTGATTACGGTGCCCGCTGTGGTGGGTTCGATTGCACTTGCGGCGATGGCGGGATTCGCGCTGGCTATTTATCGGTTTCGCGGAAATTCGACGTTGTTTGCGACGTTTGTCGCGGGCAATTTCGTGCCGGTGCAGGTGTTGATGATCCCGGTGCGGGATCTGTCGTTGCAACTTGGTTTGTTCAATACCGTGAGCGCGCTGATTCTGTTCCATGTGTCGTTTCAGACCGGATTTTGCGCGCTGTTTCTGCGGAATTTCATCAAGCAGTTGCCGTTTGAGCTGGTCGAGGCGGCGCGGATCGAAGGCGCCAATGAGTGGACCGTGTTCTTCAAAATCGTATTGCCGTTGATCCGCCCCGCGCTGGCGGCGCTGGCGATTCTTGTGTTCACGTTCGTGTGGAATGACTACTTCTGGGCGCTGTGTCTGACGCAAGGTGACGACGCGGCGCCGATTACCGTAGGCGTTGCGGCGTTGAAAGGGCAGTGGACGACGGCGTGGAATCTGGTTTCGGCGGGGTCGATTCTTGCCGCGTTGCCTTCGGTCGCGATGTTCTTTGCGATGCAGAAGCATTTTGTGGCGGGATTGACGTTTGGGGCGACGAAGGGGTGAGGGCGCGTTAGAAAAAACGCGCCCATCAGGATCCGGGTTAGAACGTATGCCGGATCGCCGCGCGGACAACAATCTGACTCGATGACGACGACAGGTCCTGTGCACCGGGCACGTATGCCTGATCCAGCGCCGATCCGGTCGCGTCGCCGGTGATCTTCTGAAACGCGCCCTGGAGGTAGATATCGGTGCGCTTTGACAGGTTGTAGTCCGCCATCAAGCCGACTGTATGAATCTTCGGTCGCACACTACCTTTCGTTGCATCGTAGTTCTCCAGCGTGTAGACGTATTGTGCTCCCACGAAGAACGCCGGCGTGAACTGATATTTTCCGTTCAGTTCGAAATTCTGATACTTCAAGCTGGTCAACGTGCCGCCTGCCAGTGCCCCGCTAGTCGGTTCGATGCTTTCCTGTGTGCTGAGGTAGGCGACATTCGTGGCTGGATTGCTGATGTTCGTGTTGGTATAGACGAAACCAAGCGTCGCCGGGCCCAATGTGTAGTTGATCCCTGCGCCAAAGACGCGCAAACGCTCCGATTGAAAGTTCGCGTCTGCGGCGACGGTCGAACTCGAACCGGCAATCGCGCCACCGGATGTCGATCCAGGATTGTCTGCATTCAAATAAGCGGCGGCGATCAACAGCCCGCCGTAGGTGTACTGCGCGCCAACACTCAATTGCCGGTTGTTGGCGAAGCCAGTACCGCTGCTGAAACTATACGTGCCGCCAAACTGGAGGCCGGCAACATCCGGGCTCGCATACTTGACCGTGTTGTTCACGCGGAACGTGTTATCTGTGTTGTCGTTGTCGAACGGGTGGGATAGCAGATAGCCTCCCCAATTGCCGTTGGCTGTCGTCAGCGCAAGATAGTCGACCACCGAATCGTATTGGCGGCCAAGGGTAACTGCCCCGTACCGTTCGCTCTCGATACCGACATATGCCTGGCGTCCAAACCCCAGGCCACCTTGCGCGAGCTTGCCGTTGTTGACGTTGAAGCCGCTTTCGATCTGAAAAAGCGTTTTGAACCCGCCACCCAGATCTTCGGCACCTTTCAGTCCCCAGCGACTACCTTGTGCGTAGCCGCTTGCCATTTCGTACACGTGGCTTGCGCCAACGTTATTCGTGAAGTCGAGCCCCTCATCGATGACGCCATACAGCGTTACACTACTCTGCGCAAATGCCGACGTTGCAAATGCGGACGTTATCGCAATACAAATAATTGTTTTGTTCAATTCGTCATCCTTAACGTATATTTTTTTTCTGCTCGATTGTCGTTGGCCAAATCAACGATTTGCCGGAATGGCAAATAGAGCGGCAAAGCGCCGTCAACCACTTCTTGGTTTCAGATACGCCAAAAGGCGTCGCTCCAGTTGACGAAACATCCAGACCAGGGCGAAAGCGATCATTGCGTACAAAAGTGCTGCAATTCCAAATGCCTCGAACGACGCGTACGTTGCCGAATTGACATCACGAGTCACTTTCAGAATGTCTGGAATCGTCGCGGTGAACGCGAGTGTGGTGGAATGCAGCATCAGAATCGCTTCGTTGCCGTACATGGGTAACGCGCGCCGCAGCGCCGAAGGCAGAATGATTCGCCGGTAGACGGTAAATCTGGACATGCCGACTGCGATCGCTGCTTCGATTTCTCCATAGGCCGTCGCCTTGATCGATCCCGCAAAGATTTCCGTTGCGTAGGCGCACTCGTTCAGCGCGAATGCCAGCAGTGTGCAGTTCATCGCATCACGAAAGAATGCGTCGAGCAGCGCATGCGAATGCACGACATGCAAGCTGTACAGTCCCGTATAGCAGATCAGCAACTGGACGTAGAGTGGTGTTCCCCGAAACACGTAGGTGAACAGCCAGACCGGTGTCGACAGGAACCGGTTGCGCGATGCGCGGGCCACCGCGAGCGGCAACGCCGACATAAATCCCAGTCCGAGCGATGCCACCAGAAGCCACAACGTGACCGCGAGCCCGGTGAACTGAAAGCCATCGGTGTACAGGTAGTTTTGCCAGTACTGCCGGACAATATCGATCATGTCGCCACGCGCCTCACACCCGCGGAATACCGTACTTCGAGCCGCCACAACACCACATTGGATAGCGTTGTTATTGCCAGATAGATCGCACCGGCCACGATCGTGAACAGAAAGAAGTTCTGTGTCGACTTGCCGGCATCCTGCGAGGCCTTGACGACATCTGACAGTCCGATGATCGACACCAGTGCGGTCGCCTTGACGATAACCTGCCAGTTGTTGCCGATACCCGGCAACGCAAGTCGCATCATTTGCGGAAACATGATCCGAGTGAACACCTGCCAGTTGGACATGCCGAACGCCATGCCCGCTTCCAGTTGTCCCCTCGGCACGCCCATGAATGCGCCGCGGAATGTCTCGGTGAAATACGCACCGTAGATGAACCCGATTGTGACGACACCGGCCGAGAACGGATCGATATCCCTCTGGTTGAAACCAAACGCGTCCGTGATGTGGTTCAACACGATCTGGATGCTATAGAAAAGCAGCAGCATCAGCACGAGATCCGGCACCGCCCTGATCAAGGTCGTGTATGCGACACCGAGCCGCACGACGTAACGGCGGCTGGACAGCCTGGCCGCCGCACCGCAGAGTCCCAGCGCGAACGAAACAAGTAGCGACAGCAGCGCAAGCTTGATCGTTTCGCAGGTGCCGGCCACGAGAGCCGGCCCGAAGCCTCCGAGTATCATTTTGTCTCCTGTAGTGGCTGGCTCAGACCGGCTCACTTTGCGCCGTAGATATCGAAGTCGAAGTACTTCCGGTTGATTCGTGCGTAGGTCCCGTTTGCCAGCACGGCAGCTAGTGCCTGATTGAATGCGTCACGCAGCGCGACGTCCTCCTTGCGAAGGCCAAGACCGTCGCCTAGACCGAAATACTTTGGATCGTCCAACGCCGGGCCGGCAAACTTATAGTCCTTGCCCTCCGGTTTCTTGAGAAAACCGTCGTTCGCTTCGATCGATGCCTGAAATGCCGCATCGAGCCGTCCCGAGATCAGGTCCGTGTAAACCTGATCCTGGTTCTGGTAGGCGACGATCTGCACGCCAGCCGGTTGCCACTCCGCTTTGGCGTAATCCTCCTGGCTCGAACCCTGTTCGACGCCGACACGCTTCCCCTTTAGCGAGGCGGCGGTCGGCAGTAGATCGGAGGTGCGCTTGACGACCAGCCGTGCCGGCGCGTTGGAGATCTTGTTCGTGAACGCGATCTGCTGCATGCGCTTGGGTGTGATGGTCATCGAAGAGGAGATCGCATCGAACTTTCTCGCCAGCAATCCGGGGATCATTCCGTCGAAGCTGGTTTCGACCCATACGCAGCGGGCGTGAAGTTCGGCACAGAGCGCATTTGCGATATCCACGCCAAAGCCGGTCAGCTTTCCGTCCGGCGTCTTGAACTCCAGTGGCGGGTAGGTTGGGTCCACCGCCAGCCTGATTTCCTTGCCGGACCAATCGGCGGCACTGGCGCTGCCTGACAGCGCCATCAAAGCAAATGAGATCGCTGCAAGTGTCTTCTTCACGTGTGTTTCTCCTCAACGTCGTTGTTGTACTGCTTATGTTCCATGCGAACAGGTTTTGCCAGAAAGCGTTCGGTCAGCTTGACCCAATAGGTGGCGCCCACTGCCAGGCAGCCGTCGTTGAAGTCATAGCCGGAGTGATGTAGCGCGCAACTGCGTTCGCCGTCTCCATTGCCGATCACGAGGTAGCTGCCGGGGCATTTTTCAAGCATGCATGCGAAGTCTTCGCTGGCTGTGAAGGGTTCGAGGTCGTCGATGATGGACTGGGTGCCGAACCAGTCCGCCGCCACCTGGCGCGCGAAGTCCGTTTCCCTGGCGTGATTGATCAGCACTGGATGACAACGGAAGTAGTCGATTTCCGCATGCGCGCCGAAGCTTGCCGCCTGCCCGTGCACGAGTTCGTGAATCCGGCGTTCGAGCAGGTCGCGCACGTCCGGCGCAAGCGCCCGGACGGTCAGCAGCATCTGCGCCGATGACGGGATCACATTCGACGCGACGCCCGCATGAATCGAACCGACGCTGATGATGGCCAGATCGCGCGGGCTTACGTTACGGGACACGATACTTTGCAGCGCCGTCACGATCGAAGCGCATACGACGATCGGATCGATAGCCTTGTCGGGCACGGCGCCGTGTCCTCCACGACCCACCACGCGCACGGTGACGGTGTCGGCAGAAGCCATGAATGCGCCGCTGAAGAAGCCCAGATGCCCTGCCGCATAGCCGGGGACGTTGTGGAGCGCGAATACGGCGTCGCACGGAAAGCGTTCGAAGAGGCCGTCTTCCATCATTTTTTGCGCGCCGCCGAGACCTTCTTCTGCAGGCTGGAAAATCAGGTTGAGCGTGCCTGAGAAGGCGCGTGTTTCGGCGAGGTACTTTGCTGCAGCCAACAACGTGGCTGTATGCCCATCGTGGCCACATGCGTGCATGACGCCGTCGTTCCGGCTGGCATAGGGCAAGCCCGTCGTCTCGCTGATCGGAAGTGCGTCCATATCGGCGCGCAGTCCGAGGGACGGCCCGTGTCCGATCTTTAACGTGCCCACTACGCCGGTTTTACCTACGGCACGCGTGACCTGATAGCCCCACTTGCTTAGGCATTCGGCGACCAGCTCGCTGGTTGCGACCTCCTGCAGACCGAGTTCCGGATTGGCATGAATACGGTGACGCAAGCCGATCATTTCCTCTTGAATGGCTGCGATGCCGGGCAAAACGAAGTCTTGAACCATCGATGAAGTCCTTTGAAGAGCGGGCAGCCCCGGCTGTCACAGCCTAGCTGTTCGGGCTTCGGGCGTTGCAACTGTCTGCACTGGTCGGAATGCTATTTAGCTAAATTTCGGGGGTGAAGCCGCAGTTTTGTTATGCTGACAACCATTTGTTGTCGGGGTGGTTTCGTGAAGATTCATCAATTGCAGGCGTTAGTCGCCAGTGCCGAAGCGGGCAGCATCAGGGCGGCGGCGCGGTCGTTGGGGATTTCTCAGGCCGCTGTCACGCGTTCGCTGCGCGAACTCGAAGCCACTGAGCAATTGCCGCTGCTGATACGCGCGCCTGAAGGAATCAGCTTTACCGAATATGGCAAGGCGCTGCTGACGCACGCGCGACTGGTCCTTAATCAGTTGGAGCACGCGCAGAACGACCTGGCAAGATTGCGCGGCCGGGCGGAGGGACGGCTGAGTGTTGGCGTGACGCCGTGGATCACGTTGACGTTTCTGGCCGAGACGGTATTGCTGTTTCGCAAGCGAATGCCCGATATTCAGCTGGAACTGTTCGAAAGCCTGATGGCTGTTGCGCAACCGCTTCTGCGCGCCGGCGATATGGACTTCGTAATCGGGCAGTTGCATCCGTCTACTGCCAGCCAGGAGTTTTCCTGCGAACCGGTGTTGAATTACGAGACGGCCGTGATGGTTCGCCGAGGACATCCGCGTCAGCACTGCCGTTCGATTCACGATTTACTCGATCAGGACTGGGCACTGAATTTCGCGCCTGACGGCCAGGACGCGCTAATCGACTACCTGTTCACGCGCCACGGTGCGCAGATCGAAGCGAACCGCATTGTGCGGGCTCATTCGTTAGGAACACTTCAGATGCTGGTTGAACGTGCCGATATGTGCACGTGGTGTCCAACCGTTCTTCAGACAACGCCATTGTTTCAAGGCCAACTGATGGCTCTAGCGCTGAAAGAACAATTCGATACGCGACAACTGAGCATTGTCACGCGCCGCAATAGCACGCTCGGCGGCGCGGCTCGTTGCTTTATCGACTGTCTCCTGCAAGTGATCCGCAAGCACGCACGGTCGGCGAAGAAAGAAGACCTTGTGTTGTTTGAGACGTTGACCCTGCTCGTTTGAGCATCAAGGAACTGCACTCGTGATGCGATCATTACCAGCCTTGGCGAACAACTTTCAGCGCCCTAATTTACGTTGAAATGCACACGGATATCCTGCCGGCTTTCGACTGGATGTCCAGCCTGCATCGCCGGAAAGAACCGCCATCTACGGAGCGTTTCGAGCAGGATCTGATTGAGGCGCGGGTTGGCGGTCGGCTTGACGAGTTCGACATCGACTGAGCCGTCAACGTGAATGGCGAAGCGAGCCGTGGCGACGGTTTGATATGCCTGGTCACGTAAATCGTCGGGGAGTTCCGGCAACGGTTGAGCAATGGCGTGCGCGGTTGCTTCGGCGGACGATGTGGCCGATGGCGTGGCGTTTGCTTTTTCCTCGGCAGAAGGGCCCGCAGCACGCGCTGGCGGTTCGTTCGCCACTTTCGGCTCTTCCGCCGCGGGCGTCGACTGAGCCGGCGCAACGCTGTGCACCGAGCGCACGTCCGGCTTCGATGGCGCAGGCGTCGTCGTGCGTGCTTGTGCTGACACGTGAGAGTGCGGATCTGCAGCTTGTCTTGGCTTCGCCGGTGCGATCGGAGCGGGCATAGCATGAGTAGCCGGAGCCGCAGAAGGATTCGCAACCGGAACATTCGGAGGATCGAGTTCCACCACCCGCATCTCGAGTGGCTTATCAGGCGCATGCACAGACGGGGTTGTACCCAACCATTGCCCCAACTGAAACAGGAACCCGATCCATACGACCAGCGCGACCAGCACCGCTAGCGCAATCCGTATCCGCGGAGAATCGTCCACAGTGTCCGCAAGGCGCATCCTGCTACTCACGACGCACGGCGATCAAAAACCGCTCAGCACCCGCGCGGCGCGCGGCCAGCATCGCCTGAACGACCACGCCGTGGCCTGCCGCGTCGTCAGCGGCGATCACAACATTGCCGTCCGCTTGCAGCAGGCGTTTTACCGCCGGCTCGACCTGATCGAGATGGACGGACTGATGATTCACGAATACCTCATTGCTGCTGTCCACTGAAATAGTCAGGGGTTCATGGGCCGCCATCTTTTGCGCGCTGCCGGCAGGGAGGTTGACCTTGAGCGCGTCGAGCCGCTGCATCGCGAGCGATGCGAGCATGAAGGTCGCCAGAAGAAAGAACATCACATCGATCATCGGAATGATTTCGATGCGACCGCGCTTGGCCGCACGCGAGCGCTTGAATTTCACGGCTGCGCTCCCGCGGACGTGGCTGCAACGGCAAGACGGATTTCGCTGAGTCGCGCATTCGCGAACGACTCGAGTTCATCCATGAGTCGTTCGAGCCGACGGGAAAAATAGTTGAACGCAAAGAGCGCGAACAAGGCGACGACGAGGCCAATCGCGGTTGCCACCAGAGACTGGGCCACGCCACCGGTCACGCCACCCGGATCGACGAGACCATCGCCGCCGAACAACTGGAACGAATGCATCATGCCGACGATGGTGCCCAACAGACCCAGCAAAGGCGCCGCCGTCACGATGGTCTCCAACACCCAGAAACCTTTGCTCATGTCGCGTTCGATTTGCGCGGCAACCGATTGCGCCTTGGCCTCGCGTAGCCACAGCGGTACGGAAGGATCGGGCGCCCACGGCGCGCTCATGCGTCTGAATGCGTTCTGACTGGAGACATCCTTCAATCTGCCGGGCCAATCGAGGGCCGAGCCGTCCGCCGCAATGTCGTGTGTGCCACGCAGCGTGCCCGACAACCGGCCGAAACGCAGAAACACATAGGCCCGGTCGAGGGCAATGGCGGCTGCCAGAATGGCGAGTATCGTCAGCGGATAGATGACCCATCCGCCTATGCGCACTGCCGCTAGAACGCTTGTCCAATCTTGCATGCTTTACCTCTTCGTAGCTGGACAGAATCAGAAATGCTTGGTGACGCCGGCATAGACGGCGAAATGCGGACCGTACTGCGGTGCGCCGACGCCGATACCCGACCCGTCGCGCAACTCATAGACGCGGTTGAACGCGTTGATCACGACGAGGCGTGCATCGAATTTGCCGATGAGAGGCTGATTGAAGTGCTGTATCACCCCAAGATTGACTTGCGCATAGAGCGGCAGCCGATCCGTGTTCGCAAAGCCGCTGCGCAAACCGCTTCCTACGAGTCCGTCGAATGTGAAAGTCGTTCTGCCGAGATCGTAGGTCCCACCGAACGATGCAGTGATGCGTTGGTCGTGATCCAGATAGACCCAGTGATTGTTGATATAGGCGAGTTCTGCCGGGTCGAAATTGAACTGCGCTGAATCGATCTGCGTGCCTTGCGCGCGGCTCCACGCGAGATTCATGTACGCGGATACGTTGTCCTGTTTGTAGTTGGCCGTGAACTCGACCCCATACACGCGCCCCTCCCTGTAGTTGAACGGCGTGAAGATGAGCGCGGAGCCGAACTGTCCTTCATCGAGCAGGTTCGCCGACTTCTTGTAGTAAGCGTCGAGCCCGACCGTCACGTTCGATCCAAGACGCTGGGTCACACCGAGATCGAAATAATGGCTGCGTTCCGGTTGCACCTGATCGTTCTGGTTCGATGGACTCTGGTTGGTCGTGCCATTGAAACGGCTGATGGTCGAGCCGGACACCAGCTCGAACGCAGGCGGCGTGAAATAGCGCGCGTAACCGGCATGGAGGGTCGTGGCCGGCGTCAGCGTATAGACAAGTCCGATGCGGGGGCTAAGCTGGCTTGCGCTGACATATTCGTCCATCTTGTCGTAGCGCAGACCATAGTTCAGCGTGAGCTTGTCCGTGATTTTCCACTCGTCCTGTACGTAGGCGCTGTACAGATAACCGGTCTTGCTGCTGGAGTCCTGAATATTGAAGGGCTGATCGGAAAGCTGGTTGCCGTTGCTGTCCGTCGCGAATACGTTGACGCTGTCGTTGAACACGGCGTGTTCTTGCTGAAAGAAGAGGCCCGCCCGGACCGTATGCCTGTCGTTCAGCCGCCAGGTCGTGTCCACCTGTGCGCCATTGGCCGAGTTGCTGTGAAAATCTTGCGACGCCACGCCGTTAAAGAGCAGATCGCCGACCGGATCGGGATTGAATTGCGTCCGCGTGTAGCGGGTAAACAAGGCAACCTGATAGTCGAGTGCGCCTCCATTGGTGCCCTGGAGGGCCACCATGGCGAAGTTGTTCAACTCCGATTGCGTTTCGTTCAGTTGGCTCGAATCGAACGTGTTGCTGCCGTTGAGTGTGAAGTTGGTCGGCAAGCCGGGGGTGTTGGGAATCTCGAACTGGTTGCTTGTCGTGCCGAACATCACGCTCACGCGGGTGAGCGGGTTGATGATGTACGACATGTAGCCGAACGCATCGCCCTGACGGGTGTGATCGTGAATCGCGTTGGCACTGGCAGTGGGATTCTCGATCCCGAGGTTGTTCATGCCGAGCGAGCCGCTGAAATAGTAGCTGAACGGCCCCTGATTGCCGAATACATCCGCGCTGGTCTTGATCGTCTGATGGCTGCCGCCGAACACGTCGATGGAGCCACCGTTGCCGGCATCGCCCGTCTTCGTGCGGATGTCCACCACGCCTGCCGTGCGGTAGCCGTATTGGGCCGGTAACGCGCCGGTGAGCAGGTTCACCTGGTCGATGATGCGGGTGTCGAGTGCCTGGCCGAAACCGCTGATCGGCTCGGGAATGATGATGCCGTTGATGCGGTATTGCAGGTTCGCATGATCACCGCGCACGTGCAGTTGCCCGTACGAGTCGCTCGCCACGCCAGGCGCTTGTAGCAACACCTGGTTCAGCGGCGTGTCTTGCCCTGCGGGCAGCGCATTGATATCGGCCTGGCTGAAGCGGTACACGCTGCTGCCGGTTTCTGGCAACAATCCGTTGCGGGCCCGATCGAGACGCTTTGCATTTACCTGAACGTCGAGTGTGTCGCTTTGAGCGAGTTTGACGCTTACTGCGCTTTCTGTACCCGCAGCCGTGGTCGCCATGCTGCTGCCGCTCGCAAATCCCGGTGCCGTAACGACGATCGCATAGGTCCCCGGTGTCACATGGCCGATCGCGAAACGGCCGTCTGCATCCGTCTTTGCCTCATTGACTGCGGCGCCGCTTGCGTTCTGAACGCTCACGGTGGCGTTCCGGACGGGCTTGCCCGCTGCGTCGGTGACGGCGCCCGTCACCGAACCTTCGTCGGACGCGGCGTGGGCATGAGCGGCGATAGCGAACAGCAGCAGGGCTGCATGGGAGACACGCGTGCGGTTTTTCATCTTGATTTATTCAGGGTGGGCGCTGGGTGGATGTGTTTTCTGTCTTGTTGACGTTCTTCCTGCGTGCGATACGGATGACGAGGCGTGCGCTGACTGGTTCCGATCAAGCGGGCACCTTGCCGTCATCCGTGGTGAGGAATGTTATATCATTACATTGCAAAACAAAAATGACAACCCGAGGGAGGGCACGGCGAGCGATTGGGGAAATCGAGGAGGGGCGTTTTACGCGTGAGCGGCGGCCCGGATTCGGACCGCCGCAATCGTTCGGCGCGAGGGGAGGGATGCTCGCGCGCGGCGATTTCGACAAATGGTTTGCCCGTCGCCGCCGATGACCCGCGTGTCACGAAGTCATCGGCGAGCGTTCAGGCGTTCACATCAATTGGCCTGCAGACTCAGTGCCCAAAGCCGTTGCTCTTGATATAAGCAGACAGTTTGGCGATATCGAGGCTTCCCCAGCCGGTCGGATAGTCCCAACCGGTGGCCGCCTTGTAACCATAGCCGCCGTAGCCGTTGTTACCCGATCTCACGTCGTGCACCAGCGAAGGCGTCGAGCTAATGGCGCTGTAAAAGCTGGCTGCGGGGAAGCCCAGGCTATTCGAATTCGCGGTCTGCAAGCGCGCCCACAGCCCGACGAAGATCGGCGAAGCGAGGCTCGTCCCGCCGATCTGCTGCAACTGACCGTAGTTGTAAATCAGTGCGCCCGTGCTCTGCGCAGCGTCGAAGGAGATGTCGGGCAGCAGACGCCGGCCCGGCGTGCCGCTCACCACCGACTGCCACGACGGCTTCGCCTCGTACACGCTGTAGCCGCCGCCGGTCGCCCAGAGCTTGCCGTTGCTGTCGAGCCCTTCGTTCCAGACAGTTTCGCTCGAGTAGGCGCCTGCCGAAGTCGTGTAAAGCGTCGTGCCGCCGACGGCGATCACGTTAGGCGACGAGGCCGGCCACGATACCGAATAGGTGCTGCCGTCAGGGTAGCCGCGGTTGTTGCACTCGTACACGCCCTCATCCCCGGACGAGACCGAGAAGGTCTGCCCCTGTGCCGCCGCTGTCGCGAAGATGCGGTCTTCGGCCTGCAGCGTGCCGTCCGCGTTGGCATCGACTTCGCACCAGCCGAGCGATACGTTGATCACCTTCGCGACGTTATCGGACACTGCCTGATTGAACGCTTGCGTGAGGCCGGTGTTGCCGGACGCGCTTTGATCGGCCATATAGAACAGCAGTTGCTGCACCGCGCCGCCTGCGGAACCGACAATCGACTGGCTGTCGAGGTCCCATTCACCCTGGCCTTCCTGATCGTCTCTGTAGTCGCCATTCGACGACCCGGTCTGGATCATCTGCGTGTTGACGGCCGCCAGGCCATTCGCGCTGGTGAACTGCTGGAGATCCTGGAGCGTCTGCGAGACGCCGCCGATCGTGATGATGCCGACTGTCGTGTTCGCCGCGGTGGGTGCGCTGCTGGCGTCGTAGATCGTTGAGAACTCGGTCGGATTGTGGCCCTTGGCCGTACCGGTGGCCAGCGTCTTCGCGGCGGAACGCTCGCCGACCTTCAGCATCGAATGGGCACGCGCGACGTTCTGCAAGCCGAGCACCGAACCGACTATTTCGCCGAGATCCTGCGGCACTTGTGCCGGCGCCGTGTTCGCGTAGCCGGCCTTGCCGTTCAGTTGGTAGCGAACCAGCGGGGTGTTGAAGGCCGCTTTGACGGCGCCGGCGCTGCCATCGGCGGAAATCAGCAGGCGGTTCGGCGCGACGTGAATATTGACGAAGCCGTTCTTTCGCAAATGCGTGACGACGGCCTGCACTTGCGCTTCGGTCGGCGCGTACTGAGAGAGAAATTGCTGATGCTTGAGGAATTTGCCGAACTGCGCGTTGCCCGGCTGGTTGACTGCCTGCGCGAGTTGCTTCAGTTGCGCCTCATCGCGAAGCTTGAGACTGACCACGATATGTGCGGTCTCGCCGGCGGCGAGTTCGAGCAAAGGCGTGGCACTGCGCGCCTCGACCTGGGAGGGCGTGACAAACGCCTTCGTGTCGGTGGGCGCCCACAGCGTGGACGCAGGTGATGCGCCGAATGCGGCGAACGAAGCAATAGCGAGAGGCAAAGCAACGACCGCGCAACGGTTTAGACATAGGACCGTCTGTTTTGCGGTTGACGACTTCATGTGACCTCCTGAGATAACAGTGCAACGAGACGCCGAATCTTCCGGTGGCTGTTTCCGGTCGAGTCAAATAAATAGGAATTTCGTCTGGAAGCGCTGTTCTGAATGGTTAATAGGGGCACTCAGTTAAATCGATGAGCGCCGCCAAATTACCGTTCATTACAGATTATCGGTACCTATCAGAATAGATGGTTGAGAGGGAGAAGAAGTCACGAATGAACGAGGGTGTTTACTTGAAAATATTATTTTTATCAGTAAGTTATGTAGTCGTTGATTGTTCGACAACACCTAAGTGCATGGCGCGTTGCAATGGAGGCGGGACTCTAATTGATTTAATGACGCCATCGCTTCGTCATTAATTACAAAATCATTTCTTTATGCTAATTCGATAGTGATGTGCCAGGATTTGAAGAATTTGCAATTAAAAGGCATGTCTGTTCGATTGGAATTAATTGGGCTGTATCGTCAAAGGGGGAATCAAAAAATAATGCGACCTGTGACCGAGTTGTTAGAGCGGACGGACGCCTTATAACGCCACCGTCCGCTCGCCCCCGGCATAGGCATTCGACAGCCAGCCAGCCATTCGTTGAAGCCCGAACCACTTCCAAAAGTGCACGGTCAACGGTCAGCTGCCGAAGTACGGCGTGCAGAAGCTTACGGGGCCGACACACGCCGGCATCGCCGCGCCTGCTGAACGAGCGGGCGTGTTGGACGAGCGTTGGCCAGCCGCCGTCGAACCCGACATCGCCGGACCCTCGCCACTCGTGTTCATCTTCAGGCGCGCGGCCTGCTGCGCGAAGATCGGGTTGATCTCGGGGTATGACGTGTCGGTCACGAGGCGCGAGCCGTTAGCTTCTGCCTGAACCAGTTCCTGGCGCACTTCCGCGCGGGTCTTTTCCTGCGCCGATGCCTGAGTGACTGCGCCGGCCGATGCAAGGAGGATCATCGAAAGGGTCATTGCAAGATTGAGTTTAATTTTGGATGCCTAATTGAGGTTGATTGAATCTAACGATCTATGTGATTGAGAACTACGTCTTTACTTGTCCACCTATGTGGTCCACGTGCTGCCGAAGCTGCGCGGAAGCGTTTCTGCTTTCGCTCGTAGACCGTCTGTTTGCTGCCGTCCACGTAAGGGCAAACACACCGCTTGGCTGCTTATTCCAAATTTTTTCTGCAGCCCCGGGGGAATGGTACAAAACTTACATTTTCCTGAAGGCTCCGACAAAACCTTGTACGCCACCGTACCGACTTCCCCCTCCTACGCGTGCACCGTCATCGCAAGCCCCCTGCATTTCTCCGTCACCGCCGATCGAAACAGTTTCGCGTGACAAGGCTTCCCTGACCGATTTGTGCTCCATCCCCATTTCGCCCGGAGCGGCCAACCGCGTGATCGAGCCGATCATGCGGAATGCCATGTCACGCCCGGCGCAGCAGGGGCGCCGCCACGAGCGCAACACATCTATCAAGCACGCACGAAAGCGTGCAAGGGACACAAAATGTCAACCAGCGATTCGATTCTGGAGGAGCCGCAAGCCTTCCTTCCTCACGCCAGCGTGACGGCTTACGCCGCGATCTCCGGCATGGATGCCTACCGCGCGTTGGTCGCTGAAGCTGAGCGCGATTACGCAGGGTTCTGGGCGCGTCTCGCGCGCGAGACGCTCGAGTGGAAAAAGCCGTTTTCTACGGTTCTCGATGAATCGCGCGCGCCGTTCTATGAATGGTTCAACGACGGCACCCTCAATGCGTCCTACAACTGCCTCGACCGCCACGTCGAAGCCGGTAACGGTGAGCATGTTGCGGTGATCTTCGAAGCAGACGACGGCACCGTCACGCACGTCACCTACCGGCAGTTGCTCGAACGGGTGAGTCGCTTTGCCAACGCTTTGCGAACGCGCGGCGTGACGAAAGGCGATCGCGTGGTGATCTACATGCCGATGTCGATCGAAGGCATCGTGGCGATGCAGGCGTGCGCGCGCATCGGCGCGACGCATTCCGTCGTGTTTGGCGGTTTTTCGTCGAAGTCGCTCAATGAGAGGATCGTCAACGTGGGTGCGATCGCGCTGGTCACCTGTGATGAACAGATGCGCGGCGGCAAAGCGCTGCCGTTAAAGAGCATCGCGGACGAGGCCCTTGCGATGGGCGGCTGCGAAGCGGTGAAAAGCGTTATCGTCTATCGGCGCACGGGCGGCAAGGTTGCGTGGCACGAAGGGCGCGACCTGTGGATGCACGAGCTCACAGAAGCCGCAGCAGACACGTGCGAGCCCGAATGGGTTGGCGCCGAACATCCGCTCTTCATTCTGTATACGTCCGGTTCGACGGGGGTGCCCAAGGGTGTGCAGCACAGCACGGGAGGCTTCCTGATGTGGGCCGCGCAGACCATGAAGTGGACCTTCGACGCGAAGCGCAGCGACGTATTCTGGTGTACCGCCGACATCGGCTGGATCACTGGCCACAGCTATATCGCGTACGGCCCGACTGCGATCGGCGCGACCCAGGTCGTGTTCGAAGGCGTGCCCACCTATCCGAACGCCGGCCGCTTCTGGGAGATGATCGCGAAACACCGCGTGACGGTGTTCTACACCGCGCCGACCGCGATCCGTTCGCTCATCAAGCTTGCCGAATCCGATCCCAAAGTTCATCCGGACCGTTACGACCTGTCGACTTTGCGCCTGCTCGGCACAGTCGGCGAACCGATCAACCCGGCCGCGTGGACGTGGTTCTACGAACACGTCGGCCATAGCCATTGCCCTGTCATCGACACCTGGTGGCAAACGGAAACGGGTGGCCACATGATTGCGCCGATGCCGGGCGCCACGCCACTGGTGCCGGGTTCGTGCACGCTTCCGCTGCCTGGCATCATGGCCGCGGTCGTCGACGAAACCGGGCAGGACGTGCCGAACGGGCAGGGCGGCATTCTCGTCGTCAAACGGCCATGGCCGTCGATGCTGCGCGGCGTCTGGGGCGATCCGGAGCGCTATAAGACGAGTTACTTCCCCGAAGATCTCGGCGGCAAGCTGTACCTCGCCGGCGACGGCGCGGTGCGTGACGAGGACACCGGCTACTTCACGATTACCGGCCGTATCGACGATGTGCTCAACGTGTCGGGCCACCGGCTCGGCACGATGGAGATCGAGTCGGCGCTCGTCGCGAACCCGCTGGTGGCGGAAGCCGCGGTCGTCGGCCGTGCCGACGAGACGACTGGCGAAGTCGTCGTCGCGTTCGTGGTGTTGAAGGGCGAGCGGCCAACCGGCGACCAGGCGATCAGAATCGCGACCGAATTGCGCAACTGGGTCGGCAAGGAGATCGGGCCGATCGCGAAGCCCAAGGAAATCCGCTTCGGCGAGAATCTACCGAAAACGCGCTCGGGCAAGATCATGCGCCGCTTGCTGCGCTCGCTGGCGGCCGGCGAAGAAATTACTCAGGACGTATCCACGCTGGAAAATCCGGCGATTCTCGATCAGCTCGGGTGATGGTTCGCGAAGGCCGCGAGATTGCCGGAACGCTTTTTATCTTCAGGAGCAGGCCATGGCCAGCGTACCGATTCGAACCACACTTGCGAACCCCGCGCCACTGGGTCTCGCCGGTTTTGCATTGACAACGTGGCTGCTCAGCATGATCAACGCCGGCTGGTTTTCGGGCGAGTCGATGGGTCTCGTGCTCGCCTGCGCGCTCGCTTACGGCGGGACCGCGCAGGCCATTGCCGGGATGATGGAGTTGCCGCGCGGCAATACCTTCGGCGCGACGGCCTTTCTAAGTTATGGCGCGTTCTGGTGGTCGTTTGCACTGTTCGTGCTCTTTTTACACGACAAGGTGCCGCCCGCGTTCGTCGGCTGGTATCTGTTTCTTTGGGGCGTCTTCACGTTTTATATGTGGCTGGCCACCTTTCGCTCGCCTCGCGCGCTGCAGTTCATCTTTCTGGCGCTCTGGATCACCTTCGGCCTGCTGGCTGGAGGAGAGTGGACGGGTTCAGGCCTGGTGCGGATGGCGGGCGGCTATATGGGGCTCATCACCGCGGCGCTGGCGTTCTATCTGTCCGCAGCGGACGTGATCAACGAGGTGCACGGGCGGGTGGTTTTGCCGGTCGGCGATCCCCGGGTGCTTAGCCGGCATGCTGTGGCGCTCTGATAGACCAGTTGGGCGGCGCGCGCAAACCGCGAGCGTCGAACACTCACCACGTTGCGTTAAGCAGGCACAAGGCAAAACGTTATGAACCTGTCGGGAAAAGTGGACGGCGACGGCTGGACGGTCACGGCTTGTGCACGCGAAAGCGGCACTGAATTTGGCTGTCTGATCGGCACGAGCGTTGCCGCGCCGGATGGTGTGGTCGTGCGTGAATTCACGCACGACAGAACCTTCAGCACGCAGCAGGAGGCCGTGCTGGATGGCCTGAAGCAAGGCATGTCGTGGGTGGACCTCACTACCTCGAATACGATTTGCGCTGCCTGACCGCACCACATTTCCCACCATCGACGCGACGTCGAGCGCCCCGGCTCTAGAGCGACGGCATCTCATACATCACAGCGGCCACGTCAGCATGCCCCGGTTTGGCCGACTCCACGTGCGTGGTTTGCGCCTGGCGGCTCGGCACCAGCAATACCGGACAGCACGCACTGCGCACCACGCGTTCGGCGACGCTGCCGAGAAACAGACGCTTGAAGCCGCGACGGCCGTGCGTGCCGAGCACCAGCAGGTCCGCATTGAATTCGTTGGCCGTGATGCGGATGCGCTCCGAAATATCCTCGCCGATCGGCGCGACGTCGACCATCCGTGGTGTGCCGGCCACGTTCTCGTGTTTCATTCGGGCGAGTGCGTCCGCTAACAGTCGCTGGCCTTCTTCCACGAACGCGTCACGCAGAATCGTCGGATCGTAGCCGGAGGCGTCGTACGCCATCAGCGGATTGTCGACGACATAGAGCGGCTGCAATTGCGCGCCGCTCTCGCTTGCGAGTTGCAAAGCGGTGTCGAATGCGTGCTCGGATGTGTCGCTGCCGTCTATCGCAACCAGAATGCGTTTATACATATCAGCCTCGAAGAGTTTGTTCAAAGAGTTGCCGCGTCACTTAAACGGCTCTCAGATCGGGCAGCAGACGGTCGAATTCCCGCCTCACCACGCCGTAGCATTCGCACACGCGCTCCTCCAGGCCCGACCGGTCGATCACCTCGATATGACCATAGCTGTAGCGGATCAAGCCCGCGTCCTGCAGCTTCATGGCCGCTTCGGTGACACCCGATCGGCGTACACCGAGCATATTGGCAATCAACTCCTGGGTCATCGTGAGTTCATTTGACGGCAAGCGGTCGATACTCAACAGCAGCCAGCGGCACAGTTGCTGATCGATCGTATGATGCCGGTTGCACACGGCCGTTTGCGCCATCTGCGTGATGAGTGCCTGCGTGTAACGCAGCAGCAAGCGTTGCACTGGGCCGGCACGATGAAATTCTTCTTTCAGAATGCGCGCGTCGAGCCGGTATGCCTTTCCGGCGCTTTGCACGACCGCGCGGCTGGGCGTCGTTTCGCCGCCCATGAAGAGCGTGATGCCGATCAATCCCTCATTACCGACAATCGCGATCTCGGCCGAGGAGCCGTCTTCCATCACATAGAGCAGAGAGACGATCGCGATAGTGGGGAAGTAGACATGGTCGAGCCGGTCACCCGACTCGTAGACGACCTCCCCGAGCGGCATATCGAGCGCGATGAGATGCGGTGCGATCCGTTCCCACTCGGCTTTCGGCAGCACAGAAAGCAGATGGTTATCTTTCGGTTGATGTGTGGTCAACATGAACCACCCCACAGTGTCCTGCCGAAAAACGACTTCGTATTCGCAGAACTGATCTGAAAAGTTTTCAGGCCCTCCTGGCGGGGCGGTTGCGAAATCGACTGGAAAGCGGTTTGGAAATCGCTGGTGCATACAGGGCCAGCAACCATTCTGGCACGCTTCGTGATGCGCGTCTGTACGGTGGCGTTCACGCCTTGAACGCATGGCTCATGCAACCCAGCTGAAAGCCATCGCGATGACCGTAGCCGCCATCACACCGGTCGCAATCCAGCCAAGGACGCGCAGCGTCAGCGGTAACGTGAAGCGCGACATGATGCCGGTACGCATCGACAGATGCATCATGACGATCATGACCGGCACGGCGACCACCCCATTGAGCACGGCACTCCAGAAGAGCGCCTTGACCGGGTCGATCGAGGTGAAATTCAAACCGACGCCGATGGCTGTCGCCGCGGCGATCACGCCATAGAACGCCTTCGCCTGCAGCGGCAGGCGGGCCAGGCCGACCCGCCATGCGAACAGTTCGCCCACCGCGTACGCACCCGAGCCGGCCAGTACCGGCAACGTCAACAAACCGGTGCCGATAATGCCGGCCGCGAAAATGACGAACGTGAACGGTCCCGCCACCGCTCGCAGCGCTTCCGCCGCCTGGGCGGAAGTCTGGATATCGTTGAGCCCGTGAGCATGCAACGTCGCCGCTGTGGTCACGACGATGAAGAACGCGATGGTATTCGACAGCGCCATGCCGAGATAGGTGTCGATACGAATCCGCGTGAACTCGGCGGGGGCTTCCCACGGTGCGTGAGTGAGCGGATGGGCGCCGGGCCGTTCCAGTTCGTCTTCGACTTCCTGTTCGGCCTGCCAGAAAAACAGATAAGGGCTGATCGTCGTACCCATGACCGCAACAATGGCGACGATGTAATCCGGCTTGGCCGAGAGCGGCGGCCAGATCACCGCCAAGCCCACCTGGGTCCACGGCACGTTGACGACGAATGCGCAGATCACGTAGCTGAAGAGCGACAGGCACAGCCATTTGAGTATCGACACATAGCGCGAGTAACGTGTAAAAACTTCGAGCGCTACCGAGAGCAGGCCGAAACCGCAGACATAGAGCAGCGCGGGACCCGAGATCAACAGCTTGAGCGCCGCGCCCATTGCGCCGAGGTCTGCGCCCAGATTGATGATGTTCGCAATCAGCAGCAGACTGACGACGCTGGTGGAAAGCCAGCGCGGATAGTGCCGCCGCAAATTGCCGGCGATGCCGCAGCCGGTAACGCGTCCGATGCGCGCGCTGATTTCCTGGATCGCGGCCATCAGCGGGTAGCTGAACAGCAGGGTCCACGCGAGGCCATAGCCGAATTGCGCGCCGACCTGCGAATAGGTGGCGATGCCGCTCGGGTCGTCGTCGGAGGCGCCGGTGATAAGGCCGGGCCCCATCACCTGAAGCAGTTTCGGGCGAGTCGGCTGCTTGACCGGATCGCGGGTTAGCGTGTCCATGGCCGGGAGCTCCTGGTGGCGGGCGCGGCCGCCTCCGTCTGTCGGATGGTTGCGGGGCCGCCGGTTCGGTCGCTAACACGCCTTCATGCGCATCGCGGCCGGAGTGACACGGGCAGCCAGCGCGCTGCTTTTGCTGATATGCGGCGTGTCGAGTCGAGGGTGCGCCGATTCGCCAATGCAGTCGGTACGGTGTCGTACCACGCTGCCCAGCTACCCGCTCTGTATGTGCCCGGTGACGCCACCTGAACACAACGCGAACCCCAGCGCCCGGCCTAACGAAAAATCTCGGCAATGAGGTTGGCCACCGTGCGGATGCGCTCGCTATCGCGTAGGGCGGGATGCAGCACCATCCACACATCCTGGTCGAGCGCCTTGATATGTTTCTCGATGCAGACGAGATCGCTCGTGGTGTCGCCGGCGAGCTGGGCGAGCACGCCGAGGCCGGAGCCGCCCAGCACGCCGTCGAATACGCCCATGCCGTAGCTGCTCCGAAGCGAAGGCGCAGGCGCGCCGGGCAGGGTTTTCAGCCATTGCGTTGCCGGGTGATCGGGCTGCCGGTCGTCATAGCCGACGAACGACAGCTTGTCCCACTCCTTCCTCGTAATTGCTGCCTTGTGACGCAGATAATAGTCGCGCGAACCGAACAGCCCGAAGCGGATCCGGCCGATGCGCCGGACATACAGATCGCCCTCATCAGGGCATTCGGACCACAGCGCGATATCCGCTTCGCGGCGGGCAAGGCTATACGGCCGCCGTGAGGTCAGCACCTCGATGGCGAGGCCGGGCAGCCGGTCCTGGAACGAACCGAGCAGTTTAAGCAAAATGTAAGACGGCCATTCGACGGCGTTGATCCGCACCGTGCCGTGAGCCGCTGCGCCGCCGGTCACGTCCGCGGCACGCTCGATCTGGTGGGCCAGGTCCTCCATCTGCTCGGCCCAGGCCAGCACGCGCGCGCCGAATGCCGTCACCGTACAGCCCGACGGAACCCGGTCGATAAGCGGCTCGCCCAGCCGCCGTTCAAGCTCGGTCAGACGGCGCGACAGGGTGGGCGGACTCAGATCGCATGCCGTCGCGGCGGCTCGCATCGTGCCGCCGCGCGCGATCGCCACCAGAATCCGCAGGTCGTCCCAGTCTACGTGTTCCATTTTTGAAACGCTCGATTTTGAAATTGGGCATAGCATAACGTGGATCGCGAGGATAGCATTGGACCTGGCCATACTCGTCCCAGCATCTGGCAAAGAAACCCGAGGGCTTCATTGGCTTTGGCGGCAAGTGTGGCGAACCTGCCCATCACACGACTCAACGGCTATCAGTCACTACGTAGACCGAACGAGCGATACGGAGACATCAATGATTCGTCATTTCCAACCGGCGCGGCGTCGCGCCATCGTAGCCAGCGCAGCCTTCCTCGCAGTGTCGATTCTGCCGGGCGCAGCGTTTGCTCAGGCCGCCCACAAGCCGAAAGTCGCGCTGGTGATGAAGTCGTTGGCGAACGAGTTTTTCCTGACCATGGAAACGGGCGCGAAAGACTATCAGAAGCAGAACCCCACGAAATTCGATCTCGTCACGAACGGCATCAAGGACGAAACGGATACGGGTAACCAGATTCGTATCGTCGAACAGATGATCGTGTCGAAGGTCGACGCACTCGTGATCGCACCGGCCGATTCCAAGGCGCTGGTGCCGGTTCTGAAGAAAGCGGTCGATGCCGGCATCATCGTGGTCAATATCGACAATAAGCTGGACCCGGACGTGCTCAAGTCGAAAGACCTGAACATCCCGTTCGTCGGCCCGGATAACGCCAAGGGCGCACAGAAGGTGGGCGACTACCTGGCCAAGCGCCTGAAGTCGGGCGACAACGTCGCCATTATCGAAGGCGTCTCGACCACCACCAACGCGCAGCAACGCACGGCCGGCTTCAAGCAGGCCATGGCGACGGGCGGCATGAAGGTCGTCTCGCTGCAATCGGGTGAGTGGGAAATCGACAAGGGCAACGCCGTCGCGAGCCAGATTCTCAATGCGAACCCGGACGTCAAGGCGCTGCTGTGCGGTAACGACAACATGGCGATCGGCGCGGTATCGGCCGTGCGCGCGGCAGGCAAAGCCGGCAAGGTGCAGGTGGTGGGCTACGACGACATCAACGCGATCAAGCCGATGCTCGCCGACGGCCGTGTTCTTGCCACTGCCAATCAGTACGCCGCCAGGCAGGCCGTGTTCGGTATCGATACGGCTCTGAAGGCAATCGCTGAACACAAGAAGCAGTCGGAATTGTCGGGCGTCGTCGAAACGCCTGTCGATCTGGTCACCAAGTAAGATTGGCGTAACACGTGGCCCGCGTCGTTTGCGGGCCACCCCGCCTGATCTTTGTCTGGCTTTATCAATCTGATGTCCACTCCCAACCTATCTTTGGCCGTTGCCCCGCCCGTGCTGACTGTTCACGGCATCGGCAAGACCTACGCCGGGCCGGTGCTCGCTGATATCTCGCTGGATCTGTACGCGGGCGAGGTGCTGGCGCTGACCGGCGAAAACGGCGCGGGCAAGAGCACCTTGTCCAAGATCGTCGGCGGTCTCGTTACGCCGACCACCGGTTCGATGACGCTTGGCGGCGCAGCTTACACGCCGGGCAGCCGCAAGGACGCCGAGGCGCTCGGCGTGCGCATGGTCATGCAGGAGTTGAACCTGCTGCCGACCCTCTCGGTGGCGGAGAACCTGTTCCTGAATCGTTTGCCGCAGCGCGGCATGTTCGGCTGGATCGATCGCGCCAAATTGCGCGAGGACGCGCGGCATGCCATGGCGCAAGTCGGGCTCGACGCGATCCACCCTGACACGCTGGTGGGTACGCTGGGCATCGGGCATCAGCAAATGGTCGAGATCGCGCGCAATCTGATCGGCGATTGCCGCGTGCTGATCCTCGACGAACCCACGGCGATGCTGACCGCCCGCGAGGTGGACCTGCTGTTCGAGCAGGTCGAACGGCTCAAGGCGCGCGGCGTTGCGCTGGTGTACATCTCGCACAGACTGGAAGAATTGAAGCGTATCGCGCGGCGCGCTGCCGTGCTGCGCGACGGGCGGCTCGTGCATGTCGACGAGATGGCGAACCTCACGGCCGACCGTCTGGTCACGCTGATGGTTGGCCGCGACATCGGCGAGCGGATCGACCTCGGCGAGCGGCGCATTGGCGACGTGGCGCTCAAGGTCACGGGCATGACCCGCGAGCCGGTTGTGCGCGACGTGTCGTTTGAAGTCAAAGCAGGTGAGATTTTCGGCATCAGCGGTCTGATCGGCGCGGGCCGCACGGAATTGATGCGGCTCGTCTACGGGGCCGATCGCGCGGATGCCGGTACGGTGTCGATCGCGTATGGCGGTGGCCCGCTGCAGCCCGTGACGGTATCTTCGCCGTCAGACGCCGTGAAGAACGGCATCGCGTTGATTACGGAGGATCGCAAAGGCGAGGGCCTCCTGCTGACGCAGCCCATTGCCTCCAATATCTCGCTCGGCCATCTGCGCGCGGTGTCGAAGAACGGCGTGGTGGACGCCCGTCGCGAAGCGGCGCTTGCGCGCAAACAGATCGACGCGATGAGCATCCGCAGCTCAGGGCCGTCGCAGCCGGTGTCGGAACTCTCCGGCGGCAACCAGCAGAAGGTGGTGATCGGCCGCTGGCTCGCGCGCGATTGCACGGTGTTGCTGTTCGATGAGCCCACACGGGGCATCGACGTCGGAGCGAAGTTCGATATCTACGCCCTGATGGGGGCGCTCGCGCGGGAAGGCCGCGCGTTGGTGGTGGTGTCGAGCGATCTGCGCGAGTTGATGTCGATTTGCGACCGGATCGGGGTGATGTCGGCGGGACGGATGACGGGCATGTTCGAGCGCGGAAGCTGGACCCAGGACGCGCTGCTCGCAGCGGCGTTCGCGGGCTACACGAAACGCGACGAGCTGTTGCACGATCCGATCGAACCCGACGCAAAAGCGCCCGACCCAGCGGCGCCCGATCAAAAATCTGTGGAGTATTGAAGCATGACTGCACCAACCAGCCTGCCTACCGTGCAGAACGAACCGCCCAAGGACGCGAAGCCGATCGGCACGCGCCTTGGATTCTCGAACTACCTTGGCCTGCTCGGCGCGCTGCTCGGGATGATCGTCCTGTTCTCGCTGCTGAGCTCGCACTTCCTGAGCTACGACACGTTCAGCACGATTGCGAACCAGATTCCCGATCTGGTCGTGATGTCGGTCGGCATGACCTTTGTGCTCATCATCGCCGGGATCGACCTGTCGGTCGGCTCCGTGCTGGCACTCGGCGCGGCGCTCACGAGCGTGGCGGCCTTGCAGTGGCACTGGCCGGCGCTGCCTGCCGCTTTGCTCGGCATGGCGGGGGCGGCCTTGACGGGCTGCGTGACCGGCGCGATTACCGTGGCCTGGCGGATTCCGTCGTTCATCGTGTCGCTCGGCGTGCTCGAGGCGGCCCGCGGTCTCGCGTACCAGTTGACCAACTCCCGCACGGCCTACATCGGCGATGCGTTCGATTTCCTGTCCAACCCGATTGCGTTCGGCATTTCTCCCGCGTTCCTGATTGCCATCGTCGTGATGGTCGTCGCGCAGTTGGTGCTGACCCGCACGGTCTTCGGGCGTTATCTGGTCGGCATCGGCACGAACGAGGAAGCGGTGCGCCTCGCGGGCGTCAACCCACGGCCGTACAAGATTGCCGTATTCGCGATGATGGGCTTGCTGGCCGGCCTCGCGTCCCTGTTTCAGATTTCGCGGCTCGAGGCCGCCGACCCGAATGCCGGCGCGGGCATCGAATTGCAGGTGATCGCGGCCGTCGTGATCGGCGGAACGAGCCTGATGGGCGGACGTGGCTCGGTGATCAGCACCTTCTTTGGCGTGTTGATCATCTCGGTGCTGGCCGCCGGTCTTGCCCAGATCGGCGCGACCGAGCCGACCAAACGCATCATCACGGGGGCCGTGATTGTCGTGGCCGTCGTGCTGGATACGTATAGAAGCCGACGTCGCGCCGCATAAATATTGACCATTTGTGACCGTCAGCGACCCTTCGTGGATGGTCAGCAGGAGAGTGAACGTGTCGAAAGAAGTGAAGCCGGGCCGCGTGCTCGTGGTGGGCAGCATCAATACCGACCTCGTCGCCCGTGCACCGCATTTGCCGCGGCCCGGCGAGACGATCAGCGGACAGGAGTTCTCGCAGGTTGCCGGCGGCAAGGGCGGCAACCAGGCCGTGGCGGCCGCCCGCATCGGCGCACGCGTCGCGATGGTTGGCCGCGTGGGGAAGGATGCGAACGGCGCACAGCGGGTCAAGGATCTGGAAGCTGAAGGGATCGATTGCGCGGGTGTCGAGGTCGACGCCGTGCAGCCCACCGGCGTCGCCATGGTGACGGTGTCGGACGACGGCCAGAACACGATCGTGGTGGTTGCGGGCAGTAACGGTGAAGTCACGCCTGAAGGCGTCGCGCGCCACGAAGCGGCGATCAAGGCCAGCGACGTCGTGGTCTGTCAACTGGAAACGCCCTGGGATTCCGTCCACGCGACACTCGCGCTCGCCCGGCGCCTCGGCAAGATCACCGTACTGAATCCGGCGCCGGCAACTGGCCCGCTGCCCACGGAATGGCTGCCGCTCGTCGACTACCTCGTGCCGAACGAGGTCGAGGCCGCGATACTCGCCGGCTTGCCGGTCGAATCGCAAAGCGGCGCGAGAAGGGCGGCGCTGGAGTTGCAACGCGGCGGCGCCCGCAACGTGATCGTCACGCTCGGCGCACAAGGTGCTTACCTGTTGCCGGAAGGCGGCGAAGGCATGCATTTTCCCGCGCCGCAAGTGAGGGCTGTCGATACGACCGCGGCCGGCGACACCTTTATCGGCGTCTTTGCCGCGCAACTCGCTGCCCGGCAGCCGCTGGAAGGCGCAATCAGCCTCGCGCAACGCGCGGCTTCGATTTCGGTCACGCGCGCTGGTGCACAGCCGTCGATCCCGACTCGCGCGGAAGTCGAAAGCGCAGCCTGAAACGGATGCCTGTTGTGACATGAGGCAGTCCGACCTGCAACTCTGGGTAGCTTTACGTTGAATGACCGGCACCATCTCCGGATGGTGTTCCCCTGGTTTGATCGCGATCTCTACTGGAATAAATGGACGAAACATGAAATCACAATATGTAGGCATCCTGATGATGACGCTGCTGCTCGCCGCATGCGGAGGCAGCGTGACGACCACCGACCCGCTCGCCAACGCGCCGAAGGTCATCATCGATTCGGACTTCAACACGATGGGCGACGACGGCCAGCTGTTCGCCATGACCACGCAGTTGATGGGGCAAGGCAAGGTCAACCTGCTCGGGCTGACCGTTGTGACCGGCAACGACTGGTTGCTCCAGGAAGAAGCGGATGCGCTGAAGGCGGTGGAGCGCATGGGTGTGCAGAATGTGGTGGGTGTCTACGGCGGCGCCGACTATCCATTGCAATACGATGTGGCGAGCATTCGTGCGCAGCAGGCCGCCAATCCGAAAGGCTATTTCGGCGCATGGATGCGGCCGGAACCGACCCAGCAGTCCCAGCTTGTGGCGCCGCCGGACGGCTTCGCGGCGTCGACGAAACTGCAGACGCAAAGCGCTGCGGACTTCATGATCCAGACCATCAAGCGCTATCCGAATCAGGTCACCATTCTCGAGGTCGGGCCGCCCACCAATCTCGCCACGGCCATCAAGAAGGCGCCGGAGATCGTGCCGCTGATCAAGCAGATCGTCTACATGGGCGGCGCGATGGCGGTACCGGGCAATGCGAACGCGGTGGGGGAACTCAACTGGTGGTTTGATCCGCTTGCCGTGCGTACGGTTCTTCAAACGACGATCCCTCAGGCCGTCATTCCGCTCGACGTTACGAATACGGTGCCGCTCACGCAGAGCATCTTCGATCAGATCGTCAACAACCCGAACAAGCAGACCGCGGTGACCAAGGCGTATGGGATCGTCAACGCCGGTTCGTTCGGCGACAACACCCATCTGTTCGACACGCTGACGATCGCTTATTTCACGGACCCGACCTACGCCACGCAGACGAAGAGCGCCTACCTCGATATCGACACGACTAGCGGCGAGGATCAGGGACATGTGACGGTCTACTCCGATCAACCCGCAGCGGGCGCGTCACCGAACAAGATCACGTACGTCACGCAGTTCGACAACAATCGTTTCTTCAGCCTCTACGTCGATTTGCTCACGCGTCCTGTGCCGATTACCTTGCCTTGACGAGGAAGGCCATGCGCGGCGGATTATTCGCAACGCAGGGCCAAGGTCCCGCTCAGACCCGGCCCGGATCGAGCAGGTTCGAGCTGAAATCGCAGCACTGCGCGGCGAGCCGTGCGATTTCGGCATTCAGCGAGTGCGGTTGCTCCGCGCGATGCATCGCGACGTACGAGACAGGCGGCAGCGCCGGTCGCGTCTGGATCATGCCGAGCGCGCCGCGTGTGACCATGTGGTTCAGGCACGCCTTCGGCAGATAGCTGATGCCGAGGCCCGAGAGCGTCAGTCCGATCTGCGCGATCAGACTGTTGCTCGCGAGAATACGTTGCATGCTGACTCCGTGCTCCTGCAGGAAGCGGCTATAGATAAAGCCTGTTCCCGACAGACCGCCCTGCAGGATCAGCGGGTACTGCGCAATCTCGGTTAGCGGAATGGCGGCCTGCTTCGGCGCCAGTGCCGGCGCACACATCCACGTGTTCTCCACTTCGCCAACCTGCGTCATCACGAAGGATTCGGTGCTGTGGATTTGCGGCACGACGATGATATCGATCGTGTCGTCGGCGAGCCGGTCGCGCAGCGTCGCGTTCAAATCCACCTCGGCTTCAACCACGACCTTCGGATACGTCGCCTGGATCGCGCCGATCAGCCGGGGCAGCCACGTCAGGGCGGTCAACTCCGTCACGCCGATGCGGACCTGCCGAACCAGCGCCTCCTTTGAGCTGATCCGCTCGACGATCTGGTCGCGCCGTTCGAGCAGTTCTTTCGCGTAGGCGAAGAACTCGGCGCCTTTCTCGGTCAGCCGCGCGCTGCGGTGCGCGCGGTCGAATACCGTCAGTTCGAAGGCGCGTTCGAGTTCCTGAATCCGCTTCGAAACGGCCGACTGCGTGGTGTTGAGGCGGCTCGAAGCGGCCTCGAACGAACCCAGTTGCACGATCCAGTAGAGCGCTTCCATCTGCTTGAACGTCAGCATCGCGCCGCCCTTTACATGAAATAAAGCGATAGTTTCTCATACAAAAAAATCGCTTTTTTTACTTATTTCGGCTGCTTAAGGTTCCTCCATCGCCCCGTCCCCAATCTGGAGAGAGCATGGATACCGTCGTCGAAAGCCCGCCTGTCAATCATATCGAGCGCAAACCGCGTGTCGGACTCGCATGGCAGATCCTGATCGGTCTCGTCATCGGTGTCGCCACGGGACTCGTGTTGAACCACTTTCCGGAAATGCGGGACGCGACCATTTCGGGGCTGTTGCAGCCCGCCGGCGACATCTTCATCAAGCTGATCAAGATGATCGTGGTGCCGATCGTCTTCACGAGCATGGTGGTCGGGATCGCCGGTGTCGGCGATGGCAAATCGTTCGGGCGCATCGGCCTGAAGACACTTGTGTATTTCGAGGTGATCACGACGATCGCGATCCTGCTCGGGCTCATTCTCGGCAACGTGCTGCAGCCGGGCGTCGGCACCGACATGTCGCAGCTCGGCCATGCCGACATTTCCCGTTATCAGCAGGCAACGCAGCAGGTGCAGGGTCATCATGGCCTGATGACGCTCGTGCTTGGCGTAATTCCGGACAATATCCTCGCTTCGATGGCCAAAGGCGACCTGCTGCCGGTGATCTTCTTCTCGGTATTATTCGGCCTCGGTCTGCAATCGGTCCCGGAAGAATTCCGTAAGCCGGTAATCGCCATGCTCAAGGGCGTCGCGGAAGCCATGTTCAAGGTGACGAACATGGTGATGCATTACGCGCCGATCGGCGTGTGCGCGCTGATCGCGGTGACCGTGGCGAGTTTCGGCTTCGGTTCATTGTTGCCGTTGCTCAAGCTGGTGGCCGTCACGTATCTCGCGATCGTGCTGTTTGTGCTTGTCGTGCTCGGCATCACCGCCCGGCTGTTCGGCTTTCGTATCTTCACGTTGCTGCGGGTTATCAAGGACGAACTGATCATCGCGTTCTCGACCTGCAGCTCGGCAACCGTGCTGCCGCAGTTGATGAAGAAGATGGAGGACTACGGTGTGCCGAAGAGCATCACGACCTTCGTCGTGCCGACCGGCTACACGTTCAATCTGGACGGTGCATCGATCTATCTCGGCATCGGCACGCTGTTCGTCGCGCAGTTGTATGGCATTCATCTGGGCTGGCAGGAACAGATGGTTCTAGTGTTGACGATGGTCGTGACGTCCAAGGGCGCAGCCGGCGTGCCGGGCTTCATGTTCGTGATTCTTCTCGCGACGCTTGCGAGCGCGGGGCTGCCGCTCGAAGGACTCGCGTTCATCGCCGGCGTGGACCGCGTGATGGATATGGGACGTACCGCGCTGAACGTGGTGGGCAACGCGCTTGCGCCGCTCGTCATCGCCAAATGGGAGCGCCAGTACGACGCGGAGAAGGGCAAAGCGTATCTCGCGTCGCTTGACGCATGAGCGCGCACGGTTCGTAGCACGAAAATCATTGAGCAGAAAGATCAGGAGCATCCAGATGAGCAGTAATCAAGGCGAGTTCTTTTCCGAGTCGTTGATGCAGGAGATCAAGGCGCGTTTCCACCATGTCGACCACGACATCGACGGGAGCGAGCGACTCTTCTTCGACAACGCGGGTGGCTCGTTCCGCCTCAAGTCGGCCGTCGACGCGTTCGCGCGAATCGATGCGCTGCCCGATTGCCCGGAGCGCATTCACGCGCGCGCCCGCCATCTTCAGGACGTTCAGGCGCGCGGCGAGGCGGACATCCGCACGATCCTCAACGCGAAGGACGGCAGCATCTACCCATCGTTGACCGCGTCGGGTGCGATGTTCGACATGGTGCGCGCGATCATGGAGAACGTGCCGGGCACCAACGCCGTCACGACGATCCTCGAACATCCTTCTTCTTTCGATGCGATGACGTACTACGCGCAACGCACGGGCAAGTCGTTGCGTGTCGCGCCCAGCAATCCGGAGACGGGCGGGGTAGACGTGGATGCGATTCTGTCGTTGATCGACGCGGACACGGCGCTGCTCAGCGTGATGTACGCGTCGAATATTTCCGGCGCCAAGTTCGACATTGCGGCACTCGTCGAGCGGGCGCGCGAAAAGAAGCCCGGACTCTTCATCGTCGTGGATGCGGTCCAGCACGCGCCGCACGGTGTCATCGACCTGCAGAAGACGCCGGTCGACGGCATCAATTTCGCGCCCTACAAGTTTTTTGGTTGCCGCGGCTCCGGCATTTCGTGGCTGTCGCCGCGTGCGGCCGCTCTGCCGCATCATCGCCTCGATGCAAAGCAGGAAGGCGTTTGGGAACTCGGCAGTCCGGCGCCCGCGCAGTTCGCGGTCGTGACCGAGATCGTCGAGTACGTGACGTGGATCGGTGGCCAGTTCAGCGATGCCGATACGCGCCGCGAGCTTTTCGTGGAGGGGATGAAGCGCATCGAGTTGCATGAGCGCGCGCTACTGGCGGCGCTGCTCGACGGCCAGGGTAGGCGGCGCGGTTTGCGACGACTCGATGGCGTGGAGGTGTTCTGGGATCATGCCGATCTCACGAAGCGCGACCTGATCCTGGGTATCGGCTTCGCGAATCTGAACCCGACCGATGCAGTGCGCGAGTACGAGAAGCGCGGCGTGATCGTCTACGAGCGGATCGCCTCGAGTCTGTACTCTGGCCGTATGCTGAAGTCGTTCAATCTGGCGGGCGCGGTGCGAATTTCGCCGCTGCACTGTCATGCACCCAGCGACGTCGAACGCTTTCTTTCTATTACAGAAGCGCTGACGACACTGTAAGGCGCGGGGCCGGGCCGCGTGCATCGCACCGGGGACGAACCCCGCCACGAAGACCTATCCCTTACGTAGTCTCACGACCTGCCAAACGTTTGCGCTATTTGCACGATTATGTCTGACGATTGAGAGGGTTAAAGATTTGCGTTTTGCATGTCGTTATCCAGTCAAATAAGTCAGGACCATCGCACCTACCCGTGCCTCATGAAGACGCGGGATGTGCGAGGCAATAGCTCTACGGGGGATTGAATTTTGAATCAGCAACGATCGCCATGGTCGCGCGCAGCGGCTCCGGGCGAAGTCATCTATTCCGAAGGCTTCGCAGGCGACGCCGTCATCTACGTGATCGCAGACGGCAAAGTCGAAATCTCCACTCAGTGCGACGAAAAGAAGGTCATTCTCGCCACGCTCGGCAAGGGCGAGTTTTTTGGCGAGGCCTCGTTGTTGCCGGCCGAACCACGCGCGCACACTGCGAAAGCCATCAGCTTCTGTCAATTGACGGTCATCGCGGCAAACGTAGTGGAAGAGGAACTCGAGCGCGTATCGCCGCTGCTGCGCCATATCGTGCGCACCATGATTCGACGCGTGAAGAAGAAGGACGATGTCCTCGCCACCAACACGCATGCCGATTTTCTGCCAGGGGTTCTTTCGTACGCGCATGTTCTGTCGCTGATGGCGGGTATTGAGAGCGCAGACCGGGTGGATGGACGCGCGCGTCGCGGTCAGGGGGAGGAGTGTTCGGTGCCGCTGCCCGAAGTCATCAAGAAGTGTCATGCGATTGCCGGTCATTCCCGTCCGCATGTGATGGCCATGCTCAGGCGCATGGAAAAACTCAACCTCGTCACGCTCGAACCAGGCCGCTCCGATCGCGTGAGCACCCTGTCGGCGCGCTATTCGGCGCAGGACGGCGCAGCCGGCCGGCAGCTCGTGACCTTCGATCCTGTACGGATCACGGAACGGGCCCAGCAGGTGGCGGACCACGATCTCGACGTGTCGATCAACAGCGAATTGGAACTGATCGAACTGGCCGACCTTGAAGCCCTGATCGGCGTCGACAAGAATCTGATTCTCAACAAGCTCTCGCATGCGGAAATCGCCGAAGACATCTTCGCGTTCCGCAAGACCAAGGTGTTGAATTACGTCGAGGAAAAGGGCATCACGTATTTTTCCAAGCGTGCTCCCCGTGGTGCAAGCGAGTTGAAGTCGCTGGCCGATCTGGAGTTTGTCGACCAGCGAACCTTGTTCGAAGCCATCAGCGCTTTCGACACCTATGACCTCGCGAAACTGCTTTCCGCCGTGACCGGCGAGCCGATTTCCGATCGCCTGTTCTCGGTGATGACCGAGGCGCGCAAGAAGGAGGTGTCGTGGGTCATGCGTCGTGAGATCAAGATCGATCCGCTCGAGATCGCGGAAATCGAGGAACGCTTCATCGAGACCGTGCGCGCGATCAAATCGCCGGCTGCCGCGCCGCTTTCCAACGTGGATGCCTGACGCCTGATGGTCGGACCACGGACGCTTTCAGGTCCGGTCCGATCATTGGAGCAGCCGTTCGAGAGGATGTATGGATCTTTTGACGCTATTTGGCGCCCTGTTCGGCGTGACGGCTATCGTGGCCGGATTTTCGCTCGAGGGTGGTCACTTCACCTCGCTGTTTCAGTTGGAGGCGTTCGTCATCGTATTGGGCGGCACCTTCGGCGCGGTGATGATCCAGAACACGTGGGCGAGGTTTTATGACGGCATGAAGCAACTGCGGCTCGCGTTCGTGAAAGCGCGGCAGGTCGACCGGCAAAGCTTGTCGGTCCTGCTCGAGTGGGGCGATCAGGCGAAGCTGAACGGCATGCTCGTGTTCGAGTCGATCGAGGCGGCCGGGATTAACCCGTTTGCCAAACGAGGCCTGGAGCTTCTGGCCAACGGGGTGTCGACGGCGGTGCTCGAAGACGCCTTGCAACGGGAACTGGATGCCTATGAGCGCAACCACATGGCGGCCGCCCGGATATGGCAGCAGGCTGGCGGTTATGCGCCGACGTTCGGCATTCTGGGGGCGGTGCTCGGTTTGATTCAGGTCACGGGCCATATGCTCGAGCCGGCACAACTCGGGCAAGGTATTGCGGTCGCATTTGTTGCGACGCTGTACGGTCTCGCGTTGGCGAATCTGGTTTTTCTGCCCCTGTACGGAAAGATCAGGGCACAGGTGGATAGCGAATTGCGGTTCAGACGTTTGTACCTCGATGGCTTGCTCGCGATTTCGCGCAAGGAGTCGCCCCATACGATCGAAACCCGGCTCGCGGGCGACGTCCGCGAACGATCGGCTGAGTTGCTGGGATAACCTGGGGTTGCCCTGGGATAACTCGGGATAACTCGCTCGGGATAGCCGGCCTCGACCGGTTGGCGATAGCGCGCGAGGCGCTCATTCAAACGCAATTCGGAAGCAGACGTTTCGAGCATGACGATCTCCTCGGGTAACAAGCGCCTTGCGGCGGACAAGACGGGCTACCACCGCGACGATGACGACGGCGATGGCGAGGCGCAGTCCGGGCGCTGGTTGATTTCCTACGCGGACCTCATCACCACGCTGATGGTGCTGTTCCTCGCGCTTTACGCGCTGCAGTTGGCGAAAAACCGGGAGCTCGAAGTCAGGATGCTCGAGCACCGCGAGGTGAAAACGGAGGCGGCCACCGGCAGTACCCACGGGCAGGTCGACGTGCCCGGCGCGCCGGAAGCCGCGAGACGGCAGCTTCTTTCGTTGCTGGCGCCGCTTCAGGACAATCGGCAGATCACGATTTCGAATGCCTCCCAAGGCGTGGAAATCGCCATCAACGCGAAAATTCTCTTCAACTCGGGCGACGCGCGCTTGTTGCCGGAGTCGTTCGATGTTCTGGATCAGATCGCGGGGGTGCTGCGCGATCGCTCGAAGAACAACATCCTCGTCGAGGGGCACACGGACAATGTGCCGATATCGACAGCGAAATATGAATCCAACTGGGAGCTGTCGTCGGCACGGGCCGGCGCCGTGGTTCGATTCTTCGCCGACAAGGGCATCGAACCTCACAGAATGGCCGCCATCGGCAGGGCGGACAACTTCCCCCTGATCATCGGCGACGATGCCGCAGCGCGCGCAGCGAATCGGCGCGTCACCATCCTCGTGGAATATTGAGTGGCAAACGGCGCTTGCACGCCGAAGAGCAGGCTGCGAAGATCGCATTAAAGCGGCTCTTTTCGCTGATGCTTTTCATTTTCCCGACGCTTCTGGCCGTGCCGGTCGGCCCGTCAGCGATCCAGGTCGCGCGGCCATTGCTCCCGACCATGACCGCCATGTCGGGTGGTTAAGCGATCGGGCGAACGGCATTTACCGGGGAATTCCATGTTTGCGTCGGGCCCGTTTCCTGAACTGCTGAACCACGGGCGGCACTGGCTGGGCGGCTTCGCGCTCGCCCTGGTGATGATGGGCGTGGGCGCGGCGCTGGAGCGGCGCTGGCCGGCCGAGTTGCTGCAGTCGCGCGCCGGGATGCGCTTTAACGTCGTCTACGCGGCGCTGTATATGGCATTCGCGGAAGCCATGCGGCCGCTCATGGCGATGGTCAGCGTCGCGCTCGTCAATGCGCTCGGTGGCGGCTGGGTCGTGCTGGCTTCGCGGGGGTGGGGCGCGTTGGCTTCCATCGTGGTCGTGCTGTCGACGTTCGATCTGCTGGAATATGCGTTTCACCGCTTGCAGCATGCATGGCCCGTGCTGTGGAAGCTGCACTCGCTGCACCACAGTGCTGCCGAGTTCAATATCACGGTGACGTTCCGGCATCACTGGTTCGAGGTGCTCCTCAAGGGCTGCCTGCTCTATCCGGTGGTCGGCGTGCTGTTCAAGGTCGAGCCGTGGATCGTTGGCGTCACGACGGTCATTTTCATGTTCGGCAATTACTTCGCGCACATGAACCTGCGCGTCGACCTGGGCCGCTTCACGACGTGGGTCAACAATCCGCAATACCACCGCCTGCATCACTCGAACCGCACCGAGCATTTCGACCACAACTTCACGCAACTGCTGCCGCTGTGGGACCACCTGTTCGGCACGCTCTGGGTGCCCTCGAAGCACGAATGGCCGGCCACCGGTCTGCACGACGGCGTGCAACCGCGTTCGCTGCTGGGTGCGCTGAGCTGGCCGCTGCGCTCGCAAGCCGGGCGTGTTCTAACCAACGCTCGCGCCACGCACCGCTTTGCCACCCGTCAAACAGACGATCATGGTGGCCACGACGAGCACGCATAGCGCCACGCGCAAGCCGAGCAAACCCGCACCGAGTCCGATCAACGGCGGACCGACCAGGAAGCCGGCATAACCCGCCGTGGCCGCCATCGAAACACCGACAGCCGGCGTAACAGTCGAGCGGCCCGCCGCGCTGAAAATCACCGGGACGATATTCGCGAGGCCGACGCCGACCATGGCAAAGCCCACGCAAGCCGTGAGCACGGTCGGCAGGCTCAGCACCAGCGCGAGTCCGGCCGCCGCAAGCAGACCGCCGAAGCCGATCACCTTGCTCGAACCGAAGCGCCGCACGGACACGTCGCCGACGATGCGGCAAGCCGCCATCGAGAACGCAAATGCGGAGTAGCCGACCGCCGCGACGCTGGCCGCTTCGCTCAAGGTAGCGCGCAAATACACCGCGCTCCAGTCGGCCACCGCGCCTTCCACCATCATGCAAAGGAACGCGAGCAGGGCAAGTTTCATCACTTTGGCGTTGGGCAACGCGAAGCCGCTGGAGGACGCGGCCACGCGCGGACCGAGATCGCGCAACGCGAGCACCGCGGCGGCGGCCATGAGGACGGCGATGAACACGTCCGGCAGCACGAGACCGCCGATCACGCCGACGCCGCCTTTCTGGAGCATGGCGCCCGTCGCCGCGCCGAGCAGGCCGCCCGCACTCCACGCCGCATGAAACGAGGACATGATGGGCGACTTCCATTGCGTTTCGATCGTGCTGGCGTGGCCGTTCATCGAGACGTCGAGCGCGCCGTTCGCCGCACCGAGCGCGAGGAGCACGATGCACAGCGTCGCCAGGTTCGGCGCGAAGGCGGGGAGCGGCAGCGCCACGACAAACGCCGCGCCGAGCAGCGCGGTGGCCCGGCCGCTGCCGAAGCACGGCGCCAACTGTCCGGCCAGCGGCATCGCGATGATGGCCCCCAGCGCAAAGGCGAATAACGCGATCCCCAATGAAGTGTCGCTGAGTGACAGGCTTTCCTTGATGCGCGGCACTTCGACTGCCCAGGCGCCGATCCCGAATCCGTTGGCGAGAAACACGCCGAGGGTGGCCACCCGCTCCTTGAGCGGTTTCATGAGCGGTGTGCTGACCGGATTAGCGAGTACTTTCATGAGCGCGCCACCATCACGTTGTCGCACACCGCGGCGAGTTGGGTGCGCCGCTCGGCCGTCACATCCGCTTCGACGAACAGGTAGTCCACGGCGCGCGCCTGCGCAACGGAAAACGGCGCAGCGGTCATCAGCTTTTCCGACGTCATGGCGATGGCGACCTGGCTGCTTGCCTGCACCATCGCCCGTTTGAGTTCGGCCTCTTCAGAGTCGAATGCGGCGACTCCTTCGTCTGGATCGAACGCGCACGCACCCAGAAAGCAAAGGTCGGCCTTGATCTGCTGGATCTGCAGCAAGGCGGTGGCGCCGGTCGCGCCGGCTGCATGCTGAGCGATGCGCCCGCCGATGAGAATGATGTCGAAGCCCGGCCGGTTCAGGAGGCGCGCGCAAGCCTCAGGCGAGTTCGTCACGACGGTTAGATCCGCGTTGTCCGGAAGCGCTGCGGCAATCGCGACGTTGGTCGATCCGGTGTCCAGCAAAATGATTTGTTTGGGCCGGACGATGGACGCAGCGGCGACGGCGAGACAGGCCTTGCGATCCAAGGCTTCGTGCATACGGACCGAGGCGTCTACGCCGGCAGGCGAGATCAGCAGGGCGCCGCCGTACACGCGCTTGCAATGACCCTGATCGGCCAGCTCGCGCAAGTGACGGCGGACCGTATGTTCGGATGTTTGGAGTTCGGCAGCGAGTTCGGATGCCAATACGCGGCCCTGCGCCCGCAGCCGTTCCAGAATCAGCCGCTCCCGTTCCTCGGGCAGAAGCCCGTCCATTGCGTCCTGTCGCGTTCGTTGCATGACTTCACCTTGCTCGATTGCCAAACGATCATAATCGAGCATAATTTAACGTAAACGAGCAGAGCGAGCAACGGTGCAATCGAAATTCTTCTGAATGGACGGTTCGGCAGGTCGTTAAGGCGCTGGCTGGGCGGTCTGCGTACCGGGCTGGAGGCCTGTAATCGCCGAGGCCTCGATCCACGCGCGCCATTGCGACGTGAAATTGAATTCGGCATCGATTGCAAATGCCGAGTCGAGCGCTTCATTGAGCGTCGCTCCGCGTTGCAACGCATCGAAGGCCGCATGTGCGGCGGCGCTTTGAACGAGTATCTGCGGCCGCCATTGCGGTCGCACAACCAGTGCGTAGGTCGGTGACTCGAGATCTGCCGGAAAGGAGCCACCCGGCTGGTGCGCAGTCCAGATCTCGGCGATCGCATAGCGCGACGAGATGAGCGCGCAGGCGGGATGCACGGCCAGTTTCGCTTCGAGCAAATCTTTGGGACGGATGGCGGCCCATTCCGCTTGCGTAAGCACGTTGGCGTCCGCGGCAAAGTAGGCCAGATGCAGCGACCATTCGAGACGCGCGAGGTTGGCGAAATAACGGAAACGGGGGGCCTGTTCGTAGGTTTCGATGAAAGCCGGTAGCGCTGCGCCGAAGCGATTGAGGTCGCCGCTCTGTGACGGATGTGCTTGCGCGTAGGCCACTGACAGTGCATCGAAGTAGTCTTCGCCGACTAGCGCCAACAAGACGGGATAGGCGCTCGCGAGTGCAGTCCGCCGATTAGCGCGAATGCTGCTCCGATAGAGGTCGACGCGCTGGCGCAGATTGTCCGCGAGTTCGGCGCCATTGCCGTTGCCGTTGCAGCGTGGTGTTTGTTCAGCGACGCATGCAGGGCTGTCGGCGCGACCTTGCGCGTGATCGACTCCGCGTCCCGTGTATTGCAGTTGCGAAAGCACAGGTCGCTGTTCGCCCTCCAGCGATTCGGCAAACATGCGCTGCAGTGATTCAAGCGGCGTGCGCATCGCCGGCGTCGTGTTGAGTCGAAGGGGTGAGGGCCGATCGCCTGGCGTGAACGGTGTTCTGAATATCACAGGCGCGGCCAGCTTCGTCGAGCAAGGCGCTTAACGCCGGTACATCGGTATCCCGCTCGATCAGCGCCGGTATCGTGCCGAATCGCTGTAGTGCGTATTCATAGAGTGCCCAGACTTCGTTGGTGACAGGCGAGCCGTGATCGTCGACGACGGCGATGTCCGTCACGCGATGACCTGCAAGATGAATCTCGCCAATCGTGCCGATCGCCAGCGCGTTCATGGCCGCGACGGCGTCCTCTCCATGATTGCATTGGTTCACATACAGGTTGTTCACGTCGAGCAATACGCCGCAACCTGTGCGTGACGCGAGTTCGGCAAGGAATGACGTCTCGCTGTACTGATCGTCGCGGAATCGAACGTAGGTGGAGACGTTTTCCAGTAGAACCGGCCGGCCGAGCGCGTCCTGCAATTCGCTGACACGCGAAGCGAGCAGCGCGAGCGCCGCCTCAGTCAAGGGCATCGGCAGAAGATCGTTTAGATGGCCGGCCGATGTCGCGCCCCAGCAAAGATGTTCGGAGACAACTGTCGGCTCGATCCGCTCGATCAGATGTTTGAGCTTCGCAACGTGTACTGCGTCGAGTGGCTTCGCCGAGCCAAGGCCGAGACCGACCCCGTGCAAACTGACGGGCAGGTCGCGTCGCACGGTGTCGAGCACGTGCAGGTCGAAGCCGCCGTCGCCGAAATAGTTTTCACTGTGTACCTCGACCCAGTCGACCGCCGGCGTAGCACTGAGGAAGTCGCGGTAATGGGCATGGCGCAACCCGATACCGATGCCGGGCGGCGCGCAGGCAGAAGGGACGAGGGGATGCATCATAGGCATTGACTGGCACAGGATCGACACATTGGCATCAGGAATGCTGTTCGTCGATCTTGCCGCCCATCTTCTTGCAGGTTCCTTTCGGCACGGTCTTGAAGTCGCCTTTGTCGTTGTCGACCTTGGCCTCACCGGCGCAGCCGTGCACACCGGTCTTGCTCGCGCAGTCATTCTGACCGGCCTTGGCGATGCCAAAGCACTGAACCTTCTCGTCCGCATGCGCTGCGCCGATGCCGGTGGCCGCGAGTCCTGCGAGGGCCGCGGCGATCAATGCCGGCCGGCTAAGTTTCGAGTTCAATTTGCTTCTCCTGAGTAAGCGGCGGTGGATCGCACGCCGCACCATTTCAACCGTCGCTCCGGCATGGGCTGTTTCGGGGGCGATGCGGTGCGCCTGATTTGCAGCGCCGGGGCCATGTGTAAGGCGATTTTAAGCTTGCCGCACTGATTATCCGGCATGTTACGGGCTCATCGTACTCGCGCTTTTTACGGCACAGGCGGCGGTGACTTTCTCGCCGTCGCTGAACGAGAACGTCAGCGGGATCGTCGTGCCGATCTTGAGCGGCTGTTTCGGATGCTCCAGCATCACGTGATAGTTGCCCGGTGCAAAGGCGAGCGAGCCGTGCGCGGGCACCGCTACCTGTTCGACCATCGCCATCGAAGACGTGCTGCCCTGACTTTGCGTCTGATGCAGCATGGCCATGCCGAAAGCTTCAGTGCTGATACCGACGAGATTGACCAGTTGATCACCCGTATTACTGGCCTTGAAATAGCCACCCGATGGCAGGTCACCCGGCAGCGCTCGGATCCAGCAGTCCGATACGCTTGCGGTTGCAACTGTGCCGGCAAAGGCCTGAATGGATGATCCGCACAGCAACGCGGCGAGTAAAAGTTTGCGTGATGTCTTCATGATGTGTTCCTTGTTTTTAACGGCGGAAATGAAGCGTTAAGCAGATTGCCGCATGGCGCGGCCAAAAATCGTGCGATCGGCGAGCCACACCGCGAGCAGCGTGGCGCCCATCAATGGGAAGACGATGCCGAGCAGAACGAGGCCGGTTTTCCAGCTACGCATCGGTGGCGCGGCGCGTTCGCGCGACGGTGCGCCGAGTGAGCGCTGCGGCCGACGTTTCCACCACATCACGCAACCGGTCACGGCCATTCCCGCGAGCCCAAGCGAAATCGCGGCACAGAGAATCTGATTGGCGACGCCGAAATAGCGGCCCATATGCAACGATGTGCCGTACGAGACGGCCTTCGACACCGCGCCGTAATCGCCGTAACGGATGTCTTTCAGCACCGTGCCGCTGTATTGGTCGATGTACAGCGTGCGCTCGTCTTTCGGATCGGAGGGAAAGTACGAGACGGTGTAGACGCCTGTAGCGGATGCAGGCAGCACGATGTCGTAACCGCCCGGGACGCCGAGCGATGCGACGAGAGCAACGATGCGTCCGAGCGGCAGCGCTTGCGCCGCGTGTGCATCGGCGGATTGCGGCACCGGCGTGTTGCCGACGGCCCATGGCGTGAGCGGCAACGGCAGATCGTCCATCACCATGCCCGGCATCGAGTCCATGTTCGCTTCGTGCGCGCCGTGTTCATTGCTTGATGCGTGGGCTCCGTTCGCTCCGTGAGCCGTGTGCGTTTCAGCGCGTGTATCGGCAACACCCGCATGCTCACCGGCGCTCATCCCCGGCATCGCGGAGCGCAACGGCAAGCCGCCCCACGAACCCGGCGGCGCGCCAAGATTGGCGGCGCTCGCGAGCGCCTTGAACTGCTTACCCCACGAGCCTGTCCACGGCAGACCGCTCAGCACGAAGATGAGCGCACCGAGCGCGAGCCAGATACCCATCACGGCATGAAGATTCTTCCAAAGCGCGCGTCCTTGCAGCGAGAAACGCGGCACCAGCGCCGCGCGCGCAGTAGTCTTCTCGCGTGGCCACCAGAGTGCGATGCCGGTGCCGATCATCACCAGCGTCCAGCACGCGGCCAACTCCATCAGCAACTCGCCTGGTTTGCCGAGCAGCAGCTTACGGTGAAGCATGCGGTCCACCTGCATGAAGCGACGCTCGACGCTCAGCGTGCCCAATACTTCGCCGCTGTATGGGTTCAGATAGACGCTCTGTTTTTCGCCATCGGCTAGGCGAAAGATGAACTCCGTGCTGCGGTCCGACGCGCTCGCGATAGGCGCCGTCACCGCGCGCGCATCGGCCGGCATCGCCGCGCGGGCTTTGGCAAGCAATGCGTCTTCAGTCAGCCTGGGTGTGGATTGCGGTTCGACGATCAGGCGGTGCGGGTAAAGCAGCGGCTCGATTTGTGGCTGGAAGCAATATAGCGTGCCGGTGATCGCAAGCACCACCAGAAACGGCATCACAAAGAGACCCGCGTAAAAGTGCCAGCGCCAGAGCGTCCGGTAGCCGGCGTTCGCGGCGCCAGTTGCCGAGGTCGCGCGTTGAGCGGTGGTGGTGGACATTCAATCCTCCTGAAGCAAAAAATGGGTCGATCGGTTTGCGCAGCGATGCATGCGCTGGTTTGCAACTCGCGAGCGCGTCGAGTACAAGACGAGCACGTCGAGTACCGGGCGAGCGCAAACCGCGCATGCCAATCGCGTGTTCACATACGCAACTTCGCTTCGACGTAGAACGTGCGGCCCGGATACGGGTGATAGACGAAATAGCGCGCGTCAAACAGGTTGTCGACGCCGATGCCGACTTCACTCAATTTGGTCGGCTTGAACGTGAACTTCGCGTCCGCCACCGTGTACGAACTGGTGCCGCCGAATACATCGGGATTCGTGTCGGTATTGGTGAGCGTGTTGTATTCGCGGCCGGAGTAGCGCGCGGCGAGCGTGAGCGCCGCACGTTCGTCGATGTGATACGTCGCGGCGAGATTCGCGCGCCACAGCGGAATCCGATAGAAGTACTTGCCGACGGTCGCCGGGTTCTGCGCATTCGCGATGATCTTCGACTGCGTGTACGCCACGCTCGCCAGCAGATCGAGACCGCGCACGAATACATCCTGTCCTGAGTAGCTGGTTTCGACGCCACGCGAGCGCACCTTGCCGATGTTCTGGAAATTCGTCACGTTCGGAATCACCGTCGTATCGGTCTGACTGAAGATCGTGTTCTTCACGTCGTCCTGAAACAGCGAGAAACGGAACACGCCATTCCAGTGAGCCCATTCAGCGGTCAACTCCTTCGAGAGATCGTCTTCGGGCTTCAGATTCGGATTGTTGTTGATGACCGACGAGCCGTTGATTTGCCCCTGGAACATCTCGCCCACCGTCGGAAACCGATGGGCGCGGCCAATCGATGCGCGCAAGCTCAGATCGTCGGTGACATCGAACGACAACGAGGCTTTCGGCGAAAAATGATGCTGGTTCGCGTCGCTGTACGGAAAGGCTTTGCCGGGCAGCGCCTGCGAGCCGCCATAGGCTTGCCAGTCTTCGTACCGTACGCCGTAGACCAGCTTCCAGCGCGGCAGAAAGTGCCATGCATCCTGTGCGTACAGTGCTTGGGTCTGCGTCTTGCCCTTGAATGCATTGGCAAACGACGTCGCCGCGCCGTCGCGCCAGTTCAGCGTGTTGTAGCTCTCGTTGTCGAGGAAGTAGTTGTCGTAGTGATAGCCGAAGCTCAGCGCGTGACTCGTCAAGCCTGCTTGCGGCGTGACGGGTGTGTAGGTGGTGCGCAGATCGAGCGTTTTCCAGCCGGTACCGTCGCCAAAGATCACCGTGCCGGGGCCGTTGCCCGATGCACCCGAATTCGCGGTGCGCGCCACGCTATTGCCGACGTCGTAGTACGAAGCGATCGCTTCGCCGTTCCAGCCGGTGGCGTTGCGGGTTTTCAGCGTGAGCCCGTATAGCCAGTTCTCGCTGTGGCCGAGACTCGGGGCGAGAGCGGCAGCCGGAATCGTGTACTCGTAGCCGCCGATCGCGACCCTGCCGCTGTATACCGGGTTGCCGTTCGCGTCGCGCAGGAAACTCGACGTCGTGCTGTTATAGGTCTGGTGCCAGTAGCCGAGCGTGAAGGCGGCCTGCAGTGTCGGCGTGAAGTCGTACTGCATCTTCAGCTTGAACTGGTCCTGCACCGTGTGTTCGATTCCTTCGCCGTTCACGCCGAGCACCGCGGTCGGCGTGTTGGTCTGGTTGTTGTAGAAGTAAGCGCCGGTCACCGGCGTGTCGCCGGCCTTCGCGGGCGTACTCGACTTCGCCAGCGTGGCGAATTGCAGCGGCTGGCTCGTGTTCTCAAGGTGATTCACGCCCAACCGATACGAGAACTTCCCGATCCGGTCGCCGATCGACGCGCTCGCCTCGCTGCCGTTGAAATTCTGATTCACACCGAACAGGCTGAAGTGCTGGGTGAAGACTTTGACGTCCGCGTCGGCTTCGAACTTCTTCGGCATGCGGGTGCTGATGAGTACCGTGGCGCCTAGCGAATTGCCCGGATAGAGCGCGGAAAACGGCCCGTAGATCACGTCGACCTGCTGGATCTCGTCGGGAAACACCATCGACCAGCGCGGCGGAAACGAATAACTGTTGCCGAGCAGATTGCTGAGCAGCAGGCCGTCCGCGTAGACGAGGCCGCGTGCGCTCTGCGTATTGCTGGTGCCGCGTACGGCGATGATCGAGTTCAGATCGCCGATAAAGCGCTTGCGCACGGCAAGGTTCGGCATGTACTTCAACACGTCTTCGGTGTTGACGACGTTCCAGTTGTCGAACTGTTCGCGCGTCACGGTCTCGACCGAAGCCGGCAGGTTAGGGTCCACGGCGCGCGGGGCGGCGACGGCATTGGCGGTGACGCTAACAGCAGGCAGCGTGGCGTCGGCGGGCGCGCTATCCGCGTGAGCCGGGGAGGCGATAAATGCCGGCGCGAACGCCGGAACTAACGCAGAAAAATACGCCGGAAAATACGACAGCGGCCGCCGGCCGGATGGAATGCGCCGGGCGCCGCGGCGGGCGCAAAAGGGCAGCCTTCGCAGAGCGAAGTTGAGCATGAACGTTTCCTTGATGCATTGAACAGGCGATCGCGCGCCCCCTCAACGGGTGCGACAAGATGCGCGATCAGGAACAACAGCGATCAGGAAACGGCGGGCGGGCCTCTTGGGCGTCCGGACGGAAACGCGCCGAGCGGCGTGAAGCGGGTGGAGAGGGCGGGCGGCACAGTGCCGGCAAGCGCGAGCGCGGGCGGCGGTTCGACGGCTGCGACGCTCGGCATGGCGACGTGATGCTGGAGCAGGTGGCAGTAGCCGCATGCGCCGAAGGCGTCGTCATGGCTGAGATGGACAGGCGCCGGGTTGGCCTGCGTAGATTGGCTCACCAGGCTCTGATTGGCCGGCTGTAGCGCCGAACAGAGCGCCGCGAAGGGCTCGTTCGCGCGGTTCGATACCAGCATCTGACTCACGACCGGCGCGAACACGACAAGCCACATGGCGATCAGGCCAAGCCATGCGGTCATGCGGTTATGGGAGCGTGGAGTCATGGTGGTGAACGTAACGACGCGGGCGATTCTAGCACTGCCACACGGTCTTTTCTCGTGTGATTCCGTTTATAGCATTGGATTAGAAGGGCGAATCCCGCTCATTTCGGGGCGTTACAGCCTGACCGTTTCCCTTAAGCTGCGTGGTAAATGTTCCGCTCTCCCTGTCAGCGCTTCGCCCCCCTGCGTGGACGCGCAGAAACGCGAAACGCCGGACAGGGTGCACAAAACACGATTGACCCGGCCCGACCGCCACCGCAACCAGTAACCACGACTCATGACCGCCACGCAGACGCGCGCCTCCTCGATAGCCGACATCAATCAGCAGGCGGCATTGCTCTGCAAAAACGGGCAATTCGCCGATGCCTGGTCGTTGGTGAAGCCGATCCTCGAACCGCACGACGAGGTGGCGGAAGACGCGCGGGCCGACGCGTTGAATATTGCCGGCGCCTGCTGGTACGGCATGGGCAACCTGTCCGACGCGGAAACCTACTGGCGCCAGTGTCTGCGCGCAAAACCCGACTATGCCGAGGTGTACAGCAGTCTCGGCATGCTGCTCAAATCGCACGGCCGCCTGTCGGCAGCCAAGGCGGTCTATCGGCAACTGGTCGCGTTGCGTCCCGGCCAGGCCGACGCGCACAACAATCTCGGCACCGTGCTCTACGGGATGGGCTACAGGGACGAGGCGGAGGCGTCGTATCGTCAGGCGGTCGCGATCCGCCCCGACTACGCGGAGGCGCACTACAACCGGGCTATCGTATTGCACGAACTGCGCCGCCTGCATGAGGCGGAAGTGGCCTATCGCGAGGCGCTGGTCGGGCTGCCGGAACACGCCGAGGCGCACAACAACCTGGGCAACGTGCTGATGGAACTCGACCGCGTTGCCGAGGCGGACGCCGCGTACCGGCAGGCGCTGACCATCAAGCCCCAGTATCCCGAAGCGCTCAATAACCTCGGTGGTGTGCTGAAGGCGACGTACCGCCTACCCGAGGCCGAGCTGGCTTGCCGGCTCGCGCTGGCGATTCGCCCGGATTACGCGGAGGCGCACCTCAACCTCGGTGCGGTGCTGGCGGATCTCAAGCGTCTGCCGGAGGCTGAAGCGGCGTACCGGGAGGCAATCGCGCATCGCCCGGACTATGCCGAGGCGCACTACAACCTCGGCCTCGCGCTATCCAGCCTGGAGCGTCTGCCCGAGGCCGAAATGGCTTATCGCGAGGCGATTCGCTGCCGGCCCGACATCGTTCACGCGCACAACAACCTGGGCTGCGTGCTTCGTCAGCTCGACCGTTTGCCGGAGGCGGTCGAGGCCTTCGCACAAGCGCTCGCGCTCCGTCCCGATCTGGCCGAGGCTCACTACAACGTCGGGACCGCGCTGGCGCAACTCAAGCGGCTGCCGGAAGCCGAAGCCGCTTACCTGCGGGCGCTCGCTCTACGCCCCGATTACGGCGACGCCCGGTTCGGTCTGGCTGTGCTGGTGCTCGGCATGGGCCGCTTTGAAGAGGGTTGGCGGTTATATGAGTGCCGCTATGAACAGCCGGGTTTCGTGCATCACAAGACGCGCGCCATGTTGAGCTGTCCGCAGTGGCAAGGCGACACGCTCGCCGGCAAGTCCTTGCTGGTCTGGCAGGAAGACGGACTCGGCGACATGGTTCAATTCAGCCGCTATTTCGCTTTGCTCAAGGCGCAAGGGGCCGGGCATATCGCCTTTGCGTGTGCGCCTGCCTTGCACCGGCTGATGGCTACGGTGGACGGCGTCGATGCCGTGCTCGATCACGATACGGCGTTGGCCGGCGTAGCCGCATCGACATACGACTGCTGGACGAGCCTGTTGAGCGCGCCGCTCCACTTGCGTACGACGGTGGACATGATTCCGCGCGCGGTTCGTCTTGCGGCTGAGCCGTCGCTGGTCGAAAAGTGGCGGCCGATACTCGAGACCCTGCCGCCCGGCCGCAAGGTTGGGCTGGTCTGGAAAGGCAATGCGAAACACCATAACGATGCAAACCGGTCGATTCCAACGTTGGCCACGCTCGCGCCGCTCTGGAGCGTGCCGGGTCTGAGCTTCGTCAGCCTGCAAAAAGGCCAGGGCGAGGATGAGGCGCAAAACCCGCCGGCCGGTCAACCGCTGCTCGAACTCGGCTCGGCGGTGAACGATTTCGCGGACAGCGCCGCGATCATCGAGCAACTCGATCTGGTGATCTGCGTGGACACGTCCACGGCGCATCTGGCTGCGTCGCTGGGCAAACCGTGCTGGGTGATGCTGCCGGAGAAAGACATCGACTGGCGCTGGATGCACGAGCGCAACGATTCGCCGTGGTATCCGCACACGCTGCGGCTGTTCCGCCGGGCAGCGGGCGAAGGCTGGTCCGTGACGGTCGAGAGGGTGCGGCGGGCGTGTGCGGAGCGGTTTTCCGCTGAGAAGGCTGGCGAACTCTGCAGCACCAGAAAATGATCTTGTAACCCTCGTGGCTTGCAACGAAGCCGAGTTTTTCATAGAAACGGTGTGCGTCCGGGTGGATGTGGGTCAAGAAATCTTCCTGCCCCATTCTGACGGAAAAATGCCGGGCCAGCGCGGTTCCGATACATTCCGATAAACAGATTAGATAGCATTGCACGCTCCTTTAGGTGCTTCCTCGCCACCTTCGAATCCTACAATAGTGCCCATCACATAGTGAACACTGGCGGGTTGAAAATGGCAGACAAGGCGATGTTGGTGGTGAGCGCGCATAGCGCCGATTTCGTGTGGCGAGCAGGTGGCGCAATCGCTCTCCACAAAAAAAACGGATACCGTACGAAGGTCGTGTGTCTTTCTTTCGGCGAGCGCGGAGAGTCGGCCAAACTCTGGCGCAAGGGCGAAATGACGATCGGGAAGGTCAAGGCGGCGCGCAGGGAGGAGGCCGAGCGGGCCGCGGACATCCTCGGTGCGGAAGTCGATTTTTTCGACCTCGGCGATTACCCATTGCGCGTGTCGGACGAGGCCCTGATGCGCCTCGTCGATGTGTATCGCGAGCTGCAGCCGGCGTTCGTGTTGAGTCATTCGCAGAAAGACCCATACAACTTCGATCATCCGCTCGCCATGCACGTGGCGCAGGAAGCGCGGATCATCGCCCAGGCCGAAGGTCACAATCCCGGGCAGAAGGTGGTCGGTGCGCCGCCCGTCTACGCGTTCGAACCGCATCAGACGGAACAATGCGAATGGATGCCCAATACGTTCCTCGATATCACCGAGGTCTGGGACACCAAACGCCGCGCGATCGAGTGCATGGCCGGCCAGGAGCACCTGTGGGAGTACTACACGCGGGTCGCCTTGCAACGCGGCGTGCAGGCCAAGCGCAATATCGGCATCACGGCCACGCGCAATATTCAGTACGCGGAAGGCTATCAGCGCATCACGCCGGCCGTGACGGGAGATCTGGCATGAAGCGGGGCGTCGTGGTGACGACTATCCGCCGCGCCGATCCGCGCGACGTGGCCGTGCTGCAGCATGCGGGCGCCGCCACCGTTCACGAGGCGCAGAGCCGTCTCGGCCTGCTTGCGTCCTACATGCGGCCGATCTACTCGGGGCCGGCTATCGCGGGGTCGGCGGTGACGGTGCTGGTGCCGCCGTCGGACAACTGGATGCTGCATGTTGCCGTCGAGCAATGCCGGGAGGGTGACGTTCTCGTCGTGGCGCCGACTTCTCCCTGCGAGGACGGCTACTTCGGCGACCTGCTGGCGACCTCGCTCGCGGCGCGCGGCGTGCGCGGACTGATCATCGACGCGGGATGTCGCGATGTCGCCTCGCTCAGGGAAATGAAATTCCCAGTCTGGTCGAAGGCCGTGTCCGCGCAAGGCACGGTCAAGGAAAAGCTCGGTTCGGTGAATATTCCGGTGGTATGCGCGCAGCAGATCGTGAATCCCGGCGATGTCATCGTTGCGGATGATGACGGCGTGGTCGTCGTACCGCTCGATACCGTGGCGAGTGTCGCGCAAGCGTCGCAAGCGCGCATGGCGAAGGAGGAAAAGACACGTGCTGCGCTGGCCGGCGGCGCGCTCGGTCTCGACTACTACGCGATGCGCGAGAAGCTCGCGCAAAAAGGCCTGCGCTACGTCGCCTCGGCCGAAGATCTTTGACGGAGAGGCGAGGTCATGCCCAGTCGCGCACAAACGCGTATTCCGTGCATGATGATGCGCGGCGGCACGTCGAAAGGCGCCTATTTCATGGCGTCGGATTTGCCGGCCGATCCCGCTGAGCGAGACCGTGTTCTGCTTGCCGTGATGGGTTCGCCTGATCCGCGTCAGATCGACGGTATTGGCGGCGCCGATCCGTTGACGAGCAAGGTGGCGATCATCTCGTCCTCCACACGCGACGATGCCGACGTCGACTATCTGTTTGCACAAGTCGTCGTGAACGAGGCGCGGGTCGATCTCGGACAGAACTGCGGCAACATTCTCGCGGGCGTCGGCCCGTTTGCGATCGAACGCGGTCTCGTGGATGCGCGCGATGGCAGCACACGGGTCGCGATTCACATGGTCAACACCGGGCAGATCGCGGTAGCGACGGTCAGCACGCCGGGACGCCAGGTCACCTACGAAGGCGATGCCCGCATTGACGGCGTGCCAGGCCTCGCAGCGCCCATTCCGCTCGAGTTCCGGGACACGGCTGGTTCCACCTGCGGCACGCTGCTGCCTACGGGGCATCTCAAGGATACGGTCGACGGTATCGACGTGACGTGCATCGACAACGGCATGCCCCTCGTGCTCATGCGAGCGCGCGATCTCGGGCGAACCGGCTACGAAACGCGCGAGCAACTCGACGCGGATGAAGAACTGAAAGCGCGCATCGAAAAGATCCGGCTTGCGGTGGGACCGATGATGAATCTCGGCGATGTGGGCGCGCGCACGGTCCCGAAGATGTGTCTGGTGGCGGCGCCTCGCCAGGGCGGCACGATCAGTACGCGCAGCTTTATTCCGCATCGCTGCCACGCGTCGATCGGTGTACTCGGTGCGGTGAGCGTGGCCACGGCCGCGGTGCTGCCGGGTACGGTCTGCGAGGGCCTAGCCGATGTGGACGCTGACGGCATGCGAAAACGCGTGTCGGTGGAGCACCCGACAGGCGAGTTTACGGTGGAACTCGTTCTCGGCGGAAGCCCCGGCCAGCCTGAAGTGCTGAGCGCGGCGCTGTTGCGCACAGCGAGGTGGCTATTCGACGGAGCAGTCGGCATTCCTTCGGCAGTCTGGCCGGCACGGACCTGAGCGGACTTCAGGCGAATCGCCTCCGTTGGTTTCTGCGCGGTTAGCGGTATTGCGGGTTGTGGAGTTCAACCCGATAAATAAGTCAGAGGCCTTCGCGCTGATTGAAATTCCGGCTATTTTTAAAATTGATGCGCGCTGTAATAAATATTTCGCAATGTCGCGGTATGGATGGTCGCCGCGATAAAGTGCCGGTCTATAAATACAATATTCAAATATAAACAGGCTCCATGAAATCACGGTGAATCGATAATGTTAATTAAACCTTCGATTCAAACATCGGCGGGTTGACGGGATCAACCTATCGGCCATGCCAGGCCGGTATCCACGGGGGTGGGGCGGTGTTGTCGGGAGCAAGGCGCGACCACGCGATGCGGAAGTATTCAGCAGACAAAACAGCCGCTTTGATAAAACGCATCCCGCATATTGCATTTGAAAATTGAGCGGTTATGATGGCGTCTCCCCGATGCGATTTCTCGAACGATCGCTTTGCGGAGACGGCAGGAATATTTGCCGGGCATTCACGCTGGAGGGGTAATTAATGCTTCCCGTGCAGATAGACTAAATCGAGGAGACGATATGCTGAGTCCCCATGAATTCGCTACCTTAATGCTCATCAAGAACGCGCCGGATCAGATCGAACTGGACCGCGCCGAGCTCGACGCCCTACTCGAGCGGCAACTCATATCACTGGAAAACCTCGCGTCAGGACGTTCGCGTCCCCGGATCACAAGCGAAGGCGATTCCATTCTCAAGGCGGTTGCCCGGATGCGCTAGGCATCTGCGACACCCGTTTCGATTTATTCACCATCGCGATCCGCCGCATCACACCCGTCTGATCGGGGCTTCGCGCGCCGGACCGAACTTTGAGGAATTCAATCATGGCTCTATTGAGTCCCGAGCAGGTTGCTGCACAGAAGGCCAATGTCGACGCGTTCTTCGGGGTGGCCGGAAAGATCTTTGAAGGCGTCGAAAAACTGGTCGCGCTGAACCTGCAGGCCGTCAGGGCCACGCTGGCCGAGACGCAGGAAAACATGGCGAAGGCGTCCGGCACGACGGAGCCGCCGCAATGGTTCTCGCTGCAAGCCGGTTTCACCGGACCCTTCGCGGAAAAATCGCTGTCATACGGCAAGCAAGTGTTCGAGATCGCATCGACCACTCAGGCTGAAGTTACGCAACTCGCACAGACGCACTACGAGCGGTACAACGATCGCGTGCAGGCACTCGTAGAAGAAGCGGCGAAGCATGCTCCCACCGGCTCCGAAGCAGCGATCGCCGCGTGGAAATCCGCGATTGCCGCCACCACGACCCTGTATGAAACGCTGCAGAAAACGGGGCAGCAGGCCGTGCATGCCGTCGAGAGTAATTTTGATGCAGTCACAGCCACGGCATCGAAGGCCGTGCGCAGCAACTCAGAGCAGGCTCCCGTAGTCGCGGGCGCGAAGCGATAGAACTGACGCGGGCAGCAATGCCCGTGTTGAGGTCTCTGGCCCATATGAAGGATTGCTTATGGATGCTGGGATCACGAATTCCAGTGTCCAATTCGTGGACTGAAAGTGGTGTGGTCACCTGTTCGCTAGTTCTGCAATGGAGGTCGCGATGAGTGAAGCAGTGGGAATCGTTATGGGTTCGTTCGTGCTGGCGATGGCACCTGTGTTCGTCGCCGCTCATTATTACCGGGAGCAGATGCGTCGCAAGCGGCTTAGACATCTGGATCACCGCCACTACTGGCCGCACTGGAGCAAAGCCCGGCATTGAGCTTTCGCGCTCGCCCGGCTGTTGTTGCCGTACCTGGGGGCTGCTGCGTTCCAAGGCGCAGCAGGCACCTCTGGATTCTGCCGGATCGCTCGATCCGCGGAATTCTCCAAGCCAAGGCTCCACCGCCTTGGCTTTTTTTTTGGTGCTCGTCTCTCATGGAAATCCCGTACGGATCCTCGGTCTCCGTGTAAGCAGCGAGAAGGATTCGGCCCCCTAGAATCGCCTCATCGATGCAGACGGGCGGCATTCCGCCGCACCGGACAATAACGGAGACTATCGATGACCCCTAGCTTTCGCACGCTGCGCCATATCGCCGTTGCTTCCGGCCTGCTGTTCAGTCTTGCGTCGCAGCAAGCGATAGCCGCCGGCGGCGAGAAGATCACGATCATGGTCGGCGGTATCACGAAGTTGATCTATTTGCCGGCGCGCCTGACCGAACAGCTCGGCTATTTCAAAGATGAAGGGCTCGATGTCGAGCTTCTGTCGCAGCCAGCCGGCGTTGACGCTGAAAACGAACTGCTGGCCGGCGCCGTTCAGGCCGTCGTCGGTTTCTATGACCATACGATCGATCTGCAAACCAAGGGCAAGGACGTCAAGGCGATCGTCGTGTTCGGGCAAGTGCCGGGCGAGGTCGAAATGGTATCGACCAAAGCGGCCGAAACGGTCAAATCGATGGCGGACGTGAAGGGCAAGACGCTGGGTGTGACTGGCCTGGGTTCTTCAACAAGCTTCCTTACGCAATACCTCGCCGGACAGCACGGCATCCAGTCCACGGAATACACGATGCTGCCGGTGGGCGCTGACGCCAGCTTCATCGCGGCGATCAAACAAGGTCGCATCGACGCCGGCATGACGACCGAGCCGACCGTCTCGGCCTTGCAGAAATCCGGCGACGCGAAGGTGCTTGTCGACATGCGTTCGGTCGAAGGCACGAAGGCGGCGTTGGGCGGCACCTACCCGGCGTCGAGCCTCTATGTCCAGGCGGCATGGGTCGATTCCCACAAGGCGGAAGCAGCAAAGCTTGCGCACGCGTTCGTTCGCACGATGCAATTCATCAGCACGCATAGCGCGGAAGAAATTGCAGCCAAAATGCCTGACGACTATCAGAAAGACAAACAGCTTTACGTGAGCGCGTTGAAAGCGTCGCTGCCCATGTTTACGAAGGACGGCAAGATGCCGGCCGACGGTCCCGAGACCGTGCTGAAGGTGCTGTCGGCGTTCAACCCGTCGGTCAAAGGCAAGCATATCGAGCTGGCGAAAACCTACACCAACGAGTTCACCGGTTCGAAATAAGCCGGCGCTTGCCGGTCGCTGCTGCCTGTTTGTTGCAGCGCAATTTCGTTGCGCCGCCGGCGCCGCCTTCGCGGTGCCGGCGACTTGCACGGCTTTACCCGATGAATCACGTTGTTTCAAAAGACGCGCCGGTGATCGAGTTCGACGCCGGTGGCGTGCCGCTTTATTTCTCCGAACGGCCTGCCACGCTGAAGCGGGTCGGCACCATCCCGTGCAGCATCGATACCGCGTAGCGAACGCCGAATTAGCGACGTATATCAGTGAATTCACTTAGTTGTGCAGGTGATACGGGAAAGCTGCGTGAAGGATTGAGAAAACTAGGATTGCGCTCATCGGCAGTCGGGGCCGTTGTCCGGATATTCGGGCGGCAGTCACCGCAGTCGACGAGAACGAAAATTTCAACGTTGTAATCAGAGGAGACGATCGTGAAGAAAAAGTATCTGGCTTTGGCCGTTACGGCAGGCGCTTTCGCCGCAACCGGTGCGCACGCACAGTCGAGCGTCCAGCTTTACGGCCTGATGGACCTGAGCTTTCCCACCTATCGGACGCACGCGGATGCGAACGGCAATCATGTCATTGGTATGGGCAACGACGGCGAACCGTGGTTCAGCGGCAGCCGCTGGGGCCTGAAGGGCGCGGAAGACATCGGAGGTGGAACGAAGGTCATTTTCCGCCTTGAGAGCGAATTCGTTGTCGCCAACGGCCAGATGGAAGATCCGGGCCAGATCTTCGACCGTGACGCATGGGTGGGTATCGAGAACGACACGTTCGGCAAGATCACGGCAGGTTTCCAGAACACGATCGCGCGCGACGCATCGACGATCTATGGCGACCCGTACGGCTCGGCGCGCCTGACGACGGAAGAGGGCGGCTGGACCAATTCGAATAACTTCAAGCAGATGATTTTCTACGCGGCCAGCGCGACCGGCACACGTTATAACAATGGCGTGGCATGGAAGAAACTGTTCAGCAATGGCATTTTCGCCAGCGCAGGCTACGCATTCGGCAACTCCACGAGTTTCGGCTCCAACTCCAACTACCAGGCAGCGCTCGGGTACAACGGTGGTGTGTTCGACGTGTCTGGCTTCTATAGCCATGTCAATCGCGTTGGCTTTACAAACCAGACGTTCTCGGTGGGCGGCAACTACACGTTCGGTATTCTGCGCGCCAATGCGGGTTACTTCCGTTACCTGGGCAATCAGGGCGCGCTCGGTCAGCGTCAGGACAATGCGTGGACGGCGTCGCTCAAGCTGTCGCCCAAGGGTCCGTTCGACTACGAACTCGGTTATCAGCAAATGCGCGTGCACAACGCCGCTTACAACGTCGACGGCGATATTCCGAACGCGAACATCGGCGCTTTCGATCCGACGTCAGGCCTCCACAACGGTTTCAAGGAAACGCTGTACTGGTCGGCGTTCTATCACCTGTCCAAGCGTACTGAAGTGTATCTGGCCGGCGACTACATGAAGCTGCATGGCGGCTACACCGTCGGATCCACCTTCGGCGCGACCAACCAGCTCGAACTGACCACGGGCGTGCGCACTCGCTTCTGATCCGGGAATCAGATTCGCGCTGATTCATTCATCGATGTGCTCCTACTAGCGGCGGCGGACTTATCCACCCGCCGCTTTTTTTTGGCTCACCGGGTCGAGGAAGACAGCCATGTTCAGAAATACCAGTATCCGGACCGCTCTGACCATCACGATTGCCGGCTACACGGCCGCGTTGATGCTTGTGATCGCAACGTCGATTGCGGGCCTGGAAACGGCCAACACGGCGCTCGACAGGATGTACAGCGAAGAGACGGCTGCGCTGCGACACCTTGGCGCCAGCAGCGAAGCGCTTCTGCAGGTGCGAGTCGATCTCGGTGCGTACGAGACGCTCGTCGCGCAGGGAAAGCCAACCGATGCGGTGCTCGCGCGAGTGCATGCCGAGCAGACGAGTAGTGATCGCGAGCTGGCGGCCTATGCTGCGCAACCGCCGTCGAATGAGGTGGAGAGGAAGCTGACCGACGCGCTGCGTGCGAAGCGCGAGCTATTGATGAAACAGGCGCTTGGCCCCGAAATCGCGGCGCTCGACCAGAACGATTTCATGTCGTTCCGGACGACGCAACGGCAGGCGCCTGACACACTGTTTAGCGACTACCGGAACGCCGCGCGCGCGCTGGAGGATTTTCAGGCAGAGCAGCAAAGAGCGCGCTTTGCATCGGCACAGCAGCGTTTTCATATGCTGCTCTGGCTGTTCGGCGCAATCGGGTCCGCTGCAATGATCCTCGGTCTCGTCGCGCGATCCGCGTTGACGAATTCGATTGTGCGGCCTATCGATGCCGCTATTCGCCATTTCGAGCGGATTGCTGCTGGTGATCTGGCCAGTGAGATCGCAACGCTGCGCGTCAACGAAATGGGACGATTGATGACCGCACTCGGCCGGATGCAGGCGGGGCTCGTTGCGGCCGTGAGCCAGGTGCGGCAGGGAACGGCGGCGATTACGCACGGCGTGGGCGAGATCGCGAGTGGCAATGCGGACCTGTCGACGCGTACGGAGCAGCAGGCGGCGACGCTGGAGAAGACCGCATCGAGCATGGAAGAGTTGACGGCGACGGTCCGGCAAAATGCCGATAACGCGCGGCAGGCCAGTGCGCTCGCGGAAAATGCGTCGGAGATAGCGGCCCGCGGCGGCCAGGTTGTTGGCCAGGTTGTCGACCTGATCGCGGATATGTCGTCGAGTTCAAAGCGGATCGTCGATATCATCGGCGCGATCGAGGGGATCGCGTTCCAGACCAACATACTCGCTTTGAATGCGGCCGTCGAAGCTGCACGTGCCGGCGAGGAGGGACGCGGATTCGCGGTGGTCGCGGGAGAGGTGCGCGCGCTCGCGCAACGTTCGGCCGCCGCCGCGAAGGAGATCAGGGAACTGATCGGCGATTCAGTTGCGAAGGTGAGGAACGGCGCCGAACTGGCAACGCGCGCCGGCGAAACCATGGCCGAAATCGTCACGGCGGCCCGGAACGTGACGGGTATCGTCAGCGAGATCAGTGCTGCCTCCGAAGGGCAATCGCACGGTATTGATCAGATCAATACCGCGATGACGCAGATGGACAACGCGACGCAACAGAACGCCGCGCTAGTCGAGCAAGCCGCCGCTGCTGCGGCATCGCTGGAAGATCAGGCTCGTGCGCTCGTCGATGCGGTGGCCGTGTTCAGGCTGCGCGAAACAGACAAGCTGTCCGCCCCACGAACCCAGCGGACAGAACTGGAATCAGATAGCACGGTTTTCGCATGACACCCCTCGCCGCAGGCCGGCTCTATGATGGTCGAACCGGCCTGTGTGCAACCTGCCACCCCGACCGGAGGTCCAAGAAGTAGCGTATGCGGTAGATGCGAGGAGGTGTGCGATGAACGGTCGAGCAGTAGTCCGGTGCATTTGCGCCGCTTTACTCACGTGCAGCTTTCTCGCAGGTCTCGCCGGATGCGATGCGCTACGCGGTCCACCGGCGGCGGAATGGCCAGGACCTCACGCCCCCTATCCTTTCCCGAACGATGTTCCGCATCGTACCGAATGAGCTGCACGAACGCCGTCATGCCGTTCGACGTCAACCGACGGCCCCGCACGTGACGTTCGGCGCAGTGTACGGTGACGGATACTCAGACGTGGGGCCGCTGAGCAGGCGCAGTCGCTGAGTCGCCAATACGTCGGCTTCCGTCGTTTCGCGTCGGGTGAGCGTGGTACCGGTGTCGCGCACGGCGCTCAAGGGCTCGTTCACAGCACAGCTCAGCGTTTTGCCGTCGGAAAGACGCACCGTCGTCGAATAGGCGTAATCCGGCTGCGCGGCCTGGCTATCGGCAGTCCAGAACGCGGCGACCGCGAATAGTGCTAACAAAAAAGGTTGGCTTTTCATATTGCTTCCGTTGTCTTGATCGTCACTATTCGACCAAGGCGGCAGCAGCATATTCTGGCTATCTTTGTAATTCTGAATTCCAGTTTCCAGTGACTATGGCGCGTTAAGGCTTGTTGTGAAAGCCGCTGTACGCAGCGACTAATTCGCGGCGATGCTGATCGTGCGCGTGACATCGACAACCGAAAGCCGGATCGCGTCGATCAACGCACGCGCCGCAGGTGAAGGCGTGCCGGCTGCCCGCATGGTCAGTCCTATGTCGCGCCGGGTGTTGTACAACTGCACGTCGAGCATCGCCAGTTGACCAGACTGAACTTCGTAGTGCAGTTGCTGGCCCGATAACGCCGCGACCATGTCCGTGCCGAGCAGCAGCCCACGAATCACAGCAAGGTCTGCTGTCTCGACCGTGGGCATCGGCGGCTTCACTTTCATTCGCTTGAATTGCGCTTCGAACAGTGCGCGAGCCGGCGCATTGCTGCGTGGCACGATCCACTGCGCGTCGCGCAAATCCATGATGCTCAGATCGCGCGCGCGAGTGAGCGCGTGATCGCGGCGCACCAGAACGACCATATCTTCCGACATCAGGCGCTCGTTCTTCAGACCGCTGCTGGCGTCGTTATCGCGCAGCGCGCCGAGAATGAAGTCGATATCGCCCGCGCGCAGGCCGGCGACCAGCGCCTCATAGGCGCTTTCGTCAGTGACGACTCTCACGCCCGGATGCTGCGCGGTCATCCGCGCAATCGCCTTGGGCAGGAGCAACGTGCGCCCGAGCGGTAATGCGCCCACTGTCACTGCGCCTTGAATCTTGCCGTGCAGGGCGGCGATATCGTCGGGCACATGCCGCAATTCGTTCAATGCGCGGCGCACGTGAAGCAGAAACGTTTCGCCCTCCGTGGTGAGCAGGATGCCGCGCGGGCTGCGATGGAACAGACTCAAACCGGCGCCGCTTTCCAGCACCCGGATCGCTGTGCTCACGGCCGGCTGACTGATGCCGAAGGTCTTCGCCGCGCTCGGCATGTGCCGATGACGCGCCAATGCGATGAATAGCTGAAGCCGCCGGGTGTTGAGCAGATAGGCCGGCAGCGCGCCTTCTGCTGTTGGCCGCCGGCGTGCCTGCCTCGCCGAGCACCACTGCGCGAGTTCTTCCAGTTCGGCGAAGATCCGCTCGCAACGCTGCAGCACGGCGCGGCCAACGGGCGTCGGCAGCATGCCGGAGGGGCCGCGATCGAAGAGGGCCTCGCCGAGTGCCGACTCCAGTTCCTGCACAGAACGCGTCACAGCCGACTGGGCGCGAAATAGCGCCGCTGCCGCACGCGTGGCGCTACCCATCTCGGCAACGAGTCGAAATGCTCGCAATTGCGCGAGGTTGAGGAGTTCTTTGCTGCTCACGGATGGTGGCGTTCTGGCTGGCGGATGTTCAACGTGTCCGCGATCGTGTGCTGGGTGATCTCGTTCATGGGTGTCTACTCATTCGAGGCCATCAAGTATAGCGACGCATCAAGTCTCGTACCACGCTTGCCAGACGGCTTGCGACTTCGTTTCCTGGGCATCTGTTTTGTTTATCGCATGTGGATAGTCAGGAGGCTGGGCCGGGGCTCGGCACGCTCGTCAGCGATGCCCCAAACCCCCTATCCGGTGGGGCTTTCAGCGCTTATCCGTGCGCCGGTCACTGGCATTCAGGGCGCTTGCGAGCAATTTAACCAGTGCGAATGTGGTTTACCCGCACTTTCGGCAAGCCTGCATGATCCTTATGGTTGCACCTCAAGATGGTTGCAATGGCTGCCACCCCGGTAGCGGCGACCCATCCGATTGGCGCTGGTTGGCGCGCGGCACGAAGCAACGGAAGACAACGGGATATGGCAAGGATCATTGGTGGAATCGGCACGTCGCATGTGCCCACTATCGGCATGGCGTACGACAAGGGCAAGCAGAACGATCCCGCGTGGGCGCCGCTCTTCAAAGGCTACGAACCGGTGGCCGATTGGCTCGCCGAGCGCAAGCCGGACGTGATGGTGATGTTCTACAACGACCACGCGAACAGCTTCTTCTTCGATTGCTATCCGACCTTCGCGCTAGGTGTATCGGCCAATCACGAGTTCGCGGACGAGGGCGCAGGCAAGCGCCCACTGCCGGACATAACCGGTCATCCCGATCTGGCGATCCACATTGCGGAGCAGCTCGTCAACGACGAGTTCGATCTCACGATTTTCCAGGATCGTGCACTCGATCACGGATGCAATTCCCCGCTTTCGCTGATGTTGCCGCACGACGGCGGCTGGCCGATGTCGCTCGTGCCGATGGAAGTCAACGTGCTCCAATATCCGCTGCCCACCGCGAACCGCTGCTACCGTCTCGGTCAGGCGCTGCGCCGCGCGATCGAGTCGTTCGAGCAGGATCTGGATGTCGTGGTGGTCGGCACCGGCGGGTTGTCGCACCAGGTCCACGGCGAGCGAAGCGGCTTCAACAATACTGATTGGGACATCGAGTTCCTCGATCTGATCGTGCATGAGCCGCAGCGTCTCGCCGCGATGAAGCATGTCGACTATGTGCGCCTTGGAGGCGCGGAGAGCGTCGAGACGATCATGTGGCTCGCGATGCGCGGCGCGCTCGGGCCGAAGGTCCGTGAACTGCATCGCAGCTATTACCTTGCGACGAGCACCGCGATGGCCGTGACCCTCTACGAAGAAGAGGTGATGCAATGAACCCGCAACTGATCGGTATCGAGGAATTGACGGGAACGTATCCGTTCGATATCCGCCAGAGTATGAAAGCGATGCGCCTGAACCGCTTCTTCTGGCAGATGCGCGAAGCGCCGGCTCGCACGCTCTGGCTGGAGAACCGGACCGCTGCATACGACGTGGCCAGCCTGACGGCGGAGGAGCGCGCGCTCGTCGACAACACGGACTGGATCGGGCTGATTCAATATGGCGTGTGTTTCTTCGTCCTCGAGAAATTTGCGCGCGTTGTGAAGATCACGAATCTCGGCATGTACGCCAGCATGCGAGGCGAAACACTCGAGGCGTTTCTGAAAACGCGCAGGGTGCCGGAAGCCGTCTAAGGCGACTCGACCCTGCGCCGCATCTTTTTTTAGCGGCTTTTCATTTCAATACCAAGAAGACCTCGGCTTCGACAGAACGCCGGGGCGGGAAACTGTTTTCTCCGGAGACACGCATGAAATCTGCAGACTCAGTCGACATCAAGGCGTTTATCGACGCACGCAAGATGTCGGCGTACCAATGGCTGGTCCTCGTTCTATGTTTTCTGATCGTCATGATGGACGGGCTGGATACGGCCGTGATGGGCTTTGTCGCGCCCGTCATCATGCATGACTGGAATGTCAGCCGGGCTGCCTTCGGTCCCGTGATGAGCGCCGCGATGGTAGGCCTTGCGATCGGCGCGCTGGCGGCAGGGCCGATTGCCGATCGCATCGGGCGCAAGAAAGTGTTGATTGCCTCCGTGCTCTGCTTCGGCTTCTTCAGCCTGACCTGCGCCTTCGCCGACTCACCCGTGGAACTCGTCGCGCTGCGCTTTCTGACGGGCCTGGGTCTCGGCGCCGCGATGCCGAACTCGACCACGTTGCTTTCCGAATACGTACCGTCGCGCAGTCGCTCGCTGCTGCTCACGATCATGTTCACTGGCTTCAACTTCGGTTCGGGGGCCGGCGGATTCGTGGCGGCTTCGCTGATTCCGCACTTCGGCTGGCGCGCGGTGTTCATGTTCGGCGGTATCTTGCCGATCCTCAGTGTTCCCTTGCTGTTGTGGCTGCTGCCTGAGTCCGCGCGTTTGATGCTGGTGCGCAAAATGTCGACCGAACGGATCGCGGCAACGCTCGGCCGCGTCTGCGGACATGTCTTTGGTCAAGACGTGCGCTTCACCGCACCCGAGCCGGTGGTCGCTGCGAAGGCGCCGGTGCGGATGCTGTTCGCGGACGGCTACGCGTTCAGCACGCTGATGCTGTGGCTCACGTACTTCATGGGCCTGCTGATCATCTACCTGCTCACTGGCTGGCTGCCCACGTTGATCAAGGACGCCGGCTTGCCGGTCGAGCGTGCCGCCGCGATCACCGGCATGTTCCAGTTGGGCGGCACCGTGGGCGCCGTTGCGGTCGGCTTCGCGATGGACCGCATGGATCGCAACGCGGTGATCGGTGCTGCGTATCTGCTCGGCGGCGTGTTCATCTTCGCGCTGGGCATGGGCACGCTCAAATCGAACCTGCTGCCGGTTCTCGTTACCTGTGCCGGCTTTTTCATGAGCGGCGCACAGACCGGTCTCAATGCACTTGCCCCGAGCTGTTATCCGACTCGCGCCCGCGCAACCGGCGTGAGCTGGATGCTTGGGTTCGGCCGGCTCGGCGGCATTCTGGGCTCGCTCGTGGGTGGCGCGTTGCTGTCGCTGGGATTCAGTTTCGAAACCGTATTCGCGGTGCTCGCTGTGCCTGCGCTGATCGCTGCTGCGGCGATCGTCATGAACCGTCTCGCGCTGCGCTTCATGACCAGTCCCGTGGCCGACGCCTGAACGCGTCTGCAGCGGTTTCACACAACAGCGTGTTGATTGCTGTGCGCACGGCATCCCTTACCAGAAGTTATTGAAGGAGAGCAGACATGAGTGGCGATTTGAGCGTGAGCGGAAGTGGAAGTGGGCTCAACAAGGGTGAGAGGGCGAATGTGACGGAATGGCCAAACCGCATGGCGATGGTTCGCGCGGGCGTGATCGGCGGATTGATCGGCGCCGTGATCATCTGGATTTACGAAGCGCTTATCTGGGTAGGGGCGCAGCACTTGATGCCGTTGGCGGGCATTCCACGCAACGCGACGGGGCTGGTGTTCGGCAAACAGGTGCAGGAGTCGCTCGGTGTGTGGGCTTATATCGTCGGCACGGGCATTCACTTCGTGTTCGCATCGGCGTGGGGCGTTCTCTTCGCGGCAATCTGGCCTTACTTTCGCCGGCGCGGATACGAAGCCACTTTCGTGGCGCTGTTTTACGCGGTTTTTGCGTGGATCGCGATGCATGTGGCGATCATGATCGCCTCCGATAGCCATCCGAACTACTACGACCCGGCTGTGATCATCGGCGGCTTCATGTCCCATATCTTCTTCACGGTCCCCTTAGCCTTGACGGTAAAGCGACTGCTGCAACCGCAAGGGCAATAGAACAAAGCGTTTGGCGAAGCTCGAGCGTCAATGCCGATTAAAACAATTTCAACAACACGTATGATTTGGAGATCTGGAGAATGAGTAAAAGTATCAGACGAGTAGACGTTGTGCTGTTTGGAGCAGCGATTGCGGCTTGCGTGCCGGCTTTCGCGCAAAACAGCGTCACGTTATACGGTATCGTCGACAACGGCTTTTCTTATACGAACAATCTGACGTCGCTCGGCTCCACTAGCGGAGGAAAATCGGCCGTCAAGATGACGCAGGGTGTATTTGCGGGCAGCCGCTTCGGCCTCAAGGGCGCGGAAGACCTGGGTGGCAACACAAAAGCGATCTTCCAGCTCGAATCCGGCTTCAATTCGGCAAGCGGTGCCCAGCAATACACCAACGCGATGTTCGGCCGCCAGGCGTGGGTCGGCCTGACCAACCCGGCATACGGTACCTTCACGGCGGGCCGCCAATACGCTTCGTACTACCAGTTGCTCTCACCGTATAGCCCGACCACGTGGATCACCGGCTACTACGGCGCGCATCCTGGCGATATCGACGGCCTCGACACGATCTACCGCGCAAACAACACGCTGGAGTACACGTCGCCGAAGCTCTATGGCCTGACGGTGAGCGGCTCGTATTCGCTGGGCGGCGTGGCGGGCAGCACGAACCAGGGCTCGACCTGGGCGACCGCGGTGCAGTATGCGATGGGGCCGGTCGGCCTCGCAGTCGGCTTCTCGCGAATCAACAATTCGACCGCGGGCGGCGGCTCATGGGGCGCGGATTCGACCACCACGAACGGCGGCTCGCAGATCGGCGTATCCGCGTTGACGAACGGCTATCAGACTGCGCAGGCGCAACAGCGTTTCGCGGTGGGTGGCGGCTATAAGTTCAATGGCGCGTGGGATATCACGGCGACCTATTCGAACGTCCAGTACATTCCGGGCAGTGGCTCGAAGTTCCACGATACGGCGATCTTCAATACGGCTGGTACGGTTTTGCACTGGAAACCGGCCGTTGCGTGGGATTTTGGCGCGGGGTACAGCTATACCCGTGCTACACGCGCGAACGGCATTCAGGACAATGCGCAATACCACCAGTTCAATCTCTCCGAGTACTACGCATTGTCCAAGCGCACGGGTTTCTATGCGTTGGAGGCCTATCAGAAGGCGAAGGGCAAGACGCTGGGCACCAACGGCGCCGGGCAGATCATCGACGCCACGGCGACACTCGGCGATGGGTATAACAGTACGCCGTCTTCCTCAGGCAGTCAGTTGGCGGTGGGTGTGGGCATTATTCACCGGTTCTGATTGGTAGTTTTTGCGGTGAGAAAGGCCGGGGGCAGTTCAGACCCGGCCTTTTGCTTTTCGTGAACGCTTGCATGGCCGCGCGCCAGTTACCGAAACCTATTACATCCGAGGTAATTGGCGGGCCGCACACTCACGCCTAATCTTCGGTCATCGCGCAACTCATCCCGAGCGGCGCTTACGATCGAGGACATACCATGTCGACGTTTCACATTCACACGATTGAATCCGCGCCCGAACAATCCAGGCCGGTGCTTCGGCAGCTTGAGCAAAACTTCGGCCTTATCCCCAACATCGCGGGCGCCATGGCTGAATCGCCGGTGCTGATCGGCGGCTTCATCGGTATCTTCCAGAAAGTTCATGCGGGTACTTTCACGGAGGCGCAGATACAGACCCTGTTGCTGACTAACGCAGTGACCAACGCGTGTACGTGGGCGGTTGCGTTTCACACGGCGCTCGCGCTGAAAGAGGGCCTCTCACCCGCCGACGTCGAAGCGATTCGCGATGGCCGCACACCTGCCGATCGCAAGCACGCCGCGCTGTCGACCTTGACGAAAACAGCGATCGAAAAGCGCGGACACCTGGACGATAAGGACGTAGACCCGTTTCTCGAGGCCGGCTTCCGTCAGGACCAGGTGCTCGAGGTCCTCACGGTGCTGGCTGCTTCCACTATCACGAACTACGCCGGCAACATCACAAAGCCTCCGCTCGAAGCGCCGTTCCAGGAATATGTCTGGACCGCGTAGGTCGCGTCTGGAAGGGCCGGTCAGCAACTGGGAGTATGCTGACCGGCGCGGTTCGAACGACCGATTGGCGCCGGACGTCCACGATGCTCCGGCGCCATCGATCACCGAACCTGATCTGTATCGACTAGTGGACCACAGACCGATGAATCCTGCGAATCCTGAAAGGAAGACGCCGCCGAATGAACTCGGCGCATTGTTGCGTCACTGGAGAGACATGCGCGGCATCAGCCAGTTGGACTTGTCGTTCAACGCGGGTGTCTCGCAGCGTCACATCAGCTTTATCGAAAGCGGACGCAGCGTGCCGAGCCGGCAGATGCTGTTGGATATCGCACAGACGCTCGACATTCCTCTGCGCGAACGCAACACGTTGCTATTGGCAGCGGGCTATGCGCCGATGTATGCCGATGGCGCCTGGAACGCACAGGAAATGCAGAGCGTCACGAAAGCACTTGGGCGAATGTTGCGTCAGCACGAGCCGTTTCCCGCGCTCGTCATGGATCGCTACTGGAACGTGCTGATGACCAACGAATCCGCGCCGCGCTTTTTCAATTGCTTCATCGATATGGCTGCGCGCAAGGGGCCGCGCAACATGCTGCATCTGATTTTCGATCCGGATGGAATGCGTCCGTTCGTTGCCGATTGGCAAGCTGTGTCGAATAGCCTGATTCAGCGTGTTTATCGGGAATCGGTCGGTCGCGTGGTCGACGAACAGACGCACGAGTTGCTTGCCGCGCTGCGTGCCTATCCGGATGTGCAGCCTGATTTGAAGGCTTCGCAGCGCACCGTGGAAACCGGGACCGCTGCTGCGGCCATGCCGGTGATCCCAATCGGTTTCGTCAAGGGCGGCAAAGTGCTGAATTACTTTTCAATGGTCGCAACCGTGGGCACGCCGCAAGCCGTCGCGGCGCAGGAGCTGCGTATCGAATGCATGTTCCCCGCAGACGACGAGACCGAAGCGCGTCATCTTGAGATGATCGACGCGGTCCAGCAACAGTATTGAGCGGCAGAGGCAAGCTAATCGCTACTGCCGCTTCGCCTCATGACCAACGGAGCAGATTGCGTGAAGGGGAGAAGCGGCTTGCGCGATCCTTGTCGTCACTCGCCCTGATTGCGGGCGAGTTGCAAGGGCGCGATGTTAGTGGCTTAGTGCCGCGGCAGGTGGCATTTCGGGCGCATGCACCGTGACGGTCTTGCGGACCTTGGCGACATCCGCCGCGCTGACTGTCGAACCGGTGTTGCCCCAACTGTTGCGCACGAAGTTCGTCACGTCGGCGACTTCCTGATCGTTCAGGCGCCAGCCGAAGGCGGGCATCGTGAACGAGGACGGCGCGGTCTTCGTGCCTTCGAGCGTGTTGCCGGCCAGCAGCACGTGAATCAGTGAGGTCGCGTCCTTGCCCTGCACGACCGGATTGCCGCCAAGTGCCGGGAACACGCGCGTGTAGCCGCGGCCGTCACTGCGGTGGCAGGCGGTGCAGTTGTCGCGGTACACGGCGGCGCCGGATGCGCTGGCGTCGCCGGTACGCAGGGCGCGAGCCGCCGTATCGTTGTACACGTACGGCTTTTCGTTCGGATCGGTCGACGGCAGCGTCTTCAGGTAGCGTGCGATCGCCGTGAGATCGGCGTCGTTCATGTGCTGCATGCTGTGCTGCACGACGTCCGTCATGCCGCCGAATGCCGCGCTGTGCTGCGTGCGTCCGGTCTTCAGGAATTGCACGATATCGGCCTCGTTCCACGAGCCGATGCCGGTGCGTGGATTAGCGCGCAGGCTCGACGGGACCCAGCCGTCGATCGCCGCGCCGCCCGCGAGAAACTCGGAGCCGTCGAGATCGCTCAGCGCGCGTTCCTGCATCGTCACTGCACGCGGTGTGTGACAGGCGCCGCAGTGGCCGAGGCCCTGCACGAGGTACGCACCGCGTGCAACCACCGGATCGGCATAGTGTTTCGAATTGAACGCCACGGGATCAGGCGCGAACAGGTAACGCCAGATGCCGAGCGGCCAGCGCATCGACAGCGGCCAGACGATATCGACCGCACGGTTCGTCTGGTGCACCGGCGCGACGCCTTGCGTGAAGTACGCATACAGCGCGTGCATGTCGTCATCGCTCAAACGTGCATACGAGGGGTACGGCATCGCCGGATACAGCGTGTCGCCGTTCGGCCGCACGCCTGCACGGACCGCGCGATCGAATTGCGCGAAGGTCCATGAGCCGATGCCGGTGTTGCGATCGGGCGTGATGTTGGTCGAGTAGATCGCACCGATCGGCGTGTCGAACTTCAGGCCGCCCGCGAAGGGTTTGCCCGATTGCGCTGTGTGACAAGCAATGCAGTCACCCGCACGCGCGAGGTATTCGCCGTGCGCGCTCAACGTCGCGTCGGATTGAGGTGGGAGCGTTGCGGCTTGCGCGGCGAGCGGAACGGACAACGTAGCCGCCACGCAGAATGATGCAGCGCCCACACGTCTGAATGCTTGACCCAGGCGTTTCGTATCGATCTTCTTCTTCATACGCTCACCAGCGGCCCGGGGTTCTTCAGATACTGCGTGCGAATCGCACGCGCCGACCAATAGGCGAGCGCCGCGACGAGGCCGGTCGGGTTGTAGCCGATGCCTTGCGGAAACGCCGACGCGCCCATCACGAACACGTTGTGCACATCCCAGCTTTGCAGGTAGCGGTTCAACACGCTCGTCTTCGGATCGGTGCCCATGATCGCGCCACCGACGAGGTGAGTCGTCTGATAGCGGCGCGAATCGAAGTGCGCGCCGAATTCGCGCGTATAGACGCCGATGGACTTCGGCCCCATCTGCTGCGCGATCTTGTGCATCTGCCCGGTCACGTATTGCGCCATCTTGATGTCGTTGTCCTTCCAGTCGAAGGTCATACGCAACAGCGGCTGGCCGTAGGAGTCGCGATAGGTCGGATCGAGGTCGAGGAACACGTCGCGGTACGACATGTTGGAGCCGTGCGCGTCCATCGAAATGGTGTGTGCGTAGTGGTCCTTTACCGACTTCTTCCAGTCCACGCCCCAGTTGGGCGTGCCGGCCGGTGTCGCGATGCCGCTGATCGGTTTGGTGCCCGCCTGATTCACCCACAACGGCGAGCCGCCGACAAAGCCGAGCGGACCGTGATCGAAGTTATCTGCATTGAAGTCGTCGACGGCGACGCCGTTGCCGCCCGCGCCGATGAACGGATTGGTGAAGGTGTCCTTGTCGAAGAACGCGGTGATCGTCGAGAGGTTCTGATACGCGAAATTACGGCCGACGACGCCTTCGCCCGAGATCGGGTCATACGGCTTGCCGATACCTGACAGCAGAAGCAGGTGGACGTTGTGATACTGGAACGCCGCGACGATCACGAGATCCGCAGGCTGAAACACTTCGTTGCCCGCCGGATCGACGTACGTGACACCCTTGGCGCGCTTTTTCGTATCGTCGAGTTCGACGCGCAGCACGTGGCAACGCGAGCGCAGTTCGAAGTTTGGCGACTGCTTCAGCGCCGGCAGGATGTTCAGATTGGGCGACGCCTTCGAGTACATGTAGCACGCGTAGCCGCTGCAGAATCCGCAGAAGTTGCACGGTCCCATCTGCACGCCGTACGGGTTCGTGTACGGACCCGACGTATTCGCCGAAGGCAGGCGGTACGGGTGCAGTCCGATCTCGCGCGCGGCCTTGCCGAAGCGTTCGGCCGAGTAGGTGTTCAACTGCGCGGGGAGCGGGAAGTTGTCGCTGCGCGGCGCGTCGAACACGTTACCGTCGCCGACCACCTTGCCGTTGACCTTATAAGCCTGGCCCGAGGTGCCGAACACTTTCTCGGCGAAGTCGAAATGCGGTTCGAGTTCGTCGTAGCTGACGCCGTAGTCCTGGATCGTCATCCCGTCCGGAATGAAGCGCTTGCCGTAGCGTTCTTCATAGTGACTCTTCAGACGCAGTTCTTCCGGCGTGATGCGGAAATGCACGCCCGACCAGTGCAGCCCGGCGCCGCCGACGCCTTCGCCCGGCAGAAACGCGGCAAGCTGCCGGTAGGGCAGTGCCGTATCGCCGACGTTATGACGGATCGATACGGTGGTCTTGGAGAGGTCGAGGAACAGCTTCTTGCGGACATTGTAGGTCAGCTCGTCGATCGTGTTCGGATATGCGCCGTCCGGATAGGTGTCGCGATACTCGCCGCGTTCGAGCGCGACCACTTTGAGGCCGGCCTCGGTGAGTTCCTTCGCGAGGATCGCACCGGTCCAACCGAAGCCGACGATGACCGCGTCGACGTGCGGTTTGGTTTGTGTGGTCATCAGGTGCGCTTTCCTTCAATCGACACGGGGCCATACGGATAGGCCTGACCGTTCTGGTTGACGAAGTCCATGAAATCGGCGCGCGCGCCGGGGAAGCCGATCATCTTCCAGCCGCCCATGTCGCGATTGCCGCTGTGGATCGGGTCGCAGAAATAGCCTTCGCGGGTGTTTTGCAGCAACTGGCCGAAGAAGACGCCGGCCGGGACGTCCGCGAGATCGATCTTTTCTGTCTCCAGCGCGGTGAGCACGGTGTCGCGTGTGGGTGCGTCGAGGGCGTCGAACGGATGCGCGTAGGTCTTCGTGCAGTAGGCGTTGACCGCCGCGATGCCGAGCCGGTACAGATCGCGTGGCACGAGTTTCAACTGATAGCCGAGTTCCGGCGCGCCTTGCGTGAATGGGCCCTGCATGTACCAGAGCGCGCCGTGCGCATACGGCGTGTCCATCTGCCGGTCGATGAACTCGGGCACGCCGGCTTCGACCGCGCCCGGGCCTTCGCTGTCCGATGGAATCAGGCGATCGACCGCCGCGTGGATGAACGCCCATTCCTTCGCGTCGAAGAAATGCGGCTTGTAGTCGGCGCCGGTGGCCGGGCCCGCGGAGGCGGCGCCGCTCGCGCCCTGAGCAGTCGTGGCGGATTGCTTGACTTCACAGCCGGCGAGGGTCCCGGCGGGAACCAGCGCAACAGCCGTGCGTAAGAAGCCGCGGCGGGAGGTAAGAGGAGAGTGAGCCATATTGTTCTTTATCGCGAGATGGGAGCGCGCCGTGGTGCGCACGGGCGGTCGTCGGATTTCGGCGCCATAGTAAATGGAACCGGTTCCAAAGTGTCTCTACTTTTTTACAATAAGCTGTTTCATGAAGTGATTAAATGTCCCTTTGAAGGAAATATGTCTTTCAAATCATAGGTGTTTTTTAGCCTGTGTGGCCTCTGGGCGGCCCGGGCGGAGCGATGTGAAACTGACGCGAAAAAGCGACGTTTTTGCGCAGGCATGGCTATGAGCGGCCGTTCGAGTGGACGTGGTTTACCCGTGCTTACGGCACGCTGACGATGGCGAGCGGTCGCCGGCCGGGCCTGAGACGGCCATACGGATCACGCGAATCCCGCTATATCTTCCAGCCCTATTGCGCCGGCTCCGGCGCGGGAATACTTTTCGCCTGCCGCAAACGCGCGAAAACAGATAAAGCCTACAAATTGAAAGAAATTCCGCGCTGAAGGGCTCTTTTCGACGCCTGTGCCACGCGCCGCCGGAGGCACACATCACGACGACCATCAAGGAGACAAGCTGTGCTTCCCGCAACCATGCCGATCAACGTTGGCAATACCGCTTTCATGCTGCTGTGCGCGAGCCTCGTCATGCTGATGACGCCGGGTCTAGCGTTTTTCTACGGCGGCCTCGTCGAACGCAAGAACGTGCTGGCGATCATGATGCAGAGCTTCATCTCGCTCGCGTGGACAACCGTGCTGTGGTTCGCGTTCGGCTACTCGATGTGCTTCGGCCCAAGCTGGCACGGCATCATTGGTGACCCGACCTACTATGCGTTCCTGCGCGGCATTACGCTGCAAACCATGTACACGGGCAATGACGCGGGCATTCCGCTGGTGGTCCACGTCGCCTATCAGATGATGTTTGCGATCATCACGCCGGCGCTGATCACAGGTGCGTTCACCAACCGCGTGACGTTCAAGGCGTACTTCCTGTTTCTGACCGGCTGGCTGGTGCTGGTGTATTTCCCGTTCGTGCACATGGTCTGGAGTCCGGATGGACTGTTCGCGAAGTGGGGTGTGCTCGATTACGCGGGCGGCATTGTGGTCCACAACACCGCCGGATTCGCCGCGCTAGCGTCGGTGTTGTATGTGGGACGCCGTCAGACCCTCACGCACAAGCCGCACAACGTGCCGTTGATCGCGCTCGGCACGGGTCTGCTTTGGTTCGGCTGGTACGGCTTTAACGCCGGCTCCGAGTTGCGCGTCGACGCCATCACGGCTTCGTCTTTCCTGAACACCGACGTCGCCGCTTCGTTCGCTGCCATCACGTGGCTGCTGATCGAATGGGCCAACGCACGGCAGCCGAAATTCATCGGCTTGCTGACCGGCTCGGTCGCCGGCCTCGCGACCATCACGCCCGCGGCCGGCTATGTGTCGTTGAGTACCGCCGCGATAATCGGAATTTCTGCTGGCGCGATCTGCTATTACGCCGTTGCACTGAAAAACCGGCTCGGCCTCGACGACGCGCTCGACGTGTGGGGCGTGCATGGCGTGGGAGGCCTCGTCGGTACCGTTCTGCTCGGCGTGTTCGCGTCGAAGGCGTGGAATCCGAATGGAGCGGATGGCCTGCTGTTGGGTGGCGGCGGTTTCTTCGTCAAGCAATGCGTGGCGGTATGCGTGTCCGGCGTCTGGGCGTTCGTGTTCACGTGGGGCATGTTGTGGTTGATCAACCGCGTGACACCCGTTAAGGTCGGTGAAGCCGCCGCGCAGCACGGGCTCGATACCGAGTTGCATGGCGAAGTGGCTTATCTGGACGCGTAAGCAGAAGCACAAGGTTGAGGTTGACCCGGTTCGACGGATAGATTTGCAGTTGAGTCTAATGCGGTGTGGCACCTCCCGATAAGGTTGAATCGCGGGTTGTCCACGGTCGGGCGGCGGGTCGCCTGTCACGACCACGACGCTG
>CABFVV010000004.1_pt1 | contig 168915 bp, 160 predicted proteins | sample 8864751 | NCBI WGS metagenome assembly CABFVV01 (sample SAMEA5735770, study PRJEB23740) | soil metagenome | biome: forest; feature: forest soil; material: soil | place: USA | collected 2013-10-13 | depth 0.1 m | reverse complement strand
GATTTTTTTTTTTCAAGCAGAAGACGGCATACGAGATGTAGAGAGGTCTCGTGGGCTCGGAGATGTGTATAAGAGACAGGGACATGCCGCACCTGCCTATGCAAAATGACGGCGGGACGCGTGCGCTACACGATCGAATGGCCGGGTCTCAGCCGGGAAGAAAAAGCGGAAGGCTACATCCTGCCGTGTGTGGCGATCGCGGAAACCGACGTGGTGATCGAGGCTCCGGACGCGGTCGAAATATAGCAGCGCGAGGACTGCGCCTCGCGCTGCCCGCATTGCATTCAGCCTTACCGACCGTTGCCCATCGCCCGGGCGATTTTCTTGTCGGTGTTGTACTGGCTCAGTGCATACACCGACCAGATCGCAGCCGGAATCCAGCCGATCAGTGTGATCTGCAGAATCAGGCAGATGATTCCGGCAAAAGGCCGGCCGATCGTGAAGAACTGAAACCACGGCAGAATGATGGCAAGCAAAAGACGCATTCAGATTTCCTGTTTGTATTGACCTGGCGGCACACGTTCTTCGAGTGCAATCGTGATGACGATAACGACTGCCTGAACGAGGCAGCCTAGTTGATCGGTGCGAAGCGCGGCACCTTGATACCTTCGACTTCGACCAGCTCGAAAAACACCGAAGCCGGACGGGTCCAGATCGTACCATTGCCGGCTTTGTAGACGATCATCGTGATCGTCGGATCGGACTCCAGCGTGGCCTCGCAAACCAGCTCGTAAATGCCGCCTTTGTAGTGTCGATAACGCACCATTCAACTACTCCTGTCCCGATCAACGGAATCTTTTATAAACGGGCCGACGTCCTCCGAAGCAGAGCACGTGGTTTTATTGCGGCTGTCATTGTAAACCTGTGCTGGACCCCGAAAGATCACTGATGCAGGCTTACGCTATCGCCAACACTTGCAGAGAAACCTTCGCCCGCGCATTTCGCCGCGTGCCCAGCCAGTGGCATGGGCATGCGCTCAATCTTTTGACGTGACACCAATGAGGACAATGATGACTCTCGCGATCGCAACCGCCACCTCGGACGCAGATTCACCCAACTATGTCGTCAAAATCGATGCGGGCACACACAGCCTGCTCGGTGATGAAGGGCCGCGCGAAGGGGGACAGGATACCGGCCCGGCTCCCTTTGAATTCGTCCTTTCGGGTCTCGCGGCATGCACCGCTGCAACGCTCAGGATGTACATGCAGAAAAAAGCATGGCCGGGCGGCCGGATCAAGGTGGACACGCAATTGCACGCCGAGCGCGACGGCGGTCAAACCATTCGGCGCACCGTTTCCGTCGATGGGCCTCTCGACGATAGCCAGCGCAAGCGCCTTGGCGAAATCTGCGAGAAGACGCCGGTCACCCTGTTCATCAAACGGGGAACACGAATCGACACGACGATGCAGTGGTGAGGCGGCCCACGATCTTTTCGTTTTTTTTGAAAATGATTCAAAAGACACGCCAATTATCAAAAAACGCTCCAGCTCGCACAATGCGTCACGTCCTCAGAACAGTCCGGCGTTCAGCATCGAGTCGATGCTGTTGACCGGCGACCTGAGATGACGCACGCAACGCAAATGCAGGCTCACCCCGCAGCAAGGAGCAGAACATGTTTGTCTATCGCGGCTCGACCGCCCTGATTACCGGAGCCTCAAAAGGACTCGGCAAGGTCTTTGCGGAGACGCTGGCCGCACGCGGCATGAACCTTGTGCTGGTCGCCCGCTCTGCTGACACATTGCAGGCTCTGGCGGAAGGACTTTCCGCCAGACACGGCGTGCAAACCGTTGCGCTGAATATCGACTTGAGCCATCCCGACGCCGCCCTCCAGATCGGCGAGGAACTCGAGCGCCGCGGCATTCAGGTCGATCTGCTCGTCAACAATGCCGGGCTAGGTCTGACTGGCAGTTTCCTCTCGCACGATCCGACGAAAGAGCAGTCGCAGATTCAGGTCAACGTTCAGGCGCTCGTCGCTCTCAGTCATCGGTTTGGCAGCGGCATGGCGAAACGCGGCAGGGGCGGCATCATCAACCTCGCGTCCAACGCGAGCTTTCAGTCCCTCCCGCACATGGCCACTTACGCGGCGACCAAGGCTTTCGTCCTGTTCTTCAGCGAGGCGCTGCAATTCGAACTCGTCGGCACGGGCGTGCATGTGATGGCGGCCTGTCCGGGACCTACGGCAACGAGCTTCTTCGACGGGGTGTCGACCAACGTGTCGCCGAAAGACATGGACAGCTCGGAGTCCGTCGTTCAGGAAACGCTCAAGGCCTTCGACAAAAGAAAGGCGGTTGCGTATCCGGGGCGGACCAGCGTGCGAGCCGCGACCTGGCTGTCACGCTTGCTTCCCAGGGGGCTCGTGGTCCGCGTTGCAGCCATGGCGAGCGGCAAAATGGGACTGCATAGCTGAACGCAGCGATTCTTCGCGCAAGGCGGCCACAATCTCCTGGGCGCATCGGCCTTGCTGATCAGCTTGATCATCGGCTCACTGCCGGGTCCGGCGCTGGGCAGCGCCAGCCCACTGCGATCTGAGGAAGCGTCAGCCGCCCTCTTTCATCTGCTTCAGAATCTTATAGACGGTGGCGCGCCCCATCGTCAACACAGCGGCCACATAGTTCGCCGAACTGCGGCCGCGAAACGCGCCCTGCGCATGCAGCGCCTCGACGATTTCCCGCTTGTGTTCGCGCGTGAGTGCATTGACGCCGATTTGCCGCTCGCGCAGCCAGGTGTGCAGGAACGTGTTGATGCGGTCCTGCCAGTCATCCCGGAACAGATCTTCCGCGGGCGCGTCTGTCAGATTGCCGCCTTTGATGAACAGATCTAGCGTGGAGCGCACATCTTCGAACACCGCGATGTTGAAGTTGACGCACAGCATGCCGGCCGGCTTGCCCTCGTCGTCGAACAGGATGTTGCTCACGCAGCGCATGCGACGGCCGTCCCAGTTGAGCTTCTCGTACGGCCCGATCGTCCGGCCGCGCGCCGCGTAGTGGACTTCATCGAGTACCGAAGGGCCACCGACTTCGAGCTTCGACAGGTTGTTCACGAGATACGCGATGGTCTGATCACGCAGGTCGTGAATCACGACTTCGGCACACGGATAGAACAAGGCCGCAATGCCGTCTGCGATGGGTGCGTAGCGGTCCAGCAGCAGGTCTTTCACAGGAGAGACGGTTGTCTTGCGCATTGAGAAATCGCAGTGTTCCAGGGAGGCGGCGCCGCTTTAGCCTGATTGAGCAAAAAGGGACGCCGAGGTTATGGCCGGCAGCCGAGGCAAGCACAACAATGCCGGACAGCCGCGCGCTGCAACTCGCCATTGTAACGACCCCAATCGCCAGCGACGACCGCGACGGCACGGCGCCCGCGCAGCGGCTTTTTTATTGCGGGGCCGCATCGCGCGCGGGGCCTTGATGGGCGCTCGACGACATGCTGCTGCCTTGTTCCGGTTGTTGCATCCGCACCCGCCGATTTTTGTTCGCTTGGCGGGCGCTTTTTTTTCGTGCGATAAAAGAACCCACTATTTCACGGAGCAACAGATGGCTACGCTCGAAGCGTTTCGCGCCGTGCTCGATGACGAAGGCACGCCCGAAATCATCCGCAATCACATCATCGATTCACTGCAATACACGCTGCGCAATCACGGGCAGATTTTTACCTCGAAGGAAGTCGAATGGCTCGCCGGCTGGGATGATGCGCGCATCCCGCTCGCCGCTTCACGCGAGCTGCAAAAGCGCGTCGCCGAAACCACCCGCTGAAGCTCGCCCGCCTTCACCCTCGCGGCGCGGTCTCATACACGGCGTGCCGCTCATGCCCCGGCGCTCCGTTCGCGGCAGCCCTTTTTCGCCCAAAGCCCCGCCGGCTGGGCGGTTTGCCCGCGCGCGGAACTTTTTGCTATCCAATTAGCCCCATTTAGTGCATCATATTGGAATAGCTGTATTCCGCATCCGCACTATCGGGAATGCAGCGCGGGAATACAAGCGGCAGTACCAAGCACAGTATCAATCGGCGTCTCCGCACCACCCCCGACTGTTCGACCGCTGCCTGTCAGCGATCCCGTCACTCCGGCAATGCGCCGCCTGCATTCGCCGTCGCGAGTTGTGCAGCTGAGTGGTTCATTTACGCGCCCGATGTCTGCGCGACATCAGCGTGTTTCTTCTCCATCGAATCCGCGATTTTGCGCGGCCGCGCTCATGCCCTTGCCATCGGGCCTGTGCCAACCTTTTTCCATGGCGGCGCGCCCCAAGGTGCTGCGCTGCCGGGTCTGTCGTGCCGCGCGTAACACGCGTGACACGGCGGCCACGTAATACAGGACACGTGCTTCATGAATTCAGTTGTCAAGACGTACAAGGGTTACGAAATTCACCCGCTCGTCTATCCGCGCCGCCCGGCGGACGGTCAGACGGGCCGCAATCCGGACGCAGGTTACGACGCGTCGGTGCGCATCTGCCGCGTGGGCGCCAATCCGGCAGCCGACGGGCGTGTGTTCCGTCTGCAGTATCTGTTTCCGTTCGACGGCACGGGCAAGGCGCGCATTGCGTGCATGGCCCACGCCGAGCAATTGATCGACGGCCGTGTAGACGGCCAGTCCGTCGCCGATCTTTGAGCGGTACTATCAGCGAATCTGCTGGTGCCGCAGCAGTTGGCCTGAAAGCCAACTGTCAACCGTATCAGATGTTGCGCCAGGCTTAACCGCGCGGCCAACACCCATTTATCCCATCGACCAGGAGTTATGCATGGCGAAAGAAGAACTGCTTGAACTTGACGGTATCGTCGACGAAGTACTTCCGGACAGTCGTTACCGCGTGACGCTCGACAACGGCGTCGTGGTTGGCGCTTACGCGTCCGGCCGCATGCGCAAGAATCACATCCGTATTCTCGCGGGCGACCGCGTGACGCTGGAACTGTCGGTTTACGATCTGACCAAAGGCCGGATCAATTTCCGTCACAAAGACGAACGCGCCACCGGTGGCGGCGGCGCACGCAATACCCAATTCCGTCGCCGTTAAGGCTGGCGGCACGCTGACCGCTTCCTGAGTTGTTTCATGACCGGTCCGGGCGTGGTTAATTGTTGCTATCTGGTTGTTCGCGAAGCCTTTCGCGCGCCTTCTCCGGCTTGATTCGTTGACTCGAGCCTGAGCGGCGCGCCGCGGCGTCGCATGGGTTACGCGCTTTGCAGCACGCCTGGCGCCTCGACCCGTCCTGCCGCAGTCGGGTGTCTCACACCCTTGCGCAATTTCCGTTGCTTCCTTTTCATACCCCGAACACCGCACCGAGATCCTCTCCGGCGGCGCTTTTGCGCACCTGTTCGACCACCCGCTCCTCCAGCTCCGACAGATGCTCGCGCATCGCCGCCAAGGCGGCATGCAGGTCGCCCGCATCGAGCGCTTCGATGATCTGCATATGCTCGTCCGCGGAGCAGGCCGAACCCTTCGACGGGTCGAACAAGGCCTTGTATAACTCGGTCTTTGCGACGAGTTGCCCAACCAGTCCGAGCAATTCCGTCCCGCCCGCCAGTTCCGTCAACAGCACATGAAACTGGCCTGCGAGCCGCACGGATTCTTCGACTGCGCCGGCGTGTGACACCTTCTCTTCGCTGCGCACATGGGCGCGCAGGCGGCGCTTGTGAGCCGCACTCAAATTCCCGCATAAAGCCGCAACGATACCCGCCTCGACAATCTGCCGGGCGCGATACACCTGACGAATGTCTTCCTCCGATGGCGACGGCACGAACGCGCCGCGATTCGCCTCGAGCACCAGCTTGCCTTCGAAACCCAGCCGCGCGAGCACCTTGCGCAACGCACCGCGCGTACAACCGAACGCCGCGGCGAGATCGCGCTCGACCAGTTGCGCGCCCGGCCGCAGACGGCCCTGTAGCAATGCCGCGGTGATCGACGCGTAAATGCGCTCTTCGACGCTGATCGAGTCGTCTTCAGGCGCGCTGCGGATGGGTGTGCCGGTGCTGACGGACGGCGTACGCGAGGAACGGGAGACCATGAGTTCAGTAATGGAGAACGGAGCGATATCGCCCGGCATTGTAGCGACGCGGGGTGGCAGGCGCCATCCGCGGGCGCTTGGGCTTATACCGGGCATCAGAAAAATGGTTAACCATCTCATGATATTATGGTCAACCAAAATAGTCGTGCACGGTCTTTTTCACCCTGTTCGCGGCTCGTCATCCGCCTTGCCGCCAGCGGTCACGCAGCGCCCCGCAGCGTCCTCTTCCCGCTTGCAAGGTGTCGCCCACTCTCGCATTCAGGTCCATTGTGAACTCGCACTCCAGCGCCAGCCCGACCCCAGCCCATGCCAACGACGCATCCCACGCGCTCACGTGGCGCGACGCGCTATGGCTGGGCGCGATTGTCGTGATCGGCATCAATCTGCGGCCCCTGCTGACGTCGATCAGCCCCTTGATGACGACGATCCGCGACGCAACCGGGTTGAGCTTTTACGGCGCGTCCTTGCTGACCAGCCTGCCGGTCGTCGCGATGGGCATCGGCGCATTCGGCGCGGGTGCGCTAACCCGGTCGATCGGCGAAACGCGTGGCGTTGCGCTCGGCTTGCTGGCGATCGCGCTTGCCTGCGGCGCCCGCTGGTCGACCGCCGGCGGCGCTGCGCTCCTTGCGACGGCAGCGCTCGCGGGCGTCGGTGTCGCGGCGATTCAGGCGCTGCTGCCCGCCGTCCTGAAGCAGCTTTTCACTGCACGCGTGCCGCTGGCGATGGGGGTTTTCTCGGCGTCGATCATGGGCGGCGGTGGTCTCGGGGCGCGTTTGAGTCCGTGGGTAAGCACAGCGACGGGGTCGTGGCATGCGGGGCTCGCGGTATGGGCGATTCCCGCTCTCGTGGCCTTGCTGTGCTGGCTGGGGTTGAACCGCGGACCTTCGCACGGCCCTGCGGCACAGCCCGCTCCGGCAGATGCGATCGCTTCTTCGCTCTGGCGCAAGCGACGCGCGTGGACGCTTGGCTTGTACTTCGGGATCGTTAACGGTGGGTATACGACGCTCGTCGCGTGGTTGCCGGCGTTCTATCAACAGCATGGCGCGAGTGTCGCGGAGAGCGGTTCGCTCCTTGCCGGCATGACGGTGTTTCAGGCCGCGGCGGCCTTATTGCTGCCTCTTGCTGCCGCACCGTTCCGGGATCGGCGCCCATGGTTGATCCTCGGATTGTCGGCGCAACTGGTCGGCCTGCTTGGCTTGATCTTCTGGCCCGATGCCGCGCCGCTGGTGTGGGTTGGCATTGCCGGCGCCGGGCTTGGCGGGACCTTCTCGCTGACGCTCGTTACCGCTATGGATCATTCGGCACACCACAGCGTGGCAGGAAAGCTTGTCGCGTTTACGCAAGGTGTCGGCTTCGTTGTAGCGGCTATTACGCCCGTTTTTGCCGGCATGGTCCGGGGCTGGACTGGCGGGTTCGGCGCCGCCTGGGTCATGCTGGCCGTTAGCGTTGCCGCCATGATCGTCGTGAGTGTCTTCTTTTCGCCTCGCAGTTACGCGAAATGGAACTGATGCGTTGGCATGCTGCGTGGACGCGCGTCGATGGCCTTACACGGCCGGTAAATTTTCTGACCGAAAAATAGAAAGCCCTGATTGTTTATATTAATCAGGCTATTTATTCTCTTCATCAAGCTATCTATAGCGTTCAAACATAAGAACCTGACCGGCTGACTAACAGCCGCAGAAGGTCGCGTACCAGGCAGCCGTCACCAACGGTCATTAGTTAGGAATCTTAACTCGGTACAAAAAAACAACCTGTGCCGGCTGGCCAAATGACGACCTATGGCTTTGGCACCGCTGATGACCGCAGTACGACTACTTCACAAAAACAGGGGCAATCATTTCTGTATGTCGTACCGGGAATAAAACCGTGAAACAAAAGAAAGATGAGAGCGTGCGGAACGACTCTCGTAGAACAACCGCCTCCATTAGCGCGCTGCGGTCCAAAGCCGGAGCGCGCTATGCGTTGGCATGCGCTGCCTGTATTTCGCTTTCGCTGGTACTCGTAGCATGTGGCGGAAGCAACGCCAGCGACGCGACTTCCGAAGCTAAGGAGCCAGTCGCTGCTGCGGCAAACGCCGCCAGCTCAAACACCGTTCCACTGCAAACAGCGCTGAAGATGAATACGAGCAGCCTGTCGCCAGATGTGTCCAGCGACCGCTTCATCATCAAGTACAAAACCGGCACCGCCGAGCGCGGAGCAGCATCGGCGGTGCAATCAAAACTTAACCGGCTGGCGAATGCTTTCCCGTCGAAGGCGCGCCACATGCGCCGCATGGGCATCGGCGCTGACGTGGTGACAACGGAGCGCAAGCTGACGGCGAAGGAGGCGAAAGCATTCATGCGCGCCATCGCATCGGACCCCAACGTCGAATTTGTCGAACCGGATACGGAAATGTCGACAACCATGGTTCCGAACGATCCGGAGTATTTCAGGCAGTGGAGTTTGGCCTCGAACCTGAAGCCCGCTACCCCCTACCCGGGAATACGGGCCGAGGGCGCGTGGGATATTGCTAGCGGTTCGGGGGCCGTGATCGCGATGGTGGATAACGGCGTAACGAGTCATAGCGACCTGGATGCCAATATCCTGCCTGGGTACGATTTCACCGCGTATAACCGGGGCGGCAATGGCAGCAATCCGGGAATCACAACAGAGACGTGCTCGGTCCAGTGGCACGGCACGCATGTCGCGGGCATCATGGCCGCGCCCGCCAATAACGGCCTGGGTATCGCCGGCATTGCTTCTGCTGCAAAGGTCGTCCCGGTCCGGGTGCTGAACGGGTGCGGCAAAGGCTATACGTCCGATATCGCCGACGGCATCGTATGGGCCGCTGGCGGGAGTGTTCCGGGCGTCCCCGCCAACGCCCACCCGGCCAGGATCATCAATGTGAGCCTCGGCGGTAGCGGATTCTGCGAAACGACATTTCAGAACGCGATCGACTATGCAGTCAGTCAGGGGGCTGTGGTCGCCGCGGCGGCGGGCAACGATCAAGCCAGCGCAACAAATTTTGAGCCCGCTAACTGCCGCAACGTCATCAATGTCGGCGGTAGCAATCGCTATGGTGCGAGGTGGATCGGTTCAAACTTCGGCGCAGGGGTCGATATCGCTGCGCCGGCCGACTCGATCTGGTCCACCTACAACAGCGGAACAACTGCGCCGGGGGCCGAAGCGTATGCCTTCATGAACGGCACTTCGATGGCGACACCGATGGTAAGCGCTGTGATCGCGCTCGCCCAGTCAGCCGCTCCCTCGCCCCTAAGCGCCGCTGAAATGCGAACCCTGCTCTCGCAGAATGCACAGCCCTTTCCCACCGGTCAGCCAGATCGACCGCTCGGGCAGGGCATTCTGGATGCGAACGCAACCGTCGTTGCAGCCAGGTCCGGAAAGATTCCAGCCGCGGCGGATTTCAAATGCTCTGAGCATACAGCGGTGATGCAGGTGTCATGTACCGACCTCTCTACTGCGAGGGGTGTGCCCATCAAGTCATGGTCCTGGAATTTCGGTGCTGGAGCCCCTGATTTCACACGTACGCAATCAGTCAATCCGACCACGAACTATGACTATCCTGGTATTTACGAAATCACACTGACCGTGACGGATAACACCGGGGCCATTAGCCGGCTGACTCGCCCTTTCCAGGTCTTGCCACCGGCTATTACGGATATCAGCCCCAATATTCCGACGACGTTTTCGGCGAACCCTGGCGATATGCGGTATTTCGCACTGGACGTTCCAGCGGGCGTAAAGAGCCTCACTTTTAGCCTGTCACCCGGCGCCAACGGCGAAACCGGAACGCTGTATCTCAGGGCCGGCACGCCTTCCTTGCTCCGTCCTGACTGCGGGAACGCCTGGACCAAAGGTGCGAATGCAATTTGCACGCTCTCCAACCCGGCGCCCGGGACTTACTACGGCATAGTGAGTGTCCCTAACTCAACCGTCAGGGGTGCTTCCATTCTGGCAACTTATACACAATAAGCCTCTGCCAACGGAATGACACTGTCCCCCTGCTGCGGATCGCAGGGGCGACTTCCCGCGCTCGACAAACTTGCCCCAGGACCTCCTGTCGATGTTCAGAATCCCCCGTTTCAATAACGATGACCCAGACGTCGACGCGCTCATCGCACGTGCAGACGTGCATTTTTCCGCGCGACGGATGACAGAGGCGATCGTCGCTTACCGGCAGGTGCTAAGCGTGCGTCCACGCGACGCTCACGCGCTGCACCGCATGGGACTCGCTTGCGTTCATACGAACGACATGGAGCGAGCCCACGGCTACCTCGAGCAGGCACTGCACGCCGCCCCTGACCGGGCCGAACTATGGGAGCACGCGGGCCTGCTTGCAGCGTTGGCAGGCAAGCACGAATCGGCTGAAGCGTTCTATCGTCGCGCAATCATCCTGGCTGGCAGTACGGCCAGTCTCCACAGAAACCTCGGCGACTGCCTGCGGCTATCCGGCCACCTCACGGAGGCGATAACTCACTACGAGAAGTCGATTGAAATCGAACCGGGGCTGCATCACGCGATTCGCGCCCTGGCCCGCATCCATGCGCAACTCGGGCAACTTGATAGCGCGGCGCATTACTGGCGCCGCGCATGGACACTCGAACCGGCCAGCCTGAACGATGGACTCGGCCTGATCGCCGTACTCGCAAAATCCGGCCGTATGCACGAGCTTGCCAATGCGATCACGCAGATAAGAATCCGCTTTGCCGGCGATGCCAACGCTCTAAAAGCGTTGGCCTTCGTACTGAACACAAGCGATCGCTTCAATGACGCGCTCAGTGTCGCCCGACAAGGTCTCGCCATCGATCCGCACCATCCGCTCCTGCATCACAACGCGGCACGCGCACTCAGCATATGCGGAAAAATCGCCGAAAGTCGGCCGCATAGTATGGAAGCAGCACGGCTTCTGCCGGATAACCCCCACATGCAATTCCATCTTGCGGGCGTGCTGCTTGGGCTCGGGGAATTCGAAGAAGGCTGGAAGCGGTACAGATGGTTCTACGATCTGCCGGACAGGCAAAACGAACAAGTCCGGCCCATCTTCCGCGAATGGAACGGGGAACCCGTTGCGGGTTGCCGGTTCCTGCTCGTTGGTGAACAGGGGCTCGGCGACGAAATACAGTTCATCAGATTTGCCGAATGGCTGCATCGCCAGGAGGCAACGGTCGATGTGCTGGTAAGCGGGCCGATAGCGGAATTGGCGATCAGCATGACGGGCGTGCATGCCGTATTCACAACGATGCCGTCCGGACCTTACGACTACTGGTGCCACATGCTAAGGATGCCGGAGCATATGAAACTCGATATATCGATGCTCCCCGTCGCTATGCCGTATCTGACGGCGCCACCCGATAAGCCGCGCCAATGGCGGGCTCGTATCGATGCTATTTCATCGGGCAGAAGACATTCCAATAACAGACGCGTCGGCGTCGTTTGGGCAGGTAGCCCGAACCATGTTCTTGACCGTTACAGGTCAATCCGGCTCGATGCGCTAAGGCCCCTGTTTGGGCTTGCCGGGGTGACCTGGTATTCCGTGCAAAAAGGCAACCGCGAGCGTGAAAGCGAAAGCCTGGCGCATGAATACGACCTGCACACGTTGGGCCCTTCAATCAACAGTTTCACTGACACCCTGGCAATACTGCAAACGCTCGATCTTCTGATTACCGTCGACACGTCGGTCGCGCATCTTGCCGGTGCGGCCGGACTTCCCGTTTGGGTGCTGGTACCCGCCTACTCCGAGTGGCGATGGTTGACCAACAGAACCGATAGCCCATGGTATCCGTCAATGCGTCTATTCCGGCTGCAGGAACTGGGCAAGTGGGATCCCGTTGTCAATGAAGTGCGGGCCGCGTTGCAAGTGTGGCGTGACGCCCCGGCAGCCCGCCTTCGCGTTCATTAAAACAATGTTCATACCTCATGCGCCACTTCGGTGCATGCCTTGTGCATGCCCCGTACGGGTGCAGCTCCTGTGGCTTACACTGTTTGTAAGCCCATGATTGCGTTGTCTTCATCGCAATCGTCTCGCACTGGCATACACGTTGCTTTAACAGTAGCCAGCCGTCGATAAACCACACCTCATGCTGCGCGTTCTCCTCGTAACCGATACCGACAAGCCGATAGGCGATCTGCGCGACGCCCTCGCACGACTCGGCTACGAGATGCTGGCCGGCACGGCGACGCCGCAAGCGCTCCACCGCGTGGTCCAGAGCGAGCGGCCCGACGTCATCATCATCGATACGGAATCGCCGTCGCGCGACACGCTCGAACAACTCGCGGTCATGAACGCCACCGCGCCACGTCCGGTGCTGATGTTCAGTCACGACGCGAACCAGCAATTGATCCGCGACGCGGTCGGCGCCGGGGTCACGGCCTACCTCGTCGAAGGGCTCGCCACGGAACGACTGGCGCCGATCCTCGAAGTCGCACTCGCACGATTCGCACAGGAATCGGAGTTGCGCGAACGCCTCGCGCAAGTCGAAAACGAACTCGCCGAACGCAAGCTGATCGATCGCGCCAAACGCCTGCTGATGGATCAACTGAAGATCACGGAACACGCCGCCTACGCCAACCTGCGCAAGCGCGCAATGAACCAGGGCGTCAAACTCGCCGAAGTCGCGCGCGCCGTCGTCGCAGCGGCCGACTCGCTCAAATGAAGCGCCGCACATGAACTCTCCCAGCTCCCTCGCCCCATCGTCCGCGCCTGCGCCGCTCGAGAAAACCCATTTGCGGCTCGGGTTCGTCGCACTAGCCGATGCCGCACCGCTCGTCGCCGCAAAGCTGCTCGAATTCGGCCACGCCCACGGACTGACGCTGGAGCTGTGCCGCCAGCCGTCATGGGCCGCCGTGCGCGACAAACTACTGTCGGGCGATCTCGATGCGGCGCATGTGCTCTACGGTCTCGTGTACGGCGTGCAACTCGGCCTCGGCGGCCCGCAAACGGATATGGCCGTGCTGATGGTGCTCAATCGCAACGGCCAGGCGATCACGCTCTCGAATCGTCTCGCCGATGCATTAACCGAACACGGCACCTTGCCCAAGGCTTTGGCGACGCTCGGACGCAAGCCGGTGTTCGCGCAGACCTTCCCCACCGGCACGCACGCCATGTGGCTGTACTACTGGCTCGCGTCGCAAGGCGTGCATCCGTTGCGCGATATTGAAAGCGTCGCGATTCCGCCGCCGCAAATGGTCGCCGCGCTCTCGGAAGAAAGGCTCGATGGCTCCTGTGTCGGCGAGCCGTGGAATGCAATGGCAGAAGCGGAAGGTGTCGGCAGAACAGTCGCTTACACGAGCGAAGTCTGGCCCGATCATCCCGAGAAAGTGCTGGCGTGCCGGCGCGATTTTGTCAGCGCGAATCCGAATACAGCGCGGGCGCTGGTGCAGACAATGCTCGAAGCGTGCCGCTGGCTCGATGGCGCGGGGCATCGCGAGGAGATTGCACGCTGGCTCGCGCGGCCCGAATTTATCGGCATCGATGAAGCGTTGATTGCGGCGCGGCTCGGCAACGAGATCGCGGCCTCAGCGCCGCGGGGTTTGCCCATGCGGTTCTTCGACAACGGCGCGGTGAATTATCCGCGAGCAACCGACGGTGCCTGGTTCCTCACGCAGTTCGAACGTTGGGGCATGATCGACCCACGCGCGGATTACGCGGAAATCGCGGCGCACATCAATCAGACGGAGTTGTATCGTGATGCGGCAGCACGCGTCGGCATAGCGGTGCCGGGCGATGAGCGCTCTCAAGTGCTGATCGACGGTAAGGTGTGGGGTAGCGACACGGCATCCAAGGCTTACGCGCGGAGCTTCGCGATCCGCGCATAGCGGTTGCGGTTGCGGTTGCGGTTGCGGTTGCGGTTGCCGCGTGATCGTCACGCGGACTTTAACGCCGGAAACAGCACGCTAACCACCAGCCCACCGCCGGGTGCATCGCTCAACGCAATCTCCGCGCCATGCACGCGTGCGATTTCCCGCACGATCGACAACCCCAGCCCGCTGCCCTCGACCGTCTGCGTCGCTTCACTGCGATAGAACCGCTCGAACACCGCATCGCGTTCGCCGACGGCAATCCCCGGCCCGTTATCGATCACCTGCAGCAACGGTTGCTCACCTTCGCATGCAACGCGTACGGTAATCACCGCCCCATCGCCCGAATAACGAATCGCGTTGTCGATCAGATTGCCGACCAGTTCCGCCAGCAGATCGGTCTGGCCCATCACGTCGATACGCACGTCCTGTTCAAAACCGAGATCGATGCCACGCGAGCGCGCCACCGGCGACCAGTCGAGCGTCACGCTGCGCGCCACTTTATGCAACGGCACGGCGGCATGCTTGACCGTATAACCGCTGTCCGCATCGAGCCGCGAAAGCGACAGCAATTGCTGCACGATACGCACCGCCTGCTGCACCGCGCGATTCAGCCGCCGCAAATGCACGCCTTGCCGGCCATTACCGTTCGAGGGCTCATCACCACCATCGATATCACGCAACGCCAGCTCCGACTCCGCCTGAATGACCGCGAGCGGTGTCTTCAACTGATGCGCGGCGTCGTTAAAGAATCGCCTGCGCGACAATTGCATCAACCGCGTGCGGCCGATGTACTGATTGATCGAATCGACCAGCGGCGCAACTTCACTCGGCAGGCCCACCGTATCGAGCGGCGTAGGATCGTCCTCGGCACGCGCGGCGACTTTCGCCGACAGGCGGTTCAGCGGCCGCAAGCCGCGCGCCACCCCCAGCCACACGATGCCTAGCGCGAGCACCACCAGCAGGAATTCCTGTTGCAGTGAGCCGATCAGAATCTCGCGCGCCAACGCCTGGCGCTGCTCGATCGTTTCGCCGACCCGCACCAGCACCACACGCGTCTGCGCTGACGGCACGTCGTGGACCGGCAATCTCAGCATCGCGATACGCAACGGCCGTCCGCGAAACACGTCGTCATAAAACTGCACACTGTAGGGCTCGGCAAGCGCCTTCGTGCCTGACGGCAGATCCGGATAACCGGTCACTACCCGGCCGCCCTCCTCGCGGATCTGATAGTAGATGTTGCCGCCGCCGTTGGATTCGAACATCTCCAGCGCGAGATACGGCAGATCGACTTCGATCTGAGCGTCGCGCAAACGGATGCCGTCGCGTATCGAACGCAGTGAAAACTCCAGCGTGCGATCGAAGGCCGCGTGCGCCGCGTTCATTGCACGTTGATACGTGAGCCATGCATCGAAGGCAAGCAGCAGAAGCAGCGGCAGCAATAACCACAGCGCGACGCGAACGCGCAGATTCGGCCGTGTCATGCGTCTTTCGCTTCCAGCAGATAGCCAAGCCCGCGCAGCGTCACGATGCCGACCGAACTGCGCTCGAGCTTCTTGCGCAAGCGGTGCACGTAGATTTCGATGGCATCGGCATTCACCGATTCATCGAGCCCGAAGATTTTCTCGGAGAGCGTGTCTTTGTTGATCGCGCGGCCGTTGCGCAGGATCAGCACTTCGAGCACCGAACGTTCGCGTGGCGTCAATGCGAGCGGCTCGCCGTCGAGCGTGAAGCCGCGGTCGACGCTGTCGTAAAGCAGCGTGCCGCATTGCGCATGCAGCGGTTCCTGGCCGTGACTGCGGCGCAGCAGCGCCCTCGCACGCGCTTCGAGTTCGGTGAGCGCAAAGGGCTTGGCGAGGTAATCGTCGGCGCCGAGATCGAGCCCGCGCACGCGCTCTTCCACCGAACCATGCGCGGTCAGCATCAACACCGGCACCGCGTTACGCCGAGCGCGCAAACGGCGCAGCACTTCGAGGCCGTCGAGCTTCGGCAAACCGATATCGAGAATCACCAGCGCGTAGTCCTGCGTGCGCAAAACATGGTCGGCAGACTCGCCGTCATGCATGCAATCGACGGTGAGTTTCGCGCTGGTCAGCGCATCGGTTAGCGAGCGGGAAAGAATCGGATTGTCTTCGACGAGCAGCACACGCATAAACAGAATCCCAGGGAAATCCATGAGGCGAATTCGACCATTGTGACGCATTTTCCTCGAAAACTGAAAGCATTCAGAAAGCAAGCGTCTCTTACCATTCGCCTACACAAAACAAACACAATGTTTTCTGGAGGAAGACGTGCAAATCTCTTTGAAGTATCTCGCCGTAGCCGTTGCATTCGCCGCAAACTCAGCATGGGCGGCCTTTCCGGCCGGTTATCCCAGCGACTATCAGGCCACCGTCGACGGGGCAAAGAAGGAAGGCAAGCTGATCGTGTATTCGGTCACGGACACCGCTCTCGTGCGCCCGCTCATCAAGGATTTTGAAAGCCTGTACGGCATCAAGGTCGAGTACAACGACATGAACAGCACCGAGCTGTACAACCGCTACATCAGCGAAAACGCGGCCAGCAGCACCAGCGCCGACGTGCTGTGGAGCTCGGCGATGGACCTGCAGGTCAAGCTCGTCAACGACGGTCTGATGGCCAGTTACGAATCGCCTGAAGCGAAGCAGTTGCCGCAATGGGCGCAGTACCAGAAGCAGGCGTATGGCACCACGTACGAGCCCCTTGCGATCGTCTACAACAAGCGCCTTCTGGCCGCCGGCGAAGTGCCGCAAACCCGCGCCGATCTGATCAAGCTGCTGCAAAGCAAGCCGGATCAGTTCAAAGGCAAGGTCACGACTTACGATATCGAAAAATCCGGCGTCGGCTTCAACTATCTGACGCAAGACGCGCGCGTCAATCCGCAAGTCACATGGGACCTCGTGAAAGCGATGGGCGCCACCGGCCCGAAACTGCAATCGAGTACCGGCGCGATGATGGAGCGTATTTCTTCGGGTGAAAACCTGATCGGCTACAACATCCTCGGTTCGTACGCCCTCACCAAAGCGAAGAAAGACCCGTCGATCGGCTACGTCTATCCCAAAGACTACACGCTGGTGGTGAGCCGCCTCGTGACGATTTCGAAGAAGGCGCAAAGCCCGAACGCCGCGAAGCTCTGGGTCGATTACCTGCTGTCGCAACGCGGTCAGACCTTGCTCGCGAACCAGGCGAGCCTGTTCTCGATTCGCGCGGACGTCGACGGTGAAACGTCGATGGCGGGACTCACGAAACAACTCGGCGACTCGCTCAAGCCGATCCCGATCGGCTTCGGCCTGCTGGTGTATCTCGACCAGTCCAAGCGGCTTGAATTCCTCAAGCAATGGCAGCAGTCGATCAAGCGCTAAGCCTCGGCTGACCTGACGGCGTCCACGCTGAAACGCGCGGACGCCACGCCTTCCTTCATTACCTGTCGATATGCGGCTTTCACGCTGCAGGGGGACACTCATGCTTTCCACTAGCGCAACCGGACACCGCGATGCCCCACCTTTCGCGGCCGACGGCGGCACGATAGGCGCACTGCCGCGCGGCGGTCTGCAGCCGTTTGCGGGGCTGCTGCGCTGGCTCGTCATCGCGGTGCTGACCGTCGCGGTGGCGCTGCCGCTCGGCTTCATTCTGTTCCAGAGCGTGCTGAACGCGCCGTTCTTCGACGCCAAACGCACGCTCGGTCTTGCCGGCTTCGAATTCATTTTCAGCGACCCCGACTTCTGGTCCGCGCTGAAGAACTCTTTCATCATCGCGGCCGGGATGCTGTTCATCTCGATCCCGCTCGGCGGCATTCTTGCGTTCCTGATGGTACGCACGGACCTGCCCGGCCGCCGCTGGCTCGAACCGCTGCTGCTCACCCCCGTATTCGTTTCGCCGATGGTGCTCGCATTCGGCTATGTCGTCGCGGCCGGTCCGGTCGGCTTCTATTCAGTCTGGTGGAAGGAACTGTTCGGCACCGCCGAGGCGCCATGGAGCGTGTACTCGATTCTCGCCATTACGGTGATCGTTGGACTCACACACGTGCCGCACGTGTACCTGTATTCGTCGGCGGCACTGCGCAATCTCGGCTCGGATGTCGAAGAAGCAGCGCGCGTCGCCGGTGCGCGACCGTTCCGTGTCGCGCTCGACGTCAGTCTGCCGATGACGCTGCCAGCATTGTTATTCGCCGGCGTGCTGGTGTTCTTCCTCGGCTTCGAAGTGTTCGGCCTGCCACTCGTACTCGGCGACCCCGAAGGACACCTCGTGCTGGCGACGTATCTGTACAAGCTCACCAACAAGCTCGGCGTGCCCTCGTATCACCTGATGGCCGCCGTCGCCGTGTGCATCGTCGCGATCACGTTCCCGCTCGTGCTGCTGCAACGACGCTTGCTGAAGAGCGCGAACCGCTTTGTCACGGTCAAGGGTAAGGCGGGGCGTCAGACCGTGCTGCCGCTCGGCGCATGGCGTTGGGTTGCGCTGGCGATCGTCGCGCTGTGGCTACTGCTCACGGTGTTCGTGCCGCTCTCCGGCATCACGCTGCGCGCGTTCGTCACCAACTGGGGCGAAGGCGTGAACCTCGCCGAAGTGCTGACGCTCGCCAACTTCACCGAACTGTTCGAACAGGACAACCTGGTCCGCGCAATTCTCAATACGCTGGGCATCGGTGTGATCGGTGGCGCGCTTGCAGTGGGCTTCTATTCGCTGGTCGCATTTGCCGGCCATCGCCGCAACGACTGGGCCACGCGCCTGCTCGACTACCTCGTGCTGCTGCCGCGCGCCGTGCCCGGCCTGCTCGCCGGTCTCGCGTTCCTGTGGATCTTCCTCTTCGTGCCCGGCCTGAAGGAACTGAAGAACTCCATGTGGAGCATCTGGATCGCGTACACGGTCGTGTGGCTCGCGTACGGCATGCGCCTGATTCAAAGCGCGCTGCTGCAAGTCGGCCCCGAACTCGAAGAAGCGGGACGCAGCGTCGGCGGCACGCGGGCACGCGTCAGTCTCGATGTGACGCTGCCGCTTGTGCGTTTCGGTTTGCTCGCGGCATGGCTCCTGATCTTCATGATCTTCGAGCGCGAATACTCGACCGCGGTCTATCTGCTCTCGCCCGGCACGGAAGTGATCGGCGCGCTACTGGTATCGCTGTGGGCGACCGGCGCGGTCGATCAGGTCGCGGCGCTTTCTGTCATCAACATCGCGATGGTCGGCGTCGGACTCGGCGTCGCCCTGCGCTTCGGAGTGAAATTGCATGGATAAGCTCTCGGTCGACAACCTGTTTCTCAGCTATGGCGACAACCCGATCCTGAAAGGCGTGTCGTTCGAACTTAACCCCGGCGAAGTGGTGTGCCTACTGGGCGCATCGGGCAGCGGCAAGACCACCCTGCTGCGCGCGGTCGCGGGGCTGGAGCAGCCCTCCTCGGGCCGTATCGAACTGGACGGCAAGGTGTTTTTCGACGGTGCTTCCAAAGTCGATCTGCCGGTCGAACAACGCTCACTTGGGCTGGTGTTTCAGTCGTACGCGCTGTGGCCGCATCGCACGGTGGCGGACAACGTCGGCTATGGATTGAAGTTGCGGCGCGTATCGAGCGCTGAGCAAAAAAAACGCGTGCAGGCTGCACTCGATCAACTCGGCCTCGGCCACCTCGCCGCGCGTTATCCGTACCAGCTTTCCGGCGGCCAGCAACAGCGTGTGGCGATTGCGCGGGCGCTGGTCTACAACCCACCCGTCATTCTGCTCGACGAACCGCTGTCGAATCTCGACGCCAAGCTGCGCGAAGAAGCGCGCGCCTGGCTGCGCGAGCTGATCGTATCGCTCGGCCTGTCCGCATTGTGCGTCACGCACGACCAGACCGAAGCGATGGCAATGTCGGACCGCATCCTGCTATTGCGCAACGGCCGCATCGAACAGGAAGGCACGCCCGCCGAACTCTATGGCGCGCCCCGCTCGCTCTATACCGCCGAATTCATGGGCAGCAATAACCGCATCGACGCGCGCGTTGCCGCGGTCGACGGCGAACGCGTGACGCTGACCGGCGACGGCTGGCAATTGCAAGCCCAGGCGCGCGAAGCGCTCACCACCGGGCAAAACGCGCAGGCCGTGATTCGCCTCGAACGCGTGCAGGTTGCCGATGGCCCAGGTGCAAACCGCCTCGAAGCGGAACTCATCACGTCGATGTATCTCGGCGACCGCTGGGAATACCTGTTCCATTGCGGCGATCTGCGCCTGCGCGCCTTCGGCCATGTGCCGCGCGCAGCCGGCCGTCACTGGATCGAATTCCCCGCCAACGACTGCTGGGCGTTCGCACAGGCGAGCTGAAGCGAGTTCAAACGTGCTGATGGACCCAGCCGCACCGTATCCCCAACCGAAGTGAATAAACCAAGCACAGGAGACTGTTGATGAAGTGGAGCATGACAAAGGCAACCCTCGGCGTGACGTGCGCCGGCCTCGCCGGATGGGCAGCAACGGCCCATGCGCAATCGAGCGTGACCTTGTACGGGATCGTCGATGCGGGCGTCGAATACGTGAATCACGCGAGCAAGGACGGCGGCGCCGCGCGCCTCGTCTCGGGCGGCAAGAACACCTCGCGCTGGGGTCTGCGTGGTGTCGAAGATCTTGGCGGTGGACTGAAAGCGGTCTTCCAGTTGGAGAGCGGCATCAACGTCGCGAACGGCCAGTTCGACGACGGCCCCGGCGCAATCTTCGACCGCCGCGCCACGATCGGCCTGAAAAATCGCTTCGGGCAAATCACGCTCGGCCGCAATTTCACGACCACCTACGACTACATGCTGCAGTTCGACCCGATGGGTTACGCGCCGAACTACTCATGGGCGACGTCATCCACCGCTACCGGTGGTCGTAAGGACGGTTTGTTCTCGCGTTCGGCCAACGCCGTGCGCTATGACGGCACGTACGCCGGGTTCAAGTTCGGCGCCATGTACGGCTTCGGCAACGTGCCGGGCAGCATGAAGTCGAGTTCCAAGTACGACTTCGGTCTCGGCTATGAGAGCGGTCCGTTTGCCGTCGTCGCCACCTTCGACCGGCAGAACGGCGCGAACGACAGCGTGACGCCCGCGGATACCACCAACTACATTCAAGGCATCCACGCCGGCTTGAGCTACGACTTCGGCACGGTGAAGGCGATGGCCGGCTATCGCAACTATCGGCGCACCTTCCACACCGCCGCGCCGACCTTACGCAGCGATATGTACTGGGTCGGCGGTCAATACGATGTGACGCCGTTCTTCTCGCTGTTTGCCGCGGTCTACCATCAGGACATCAAGGACGCGAGCGACGCCGATCCGACACTGTTCTCTCTGCGGGCGCAGTACGCATTGTCGAAGCGGACAGTGCTGTATATGGCGGGCGGTTATGCGATGGCCAAGCATGACAACGCGGTCAGCCTGTCGCGTGATCTGACTGGCGCGGCGGATACGCAAGCGGGTGTCACGGCGGGGATTCAGCACCGGTTCTGACGCATCAGGATGCGGATAACGCATCCTGGCGTGCAGGCATCCAAAGCAGAGCGAGGCGCGGCGAAGGTCAATCCTTCGGCGCGCCTCGCTCGTTTGCTTTTAGATGGATTCGGGCAGTCCATTCGCCTAGAATGAATCAGGCAAATAGAGCACTAGCTGACAGGAGCCATGCCATGTCACAGGTAAGCCGTGATACCCGTAAGACGCCTCGCCACGGCCTGCTGTGGTTCGTTGCATTGTGGCTGCTTGGCGTCGGCGGAACGGCACTACTCGTGCTCCCGTTTCATCTTCTAGTCGCTGCCGCCATGCATCACTAGCATCGGCACCTTCCCCGGCGCTTATGCGTCCGTCCTCGCGCAACTCAAGATTGCTCAAGCGTTGGTGGTAACTGTCCAAGTTGCCGGAACACCGATAGCCAGTCTTCGAGATGCCACGTCTTCGCAATCAAATTTCCGCGCATCTGATGGAAAGAGTGAATTGCGAAACTGATGTGTTTGGAACTGGCCGCAATGCCCAGTAGTGTCCCGGTTTGCGTGCCCGTGATCTCTGCGCGAACGCCCACCCGGTCCCCATGAATCAACACGTCGAGAATGGTGATTTTCATATCCGGCAGTGCTGTGGCGATGTTCGCGAATATTTGAACCATCTGGTCAGGTCCCGGCGCCACCCCGACGGGCTCGGGAATATATTCCCAATCAGGGGTAACGACCTTTCGTAACAACGCGACGCTTTTCTGCTCGAAGGCGCGATAGAGCCCTTCAATCGCTTCACGGGTGATAGCTTCGTCGGTAGATACGGCCATGTCCGGTTACTCCTGAAGAATGCACCCGGTCAGGCAAGTGGTTTGCGCAAAACGCTCCCGCCATAACCGAGCACGATATTGTCGACTTCAAACGGTGACGCCTCCTGCGCCTCGAGGATGAATGCCACGTGGCCAGGGGTCAGTTTGCCGGATATCGATGCGACCAGATCGTCGTCGAACGTGTCCTTGATCGCGTGCTCGGCCAGTCCACCGCTTGCCCCTATCGTGAAGCCAAGTAGCGCCCCTGCCGGTCCGCCAAGCATCCCGATCAAACCGCCCGTCAGCGCACCGATCACTGTGCCCCAAAACGGCCGGGTTTGCTTGTCGAGCAGGATCAGCTTACCCGTGGCGTCCTTTTGAACCAGCACGCCGCTCTCGATTTTGAAACCAAGGTCTTTTTCCTCAAAATTCCTGAAATCCCGACCGGCTCTTTCGGCGACGTCCACACTGTCGAAAACCGCGACGATCAACTGTTGTGCCATTTGATAGCTCCTTGACTCGCCAACGTTGTCTATCAAAGATAGTGACTTTCGCATCGCGTGCCATTTGTTTGTTTCCGATTCATGGTATCGGTCGGACTGGGCCTTGACCTCAGCGCGCGCTCTACCGAGGATTTCCGGCGTGCAATGGTTTAGCATCGTCACAATCAGTTGTACCCGCATGGGTATCTGGCGTTGTGTCTGACTCAGGAGATTCAGTTCGAATGGCGGCACGTCGAAAGCCGGCAGGATTCGGACCAGCTTGCCCGCTGCGAGCGCATCGACGCACGCCGGCTCTTCCAGCACTCCGATGCCGGCACCCGAAAGGATCATTTCATACATGGGCCGCCAATGACTGGTCTTGATTGCGGTACGAATCGACGCGCTCTCCACAACGGTCGCCACGTGCCTGAGCGGCAACTGGTCGGTGCCGAACATGCCCTGGACCCGAATGAACGGGTGCTTGACCAGCTCAGACGGCTCGGTGATCGGACCGTGCTGGCTGAGATAGCCTGGCGCCGCAACAAGAACGCGCCCAACCTGACCCAATCGACGGGCAATGAATGCCCCTTCTCCAAGTTGCCCAAGACGAAACGAAATATCGACGCCCTCCGTCACGAGGTCGACGATCCGGTCGTTCAGGACCAGTTCCAGATCCAGCTGTGGATAGCTTGCCCGCACCAGCGTCAACGCTTCTGGCACGATCGTCTCGCCAAAGCAGTGGGGCGCCGCGATGCGAATCGTTCCCTTGAGACCCTGCTCGTCGCTCGACACTTCAGCGACCGCCTGTTCCACGGCGTGCAGAATCCTCTTGCTACAGTCGTAGAAGGTGACGCCTTCGGGCGTGCGATTGAAAGCGCGTGCACTACGGAGCAGGAGCCGGCAGCCAAGGTACTTCTCCAGCCGCTCGATGCGTTCGCTTGCGGCCGGCTGCCCGATATTGAGGTCCCGAGCCGCGCCGGAGATACTCCCACGCTCAACCACCCTGACGTAGATGCGCATGGCTTCGAACAGATTCACCGCACGCCACCTCCATTCGCAATGCGAATTATTTGGCGCCGCCTTTCTTGCTGCGAAAGACAGGCCTGAACGGATGGTAACGATATGACAGGAGAATAGAAGACCGTCAGGTCCGATATGAAGTATCGAATGAGAAGCAGAGATTTGCGACAAAACAATGTCGAACATTATCGGCACATGATCTCACCTGACGCCGCTTGATACGTTGCCGGCCGGCGAGCATGCAAAACGCAATCGGGTCGCCCGTCTGGCCTCGGGATGCCGCATTCGGACTCACCCAGATCCTTTGCACTGTTTCCATAATGTGCCTGGGCGGTATAACATCTCTGGACGCATAGTTGAACATCGACAATGTCACGTATATCTGCGCACCTCCTGATGACGAAGCAACTCTTCACGTGTGCTTGCAGCGGCTGTAACAGCACACATGCTTCAATCATCCGCACGAAAAATTTGCGCGCGCCTTAGACAGATGATCACAAAGGCGGAAAGACATTCGCTCCATTCCCGGAATCAATAACGGTTCATCAATATTCAATCCGATGCCCAAAGACACCCCAGAATCGCAAGCCGTCTGTAATGACATCACACGTAGCGCGATCTTCATCGTCGCGACCCTCGCGCCAGGCCAGGAGCCCGCTGAACAGGTGCGCGCGTGGTGCGGGGACGTTGCCGCCCTGGTACGCTCGGTCGGCAAGCGCGTCCCCTCCGGCAACCTGTCGTGCGTTGTCGGCTTTGGCTCCGACGTGTGGGACACGTTGTTCGGCGCCCCGCGCCCAGCGTGCCTGCATCGGTTCCGCGAATTCGGCGCAGGCGAACGTCGCGCCGTGAGTACGCCGGGGGATATCCTGCTGCACATCCGCGCAGATCAGATGGATCTCTGCTTCGAGCTCGCCACGCAACTGACAGGACGGCTCGGCGCGGCGGTCTCAGTCATTGACGAAGTACACGGTTTTCGCAACTTCGATCTGCGCAGCATGGTGGGCTTCGTCGACGGCACCGAGAATCCGGCGGGTCGTGAGGCCGTCGATTTCACCCGCATCGGTGACGAGGACCCGGAGTTCGAGGCCGGCAGTTATGTCATCGTGCAGAAGTACCTGCACGACATGACCGGCTGGAACGCGCTTTCCGTTGAGACCCAGGAGCGCATTATCGGCCGCACGAAACTGGCCGACATCGAACTCGACGAAGCGGTCAAACCGTCGTGTTCACACAGCTCGCTCACCACGATCACCGAGAACGGCGAGGAAGTGAAAATCCTCCGCGACAACATGCCATTCGGCCGCCCCGGCATGGGAGAGTTCGGCACCTACTTTATCGGCTATGCCCGTTCGCCCGAGCCTATCGAGCAGATGATGGAGAACATGTTCGTCGGGCGGCCGCCGGGCAACTACGACCGGCTGCTCGACTACAGCCGCGCGGTCACGGGCAGCCTCTTCTTCATCCCGTCGGCCACCTTGCTCGAGGCGCTCGCAGATCGCGATCCGCAAGCGGCTGCCGGCGCAGTCGAGCAACGACCCGAACCGTCTTCATCCGCCGAGCCGCGTCACGACGGCTCGCTGAATATTGGCTCTCTCAAGGGAATCTCTCAACATGAATAATCTGCATCGCGAGCTTGCCCCCATCTCCCGTGCCGCCTGGTCGCAGCTCGAAGACGAAGTGGCTCGCACGTTCAAGCGCAGCGTCGCCGGCCGTCGTGTGGTCGACGTCAAGGGTCCCGGCGGAACCGAACTGTCCGGCGTCGGCACGGGGCATCAGGTCGCGATCGCCGCGCCGCAGCAGGGCGTCTTGGCGAAACTGGCTGAGGTAAAGAGCCTCGTGCAGTTGACCGTGCCGTTCGAGCTGCAGCGCGAAGCGATCGACAGCGTCGTGCGCGGCGCGAAAGATGCCGACTGGCAGCCCGCGAAGGAAGCAGCCAAGCAGCTCGCCTATGCCGAAGACCGTGCGATTTTCGATGGATATAAGGCTGCGGGCATAGGTGGCCTTCGCGAAGGCTCGTCGAATCCGGCGCTCGCGCTGCCGGCCGACATCAGCGATTATCCGAACACGATCAGCAACGCGCTCGAAGAGCTGCGGCTTGCGGGCGTCGACGGACCCTATTCCGTATTGCTCGGCGCCGACGCATATACAGCGCTCGGCGAGGCGCGCGATCAGGGCTATCCGGTGATCGAGCACATCAAGCGGATCGTGAATGGCGACATCATCTGGGCGCCCGCGCTTGCCGGCGGCAGCGTGCTATCCACGCGCGGTGGCGACTTCGAGTTACATCTTGGCGAAGAGCTGTCGATCGGATACGTGAGCCATACCGACACCGTAGTGCGCCTCTATCTGTGCGAGACGCTGACATTCCTGATGCTGACCAGCGAAGCGTCGGTGTCGTTGACGCAGGCAGAGTAAGCGCCTTCCGATTCCTGCTATCGGTTGCTGGGGGTTGCCAGATCTCCCAGCCTCAGCCATCGTTGCGTGTTCAGGCCCGCAACGATGGTGTTAGAAGTGCAGACACATCATCGTCGGGAAGTACTTCAAAGCGACTCGTCACTTCGCCGCAGTCGACCTGCACCCTCTCCAGGATTTCCGACGTGCACTTTCTCAACATCGTCACCATCATCCGTACCCGTGGCGGCACCGGACGTTGCGCCTGAATCAGTACATTCAGATCGAAGGGCAGCACCTCGAATTCCGGCAGTATGCGCACGAGCCTGCCCTCTGCAAGCGCGTCGACGCATGCCGGCTCTTCCAGCACTCCGATGCCTGCACCCGAAAGGATCATTTCATACATGGGCCGCCAATGACTGGTCTTGATTGCGGTACGGATCGGCGCGCTCTCCACAACAGTCGCCATGTGCCTGAGCGGCAACTGTTCCGTGCCGAACATACCTTGGACCCGGATGAACGGATGCTTTACCAGTTCAGACGGCTCGGTGATCGGACCGTGCTGGCTCAGGTAGCCTGGCGCGGCGACGAGAACACGCCCAACCTGCCCCAGTTGACGGGCAATGAATGCCCCTTCCCCAAGTTGCCCAAGACGAAACGAAATATCGACGCCCTCCGTCACGAGGTCGACGATCCTGTCGTTCAGGACCAGTTCCAGATCCAGTTGCGGATAGGCTGCGCGCACCAGGGTCAACGCTTGCGGCACGACCGTCTCGCCAAAGCAATGAGGCGCCGCGATGCGAATCGTTCCCTTGAGATCCTGCTGGTCGTTCGACACTTCAGCGACCGCCTGCTCCACGGCGAGCAGAATCGCTTTGCTACGCTCGTAGAACGTGACGCCTTCGGGCGTGCAGTTGAAAGCGCGTGCGCTACGGAGCAGGAGCCGGCAGCCGAGGTATTTCTCCAGCCGCTCGATGCGTTCGCTTGTGGCCGGCTGCCCGATATTGAGGTCCCGTGCCGCGCCGGAAATACTCTCGCGCTCAACCACCCTGACGTAAATCCGCATGGCTTCTAGCAGATTCATAGTGCCCAACCTCCCTTTGTACCTATCTCGCGTGATTCGAACCAGTTTTTACGCATCGGAAGGCCCCTGCGGGGCGGCCTGGCAATGCGCATTCGATGGAGAACAGGTTAAGGCTGGGCTATCGGTCGCTGAGTGCACACATCGGGCCGACTCGGGTCAGTACAGTTCTGCTACGCTCCTTGCACCGGGCGGCGGCATGGCGAGGCGAGCGCGTGCAAGCCAGGGGAGAGGTCGATGCAACGTGCCGCTGCGGAACGCTAAGGGAATCATCCGATGAATCTCTACGAGAAGCTGGCAGATGACATCGAGAAGCTGATCCGGCAAGGCGTGTACGGGCATGGCGAACGCCTCCCATCGGTACGGCAGACCAGCCAGCAGCATCGGCTCAGCGTGACGACTGTCATCCGCGCCTATTTGCTGCTCGAAAGCCGCGGTTTGCTGACGGCGAGGCCTCAGTCGGGCTATTTCGTCAATTTCAGGGGCGAAGGGGGCGAACGGAAAACGCTCGAACTCAGGCCATCGAAGCCGATTCCGATCTCGTCGCCGGTCGACGTCAGCCGGCTGGTGCTGTCCACCTTGCGCTCGATCGGTGTCGACGATGCCGTGCCGCTCGGTTCGCCCTACCCCGACCCCGGCCTCTTCCCCTTCGAAAGGCTCAACCGCTACGCTTACGACGCGGGACGCGGCAAGACGCGCTGGGGCGTGACCGACGCGCTACCGCCCGGCAATGCGGCGCTTGTGCGCCAGATCGCGCGACGCTACCTCGAGAACGGCATGGCCGTCGATCCGAACGAGATCATCATCACGGTCGGCGCAACTGAGGCGATCAATCTGTGCCTGCAGGCGGTCGCGAAGCCCGGCGACGTGATCGCGGTCGAGTCACCGACGTTCTACGCGATGCTCCACGCGATCGAACGGATGGGCATGAAAGCGATCGAGGTGTCGACGCATCCGGAGCACGGCATCGATATTGAAGCGCTCGCCGCCATCGTGGAGTCGCAGACCATCACGGCCTGCATGGTCATGCCGAACTTCCAGAATCCGCTGGGTTTTCTGATGCCCGACGAACGCAAGCGCGAACTCGTGGAATTCCTGACGAAGCGGGACATTCCGGTCATCGAGAATGGTGTCTACAACGAGCTTCACTATGACAACACGCACCCCAGCACGTTGAAGTCCTTCGACACGAAGGGCCTGGTGCTGCACTGCGGGTCGTTCTCGAAGACTCTCACGGCAGCCTACCGGATTGGTTGGGCGCTGCCGGGACGATATCGCGATCAGGTGGAGAAACTCAAGTTCCTGAATACGCTGACCTCTCCGTCGATCCCGCAAATGGCGATTGCGGAATTCCTCGAGCGCGATGGCTATGAGCATCACCTGCGAAGGGTTCGCAGAGCGTATGCGCAACAGGCCAATCTGATGAAGGCGACCGTCTCGCGTTTCTTTCCTGAAGGCACGCGCATGTCCAACCCCGCGGGCGGATATGTGCTGTGGATCGAACTGCCGCCCAAGGTCGACGCGATGCGGCTGTATAACCTCGCGCTCGATCAAGGTATCACCATCGGACCGGGCTACATGTTCTCGGTCTCGGAGACGACCTATCGGAACTTCATCCGCCTCAATTACAGCAGCCCCTGGTCAAGCGAGATCGAACAGGCGGTGGTTACTGTGGGCAAGCTCGTCGCGATGTGCGCCCGGTAGCGGCACGCTGATACGCTGGCCACGACCTTAGCGCGTGTGGGGCACGGGTGAACTCCGAGCGGCCCGATCTGGATCTTGAGGGGGGGAGCCTCAGCCCCCCGTGACCGGCGGAAAGAACGCGATTTCGCTGTCCTCGCGCACGACAAACGTGTCGGCGACCATCTCGTGATTGACGGCTGTGCGAAGCGGCCGGCCCGCGCGCAGTGCCTCGGCCATCCGCTCGTCTCTCGACGCGAGTCTGACCCGCAGGCAGTCAACGGGGAGTTCGGGCGCGTCAATGTGCACAATCTCCTGCGAGATGCCGAGTTGTTCACGAACGCTAGCAAAATATCTGATAGTGAGTTTCATTCGTCTGTTCCTGTTGCCAGCACGATGTGGGCGCACGTTGTGAGCGAATCGCGCATCACCCCCACCGCAGCATCGACTGTTCGTCGCGCGTCTTGGCCTCGACCCATCTGACCTCGCCGTCACGGCGGATTTCCTTCTTCCACAGCGGTGCATGGGCTTTCAGGAAGTCCATCAGGAATTCGCACGCGTCGAATGCCGCCCTGCGATGCGGCGCGGCGACCACGACGAGCACCACCGCCTCGCCAAGCGCGACGCGGCCCACCCGATGCACGATCTTCACCGCCTCCAGGTGCCATCGTGCGATAGCTTCTTCGACGATGCTGCTGAACGACTGCTCGGTCATCCCCGGATAGTGCTCGATCTCGAGTGCGACTAAGTCGTCGAAATCACCGCAATGACGCACCACGCCGAGGAAGTTCACGATGGCGCCCACGTTGGGATTGCGCGTGACCGGCATGATTTCCGACTGGATATCGATCGGCTGAAACTGGACCCGTACTTCGAAGCCCGACGCGATGGTGGCCTGCACAAGCGCTGGATCGATTGCACGCTTGCCGGCATGCGCCGCGTCAGGCTGTGTGCGATCGCTGGGCGACGGTGTCATGGCAGAACTCCGGTCTCTGTCTGCTTCGCAAGGACTCGCCAGGCGTCAACCGCCGACCAGCGACATGCGGACGGTGGGATAGGCTTTCCCCGATCCTGGCCTGCGCGGTGTCGAGCGAAGCTCGGAGTAGCGATCGTCGCGCTGGATCCACCGGCTGCGGACGACCCCAGCCAGCTGCTCGACTGAAGCGGCCTCAGTGAGCCAGGGCCTGAGGTCCGTGCCATGTGTGGCGAAAAGACATGAATAAAGTTGACCATCGGCCGATACGCGAGCGCGCGAACACGACCCGCAGAACGGTTGGGACACGCTCGCGATGAAGCCGACTTCGCCTGTGCCGTCGGCATGGCGATAGTTGACCGCGGTGCCCGTCTGTTCGCGAACGACGACGGGGACGAGAGGAAACGCCGATTCGACGATGTTGCGCGTCTCGCGAGCCGTGATCACCTTCGTGTTCGACCAGCCGCCCGCGCCGCCAACGTCCATAAATTCGATGAAGCGCACCGCCACGCCGGTGCCCTTGAACAGCCGCACGAGCGGCAGGATCTGGCTGTCGTTGGCGCCTCGCTCGATCACGGCGTTGACCTTGACCGGGTCGAGTCCCACCGCACGCGCGGCCTCGATCCCGTCCAGGATTCGCGACACAGGCATGTCGACGTCACTCATCCGGCGGAATACGGCTTCGTCCACGGCATCGAGGCTCACCGTCACGCGACCGAGGCCGGCGTCGCGCAACGAACGCGCCTTTGCGGCAAGCAGGGAGCCGTTTGTCGTCAGCGCGAGCTCCAGCGGTTTACCGCTGGGTGTGGTCAGTTTCGCGAGTTGCTCGATCAGGGATTCGAGTCCACGCCGCAGGAGCGGCTCGCCGCCCGTGATGCGGATCTTCTCCACCCCGAGCAGCGCGAATGCTTTCGCGAGCTTGAGCATCTGTTCGAACGACAGGCGTTCCGAAGACGGCAGGAACCGGTAGTCTGCGCCGAAGGTCTCCCGCGGCATGCAGTACGTACAGCGGAAATTGCATTGATCGATGACAGACAGACGTAGATCCCGCAGCGGACGATCGAGCGTGTCGAGCGTGGTCGTGACAGCGCCGGCGGATACGCCATGGCGCGATGCTGTGTCGGCGAGTATGGGTTGGTGGACGATGTTCACGATCTATCCGAAGGTGGGCGGCGGGATGTGGCGTTGCCGGCAGTCGATCTGTCTGACCGGGACAGCCGCCGGTCCGTCAATGACCTGCTGGCAGGATAGTGCGTCGGCCCTGCCTGCGGGACGCACAGTCTGTGCCGAATTTCAGGAGTACAGTTCGTGCGCCGTATCGGGTACGACGGCGAGGCTGACGCGCGTCCTGCCGGGCAGGCTGACCGGATGCGTCGAAGAACGCGCTCTAAGTCAGTTGGTACGCGCGCACCGGTACCACCTCCTCGGGAAGTTCACAGCCACACAGTTCAAGAATCGATCGTTCGATGTTGCGGGTCATGGCGTCAAGCGCCAGCGCATTCGGCGCGACTGTAAAAGGCTCGGCGACTTCGCTAGCGATCGCTTCAAGCGCAATGAGCGTATAGGAAATGAAAACGCAAAGAAGCGGTGTGAAGAACTCCGTCGAATCGACCAGACCGAACGGCAGCAAAACGCAATAGGCGTAGACGGTGCGGTGCAGCAACACACTGTAGGCAAATGGAATCGGCGTGGAGGCGATCCGTTCGCAGCCCCCCACGGTTCTTCCCAATTCGTTGATCTGCGCGTCCAACATCCAGAGCTGGGTATCCGACATCAAGGCCCGACTTTGCAGATCGGCAAAGTCGCGGCGAAGCTCATTGAGCAACGCGGTCGGTTTGTAGCAGGTGTGCTGCAATGCCTCGGTTCGCGTGCGTCCGAGAAAGCGAACGAGATCCGAAGTCGGGTCGGTCCCACGCAGTTGATGCTTCAACGCGTACACACTCGCAATCAGCGTATGAGCCATTTGAACGTGGTGATCGCTCCGCGGGACATAACACAGCATCTGCGAAGTCAGCGCCCGCGCCGAGATCAGGATGCTGCCCCAGAGATGGCGCGCCTCATTGAACCGCTCGTAACTTGCGTTGTTGCGGAACGCCAGGAAGATCGCAAGGGCCAGGCCAAACAATGTGAACGGCGCCGTATTGAGCGGGATCTTTTCGCCGAAAATGCGCCCTTGCGTCATCACAGCGAGACTACTGACGGCCGCCATAAAAACCAACTGCGGAATAATCGACTGCAACACGGAACCGTTCCAGACAAACAGCAGCCGGAACCAGTTCTGCCCTGGCCTCACAATCATAATGTGCTCTTTTAATGGTCTGACTTCGCCGTCACCCTCAGTGGTAACCGGCATCCCCTTCCCGCACCTTGCCCCGGAACACGCGATACTGCATGACGTTGTAGACGAGGATGATCGGCAGTACGATCACCGTGCCGACCAGCGCGAACAGTTGGCTCGAGTGGCTCGACGAGGCTTCCCAGATCGTCAGCGACGGCGGAACGATGTTCGGCCAGATACTGATGAGCAAGCCGCTATAGCCGAGAAAGCACAGCGCGAGCGTGAGCAGGAACGGCGTCGCCTCGTGCTTCTGGCGAAGCGAACGGAAGACGCCCCACACACAGGCGACAACAAGAATCGGCACCGGCAGGAACCAGCCGAGATTGCCGCTTCCAAACCAGCGATGTGCAACCGCCGGCAAGCCGATTACCGTCCATAGACTCACGACGACCATCACCCCGAGCAGGATGCTCACGAGCGGCCGCATCACCTCGCGCATCTTGCGCTGCAATTCTCCATCGGTCTTCAGGACAAGCCAGCCGCAACCGAGCGTCGCATACGTAGTGAGCACGCCGATTCCACAGAACAGGCTGAACGGCGAGAGCCAGTCGAACGGCCCACCGGCGAAGCGGCCATCGACGATCTTGATGCCCTGCAGCAGCGACCCCAGCACGATGCCCTGGCAAAGCCCCGCGAGCGCGGAACCGCCAATGAAGGCGAGATCCCACGCGTGCTGGGTCCTGACGGCCTTGGCACGCAGTTCGAAGGCCGCCCCGCGGAAGATCAGGCCGATGACCATCAGGATCAGCGGGAGATAGTTCGCCGGCAGCAGCGTCGAATAGACCACCGGGAACGCCCCGTAAAGCCCGGCGCCGCCGAGCACGAGGAATGTCTCGTTGCCGTCCCAGACGGGCGCGATGGTATTGAGCATCACTTGCCGGTCGCCCTTCTCTTCGAAAAACGGAAACAGCAGGCCGATGCCCAGATCGAAGCCGTCCAGCATCACGTAGATGAAAACGCCGAGTCCGATGATCGCGGCCCACACAACAGGAAGATCGATTTGCATGGTGTCACTCCCCTTCCAGTGCGTCCAACGGGCGATTACGCAGGACCGGATGCCGGCGGGACTCGCGGCGCTCGACGTGCTCCTCTGGTCCGCGTTTCATCATCTTCATCATGTAGTAGAAACCCATGCCGAACACCAGGAAATACACCAGCACAAAGATCAGCAAGGAAACGCCGACTTGCTGGGAACTGACCGGCGAGACGGAGTCCGCTGTACGCAGGACACCGTAGACCGTCCAGGGTTGACGGCCGACCTCCGTCGTTATCCACCCCGCCAATAGCGCCACGATTCCAGAAGGTCCCATGCACAGGACGAAACCCTGATACCAGCGCGTCTCGTAGAGACGGCCACGCAGCCTGAGCAGTAAGCCAAGCAGCGCCGTCAACAGCATCAGCATGCCGAGACCCGCCATGACCCGGAAAGTCCAGAACACGATCGGCGAATACGGACGGTCCTCCGGCGGAAACTCTTTCAGGCCGCGAATCTCGCCATCCCAACTGTGAGTCAGGATCAGGCTGCCCAGATGCGGTATCTGGATCGTATATCGCGTCACTTCCGCATTCATGTCGGGCAGGCCGACCAGGTTGAGCGCGGTGCCGCCGTGCTCGGTTTCCCACAGGCCTTCGATTGCCGCGATCTTGGCCGGCTGATATTTGCGCGTGTTGAGTCCGTGCGCATCGCCAACGAAAATCTGTATCGGCGTCAGGAAAAGCAGGATCCACAGCGCCATCGAAAAACTACGCGTGACGGGTTTGTCGCGCCGGCCGTGCAACAGATGCCACGCACCGCACGCAGCAACAATGAAGCCCGCGACGATGAACGCGGCAATGGTCATATGCGCGAGGCGATACGGAAACGACGGATTGAAAATCACCTTCATCCAGTCGACAGGCACGATCCGACCATGCTCGATGGCGAATCCTTGCGGCGTCTGCATGAAGCTATTCGACGCGAGAATCCAGAACGTGGAAATGAGCGTGCCCACCGCAACCATTAGCGTGGCGAAGAAGTGCGCGCGTGGGCTGACGCGTTGCCAGCCAAACAGCATGACGCCGAGAAAGCCGGCCTCGAGAAAGAACGCCGTCTGCACCTCGTAGGTCAGGAGCGGCCCCGTGACGTTGCCGGCCACGCTGGAAAATCCACTCCAGTTGGTGCCGAACTCGTAGGCCATCACCACGCCCGAGACCACCCCCATTCCGAAGCCGACCGCGAAGATCTTCGACCAGAACTGGAACATGTCCTTGTAGGCCACGTCGCCGGTGAGCAGCCAGCGCCATTCCAGCACGGCGAGGAAACTCGCCATGCCGATACTGATCGCGGGAAAGATAATGTGAAATGAAACGGTGAACGCAAACTGCAGCCTGGCAAGGTGGAATGCATCGAAGATTTCCATGATCGATCAATGGCTCCAGGTGACAACAGAATTTGCGTAAAACGGCGTTCACGCCCGCTATCCGGCAGGCCGGTCAACTGGACGCGCACGCCCGGTTGATCGACCCGCTATCGCTCAAAGTCAGGCGTCTGCCGAGCGCACAACATGAACCGGAACAGACTTGTACGAAGGCGTACCGCTCTCCTTGTCGATGAAGTCGAGCGGCACCAGCACGTTGGCTTCAGGATAGTATGCCGCCACTGAACCCGGCGCGATGTTGTAAGCAATTACCGTTATTTTCTTCAAGCTACGCTGCCTGCCCGCTGAAATCGTTTCAATGTCGACCAGATCGCCATGCTCGAGTCCACGTGCGGCAAGATCGTCTTCGTTCATAAACAGCACGTCACGCCGGCCGAACACACCACGGTAACGATCGTCCATGGCATAGATGGTGGTGTTGTACTGGTCGTGGCTGCGGATCGTGATGAGACGCAGCACATTTTCAGCGCCGAAAACCTCTGCATCTTCCTTCACCCCGCCGTACACCGAGAACATCGCCTTGCCTGACGGCGTGGGCCACACGCGTTCCGTCGGAGGAAGCGGCATACGGAATCCTCCGGGCACCCTGATTCGGGTATTGAATGCCTCGAATCCCGGCACGGTTTGCTCGATCAGGTCTCGAATCTTGTCGTAGTCGGCAACCAGTTCCGACCATGCCACCTTGCTGTTCGGCAACGCAGCTCGCGCAATACCGGCGACGATCGCCGGCTCGGATAGCAGGTGTTCGGAAGCAGGCTTCAGCTTGCCTGAAGAAGCGTGGACCATCGACATGGAATCCTCGACCGTAATGGATTGCCGGCCGGTCGCCTGGATATCCAGTTCCGTGCGCCCCACAACAGGCAGCACGTACGTTTCTTTTGCCACCAGCAGGTGCGAGCGATTGAGCTTGGTACCGAGATGAACGCTCAAATCGAGGTTGCCCATTGCCGGAAAGCACTGCTCGGAATCGGGTAACGCAACCGCGAAGTTTCCGCCGAGGCAAATCAGGGCCTTGGCCGTACCGTCGATCATCGCCTGCATCGCCTGGACGGCATCGTGTCCGTGCGCCGCGGGCGGCTTGAAGCCGAATACATCTTCGATCTGCTTGAGGAAGGTGGCGGACGGTTTTTCGGTGATACCGACCGTGCGGTTCCCCTGCACGTTGGAATGCCCGCGCAAAGGGCAGATGCCTGCGCCGGGTTTGCCGATGTTGCCGCGCAATAACAACAGATCCGTAATCAGACGGACATTGGCGGTGCCCTTGTTATGCTGGGTAACGCCCATGCCATACGTGACAATCGTCGCATTGGATTTTGCATAGGCAATCGCAACCTCGTCGATATCCTCACGCGTGAGTCCACTGGCCTTTTCGATATCGTCCCATGACGTCGCTTCCAGATCGGCCGCAAACGCGTCGAACCCTTGGGTATGCGTTGCAATGAACTCGTGGTCCAGGACAGTGTTGCCCTGTTCCGCGTCCATCTGCAGGAGCGCCTTCATGATGCCTTTGAGCGCGGCGGCGTCTCCGCCGGCGTCGAGCTGAAAATAGGTCGACGCGATTCGGGTCGACGCAAAGGTCGCCATTTCGAAAACGCTCTGCGGATCGGCGAAGCGCTCCAGCGCGCGCTCGCGCAGCGGATTGAACACGATGATCGGCACGTTGCGCCGCGAGCATTCGTGGAGCGTCCCCATCATGCGCGGGTGATTCGTGCCGGGGTTGTGGCCGATCGAGAGGATCAGTTCGGTCTTGTCGAAATCATCCAGCGATACCGTGCCTTTGCCGATCCCGATCGACTGGGGCAAGCCAACGCTGGTCGGCTCGTGGCACATGTTCGAACAATCCGGGAAATTGTTGGTGCCATATTCCCGCGCGAGCAACTGAAAGAGGTAGGCGGCCTCGTTCGACGCTCTGCCTGAGGTATAGAACTCGGCTTCGTTGGGCGAGGACAACCCGCGCAGCACTTCACCAATGCGAGCAAATGCGTCCTCCCATTCGACCGCCCGGAATTTGTCCGTGGCGCGGTCGTAGACGAGCGGATGCGTCAGCCGGCCAAGATCCTCCAGTTCGTAATCCGTCCGTTGCAGCAGCGACGACACCGTGTTGCTCTCGAAAAACTCCGGCGTCACGCGCTTGGTCGTCGCTTCCCATGTGACCGCTTTGGCGCCGTTCTCGCAGAACTGGAACGTGGACTTGTGCTCCTTGTCAGGCCACGCACAACCCGGACAATCGAAACCGTCGGGCTGATTGGTCCGCATCAACGTGATCGGCGCCTCGATGCTTTCCATTTGGGTTCGGACCGCTTGAGCTGTCGCCCGGAGCGCCCCCCAACCGCCAGCGGGTCCGTCATATGGTCGGATTCCAGGAACTTCTCGTCGTGTGGTCATTTGATACTCCATGGCCTTTATTAGGATGCCTGATGGCTATCCAGATTGAGGGTACGTCGCCTCACGGCATAAAGCGTGAATACGGAATCAGTCTAGCTGGGTTGATACGCTGCGAAAGGTACAGATCGGCCCGTGGCGAGCGTGCACAGTACACACAGTACATGTGCGGTCACAGCGCCTGTATCGCCCAGACTGGGAGTCCGCACGCCGCCGGCGATGACGTAGCGGCGTCTCCCAGAGGGTTACGCACCTCATCCCTTCGAATGGGTGCCTACCGTTGCCTCGGCGCTGCTGACCTCTTTGGACGGCTTCTTCTTCGCACGTCCGTTGCTACCCTTCGCGCCCGTCGCCTTAGGCGTAGGCGGCGCCTCGCTCTTGCTGAACTTCACTTCGCCGCTGTCCTTGTCGTAACTGACCTCGACGCTGTCGCCCGACTTCAAGGCGTCGCTGAGAATCTCCTTCGCAAGCCGCGTTTCCAGTTCCTGACGAATCTGGCGCTTCAACTCGCGTGCACCGAACTCCGGCCGGTAACCGGCATCGGCGAGGTGATCGACAACCGATTCGTCTATCTTGAGGGTAATGTCCTGTGCGGCGGCAGTGCGCACGACCCGTTCGAGCTGGATCTGCACGATCGAGCGGATGTTGTCGCGCGAGAGCCTGTGGAAGACGATGATCTCGTCGATCCGGTTCAGGAACTCGGGCCGGAAATGCCCCTTGAGCACCCCCATCAATTCCTCGCGGATTGCTTTCTCGGCCTGGCGATCCCCCTCGGGTTTTTCGAGGTTGTCCATGATGATCGACGCGCCGAGGTTGCTCGTCGCTATGATGATCGTGTTGCTGAAGTCCACCACACGGCCCTTGCCGTCGGTCAGCCGCCCGTCGTCGAACACCTGCAGCAGCACGTTGTACACGTCGGGATGCGCCTTCTCGATCTCGTCAAGCAGGATCACGCAGTAAGGGCGCCGCCGGACGCGCTCGGTCAGTTGCCCGCCCTCGTCGTAACCGACGTAGCCCGGAGGAGCGCCGATCAACCGTGCAACCGCGTGACGCTCCATGTACTCGGACATGTCGATACGAACAACCGCCTGCTCGTCGCCGAACACGGTTTCTGCCAGCGCCTTCGCGAGTTCGGTCTTGCCGACGCCCGTGGGTCCGAGGAACAGGAACGTCGCGATCGGCCGGTTCGTCTGGCCGAGTCCGGCACGTGACAGGCGTACAGCATCGCTCACGGCAATCACCGCGTCGTCCTGGCCTACCACGCGTTCGCGCAGCTTCTTCTCCATATCCAGCAGCTTCTGGCGCTCTTCCTGCGTGAGTTCCGTGACGGGAATGCCGGTAAGACGCGACACCACTTCGGCGATTGACTGCACGGTCACTTCAAGCGTCTCCGAACCGGTCTTGCGCTGCCATGCTTCCATCTGCTCGTCGAGCTTCGCCTGCTTTTCGCCGATAGTTGCCTCGAAAGCCTTCGCTTCATCGAATCGCTTGCGCGAGGACGCATAATCCTGCTCACGCTTCATCTGGGCGATTTCGGCTTCGAGCTCCTGGATGGCCGCGGGACGCGAGGTCGCGCCGATGCGCACGCGTGCCGCCGCCTGGTCAATCAGGTCGATGGCCTTGTCAGGCAAAAAGCGCGATGTAATGTAGCGATCCGACAGTTCGGCCGCCGCAACGAACGCATCGTCGGCGAAAGTCACCTGGTGGTGTGCCTCGAGCTTGTCGCGAAGGCCGCGCAGGATGACGATGGTCTGGTCGACCGTCGGTTCCGGCACCAACACCGGCTGGAAGCGCCGCTCAAGCGCTGCGTCCTTTTCGATGTACTTCTGATACTCGTTGAGTGTCGTTGCGCCGATCAGACTGAGCTCGCCGCGCGCAAGCGCGGGCTTGAGCACGTTCGCGATGTCGAGGCCGCCTTCTCCCCCGCCTTGTCCCGCGCCCACGATCGTGTGCAGTTCATCGATGAACAGGATCAGTTCGTCCTTCTTGGCCGTGACCTCATCGATCAACTGCTTGGCGCGCTCCTCGAATTCGCCGCGATACTTCGCGCCTGCCACCATCGAGTTGATGTTGACTTCGACGAGCCGCTTGCCGCGCAGCACTTCAGGCACGTCGCCGTTGATGATGCGTTGCGCCAGGCCCTCGACGATCGCCGTCTTGCCGACACCCGGCTCGCCGATCAGCACGGGGTTGTTCTTCTTGCGCCGCGCGAGCACCTCGATCGTGCTTTCGATTTCCTGCGCGCGGCCGAGCACCGGGTCGAGTTTGCCCTGACGTGCCATCGCCGTGAGGTCGCGCCCGAACTTGTCAAGGTTGGGCGTGCCGGTTGGCGCGTCGACGCGACCGTCCTCCGCCCCTTTACCGACGACTTTCACGACTTTCTGCCGCAACGCTTCCGGCGTCACGCCATATTTCTTCAGCAATGTGCCCGCGATACTGTCCGGCACGGCAGCAAGCCCAATGAGCAGATGTTCCGGGCCAACGTATGAATGCCCCAGATCGCGCGACGCCTGGAACGCATATTGGAACGCCTTTTTCAAACGAGGCGACACGGTCATCTTGTCGACTGGCGAGTCAGGATCGCCCTTTCCCTTCTGCGCATGCTGATCGATGTAAGCCTTGATATCCTGCGGCGAGAGCTTGAGTTCCTTCAGCAACGCCGCACACACATCCGTGTCCGCGAGCACGTACAGCAGGTGTTCGGTGTCGAGTTCGTTACGGCCAAGCTCGTGTGCCTTTTCAGCAGCGCGCTGCAACAATTCGAGCGTCTGCTCGCTGAAAGCATCCGTGGCATCGACCGATTCACGCGGCACTTCGGCGTATCCAGCGTCATCGTCCTCGGCCCCATCCTCCATGCCGCCGAAGAAGCGCGACAGGCCGCCGCCCCCCAGCAATGAATCGAACGGATTCTGCATGCTTTGATGCCGCATTAGTTGCCGGTAGTCGTAGTCGCAGATCGATAAGGATTTCCGCTCCCCGTTTTGCACAACGGTTACACGGGCGACAGCGGGTCGGGCATTACAGATTTCGCAGAGGGCTGGCATCGGGAGTCACCTTTTCGGTTAAGGCATCCGGCTACGTAAAAGGTTATGGGGCGCGGTCATATGAGTTGCGAAGGCTTGGCGGGCTTCGCCAACAGGTCAGCTGAGTTTCTGTTCATGGTCCGTTTGTCTGGCTCAATAACCGGGGACCCGTGATAGTGATAGCTCATCGAGCGCGGTTTAAGCATCGGCGCGGAGCAGGTGTTCGTGCTCGACGAGCACTGTCTGAACAATACGGATCGGTTACAACGTCGATATCAACATGATTAGCATAACGAAACCCAAAATCCGCCCTTGGATTCTATGAGGGGTTTGTGAATAATGGAACATTGGTTTTTCCGATGATAGGCAATGGCGCAATCTGCCACCGGGGCCTCATGGAACAGGATTTCGCGGCCCGGCTTCAGGACCGCATCACGGCCATTCCCGACATCACAGCGGCGTTGGACGCCATCATTTGCCGGTCTCGCGACGGCTCTGCTCTTCAACGGTGAGGATCGCTTCCGGGGCGACTTCGAGCCGGGCTTTCGGTATCGGGTCACCACTCGCATCGGAGAGACCGTAGGTCCCCTCGTCGATCTTCTGCAGCGCCCGCTCGATGTCGTTGATGCGCTGGTCGTTCACGTCGTGCAGCGCCTGGTTGACCTCGTTCTGCGCCATGCCTTGCGCCTCGTCCTCGAACTCGTGCGCTTCGTCGCCGTGCTGCTCCTCGGCTGTTCGCTCGTTCGCGATCGTATTCTCCTCTCCACCCAACAGTTCCTGGCGTAGCGCGAGGAGGCGCTTGCGCTGCTGCGCGATGAACTCGTCACTCAACGTGCCCTGCTGCTCCGACATGGTTCTCTCCCTCGCCCTATATCAGGCGACAGCGCACTTTCAGCCAGCCTAAGGCAAGAATAGTACTAATTTGTAGAGATCAAAGTGCTATCTCGACCGTTTCGGAACGGCGTGCTCTACTCACCGATTCACCGTGGTATGGACGATCACGCACCCAGTTCCTGAAACGCATGGCCGTTCGCCTCGAGCCCATTCAGAATGTCTGGCGCCAGCTCGCTTTGCCACACGTGTCCATTGAGTTGCCAGTCACTTGTGTCGACGAGGTCGGGGAGGCCCGCTCCCGTGCGCACATAGAGGCCCAGTGTCGGCTTCTTCAGGTTGATGTAGAAATCGAATTCCTGCTGCATGGCAATACCTCATGCGAGATACCGAGAATCAACTATCGTCGACGTTGTCCGCATAGTGGTCGATAGCGACCTTGCACTCGTCCACAACGACCTGAAGGAAAGCGGGCTCATTTCTTTCGACCCATCGTTCCACATGGAGAAAGCGGGCCGTTCCCAGATCGGCGATGCGTTCCTGATCCGAGGTTGTGACATCGACCGTGACGATCCCCCGGTTACCCTGCAGCGGTGAGATCGTTGCGGCGATCTGGAACCGCCGATACGAAAGTTCATTCTGTGCCATGAAACCTCCCGTCAACCGAAAAGTGTGAGCCTCACGATTCTTTTGTACTCGAAGTCTATGAGCAAGTCATGTTCATGTGAACATGGGTTTCTCCGATGCTAGATATTGGTGAAATACGCCTACCGGTTTGTCACTGAACCTCAATAATCCGCGTGTCGGACTGCTGGAGTTACGGCATGATGGCGCTAGAAGAGAGGCCCGCACGCTGCGTTGCGGGCGGATATCGATCATGACCGCTGCAAAGGAGAAAACGATGCCAACACGCACTGTTTCTTACGGCGAATACGAAATCGCCGTGCGCCCTGAGCGCAACAAGCTCGGCGCCTGGATCGCAAGTGTCAGTGTGAGTCACGGCACCCGAACAGTCGTCGATATTCGTCCCATGACCGTTCAACCCGAGTGGCTAACCGAAGAGGAGGCGGCAAGAGACGGGGTCGAATGGGGATGCCGGTTCATCGATCGCGAGTTCAACACGCCGCCGTCTCGCTCATGGGTTGCCGAGCGGTCTCATGCGGAAACCTGGTTCCGTGATGCCGAGGAATCGGGTAGCTCGGAAACCAGCGTGTAGATAACACATCAACACAGAAACCCTGCGAGGCCACGATCCGTGGCCAGGTCGGGTTGACTGTGTGAAGGCTATATCACACCGAAGGCAGCCGATCAGTGTCGCCGCAGGTGCGCCTCAATTTGCCGGGCATTGAGCGTCGACAGATCCTCGCTGGTTTGCTCGAATATCAATCGACGGGTTTCCTCGCTGAGATCCGCTTTGACCATGCCGAGAAACTTCGGCTCGATGGCAAGTCTTAGCCGATTGTAGAGTTGATGGAGCCGCCCTGCCTCCAGATACGCGGCAACGCGCTTCGCGAATTTCTCGCGGTCCTTTTCCGTCAGCATCGTGCCGGTATATTCAGTGTTGATGAGACTTTCTTTTTCATGCAAGTCGAGTGTGAGTCCCGGCGTCTGGAAAACACGCGCACGGCCTCCGTCAGCCACAACAAGCCACGTCATTCCGATCATCATGCACCTCTAAGCAGGGATTTATCTGCGTGTACGGCATCCGTTCTGATTGCTCGCCTCCGTCCTCGCCGAAAACCGCGACCGCCAACTGCTGCGTCAATGATCATCCGTGGTCCGAACGGCGCTCACTCAAGATAGCAGTTCGGAGCCATCACGCCCACGGTCGATTTACCGATTCATAGTATAGGTCTTAAAGTTCACGCCGACGCCTCCCGCGCGTATCCGCAGCGGCTTCCGGTTTGGCCCGGCCGGCACGCATATCCCGTACCCGAATTGCGGCGCCCCGCTCGCTGGCTAGAAATTGAAGTTGTCGATATTGCTCGCATCGAACGTGGTCGGCGGTCCAAGAATGATTTCGCCTTGCGGTCCGATCGTGCGCTTGCCGAGCTTGCCGGCATCAAACGATTCGCCTTCCTTCCCGGCAATCGTTCCCGACGACAGCGCCGCTGCCGCATAAGCCGCCAGATAGCCGAGCTGATTCGGATCCCACAACTGGAACGCCTTGACTGTCCCGTTCTTCACGAAGGCACGCATCTGATTCGGGGTGCCCAAGCCGGTCACCTGTACCTTGCCCTTGCTCGACGAGGACGAGATATAACGCGCCGCCGCTGCAATGCCCACCGTGGTCGGCGCAACGATCGCCTTCAGATTCGGATACGCCTGCAGCAAGCCCTGCGTTTCGACGAACGACTTCTGGTCGTCGTCGTTACCGTACGCGATCTTGACGAGCTTGATCTTCGAGTACTCGGGCTTTTTCAACTCCTCCTGCATCCACTTGATCCACGTATTCTGATTCGTCGCGTTAGGCGTGGCCGACAGCACGGCAAACTCGCCCTCGCCGCCCATCAGTTTCGCGACCAGTTGGATCTGTCCCCGCCCGATACCCTCCGCGTTCGCCTGGTTGACGAAAAGCTGACGGCCTTCAGGCGCCGTGTCGGAGTCGAAGGTCACGACCTTGATGCCTTGCGACATCGCTTTCTTCAGATACGGCACGACCGCGTTCGCGTCGTTGGCCGCGATCACGATCGCGTCCTGCCGCTGCGTGATCAGCGTGTTGATGTATTGCACTTGCGACGAGGCGCCCGCATCCGACGGTCCCACGACCTTGCCCACCCCGCTGAACTCCTTGATCGCGGCCATGCCGCCGTCGTCGGCAATCACTTCATAGGGGTTGTTGATCTGCTTCGGCACGAAGGCAATCTTCAGGCCGCTTTTCAGGCCCGCCGCGGACGCGGCACAACTGATCGCGACTAGCGCAATGCAAAGCGCGGTCTTGCCGGTGTGACGTAGAGGATTGAACATGAGCTGTCTCCTGCTTTGTTGTTGGACGACATGCTGTCCGGGTTGTCGGTATTTGGTATTGGGTATTTCTTGTGGAGCCGGTTTTAAGAGAACGTTATAAAGAAGAAGCGGACTTCGCGATGAAACGCCGGTCACGCGCCGCACGCCAGCGCGCAACCAGATTGGGAATCAGCACCGATGCCAGCAGCAGCACGCCGGTGACGATCGTCAGCGTTTCGCTCGACACATCGTCGAGCGTCAGCGCGTTTTTCAGCACGCCGATGATCAGTAGCGAGAGCAGGACGCCGAACATCGAGCCGCGTCCGCCGAAAATACTCACGCCGCCGAACAGCACAGCCGCGATCACGGACAATTCGAAGCCTTCGCCGTTATCGCCGCGTGCGCTGGTGAAGCGCAGCGTGTAGACGACGCCCGCCAGCGCGCTCATCGCGCCGGACAGCACGAATAGACGCAGCCTGATCTTCGCGACTTCGATACCGGAGAAAGCCGCCGCGGTCGGATTCGCACCGATTGCGTAGAGGCTGCGGCCAAACGCCGTAGACTGAAGCAGCACGGTAAACAGCACCGCGCCGACGATCACGATCGCAAAAGGCAATGGAATGAAAGTCGAGCCGACCGTGTCCATGCCGAACGCTGTATAAGCTGCGGGAAAATCCGCGACCGCCTGATCGCCGAGCAGCACATACGCGAGGCCGCGAAACAGCGCCAGCGTGCCGATGGTGACCGCGAGCGAAGGCAGATTGAGCTTGACGATCACGAGGCCGTTCAGCAGACCCGCCAGCGCGCCGGCAATCAATACCAGCACGATCACGACCGGCATCGGCAGGCCCATGTGCCACAGCACGCCCATCAGCGCACTGGACGCGCCCAACACCGACGCCACCGAAAGGTCGATTTCCGCGGCGACGATAATCAGCGTCATGGGCAGCGCCATCAGCGCGATCTCGGTCAGATCGGCGAGGATGTTGCTGACATTCGCACTGGTGAGAAACACCGGCGACAACAAGCGCCCGAGCACGAGCGACAGGGCCAGTACGATGACCAGCAACACTTCCCATTGCAACGGCGTTTCGCGTTTGCGCGTGAGCAGCGCGGAATCGGGTTTAGCCATGATCGCGTTTCCTCATCATGCGTTTGGCGACGGAGCGGGCCAGCAAGGTGTCGGCGGTAATGGCGGCGACGATCAGCGCGCCCTGAATCGCCTGCTCCCAGAATGGCGAGACGTGCAGCACGACGAGCGCGATACTGATCACACCCAGTACGAGCGCGCCGAGCGTGGCGCCGAGGATGGTGCCCACCCCACCGGTGATCGCCACGCTGCCCACCACGGCGGCGGCAACGACTTGCAATTCGATCCCCTTCGCGGTGCTCGCGTCGACGGTGCCGAAGCGCGCGAGCCACAATGCGCCCGCGAAACCGGCAATCGCGCCGGACAGCAGAAAACCCGCCATGACGCGCCGTTCGACGTTCACGCCGGCAAGCCGCGCCGCCTCCGGATTCGAGCCGATGGCGTAGTGTTCGCGTCCGCCGCGAAACTGCTTTAGATAAACAGCCAGCCCGGCCAGCACGACAATCGCGATCAGCGCGAGAGTCGGTATGCTGAAGAAAGTGCCGGTAGCGAGACGGGAAAACGTGTCAGGCAAACTGGTCGCGTTGATCTGGCCGCCGTGTACCCACGCATAGTCCGCGCCGCGGAAGATGTAGAGCGTGGAGAGTGTCGCCACCAGCGATGGCACGCGCCCCACGGCAACGAGCAATGCGTTGATACTGCCCGCCACCAATCCGATCGCGAGTCCAGCCAGCAACGCGACGATCACCGGCATATGCGGAAACGCAACGTACAGGCTGCCGACCGCATACGCGCTGATACCGACCGTCGACCCGACCGACAGATCGATATGCCGCATCAGAATCACTACCGTCATGCCGGCCGTCAGCAAGCTGATGATTGACACGTTGAGCAGCACGTCGCGCAGATTCTGCAGATTCAGAAACTGCGGTTTCGCGAGCCCCGTGCCCACGATCAACAGAATCAGCACGACGAAGAGCGTCGTTTCGCGGCTCTTCGCAATGCCCGCGATGAAGCCGCCCGGCGCACTGCCGGTGCGCTTGGGGGTTGACGCCTGAACCGGCGCGGGATGGATCGAAGAATGGCGCATCATGCTGCGTTCCCCAACGGATGAGCCGGTTGGCCGAGCGCCGCGCCCATGATGCGTTCTTCGTCGGCTTCGGCGCGCGCTATGTCCGCGCTGATACGTCCCTCGTGCATGACCAGTACGCGATCGGCCATGCCGAGTACTTCCGGCAATTCGCTCGAAATCATCAGCACGGCCATGCCATCGCGCACCAGCTCCGCCAGCGCGCCATACACCTCGGCCTTGGCGCCGACGTCGATGCCGCGCGTGGGTTCGTCGATGATCAGGACCTTTGGATTCGTGGCGAGCCACTTGCCCAGCACGACCTTCTGCTGATTGCCGCCGGACAGCGTGCCGACCGGCGCATTCGGGTCACCCGCTTTGAGGCGCAAACGCGTGCCCCACTGATTGGCCAACTGCGTTTCGCTTCGCGTGGAAATCAGCCCATGTTTGACGAGACGTCCAAGCACCGTCATCGAGGCATTGCGCGCGACACTCAACTCCAGTGCCAGCCCTTGCTGACGACGGTCCTCCGGGACCAGCGCGAGGCCGGCACGCACCGCGGCGGCCGGACTGCCTGCGGTGAGACGTTTACCGCCAATCGAAATTTCACCCGAATCGAGGGGATCGATGCCGAAGATCGCGCGTGCCACTTCGCTGCGCCCCGCGCCGACGAGGCCGGCCAGCGCGACGATCTCGCCTGCGCGGACGTCGAAGGAAATATCCTTGAAGACGCCGATGCGCGTGAGTCCACGCACTGACAATCGCACTTCGCCCGGTGGCCGGTCGGCCTTGGGATAGAAGGTTTCCAGATCACGGCCCACCATCTTCGCGACGATGGATTCGGTGGTCAGATCGGCAGTGAGGCCATCGAATACTTTCGCGCCGTCGCGCATGATCGTCACGCGTTGCGTCAATGTGAACACTTCGTCGAGTCGGTGTGTAATGAACAGAATCGCCACATCACGCTCACGCAGCTTGCGCACGATTGCAAAGAGCCGCTCCACTTCCGGCAGCGACAAGGCGGCGGTCGGCTCGTCCATGATCAGCACGTTCGCGTTCAACGACAACGCCTTCGCAATTTCGATCACCTGCTGATCGGCAATCGAGAGCCCACGCACCAGTTGATCCGCACGCAGATCGACCCCGAGCGAGGCCAGCAAACCATCCACCTCGCGGCGCATGGCGTCGTACTGAATGCGGCCGATCCGGTCGACCGGCTGCCGCCCCATGAAGATGTTCTCCGCGATCGAGAGATCGAAAAACAGCGTCGGCTCCTGATAGATCACCGCGAGACCCGCGTCGCGTGCTTCCGCAGGCGTTGCAAATCGGCGCGCCACGCCGTCGACCAGCAGTTCACCGGTATCCGGCTGATGCACACCCGCGAGAATCTTCACGACCGTCGATTTGCCCGCGCCATTTTCGCCGAGCAATGCATGCACTTCGCCCGGCCACAACGCGAGATCGCCGTCGGATAACGCACGGACCCGGCCGAATGATTTGCTCGCGTGCCGTAGTTCGAGCCTGGGCACAGCGGATGGGGATTGCTGCACTACGTGTCTCCTTCTCTTTTGCTTTTGGGAATGCGTCAGACGCGGCAGGTACGTCAGATACGATAAAAACGCTCCGCGTTACGGCAAAACAGCGCTTCTTTTTCAGCATCGCTCGCGCCGTCGACGATCGACGCGTACGCGTGCCACAAATCCTGGTAAGAGCCGAACAACCGATCGACCGGAAAGTTCGACGCGAACATCGCGCGCTCGACGCCGAACGTATCGATCGTCTCAAGCACATAAGGCCGCAGGCTTTCGATGGTCCACTGATGATCGAACATGGCGAGTCCGCTGATCTTCACCGCGACATTCCTGCAACTCGCAAGCGTCCGCATACCTTCACGCCACGCGCGATAGCCGGCAACGCTGCTGCGGTCCACGAACATCCCCGCATGATTGACGATAAAAACCGTATCCCCATGCGCGCGCGCCAACCCAGCCGCCTCCTCCATCTGCGACGGATACAGTTGCAGATCGAACGACATGTCGTAACGGCGCAGCAACGCAAAATGTTCGCGCCACTGCGGCTCGCGCATGAAATGACGGCCTACGTAATCGAACAGCTTGTTCTCGTGCACATTCAGGATCTGCCTGATGCCACGGGTATTGGCGAACGACGCATGCGCTTCGAGCAGTTCGGGTGCGTTCGCCGCGGACAGATCCACGGCGGCGACAATCGCATCCGGCATGCCACGCGAGGCCGAACGATCCGCAATGGACTGCAACCAGCGGGTTTCCTCGACCGGATCGGCAGGATCGTGATTCGCCTCTACGTGCACCAGTTTCAGCACCTCGATATCGCCCGCCTCGCCGAGCAGATCATCGAGCAGATAGTCGTGCTTCAGATCGCGCGCGTCACCCACGAACGACACGCCCGGGTTTTCCAGCCACGGATAGCGATGCGTCCTCAGATCCCACAGATGGATATGCGAATCGACAACCTGCATGCGACATCCTCCGCCCATTGGGCCAAGCACAGTCAGCTAAGCGAATTCAGATGAAAGACCGGCTCCAGCGGTTGCTGAAACGGCGTGTGGTCGGGGGCGGTCTGCATGATGTCGGCCATGTAATCCCACCATTTGCGCATCACGTCGAGTTGCGGCAGCGCGTTCATCGTGTGATTCGTGCTGCGCGTCAGAATAGCGAACAGGTGATGCGAGTCTGCGTCGAAGAAGATCCGATAGTCGCGCACACCGGCGTTGTGCAATGCATCAACCAGTTCAGGCCAGATTTGCGCATGACGTCGTTCGTATTCTTCGCGCATGCCGGGGTTGAGCACCATCCGGAAAGCGATTGTTTCCATTGCGGCCTGTCTCCCGTCGTATCCGGGCGCTTTCCCTGAGAAGCGTAGAAGCGTCTGGTACGACTATAATTCCTGCGTCGATAGCATCTCAATCCGTTGTTGGGATTGGGCGATCCACAAACCGAATCGCACCCGGAACCATGAGCCAACACTCAGCCGCCATCGCACTCGTCAATCGGCTCAAGTTCAAGCATCTGGCGCTGCTCGTCGCGCTCGACGACGCGCGCAATCTCCACCAGGCCGCCGAGGCCATCAACGTCGCGCAACCCAGCGCGAGCCGCATGCTCGGCGATATCGAGGAAGCGTTCGGCTTCCTGCTGTTCGAGCGCAACGCGCGCGGCATGACGCCCACGCCGCTCGGCGTGGTCACGCTGGCGTATGCGCGGCGTGCACTCGCCGAGTTGACCCGTTTCGCCGAAGACCTCGACGTCAAACGCCGCGGCGGACATGGACAGTTGACCGTCGGCGCGATCATGGGCGCCGCGCCCGATTTGCTGGCCATGGCGGTCGCCGCCCTGAAAACCGAAAGCCCTCTGCTGAACGTGCGCATTCTTGGCGAAACCAGCGACCAGGTCGTGCAATTGCTGCATCGCCGCGAAGTCGATCTGGCGCTTGGACGGCTGACCAGTCCGTTGCAACACAACGATTTCAGTTTCGAACCGCTCGCGCGCGAGACGTTGCTGCTGGTGGTGCGTTCGGTGCATCCGCTGGCGCAGCGCTCGCGCATCACGTTGCGGGAGCTGATCGACTGGCCGTGGGTGGCGCAACCGGTCACCAGTCCAGCGCGCGTGCTGTTCGAAGAGGAACTCGCGCGTGCGGGTCTTGCGACACCCGTCAACCTGACCGAGTGCGCGTCGATCTTCGCCACGCTGCAATTGCTCGAGAACTACGACGCCGTGGCCATGCTGCCCGAGTCCGTGGTGCGCGATCATGTGCGTGGCAAGCTGCTGGTTGCGCTGCCGCTCGAGATCGGCAAGAGCCTCGCCGGCTTCGGCATTCTCACGCGCAAGGAAGAAGCGCTCGCCGAACCCGCGTTGCGCTTTATCGATTTGCTGCGCGGTTTCTCGCGCAAGCTCGCACGCGACGATCCCACCGCGACCGCGACTGAGCCTGTGATCGTATCCGCACCGATTCATTGACGTCGCCATCGCCCGTTACTGCAAGTTGACAAACAGGCCGCCGTCCACCAGCAGCGCGGCGCCTGTTACATAACGCGCGCGGTCGGAGGCAAGGAATACCACGCAATCGGCGACATCCTCCGGGCGGCCCAGTCTGCCCAGCGGAATACGCTTTTCGAAGTAGGCTCTTTTAGCTTCGTCGGCGAGATCTTCCGCGTTCAGGTCGGTCGCGATCGTGCCGGGCATGACCGAATTGCAGCGAATGCCGTACGGCCCCAGCGCTACCGCGCATGACTGCATCAGCGAATGCACACCGGCTTTGGTCGGCGTGTAGTGGGTTTGCATGCCGCCGCCCACCAGCGCGCTGATCGAACTCGTCGCCACGATCGCACCACCCGTGCCCTGCGCTTTCATCTGCTGCGCGGCGGCTTGCGTAACGTAGAACGCCCCGTTCAGATTCACTGCCACCGTCGACTCCAATACCTCGGGCGGCATGTCGAGAAAGGCGTGAAACGGACAGATGCCGGCGTTGCTCGCGAGCACATCGACTTTGCCGAAGGCTTCGACAGTGCGGCGAACAAGTTCCTGACCGGTTTCGCGTAAGGCGACATTCCCTTCGATCGCGATCACGCGCCGCCCCAAGGCTTCAATTTCGCCGACCACTTCCGCGACGGCCGAACGTCGCCCATACGATGCGTCGTTATCGCCCCAGTAGTTGATCGCCACGTCCGCACCTTCGGTTGCGCACGCAACTGCTATCGCGCGGCCGATGCCACGCGAGCCGCCGGTAACGATCACGACCTTGTCCTTGAGCAACACGTCATTCTCCTGTTGGCTGGATCGATAAGATGTCTTGCGGGTTGAAATCTAGTCCAACCCACCTTCAATAAGCATTCAGCGTGGATAAGGCCGCACCAGCGCGCACTCCGGATTGAGCCGCACACCGAAGCCCGGCGTGTCGGGCACTTTCATCCGTCCATTCACGGGGACCGGTTCATCGAGCAGCAGCGGCGTGAACATCGGCACGACTTCATTCGCCTTCGGCGCCATCATCAGAAACTCGGCGAACGGTGAGTTGTGCCGCGTGACGACGAAGTGATAGCTATACACCGACGAACCGTGCGGCACCACCATCACATTGTGGGCATCGGCGAGCGCGGAGATCTTGATGAGTTCGGTGATGCCGCCGCACCAGCCCACATCCGGCTGAATCAGATCGCAGCACTGCATCTCCAGCAGCATGCGAAAACCCCAACGCGTCGCTTCGTGCTCGCCGGTCGACACCATCATGCCGCGCGGCACGTTGCGGCGCAGCTCGGCGTAACCCCAGTAGTCGTCCGGCGGCAGGCACTCTTCGATCCATTTCAGACCGTACTCGTGCGCCGCCTGCGCGAGCCGCGTTGCATACGGTACGTCGAGGCTCATCCAGCAGTCGTACATCAGCCAGAAGTCATCACCTACACGGCTACGCATCTCGGCGAGCTTCTCCAGATTTTTCTTGAGACCCGCTTCGCCTTCGGCAGGACCATGCTGCAACGGCAATTTGCCGCCGATGAATCCCATCTCCTTCGCGAGGTCCGGACGCGCGCCGGTCGCGTAAAACACGAGTTCGTCGCGCACCGGGCCGCCCAATAGTTGGTACACCGGCTCCTTGCGCACTTTCGCAAGCAAATCCCACAACGCAAGATCGACGCCCGAGATCGTATTCAGCACCACGCCTTTGCGGCCGTAGTACAGCGTCGAGAAATACATCTGATCCCACATCTTCTCGATGTCGGTGACGAGCTGCCCCTCGAGAAAACGTGCGAGATGTTTTTCAACGATGAACGCGCCGATCTCGCCACCCGTCGTCACCGCAAAACCAACCGTGCCGTCGCTCGCTTCGATCTCGACCACCAACGTGCCGAGCACATTGATGCCGAATGACTGCCGGCTCTCGCGATACTCCGGATAACGCGCCATCGGCGTGGCAATGTGATCGTCGATCCAGTGTCCATCGGGTTGATCGTGATAGTCCGCGCCGCCACCGCGGACGATGAAGGCACGCACGTGCCGGATAGTAGGCATGGCCATGAAAAGGGCTCCGTTATGGGTGCGTCGAACGTGCAGCCAAAAAATGCGCCTAGCGGGCGCGGTGCAGTAATTGTTGGAAAGACCCGCTTGATTGGACGCCGTCACGACATAACAGCGTGCCGATCATGAGCGCCGCCAGCAGACTCGACACGCCCAATACGATCAGCCCCGCCGAGGTCGACGAAAACGCCCGTTCCGCCGCAGTGCGCAGGCTCGGCGCAATAAATCCACCGAGGCCGCCGAGCGAATTGATCAGCGCGATTCCGCCCGCCGCTGCGGCACCCGTGAGGTAGCGCGTCGGGAATGTCCAGAACAGCGGTTGCGCCGCGATGAAGCCGCTGGCCGCACAGCACAGCGCGATCAGGCCGATCGACGGGTTATGCGCGAGCCCCGAGGCGCCGATGCCGAGACCCGCGAGCACCAGCAGCGCAACCGCCCAGCGCCGGTGTGCACCCGTACGATCCGCTCGACGCGGCACGTACCACGTGACAGCCAACGCACACAGCCATGGCAGCGCGCCGACGAGGCCAACGCGCAAACCGACCGTCGTGCCGAGCAAAGCCGCCACCTGCTGCGGCAAATAGAAGATCACGCCGTAGACGCTCATCTGAATCAGCAGATAGATCGCCGAAAGCAGCAACACACGGCGGTCCACCAGCGCAGCGAGAATATGACGCGGCCCATGCGCCGATGCGGCGAGCGCATCGTCATCAAGCGCGCGGCGCAAGGTGGTGCGCTCCTGCGCGTCGAGCCACTGGGCGTCTTCAGGACGGTTGTCGAGATACCAGAACGCCCACACGCCGACCAACGATGCCAGCGTCCCCTCGATCAGAAACAGCCACTGCCAGCCGGCCAAACCCATCGCGCCATGCAGTTCGAGCAAGGAACCCGACAACGGACTGCCGAAGATGAACGCCAGCGGCGCACCGAAATAAAACACGCCCACCGCACGCGCTCGCGCCGCTTGCGGAAACCAATGCGTCAGGTAATAGATCACGCCGGGGAAGAAACCGGCTTCGGCGACACCAAGCAGAAAACGCAGCGAGTAGAAAGCAGTCGGCGTATGCGCAAGACACATCGCCGCCGAGACGAGCCCCCAGGTCACCATGATCCGGCACATCCACGCGCGCGCACCGACCTTGTGCAGCAGAAGATTGCTCGGTACTTCGAACAATGCATAACCGACAAAGAACACGCCCGCGCCGAAGGCAAAAGCCGCATTGGACAAGCCCGTGTCGTGCTGCAACGCTTTCTGCGCGAAGCCGATATTGGCGCGATCGAGAAACGCCAGCACGTACATCAGCAAGAGAAACGGCAACAGCCGGCGCATGACCTTGCTGTTGATCGCCTCCAGTGAAGCGGGCGAATGCGGATTCATGTCGTCTCCTTCACAGAGCATGCGGGTCGCGCTCTGCGTTGTTCCACCTTTCTTTTGCACCGCCACTGCAACTGCTACGGCTTAGGCGACGCTGTGACGACTCAGTAAGTGGCGCGGCCGCCGGACAGGTCGAATACCGAGCCGGTGCTGAAAGCGCAGTCTTCGGAAGAAAGCCAGAGAATCAGCGACGCCGCTTCTTCCGGCAACAGAAAACGGTTCATCGGAATCTTCGAGAGCATGTAGTCGATATGCTGCTGCGACATCGAATCGAAGATTTCCGTTTTTGCCGCCGCGGGCGTGACCGCATTGACGAGGATGTTCTTCGTCGCAAGTTCTTTGCCGAGGGATTTGGTCAAGCCGATGAGCCCGGCTTTGGAGGCGCTGTAGTGCGAGGCGTTCGGGTTGCCCTCCTTGCCGGCCACCGACGCGATATTGACGATCCGGCCATACCCCTGCTTGAGCATCTGCGGCACGACCGCGCGACAGGTGAGATACGGGCCGATCAGATTCACGTCGATCACGCGGCGCCAGACCTCGGGGTCCAGCTCCCACGTCGTGCCGTTGCCGCCGGTGATGCCGGCGCAGTTGATCAGCACGTCGATCGCGCCATGGGCGGCGACCGTTTGCGCCACCGCCTGAACCACTGACGCTTCCTGGGTGAGTTCAACTGTGTCGGCGGTGACTTTGCCGAGTTCGCTGAGTTCGCGCTCGCTGCGCGCGAGGCGCTCGGCGTCGATGTCCCATAGCGCGACCGACGCGCCCGAGTTCAGCGCCCGTTGAGCCACTGCGTAGCCGATGCCGCGCGCGCCGCCGGTAATGGCGACAACACGCCCCTCCAGATCGATTCGATTCATCGCTGTGCTCCTGTAGCAGGCCCGAGAGGCCTGCCGTTCAGTTGTTGTATTTCTGCTGTCTGTGCTTTCGTCCAGCAAATATACGAGCGGTGCGATGCGCTAACAATCCGTGTATTGGAGGGGCCGATAACAAAATCGGATCGGTTGACGTGGCGCTCGACGCTTACCGGCTAATCAGTACACGCCGGACACGCCATCGCTTCCGCTGGCACTTCCTGCTTGCTTCGTCCGAAGCTCGCGAGCGCCGCGAGTCCCAGCAGCGCCAAACCGCTGCCGAAGAGAAAGTCGGCGGAAATACCGACATGGTCGACCACCACGCCACCAATGAGCGATCCCAAAGCAATGGCAACCTGAATGATGCTGACAAACAGCGCCGAGCCCGCTTCGGGCGAATCCGGCGTGGCGCGCTGAATCCAGATGCTGAAACACAGCGGCAGTGCGCCGAACGAAACACCCCACGCGAGTACGAGCGCGGCGACCCCGATTGGCGATTGTTCCAGCAACGGCATTGCCAGCAGCGCGAACATGAGCAGAGAAACCATCACGCCCAGAGACACTTTCAGATTACGCGTCACCGTCGACGAAACGGCGAAGTTCGAGAAGAACCCAATAATGCCAAAGCCGAGCAGCAGCCACGTAATCGTCGACATCGTGAAACTCGCGTTATGCAGCAGGAACGGCGTGATGTACGTGTACGAGGAGAAATGCGCGCCGAATACGAGCGCCACCATCAGCATGCTTCTACGCGGATGCGGGCGGCGCAGCAGCGCCACCAGATCGCGCAGCCGCAAGGCGGTGCTCGACGGCAACGACGGCACGAAAACGAACTGCGCCACGAGCGCGATCGCGACAAGCACGCCGGTTGCCATAAACGAAGCACGCCACGACGCGAAGCTGGCGATGAATGTGCCGAGCGGAACACCGATCACCGTCGCGCAAGTCACGCCGGTCAGGATCGTCGCCATCGCTTTGGCTGAATCTTTCGGCTGCACGAGGCGCCCCGATGCCGCCGTTGCCAGGGTCCAGAAGCCGCCCAGCGCCGCGCCGAGCAACGCGCGTCCGACCAGCATGAACAGGAAATCGGGCGCGAAGGCGGAAATCAGATTCGACGCCAGCAGCAAGGCCGTGAGCAACAGAAAGACACGCCGGCGATCCATCCGTCCGGCCACCAGCATCAAACCGGGCGCCGAGATGGCGGCAATCACGCCCGGCACCGTGACCATCAGCCCTGCGGTGCCAGGCAGCACACCCAGATCCGCCGCTATATGCGGCAGTAGTCCGACAGGTAAAAACTCCGTGGTCACGAACGCGAACGCACCGATTGCAACGGCCACAACGGCGAGCCAGGAACGCAGGGACGACGAAGCCCCATCGTCCGGCGAGGCAATGCTCGCCGGCAGATTATCTTCCATCAACATAGTATTGTTTGCGAGTAACTAAACAACGGGTGGGATTGGAGCAGTCACCGGACTAATCAAATCGCAGACTGCAAATCATGAATAAAAAAGCAGGCGGTATTGGCCTGCTTATGATTGCGATCGGAAAAGACAGCGAGTGAAAACCCGAATGGAACACACCTTAACATCGTATTAAATCGCCCGCTGACGACTCCGTAAAATTGCACTCGGGCGTGTGGGTATTCCGATCAGGGTGCCGTGCGCGAATGGAATTGGAGGCGGTGCGTTCTGCTCCCCCACCGCCTCCTGAACTGCCGGCCTGCTATTGGCCAAAATAGATCCTGCATTGCGGCCCGGAAGCGCACGGCCGCTCCTGTCGGCCTCCCACTTCCGTAGCGCCTGCGGCCACCCCGCCATAGGAGGCGTTCTGCACCGGTTGCCCGGCCGGCATCGCGGTCCGCACAGTGTCACCAAACGACATGTCGGTGGTGTCCTGCACTGATTCGTTTGCGTTCTGCATGAGCGCCCGGCCCGACGCGGCTTCGCCCTGCTGGCTGTCCAGTGCGCCGGCTGTGCTCGGCGCCAGAAACAGAGCGGCGCTTGCCAACGCCATCAATAAACGTAGTTTCATGTCCAGACTCCTCGAATCCGGCGCAGCAGCGCTTAACCCCTTCAAAAAAAGAAGTAATCCGCGAAAAACGTCGTGTCATCAAATCGAACTGACGAACTGACAAAGGGGCGAATGCCTATGCGGGACTGCTGCGGCGAGTCACCGAACTAAACGAGTAAATAGTTGCCAGGCCTGAAACCGATGTCGGGCGTGCACGCGCGGCTTGCCGGAAGCGGTCGCCACCAGGCTGGAAACGCAGATTGTTGCTCCGCTGTTTCGTTATAGGTCGGCCACTCAGGATTTCAATCCCGGCGGTGCAGGCGGCCTTGGCGGCACCGGCCGCCGTTCGATCGGCGACATGCAACAACAAAATCAGGCTGGCCGGCGCGTGCGTTACCCGAACAGTGCGTTATGATGCTGGCATAACGCACAAAAATCGGCCCCGCGCGAGGCACCGGCGAGAGACGGAGCGTCGACATGAGACCGACTGTTCGCAATCATTGCATTGTCATCACCGTTTTTTCCATTGCGGCCGTAGGGCTTACCCAGCCGTACCTGCCGCGCGGCGGAGCGCTTGAATATTCACTGATTGGCACAGTCAGCCTTATAGGCGGGCTTGTTGGGCATATGCTGTACCGCAATGTATGGGGCGACGTTCTTTGACGCTGCCGCTGGAATTTCCTTCGATCAATAACCTTACCGCGAGCGGACCCCATCTACGTGGGCTCAATGCTTTCGCGGCTTCCCCTTGCAATCTGTAACTGACAGAACGCCGGACGCTTTAGAAGGACGAATATCTTATGGACGAAAGGAAGCGAGATAGCATGATTGCGTATCTCCGCCACCGCATGGAAGAGTTTGGTATCAAACCAGAAGACCTCGCCGCCGTGCTGGCGGCCGAACCGAAGGGGCAAAAGGCTGAACGCTACCGCAGCGCAACGGGAGATAGCTGGGATGGCCAGGGCGAAATGCCCCAATGGCTTAAACAGGCAATTAGCGCTGGTCAATCAATCGACCACTTCGAATTATCGGCCACGCCGGCACCCGCCCCGCAGCCGAAAAAACAGGTGGATTGGCTAAACGACCCATTCGCGGGAAGTCCGCTTGCGCGCCCGAACAACCGCTAAGCCGTCTGATCGCCAAACCGCTGGAGCAAAGCCATAACCCCGAGGCATAACCCCGTACTGGTTGACGCGCCGGGGCCGTTCACACGTTGCACCGAATGGCGGGACTCGTCGCGTCGCTCTTCGATGCACACGATGCGTCGCCGACACGAGTCGGCGCCGCCGCGTACTGCGGCAATTCGATAAACGTGCTGACCTGCCGGACGATTTGCCAGAACACCTTTTCGAACGAACGGACTCGCTCCGGCTCGAGCATGCCATCGGCAAGCGGATCGGCAAAGATCCAGCTACACAACGCAGGTTCTCCGGGAAAGCGCGGCGCATGATGCCCGGCGACGCACGCGTCCATGGCGATGACGAGGTCCATCCGCGGCGCCCATTCGCCGGTGAATTCCAGCCAGCTTTTCGGGCAGAGTACGCCGAGGTCCGATATACCGGGCCGCAATTGCGCGATCGCAATGGGATGAACGCGCGTGGCCGGCTCCGGCCCCGCGCTGAACGCTTCGAACCGGTGTCCAGCCAGTTCGCGCAGTAAAGCTTCGGCAATGATGCTGCGTGCTGAATTCTCGCGACAGAGAAACAGCACCTTGTATTTTTTGGTCACGCTCACCCCGTGTTTTTTTATCTCTCTCTATGCGCAATTCTGCCGGCCTAGTCTTGCGTCCTCGTGACACTACGATGACGTAATTTGTTGCGCCACAAGAATTTGTACCAGGGCCGTCGACCCACGGGTATCGCGCGCTGCATTGGCGACGAAGTGCAACTGCTCAAAGCCGAATCTTTCAACATACTTTCGACCGCGTGACGGCGGCTCCTCAGACGGAAGCCTCGCTGTCGCGCTGTTCGGACACGATCCGGTTCGCGGCGTCGCTTGCGCCGTCAGACGCCGCCGGTGACGGTTCGAACAGCATCGCCGCAGGCTGCGCGCTGATCGACTTGACGCCGTTCGCAATGCCGGGCGCTGCGACGTACGGGATAAACGCCGCCATCGCAACGACAAAAATAAAAGTAACCATGGCCGTCGTGCCTCTCGGAATCTGCAACGTGGAGGTCAAGCGAAGCGGGTCTTTCGCGGGGAAATAGAGTCAGCAACAAGGAGAGGAGCAGCGGGCACACATACAACCTGTGCCCGACGTGCTGATGCGTCCGCCACCCGCATGCGTGGCAATGAAGAGCCGTCGCTTCACGCCGACGCTCGAACGACACATGTCACGGACATGTCTTTGATTCTAGAAGCGGATATCCCAACGCCGAAGGCCGCTCTCCATATCAATTCGGCCTACGTCTCGGGTCTACCGGCCAGAACTGTCTGTTCAAAACCGCAAGCCGTTCAGGAACTGGAACCAGAGTCCACCCAGTACGCCGGCCGGATGAGCATCGCTGGCACTTTCTTCGTGCTTGCCTGAGTTGGCGTGCTTACCTGGTGCGTCACGATTGGCGGCGGCGTCGTTCACCGTCGTTGCCTCCGCTTTGGCTGAAACGTCGGGGACGTCCTCCGCTTTTGCTGCCGCCTCGGCCGCGACCTCCGCCTTCTCCGCCTCGCGCCGCGCCGCCTGCAAGGCCGACACGCTGTCCGCGATCTGCGCGGCCCGCTGCGCCTCGCATCGACGTCCTAGCAACACGCCGAACAGCACGTCGCGATTGTGGCCGTCGTCGGCGAAACGCATGGCGAGCGAGACCATCTCGGCATACGCTGCTTCGTCCGCGGCACGCGCCGCCGCCTCACGTTCGGCCTGTGCTTTTTGCTGGCGGGTGCGCTGCGCTTCCCAGCCGCGCATCTGCTCGGCATAGACCGCGTCATACACCTTGCGCTGTGCGGCGTCGGAGAGGATCGCGTACGCGTCCTTGATTTCCTGGAAGGTAGCGCGCGCAACTTCTTCGGCACCGTTGTTGCGATCCGGATGCCATTTCATCGCGGCCTTGCGGTAGGCCCGCTTGATTTCTTCGTCCGTGGCGTGCGCGTGCACACCAAGCGTGTCATACAGGGTTGCCATTGCTTGTTCGACCTCGCCGTGATTCGCGTTGCGGACCATCGTAGCATGCAAAAAACGGCTTTATCGTGAAGCGGCAAGCGCGGGCGCCACTGAAAGGCCAGACGAAAAAAAGGCCCCGCCAGTGGCGAGGCCGAATCCCATGTCAAGGAGATGTCATGGAGGAGACGACTCGATCATAGCCGCGTGTCATCGCGCCCCCAAACAATGGTTCGCCATATGCTTATCCGGGGCGGCCTCAACTGCATTGCACCGGGCGGCGTATGTGGATCGAAAACGGCTTCGAAGCATCCGTCAGACGACCCACTGAGCCGCCGATAACCCCGCGCGGTTATATCGTTAGAACAAAAAGTCGCTTCGCCCGGCTCGCGGCGGTCATTAAGATGACACTTCAAAGTCCGGTTCGCCCCGGTTCGTCTACGCGCAGCCCCGCGCCAGCGTCCCGTGAGCCGCTACCGAAGGAGCATTTCGTTGACCAGTTTCGACCATCACCGCCGGCCGCTCGTCATCGGCATCGGCGGCACGACACGCGCGGCGTCGTCGACCGAGCGCGCACTCGGCTTTGCGCTGCGTGGCGCGGAAGCCGCGGGCGCGAATGCCCCCCCCGCCGCCGCCCGCGCGCGCCCCCCCCCGCCTGCCGCGCCCGGCCCCGGAAGCGCCGGCCGCCAACACCCGCCTGTTCGGCGGCACCTTCCTGCATAGCCTGCCCCACTACGCTCCGGAAAACCCTCAACGCACGGCCGAACAGCTCGAGCTGATCGAAGCCGTGCGCCATGCGGACGCGCTGATCATCGCGACGCCCGGCTACCACGGCGGCGTCTCGGGCCTCGTCAAGAACGCACTCGACACGCTCGAGGAGCTGCGCGCCGATGAACGGCCGTATCTGGATGGCCGCGCGGTCGGCTGTATCGTCACCGCTTATGGCTGGCAGGCTGCCGGCTCGGTGCTGACGTCGCTGCGCTCGATCGTCCACGCGTTGCGCGGCTGGCCGACGCCGTTCGGTGCCGGGATCAACACGCTGGAAACGCGCTTCGACACCGTCGACAGTTGTTCCGATGCCAAGGTGGTCGATCAGCTCGCCACGGTCGGCCAGCAGGCCGCGCAATTCGCCCTGGCGTTCAACGCGCATCGCACGCCGACGGCAGCGCCGCTCGGCAATGCAGTCAAGGAAGCGCAACCCGCCCGGTTGCTGCACGCGGTTTAGCGCCTTTGCGTACGGCGTCAAGGACCCACGCTCGCACTTGCGGGGTCCTCGACGCACCCGCGTTTGCACTGAACCGGCGGCCATCCCGCTGCCTCGACGAACCATTCGACGCATGCGTGCGTTTGCCTCCCATCCCGCCAACCGCAGCATCCTCCAACGATACTTTCAAGGCCGACAAGCCGCGCCATGCGCGTTCGAACGCGCTCGTGTTTCCGCTCGCCCAAACCGTGCGCCACACAACAGACCGTACGCCCACAACGCCGGATAGTGTGTTCGAACGCCTCGCTGATTTGCTTACGACGAAAGATTGGTTCACCCGCTGCGCGGCGCGGCCTACGCTTGATCCTGCCCGCTCACTCACCGGTTGCCTGACGCACAGGGTTGCGTCCCGCGCGCCGGCTCCTCAGCAATACACGCGGGCACACTCACTGCCACGACCATGAATTCAAATATCCGCTACAAGGGCTACGAAGTCGCACCGGCTGCGCAACTGCTGCCCAACGGCCTGTTCGCCGCCAACCTGACCATCGAGAAAACGTCTGCAAGCCAGGGCCAGGCTTATTCGTTCGACGCACTCGACTACTTCTTCGACGAAGAGCACGCGCTCGCCTATGCGTTCCGTTGGGGACGCATGTGGATCGACAGCCGCAAGTAACGCCGGCAGACTCGTCCGATAGCACCCAGGCGGTCACGCCGGTCTCGCGCGCAGAACCGGAGAAGACCGTCCACCCCGCGAGCCGGCAAACGCGGGCCACCTTGCGCCACCCGGCGTCGATTCTTAAGCGGCTGTGCCAGAATAGACGATACCTCAGTTAAAGGAGACGCCTGCGATGACATGGACCGTCGATCAACAGTTGGCCCTAACCGCAACCGAAGCGGTCGCCGCGATCCAGTCCGGGCGCCTCAAGGCCGCCGACTATATGGCCACGCTGCTGGCGCGCGCGGCGTCGCTCTCGAGCCTCAATGCGCTCACCACGCTCGACCTCGACGGCGCGCTGGCCGCCGCGCAGCGCATCGATGCATTGCCGCCCGAAGCAAAAGCGCAATTGCCGCTCGCCGGTTTGCCCATCGTCGTGAAGGACAACATCAACACGGCCGGATTGCAGACCTCGGCGGGCACGCCCGCTTTGGAAGGCTTCGTACCGAAGACGAACGCGCCTTCGGTACAACGGCTTCTCGATGCCGGCGCGATCATCCTCGGCAAAGCCAACATGCACGAACTCGCGTTCGGCATCACCAGCACGAACTTCGCCACGCACGCCGGGCCGGTGCGCAATCCGTACGACCCAACGCTGATTCCCGGCGGTTCGTCGGGCGGCACCGCTGCCGCGATCGCCGCGCGCATCGTGCCCGCCGGTCTGGGCACCGACACCGGCGGCTCGACTCGCATTCCGGCTGCGTTGACCGGCATTGCGGGGTTTCGTCCGTCGGTTGGTAACGGTGGGGCCGAACGGCGTTATCACGACCCGAATGCCGTCGTGCCGATCAGCCATACGCGCGATACGGTGGGGCCGATGGCGCGCACGGTTGCCGATATCGCTTTGCTCGACGGCGTGATCACCGGAACGGGACCGTTGCCCGCGCTCACGTTGAACGGTTTGCGCATCGGCCTGCCCGAGCCGCTCTGGGAAGGGCTCGAACACCAGGTGGAAGACGTTGCACGCGCCGCCTTGCGCCGCCTCGAAGCAGCAGGCGTCACCTTCGTGCCTGTAGCGATGAGCGAACTGGCGACCTTGAACAGCCACGTCGGCGGACCGATCGCGATCCACGAGCCGCGCGAGGACGTGCTCGCCTGGCTCGTCGCCAATAACGCGCCGGTAAAGACAGTCAGAGAAATGGCAGCCCGCATCGCGAGCCCTGACGTGCGCGCGATCTACGACGGCGTGCTCGCCGACGTACTCGGCGCTCATTACGACGCAGCGCTGAAGCAATGGCGGCCGCGCTTGCAGCAGTATGTCGCGGCGACTTTCGCGGACGAGCGTCTCGATGCGCTGCTGTTCCCCACCACGCGCCTCGCCGCGGTGCCGATCGACGACCTGCACGGCTCGTCGACGGTATCGATCGATGGCGCCGCGCCAATCGATACGATGGACGCGTTCCTGCGCAATACCGACCCGGCCAGCACGTCCGGCATTCCGGGCTTGTCGCTGGCGGCTGGGATGACTGCCGGCGGCCTGCCGGTCGGCCTGGAACTGGATGGCCCGCTCGGCGAGGACCGGCGGCTGCTGGCGATCGGCGTCGCCTTCGAACAATTGCTCGGCGTGCTGCCAGCGCCGGTGCTCTGACGGCTTTGAAAATGCCGTCGAAGGTGCCAATGAAGATGTCGCCGAACACGCCAGTAAAAAACCGCCGATCCGCATGCCGATGACCGTACCCAAACCCGCCCGCATTCGCCAAACTATTCTGCGCACCGCCGCCGCATTGGCGGTCGCCTTCACCGCCGTCTCCTGCGCGCGTCTTGCTACAGTCGATTCGAACGCGCTCTGGAAAATAGTCGATATGCGCTGCGTGCCCTCGCAACAGGCCACCGGCACGCCGGGCCAATGCACGGTCGTCGATCTCGACAAACGTTATGTGATCCTGAAGGATATTGTCGGCCGCTCACAGCATCTGCTGATTCCGACCGACCGCGTCACCGGCATAGAAAGCCCATTCGTGCTTGCGCCGAATGCACAAGACTACTGGGACGACGCGTGGGTGTCGCGGCTCTACGTCGATAAGTCCGTCAAGCGATCCTTGCCCGACAATCAACTCGGCATCGAGATCAACTCGCAATTCCGCCGCACGCAAAACCAACTGCATATCCATATCGATTGCATGCACAGCAAGGTGAGCGACGCCTTGGCGCGTCACGCGAAGGACACGCCCGGCGAGTGGCGCTGGGATACGCTCGACGGCCAGCGCTACCGGATCATGCGCGTCACCTCGCTCACTCAGGCGAGTAATCCGTTTCGCATCGTCGCGCGTGATAACAGAGGCGCTGCGGCGATGGCCATGCAAACCATCCTCGTGACGGGTGCGGGGCCGTCGGCGGAGAAGGACGGCTGGCTCGTCGTGAATAGCGGCCTCGACGTCGGCAACGGCAGCGGCTCGGCGGAAGGCTTGCTCGATCACGCTTGCCGCGTGGCGGACGATAAATAAGCGTCTGTTACCGATCGCCCGGACAGTATCCGCGAGGACCTTGCACGGCGGTCGGCGCGCCGGGTGCTAGCGGCTTGGCGCTGCGCAAGGGCTGGCGATGTGCCCCCCCGCTTTTGCACATATGCGCAGATGCATTGCTGAACAAAATGGTTCTAGTCGCGTGAATTGGTCCGTAGGATCGGTCTAAACCTGCATTCCGACCGATCCAGCCGATGGCGATTTATCTCAACGACACGCAACGTAAAACACTCGCCAAACAGGCTGTAAGCTGGACATGGCGCACGCAATGGCCGACGTGGCTGCTGATCGCTACAATCTACGGTGGATGGTTCGGTGTGGCAACGCATGCGCGTGGGCTCGGCCTGCCGCTGACCACTGTGCTGCTGGCGTTGCTGGGTGCGTGGTACATGTCCCTGCAACATGAGTTGCTGCACGGCCATCCGACGCGTTGGCCGTTCGTCAACGCACTATTGGGATTCGCGCCGCTCGCGGTGTGGTTTCCGTACAGCGTCTATCGTGATTCGCATCTTCAGCATCACGACGACCCGCATCTGACGCTTCCTGAGTGCGATCCCGAAAGCTACTTCGTCAGTCAGCGCGTGTGGCAACGTGCGGGTTTGGCGATTCGCGCGCTGCTGACCTTCCGCAATACGTTTATCGGCCGCCTGCTAGTCGGGCCGGCTTTTGCCATAGCGGCAACGGGTGTCGATGAATTCCGCAGTATCAAACGTGGTGATTTGCGTCATGTGCCGATGTGGGTCGCGCATCTGGTTGCGTTAGCCGCGCTGACGGTGTGGCTTCAACGCGTCTGCGGAATCCCAGCCTGGGCCTTTATCGTCGGCGCAGGTTATGGATCGTTGTCGTTAGGTTCGATCCGCTCGTTTCAGGAACATCGGGTGGCACATGCTTATGAGCATCGCACCGTCATCAATGAGGCGGGGTGGTTCTGGCGGCTGCTGTTCCTGAACAACAACTACCATCTCGTGCACCACGACTTGCCTCATGTGCCGTGGTTTGCACTTCAGGAGGTTTATGAAACGTCAAGGCAGCAATATATAGAACGCTCGGGAGGATTTCTGGTAAAGGGTTACAGCGAATGGATCAAACTTTATGCGTTCGCTTCGGTTGCGCCTCCGGTTTATGGGGATCTATCCGATTTGATCCAGCGCAATCCACGTGCTTCCGACAGTTTTGCGGGTAAATTGCGGGTAAAATTCATGATAGTTGTCCGTCGAGGAGAACTCCGTGAAGCTAACCTACCCGCTACTGCTGAACGCCAAACCACAAGACAAGCCCTATAAGATCCTTGACCTTGCCTCTGTACAAAAGCATTTCTCCGAGGCTGGCGTAGCACGTCAGAAGACTCCGGAAAGTCTTTATATCGTTGCAGAGTTACCGCGCACAGCCTCCGGAAAGGTTCGAAAACCCGACCTGCGCAGGCAGGTCAACGGGAGTTGACCGATTCATTACAGTTGCATCAATTCATAAGCGCAAAGCGCCGCGATCTCCGTAACGCCGCCATCGACCGGAAGACACGCGCCGGTAATGAAGCGCGCTTCGTCGCTGGCGAGGAACAATGCGGCCGATGCGACGTCCCATGCGTCTCCCTCGATGCCGAGCGGCGCGATCTTCCGGCGCCGCTCCCTGCTCTCGTCGTCCAGCATGGATTCGACCATCGGCGTGAGGATATGACCCGGCGCAATCGCATTGGCGCGCATGCCGTCGCGTCCATACGCGACCGCCAATTCTCGCGTAAAAGCAATCATGCCGGCCTTTGACGACCCATAGGCGGCCGACCCATGACTCCGGATCCCCGCGGTCGAACTGACATTGACCACCGAGCCGCCTCCATCCGCGATCAGTCGCGGTGCCGCGCTGCGGCTCATCAGAAACGCACTCTTCAGATTCACGTCGATGATGCGATCCCACGAAGCCTCGTCGAGATTATCGAAGCGGCCGCCCGCACCTGCCACGCCGACGTTGTTCACCAGCACGTGGAGCGCGCCGTAACGTTCGACCGTGGCGGCCACGATACGCGCGCAGGCATCACTGTCGGTGACATCGGCAGCACAGACAAACGCATTGCCGTCCGCCTCATGAATCATCGCAAGCGTCTCGGCGGCTCGCGCCTCGTGCTGGTCGACGAGGCACACCGACGCACCTTCACGCGCGAAAACGCAGGCAATCGCCTTGCCCGTGCCGACGCCGTGACCTTGCGAACCGGCACCCGTCACGATCGCGACCTTACCCGCAAGACGCTGATGGAATGTTTTTGGATAAGGCATCTCGTTACCCAATATGAAGTAAACCGATGAACAATCAATGAGGAGGACGCAAGACTGTTACGCGACCTTCATGAGACGCCAGAATAACCTCGTCACCGGGGTGAAAGCGCATGGGGATTTCATCGAGCGGTACCTTGCCGCCATCGAGACCGCGGCTATACGTACTTTCATCGAACGTAAACGTTCCACTGCGGCCATCTTCGCCCTGCACTGCCACCTCGCGCTGCGTGATCGAGGTGATATTGCCGACGATCGGCGTGTTACCGGACGCCGCCATCACCCGGATGTCCATGGAGAGCCGGAAGCGATCCGAGTAGTTCGCCACACCCGTATGCGGAGTGTTCAAATGCATGATGACCACATCGCCCGGGCGATAAGTCGTGCGACGCCACGCGTGCGCGGGTACTGCGCCATCGGGGATCGGAAACAGCGGCGGCTGCGAGAGATCATGCAAATAGGGCCCTTTATGCAGCCCTTCGGCAAGTACCAGCCCACCGACATCCGCATCAATTTCCGCGAGCGGGATCCAGCAGATGAGGAACGGTATGCCCGCGTTGTAGAAGCCGTCCTGATGAACGTAATCGAAGCGGGGACGGGAGCGATCCTGTGCCGGCGGCGTCGCGCGGTATTCCACAGTCGGAATCCAGAACGGCTCGTCGGCAAGCAGTCTGGTAAAGAAGCGATGGATGGCCGGCTCGGCAACGAATGGCTTCCATATCTTGCGTGCCGCGAGCGGTTCCATCCGAAACGGGAATTCGCTGAGACTCTTGCCGCTGTAGCGAGCGATCGGATCGCCAGGGGAAATCACGCCGAGCTGCGCGATCTCGTCGAGAAATTTGCTACGCAAGCGCTCGACCGCCTCCGTATCCAGCACACCCCGGAAGAACCAGTAGCCATCGCGTTCCCAGGCCGCCTCAAGTGCCACGCGGTTGTCGAGAATATCGTTCGATACGTGCAGTTCCTGCATGGCCGGCAGCACACCAGCTTCCAGTACTGGGGTCATTTCGTCTCCTTATTGTTCGTCGCGGCTCATTCGTGCGGTCGATATCCCACCCGTGACGCCCGGAATTCGAGTCTAGTCTTGAGCCCAATTTAATGCAACTATCAGTTGCATTATCAGTACGAGCAAATGCCGGACCTGGTTCGTGACGAAGGGTCTCATCAGATCTTCCAACCTCATCTCCTGCCGAGGATGTTGCATCGTTGCGCGTGTTGTCGGCCGCTAACAACTTGGGGAAAACCACACGACAATATTCGTTGCACTTTCTGAATGTCGTGCATATATTTGCATTCAATCGCGCAGGAGTACCCCATGGATCACGTCGAATCAGCAACCCGGGAAACCGGGCCATCGCCGCAATGTGACGCCACCGCGGCCTTGCCTGTGCCGCACGTCTATCGCGGGCGAACGGTAGTGGGCAATACAGTCACGCACGTATCGCGCGATCTTGGCAAAGGATTCTGCACGCCAGCGATAGATCTCGACGATCTCGTCTGGCCCCGTGCGCAGGCGGGTCCGGCATTCGATCTGCCGATTGCAGAAGTCATCGATTTCCTTGTCGAGCTCGGTCCGCGGCTGCATCTGGACGTGAACCAGCTGATGCAACAGGCACTCGAATCGATGATCGAAGTGAGCCCGCTCGGGCGTCGAATTCTGGAGAATTGCTACCGCGATATCCCGAACCTGTTTTCCCGCGGCGTGATCGAAGATGAATTGCGCCTCAGCCTCGGCGAGGCCGGCTTCATTGACGGCTGGATGCCGCGCACATTGCGTGGCCGCCCAAGCCGTCTGCGCGCATTTCCGCCCAGACTGGTTCACATACTTGCCGGTAATTCGCCGATGGTGGCGGCGATGACGGTGATGCGCGCGGCACTGACCAAAGGCGTGCATCTGCTGAAACTGCCGTCCAACGATTTGTTCACCGCGACCGCCATTCTGCGCACGATGGCCGAGATCGACCCGGCACATCCGTTGACACAGTCGTTTTCGGCAGCTTACTGGCGCGGTGGCGACGAAAACGTCGAGTCGATCCTGTATCGCCCGCAGTACTTCGACAAGCTTGTCGTGTGGGGCGGCGAAAGCGCCGTGCGCCACGCGATGCGTTACGCCGGCCCCGGTCTCGAACTGGTCGCATTCGACCCCAAGGTATCGATCTCGCTGATCGGCCGGGAAGCGTTTGCTTCTGACGAACTGCTGAAGCAGGTGGCGCGTGCCGGCGCAGCCGACGTGCAGTCGTTCAATCAGGATGCCTGTAACGCGAGCCGCTATCAGTTCATAGAAGGCAATGAAGAAGACGCCGACCGCTATTGCGAACATCTGGCAGCCGCGCTTGGCGAAGACTTTCGCTATGGCGACGGTCAGGGTCCTCTCGTACCGGCCGACATCCGCGAGGCAGTCGACGTATTGCGCGAGATGGAACCCCTTTATCGCGTGTTCGGGGGATACGACGGCAAGGGCCTCGTCATCAGGTCTGACGAGCGGGTGGACTTCCATCCCATCTGCAAAACCGTGAATGTCGTACCGGTGCAAAGCCTGCGTGATGCCACCCGCTTTGCCACCGTGGCGACGCAGACCGTGGGCATTTATCCGCCGCATCGCGTCGTCGAAGTACGCGATGCCCTTGCATGTGCCGGCGTGCAGCGCATCGTGACGCTCGGCGAATCGATTTCGGACGGCGTCGGCGGCTATCCGCATGACGGCATGTTTCCCATCCACCGTTTCATGAAGTGGATATCTGAAGAAGCGGGCGACGTAGCCGAAGCCGGCCGGCCCGTGTGAAATCCGCTTTGCTTTCATTCGGGAGAGATTTTTGATGACCGCTATACCGACGCCCTCCGCTATCTGGCTCATCACGGGTGTGTCGTCCGGTTTCGGCCGCGCCCTCGCCGAAGCCGTCCTGGCTCGTGGCGACCGGGTGGTCGGTACCGTACGCGACGCCTCTCAGATCGCGGCGTTCGAACAGATGTCGCCTGACGGATTCGCACATGGCGTCGTGCTCGACGTCACCGATTCAACTGCCGTGCCTCACGCAATCGCAGAGGCGCTTTCTCACGCAGGCACCATCGACGTGCTCGTCAACAACGCCGGATACGGTCTGTTCGGCGCACTGGAAGAGGTCTCCGACGCCGAGGCGAGGCAGGTCTTCGAGACGAATTTCTTCGGCACCGTGAACACCATCCGGGCCGTGCTGCCGCACTTCCGTCAGCGAGGCTCCGGACATATCGTCAACCTGTCGTCTGTCGCGGGGTTGATCGGCATCACGGGATGCAGCTTCTATTGCGCTTCCAAGCATGCGGTCGAAGGCCTGTCGGAGTCGCTTGCGCGAGAACTCAAACCGTTCGGCGTGCACGTCACACTCGTCGAACCCGGCGGATTTCGCACCAATTTTGCGGGCGGCTCGCTGCGCTGGAGCGAAGCCGTCGAACCTGCGTACGCGGAATCCGTGGGCCGGATACGCGAACAGATGTCCCACTATCACGGTACGCAGTCCGGCGATCCGGCCAAGGCTGCGGCAGCGATTATTCAGGCGGTCCGCGCCGAACCGCCACCGTTGCGGTTGCCGCTCGGGCCCGATGCCGTGAGCGTGGTACGCGACAAACTTGCGTCCTTGCAGGACAACCTCGACGCGTGGCTCGAAGTCTCAAGCGCCACGGATTTCGATCAATAACGCACTGGCGCGTGACGCAATGTTGCGTCACGCCGGAGATACCATGTCGACGCTCAACCTCTTTTACGGCCTGCTTGAACAGGACGGGGACCCATTTCGCCACCATCCCGACAATTTGCGCGCGCTTCAACTGACGGCAATGCAGGAGCGTTTCGCCCAGCGCCGTGAACAGATCAGACTGCTAGGCCGTCGCGCCGCCGACACGGGCGTCGATGAAATCCGCTGCGAAGCCGACATGGTGCCGCTGCTTTTCGCGCATCAGATTTACAAGAGCTATCCCGAACAGTTCGTGGAAAGCGGTCGCTGGAAGCATCTGAATACCTGGCTGCAAACGCTGACGAGCAGACTGGTGACTGACGTCAATGTCGACGGAGTCGACAACGTCGATGCATGGATGGATCGCCTGAGTAGCGCCGGACATCATGTGTTCAGTTCGAGCGGCACCTCTGGCAAATGCAGTTTCATCAATCAGACGCGCGCCGACCTGGACCACGTAACAGCGTCGTGCGTAAAACTCGGCGTGTATGGAAACAAGCTAATCGCGCGGGATTTCGGCAAACGTGCGGTGTTTCTGATGATGCCGCCGAGCGGCGCGCATCGTCATATCGGGCCGGTCCTGAGCGCCGCCACGCAGCTCGGCAGCGAAAACACGCTGATGTTCGATGATCCGGCGCTCGCCTCCGCGACGATCGCGATGGGCCGCATGCGCCGCGCGCTCGCGGACGGCAGCGCAAAGCCGAGCGAGATAGCGGCTTTCCAGGAGCAGGCGGCCGCGCGTCAGCGACACACCGGCGCAATGATTGACCGTTTTCTCGACAAACTACTCGCTCGCCGCGATGGGCCTGTGCTCGTGCAAGGCAACTGGTCGCTGCACTGGACGCTGGTCGACTACGCGCGCCGGCGCGGCGTGGCGGATGGCATCTGTCATCCGGAAACGGTTATCACCACAGGCGGCGGCTTGAAGGGTACTCAGGCGCCGGCCGATTTCCGCAAGCAGATCATCGACTTCTATGGCATTCAACCGGAGAACGTCCAGAACAGCTATGGCATGTCCGAAATGATCGGCACCGGCCCGTGGTCCGAGGTGGCACAAGGCTATGCGATCTGTCCGTGGATCGTCCCGTTCGTACTCGACAAGTCAGGCGAAAAACTGCTGAATCCCGCCGATGGCAAGGGAGTGGTCGAAGGCCGATTTGCGTTCTTCGATCTGCTCGCCGAAGGGTACTGGGGCGGATTCATCACTGGCGACAAGGTGACAGTCGACTTCTCTCCCGAAGGCGCCACGGACGGTTTCAAGGGGCCGCTCGTCAGGCAGGTCGGCCGTTACGCGGATCTCGAGGAAGGCGAGGACAAACTGTCCTGCGCGGGCACGATGGAATCTTATGTCCGCGGCATGATCGACGTGTGACGTAGCTGGCGCGCCGGCCTGCCCAAGGTCGGCCCCACTGGCGGACCGGCAGGGACGTGAGTACACTTCTTCTTTTCCCTCGTGTCCCTCTGCCCATGGTCAAGCCCTCGGCACTTCGAGCTTCGCGCTCCGCTACCGTTGACGGCACTGCGACAGCCGCACCGCGCTCCGCGGGGCGCCCCACGCAGGACGCCGCCGCCGAATTGCGCGAAAGGCTCCTGAACGCAGCCACGCAGACTTTCCGGGCAGAAGGGTTCGGCGGGGCCAGAGTCGAAGAAATCGCCGAGCGTGCGGGAATCAGCAAGACCACCGTTTACCGGCAGTACGGCACCAAGGAAGACCTGTTTCGCGCTGCTATCTGGCACGGCATGTCGGATCTGCGTGGCAGGATCGAAGAACTGCTGAAGCCGCGCCGCGACTTCGCGAAGACATTGCTGGTCCTGGTGCGCACACTGACGGACCATATGGCGACCACGGACACGATCGAAATCACCCGCGTCAGTGTCGGAGAATCGCATCGCTTTCCGGATGTAGCGAAAGGATTTCTGCAATACGTGAATGCGATGCTGGAACCGGTAGCGGCCTTCATCGCCTCGGCCGCTCAAGGCGGGACAATAAACGTCTCCGACGCGCCACAGGCCGCCCGCGACCTGCTGACGCTCGTAGCCGGCAGCGTGGAAGTCCTGATGGGCATTCCAACCACGCCCGCGCAACGCGAGCAGCGTGCCGCACACATTCAGCAGTTGCTGCTCTCCGCGTGGCGGTATCAGTTGCCCGACCACCAGCACAACTCGCGAACTTAGGTCCCGCCCTCGTCTGTGCATCCATCTGGCCCACGACCTGAAACTGGGCCGGCACGCTTTTTTGCGGCAGGAATCTAGCGTATCATTATCCGTACGCAAGTCAACTATACGCACGGAGACAGGTATGATCACAGCGCCACTCTTTACGCCACTTTCGGTCCGCGGAGTTACGCTGGCAAACCGTATCGTCATGTCGCCGATGACGCGCGGCTTCTCTCCCGACGGCATGCCCGGGCCTGATGTCGCCTCGTATTATCAGCGGCGCGCCGAAGGCGAGACGGGGCTCATCATTACTGAAGGTGTCGGCATCGATCATCCATCGGCGCTCGGCGAAGCCGGTCTCGGAGAAAACTCAATCCCGACACTGGCCGGAGCGGAGTCGGTCGCAGCGTGGCGGTGTGTGACGGATGCGGTACACACGAGTGGCGGTGTGATTTTTCCGCAGTTGTGGCACATGGGTCCGATGAAGGAAGCCAATACCGGTCCCGTTCCTGCTGCAGCGCCGATGCGCCCTTCCGGACTGTGGGGTCCGGCCGGTCGCCTGACCTCGCTCGATGCCGGCTATCTGGCGCGCGTGAGTGCCCCTACCCGCGCGATGAGCGATGAAGAAATCGCAGATGTCATCGCTGCCTATCGCCGCAGCGCGTCATACGCGAAGGCCGCGGGGTTCGACGGAATTGCCATTCACGGCGGCCACGGCTACCTGATCGATTCCTTTCTCTGGAGTGAGACCAATCAACGCGCCGACGCCTGGGGCAAAGATCGGACTGCCAGGAGCCGTTTTGCCGCGGAAGTGGTCCGCGAAATCCGCGCGGAGATCGGCGAAACCATGCCCATCAGTTTCCGCTTTTCGCAGTGGAAACAGCAGGATTTCAAGGCACGTCTTGCGACCACACCTGCCGAACTCGAACAGACGCTCGGGCCGCTCGCCGAGGCGGGCGTCGATATTTTCGAGGCAAGCACGCGGTATTTCAATCGCGCGGAGTTCGACGGCTCGGAGATGAATCTCGCTGGCTGGGTGAAAAAGGTGACAGGCAAGCTCTCGATGACCGTGGGCGGCATCGGGATCAACAAAGGGTTCTATGACTCGATGGCCGGGACGGAAACCGTTGCCCAGCCCGACCTCACGCCGTTGCTCGATCGGTTCCTGCGCAACGAGTTCGATCTGATCGGAGTGGGACGCTCGCTGCTGCATGACGCGCACTGGGCTCGACGCGCCCGTCTGGGTGAACCGTTCCTCGGATTCAGCACGGATTCCCTGACGCGTTTGACCTGAGTGGCGAGGCCCTCGTGAGATCCTGGACGTCAAGGGGATCGCGAGGGCCCGCCGACCGCTTCAGACCCTCGCCTCGTAAAGCAGCGTCCACCAGCACGTCACCCCACGGAAGACGGCGCCCCGTGCACGGCTCTATGAACGGCCAGTGACCGGAATGGCCGCACCGGTCACGGCCGAGGCAGCCTGGGACGCGAGGAAGAGAATAACCGCCGCGATGTCAGCAGGCTGCACCCAGCGCGAAAAATCCGCATCAGGCATGTCCTTACGATTCTGCGACGTATCGATGGTGCCTGGCAAAATCGCGTTCACTGTAATGCCGCGATCCTTCAGTTCGTCGGCGAGCGCTTCGGTAAGACGTAGCACGCCCGCTTTTGATGCCGCATAGGCACCCATCCCCGTGCCCGCGCGCAGCGCCGCCCCTGCACTGATATTGACGATGCGGCCGCCCTGCGGTTCGGCGCCAATCAGATCAAGCGCCGCCCTCGATGCCGTCGCCGCCGTGCGAACGTTCATCTGGTACATCAGATCCCAAGCATCCAGATCACTATCAGCCAGCGTTTCCCAGCGAAAGCCACCGGCCACGTTGATCAATGCATTCAGCGATCCGAACCGCTCGACGACCGACGACATCGCCGTCCGTGCGCGGCCGAGATCGGTCAGATCGACGCCACCCAGCCGCCATTGGGTGTCCTGCCCTTCCTGCCCCTCCTGGGCCGACGCGTCAGGCGCCGATGCCCGATCCAGCAACGCGACCTTCCATCCGTCGGCGGCAAACGCGTCGCCAACCGCCCGTCCGAGTGTGCCGAATCCACCTGTAATCGCGACGACTCGTTGCATGTAAAACACCTCTGTTTCGTAACGGAATGGCCCCGGCCCAACCAGGCGCAGGCTGCCTAGCGGCCCTTGAAAACCGGATCGCGCTTCTCGCGAAACGCATTCACCGCTTCCTGATGATCCTCGGTCTGATTGGACAGCGCCTCATAGGCGATAGACGCATCGAGTATCGAATGCGCCAGTTGCTTCAAACCAATGTTGATCGAGGTCTTGGTCCACTGGATGGCCAGCGAAGCACCCGATGCCAGACGCTTCGCCATCGTGGCTACGACCGCATCGAGTTCGTCGGCTGGAACGGCGTAGTTGATCAGGCCGAGACGGGCCGCCTCTTCTGCACCCAGCAGATCGCCGGTCAGCAGATATTCCTTGGCCTTCGCATAGCCGATGAGTTGCGGCCAGATGACCGCCCCGCCGTCACCCGCGACGAAACCCACCTTCACATGTGGATCGCCGATCTTCGCATGGTTTGCCGCGTAACTCAGATCGCAAAAAAGCGCGATGGTCGCCCCGAGTCCCACCGCGTGACCGTTGATCTTGGCAATGACGGGTTTCGGACAATCGAGCATCGAAAAGATGATTTTCTTTGCGCGCTGCATACCGGCAAGAAACTGCGACGGATCGTCGATCACCTGTTGCATGTGCTCGATATCGCCGCCGGCGCTAAATGCACGGCCGGCCCCCGTGAGCACGACAACCTGGGTTTCGGGATCTTCCGTAACGTCGACGAAGAGCCGCGAAAACTCGACGTCCATCTGTTCGTCGAACGCGTTCAACGTATCGGGCCGGTTGAGGGTAACGGTGAGGATGCCGCCGTCACGCTCCAGCAACAACGCCTGATAGTCCAGTAAATTCATGGCTAGCCTGTCCACAGTGACGCAAATGTGCGGGGGCGTTGCAGCTCCTCACTCGCGCTTGCGTAGTCATTTGATCAGTCAAAAAAGCTCGTGAAGCTTGCAGCCCGATGTCTCCCGTGTGGCGACACGATATCGAGCGGCTAGGCCCGGGCGGGCAGGAAGCGGCGCCCGTTGTCATACATGATTTTCCGGGTGTCCTCCTCGGACAACGGCCCGCACGCTTCGCTTGCGAAATCGATGGGTTCAGGAACGCCTTCTGCGTGCGGATAGTCGGAGCCCATCAACAGGAAGTCCGCCGAACCGGTCTGCTCGACGATCTGTGCCAGGTCGTCTTCCGGATACGCTACCACGAAGACATTTTCCTTGAAAATCTGGCTCGGCCGGCTCTTCAACTGACCACAGGGCCAGTAGCCATTCTTCGACATACCCCGGCACTTGTCCATCTTGACCAGCATGGACGGTACCCACTCCGCGCCGTTTTCCGCGCTGCACAGTTTGACGTTCGGAAAACGCTCGAAGAAATTGTAGAAGATGAAGGACGACAGCGTTTCGATCACGGGACGCTCGCCGTAACCATGCATCCACACAAAGGCGGTCTGGCGCTGGCGCGACTGCTGTACCGGTTCGCCCCATACGGCCATGTGGTCCTTCATGTAGATGGCTTCTGAAACGTGGAAAGTCACGCACACACCCGCCTCGTTCAGAATCGACCAGTACGGATCGAAATACGGGTCGCCAGGCGCGCGTCCATTGAACGGACCCATCGGCATCAGAATCACACGCACGCCATTCGCCACCAGCCATTTTGCTTCGGCGACGGCAGAGTCGAGATCGTCGAGCGTCACGATCGGCGTGCTGTAAATACGGTCCTTGTAGTTGAAGGTCCAGTCGTCGAGCATCCAGCGGTTGTACGCGTGCAGTACAGCGTTTGCCGCAACGGGTTCGTTCAGATAGGAAATGCACGCCACCATTTCGCCGACATACATCGTGCACGCCTCGACGCCGAACTCATCCATTTTCTTCAGACGCGCATCACGGTTGAACATGTCCGGAGTCGGAGGCACCCGCATTTCGACGTTGCTCTGGCCGTCCTTCATGGCTCGCAGCCATTCGTGCAGTTTCCCCGGCGGCGGCACGAGCCCTTCTGCCGACGTGTAGCCTTCGCTGATCTCCACCTTGCGATCGCCGACGTACATGCAGCGGTTTCCTTCTGCGGTAACCCGGCTGGTAAAGCCCCATTCTTTCTTGAACTTCTCGGGCAGGTAACGGCTGAACGCATCCTCCACTTCGTAGAAATGCGTGTCGGCGTCGTAGATCTTTCCTTGGTAGGTCTGCATGAAAAAGTCTCCTGTCGATATGAAGCGAGCAATCAATGCCGCGCCTGTTGGCCTGCTGATACCAGAGTATCGGCACACGCAGTCGACGTTCAAACCCCCATATCGAAACCAGAAAGACCGATACCGGATTGATATCGGCGAAAGCGACCATCACAACGCGTAGGACATACGCGAAATATTTTATGTAACTATGCGCACGGCGTTCAACTATGAGAAAATGAACAAAAGCCGACCTAAAAAGGAGACATCCAATGCACGCTGATGCACTGCCGCAATCGTCTTCGCGTCAACCGCTCGTCGAGGGTCCTCGACGCTGGTTCCTGCTTGCGCTACTGATATCGGCGGTCTCGGCGTCAGCCGGCATCACCGTGATTTACACGATGCTCGTGACGCTCTACAGGGTTTTCCCCGGATCAGCCACGGTTGGCTGGACGGTGACCGCGTACTGGCTCGGCGCGGCGGTCTTCGCGGCAATCTGTGGACGGCTGGGGGATCTGCTCGGCTACCGGCGTGTCCTGCTCATGGTACTCGCGATCGCTACCGTGGGAGGCATCGTGTCGGCGTGCGCGCCAAACCTCGCCGTGCTGATCGCCGGCTGCGTGATGCAGTCGATCGCGTCGGGCATCACACCGCTTTCCATGGGGCTCGTCCGCGAAAATCTGCCGGCCCGCGATATACCTTCGGCAGTCGGACTTGTCACCGCGGCCGGCATGGTCTCGGCCGGATTGATCTACATTTGCGCCGGTATCGTGATAGATCGCTACTCATGGCAAGGCGGGTTCTGGCTGAAAGTCGTGCTGTGCGTGATGACAATCGCGGCGGTACGTTTGTGCGTGCCGAAATCGAGCCCCAGGCCCGGCACGCAAATCGATTTCGTGCGTGGCCTCGCCTTCGCGCCGGCGTTGTGTGCGATTCTCTTTGCGGTGCAGCAAATCCACACATGGGGACTGCGGGATCCGCGAACCGCCGGCTTGCTGATCGGCGGCGCAGTGATACTGTGGTTCTGGGCGCGGCATCAGCGCAGTGTGGCGGATCCGCTTATCAACATCCGCTTACTGGCCAAACGCCAGGTGATCCTCGCGAACGCCTGCATGATGTGCATCGCGGTCGGCGCCATGCAACTCGGACAGGTGTTCTCGCTCTTTTTGCAACAGCCGGCGTGGACACGTGCCGGGTTCGGACTGACAGCGACCGGCGCAGGCCTGCTCATGTTCACCTTTAACGTCACCGCGATGCTCGCCAGTCCGTGGAGCGGTCGCGTTGCCGCACGCCATACCGCGCGGCCGGCGGCGCTGATCGGCATGAGCATGCTGGTGGTTGCCTGGGCGTGTCTGATCCCGCTTCATCGCAGTGTGGTGCTGTTCGTTCCAGGCGCGATGCTCTGTTCGTTCGGGCTCGCCTTTGCGCAGACCGCTGTCTACAACCTGATTATCGAAGCGACACCCGCGCAACAGACAGGCGAAGCGACCGGCCTGCTCTACGTGTTTTTCTCGTGCTTCTTCGCGGTTGGCGCGCAAGCGGTTTTCACGCTACTGCAGGGCGCCTCCGTGAGCAACGGCGGCGCCTCGTTTCCGGCGGCGCAAAGCTATGTGGTGGTGTTTGGATATGTTGCCGGCAGTGCGCTGCTAGGGCTCGTTATCGCATACGCGTTGCCGAAGCGTCGCGGCCCGGACCATCGTCCCAGTGTTATCGAAGGCGCCGGCCTTAGCGGCCCGGCACGCATGCAATGAGTCAGAGCGGCACCCTCTCACGGGCGCCGCTGTTTGAGGCCCGTGAGAGCGCCGTGAAGAACCGTGACGCGCCTCGCCGGGCTTACTCTTCCTCGCTCGCTTTACCCAAGGCCGAGGCCCGTTGTGCGACCGCAAGCATCTGTTCCTCGAGATGCTCGCGTTGGCGATCGAACCGCTCCAGCGGCGCACCGACCGCCATCGCCGCAATCACCTCTCCATTCGGCCCGAAAATCGGCGATGACAGACCCGCCGAGTCGGGCAGCAGTTCGCCGCGGCTGACCGACAAACCCGTCTCCACAATATGCTGCAGTTCCTCGCGCAGGACTTTCTTGTTGACTGTGGTTTGCTCCGTATGACGCTCGAGTTTGACGGTGCGCAGATACTCGGTCACAAATTCGTCCGGCGCATAAGCCAGCAGAACGCGTCCGGCAGCAGTGCAATATAGCGGCCGGCGCATGCCGACAATCATCGAGTATCGAATGGACTGTGCGCTTTCGATGACGTCGACGTACGTAATGACCTTATGCTCCGGATCGAGGACACCGATATAGACCGTCTCGTGAGTCCGCTCCGACAGTTCGATCAGATACGGACGCAGCATCTTCGAGAAATTCCATACGGCCATCACATTCGCGGACAGCCGGAAAATGGACGGTCCCAGCCGGTAACGGCCACCGTCGTGCATCAGAAACCCTTCTGCCACAAGCGGCCGCAACAGATTCAACAAGCTACTCTTGGGCGACTCCAGTGCGACGTTCAGTTCTGCCAGCGACATCCCGTCCGACGCTTTTGCCAACACATCGAACAGCCCGAGCAGACGAGTCAGCGAACGCGGTCCGGTTACATCCTTGTCAGCCGAAGCCAGGATTTCTTTCGACATATCACTCCCCTTCCATTTGATCGCACCCATTATAAATGAACCATTCACATAGTCTCACGTCGGTCGCCGGTTTAGCATACATATTCCTGGAGGATTCGGGATTACGCCAAGACCATAAAAAGGCATGCTTGCATTATAATTGAACGACGTTCATAAATGTGTTCGACACGATACCGTTCTGCGTCATGAGCCGGTTTGATCCGCATCGTGCGAGCGTTCAATAGTCGTATCGCGAAGGAGTAGATTCATGAGTGCACTAAAGGACCGGGTTGCCATCGTCACGGGCGGCGGGCAAGGACTAGGACTGGGGATTGCAATTGCGCTGGCGAGCGAAGGCGCGAACCTCGTTCTGACGGGACGCACCGAAGCAAAGCTGCGAAAGGCTGAAACCACGCTGAAGGAGCATGGCGCTCAGGTGCTCGTGGTGCCTGGCGACACGCGCAGGCGTGCTGACGCAGATAAAGCGGTGGCCCTCACCATCGAGCATTTCGGGCGCATCGATATCCTTGTGAACAACGCGCAAAGCAGCACGCCGGGCGTGCCGCTGGAAGCGGTAACCGATGAAAACTGGTGCGAAACGCTCGAGTCCGGTCTCTACGGCACGCTGTATTTCATGCAGGCCGTCCTGCCCCACATGAAGCAGCAAGGTTCCGGCCGGATCGTCAATTTCGCCTCGCGCACCGGTATTGAAGGTACCCAGGGATTCGCGCCGTACGCCGCCGCCAAGGAAGGTATCCGGGCCTTGTCGCGAGTCGCCGCGCGCGAATGGGGGCCCTTCGGCATCACGGTCAACGTGGTGTGTCCCGCGGCGCTCACGCCTGCCGCCGATGCCTATCTGGAAGCGAATCCGGTAGAGCGCGCGCGTTACCTGGCCGAAATCTCGCTGGGCCGTTTCGGCGATCCGGAGAAGGATATTGGACGAGTCGTTGCATTCCTTTGCAGCGAGAGCGCGGGTTACGTGACAGGACAGACCCTCAATGTCGATGGCGGACAGACGATGCTTTAGTTACGCCGCGGGATCAAATGACCTTGCGTGCACGCAGTGCATCGATTTCCGCACTCGACATGTCCAGCAGATCGCGCAGGACGACTTCGGTATGCTGGCCGAGCGTCGGCGGCGGCATGTACGCATCGATCGGTGTGCCGGACATCTTCACCGGGTTGGCGACCATGCGTACTGCATCGTTTGACAGCGGATGCGCGACCTCCACGCACATCTGCCGTGCCTGGACATGCGGATCCGCGAACACCTGCTCCAGATTGTTGATCGGACCCGCCGGCACACCTGCGGCATCTAGTGCAACCAGCAATTCGTCACTCCGCCACTGCGCGATCAGCGGCTCGAACGCTTCACCGAGCGCCCGGCGGTTCCTAACCCGCAGCGCGATCTCGCTAAAGCGCGGGTCCGTGGCGAGTTCCGGGTGATCGAGTACCTTGCATAGCCGCGCGTACTGCTCGTTGTTCCCTGCCACGATCATGATGTCGCGATCCGCGCACCGGAACATCCGGGACGGCATGCCTCCGTTCCCCTCGGTGCCGCGCCGCACCGGCACCTCGCCGGACACCAGGTACTGGCTCGCATAGTGCGAGGTGGCAGCGATCATCGAGTCCAGCAGCGAGAGGTCGATGTACTGCCCTTCGCCGCTTTGCTCGCCGCCTGCATCACGATGATAGAGGGCCGCCACGATCGCGGACGCCGCGTACTGGCCGCACAGAATATCCGCGAGGCTCGGACCGGTTTTCATGGGACCACCGCCCGGCATGTCGTCGCCGTTGCCTGTGATGCTCATCAGGCCACCCATCGCCTGGAAGATCGAATCGTAGCCCGGCCGCGGACTGTACGGCCCCGTCTGCCCGAAACCTGTGATCGAGCAGTAAACGAGGCGCGGATTGACGAGCTTGAGACTTGCATAATCGAGCCCGTAGCGCTTCAGGTCCCCCACCTTGTAGTTTTCCAGCAGCACGTCGCATTTCGCCGCGAGCGACCGGATCAACGCCTGCCCGTCCGGGGTGGCGATGTCGCAGGTAATCGACTTCTTGCCCCGGTTCGCGCTGATGAAAAAGGTCGATTCACGCGTGTCGTTGCCATCGCGATCTTTCAGGAACGGCGGACCAAACTGGCGCGAATCGTCACCCTTGCCCGGGCGTTCCACCTTGATCACTTCCGCCCCCAGATCCGCCAGCATCTGCGCGCCCCATGGGCCTGCGAGAATGCGGCTCAGATCGAGCACGCGAATCCCGGACAACGCACCTTTCGTCATATCGAATCGTTTCCGTTGAATTCGTACCGGACGCTGCGTCCGGACCTGTGGTCTTCCAGCGTCGGGGGCGCTCGCCTGCGCGCCGCCTTTTATCGTGGCCGTTTGCCTTGCTTGCCGCCAGACTAGCGCCCAATGAATCTCGCGGTACGCCTTTCGACAAACGACTGCACGCCTTCCCTCGCGTCTTCCGTGTTGTAAAGAATCTGTTGGGTCGACTGGATCTTCGAATACGCGTCCAGCCATCCCGACCCAAGCGACACGCGCGCATTGGCCATGGTAGCCTGGACGGCCAGCGGAGCCTGCGCGGCAATACGCTCCGCGATTTCCAGCGCCCGCCCGAACTCCTCACCCGCCGGCACCACTTCCTGCACGAAATTCATGCGATACGCGTCCTGTGCCGTGAATTCGTCGCCTGTGAGCAGGATCTTCATCGCGTTACCCCACCCTGCGCGATCCACCATCCGGATCGTCGCACCACAGCCTGCCATGATGCCGCGCTTGACCTCCATCTGCGAAAAGCGGCAATTGTCGGCGGCCACCGCCACCTCGGACGCCAGCATCAGCTCGACGGCCACCGTAAAACTGATTCCCTTCAGCGCGATCACCACCGGCTTCTTGCGTAACGGTTCGCGCAGATTGAACGGGTCGACCTCGCCGACCGGAAGCAATGGCTTGCCTTCGCGGCGCAACGGCACGATCTTCGGCATGTCGAGGCCGGCGGTGAAGTGATCGCCCTCGGCGTAAAGCAGCCCGCAGAAAAGATCGGGACTCGCTTCAAGAAACGTGTACGCCCTGGCCAGTTCCTCGAACATTTTGGGGGTAAAGCCGTTGCGCTTTTCCGGACGGTCGATGCCGATCAACAGAATGTGACCGCGCTGCTCCGTGCGTATCTGTCCGTCCTCATGGCGTGTCGTCATGCCGTGCCTCCTTGCGTCATTGTGATGGAGCGCCAGCTCGAAGCTCGATTGACAAAGCCTCATCGCGCATTCACAATTATAAACACCGTTCAAATAACGAGCAAGCCTGCACACCGCCGATCCGTCCACATTCGTGCTGCGATGCAGCGCGCCGGAACTCGCTGCGGGTACCGATGCATGCCTCGTCGCCGGGACGGCATGCTGGCATACGTGTTCATCCGGATTCATGCGAGGAAAACTCATGGCCTATGAAACGCTCATCGTCGAAACACGCGGCAGGACCGGTCTCATCAAGCTCAATCGACCGCACGCGTACAACGCGCTCAACAACCAGTTGACCGATGAATTGACCGCTGCGCTCGATGCTTTCGAAGCCGACCAGGCGATTGGCGCGATCGTACTGACCGGGAATGAAAAAGCCTTTGCCGCCGGCGCCGACATCAAGATGATGGGCGAGTGGACCTACATGGACGTGTTCAAGAACCAGTTCATCACGTCCAACTGGGAACGCACGGCACGTTGCCGGAAACCCGTGATCGCCGCTGTGGCCGGCCTCGCGCTGGGAGGCGGTTGCGAACTGGCGATGATGTGCGACTTCATTCTGGCCGCCGACAACGCCCGCTTCGCACTGCCTGAAATCACGCTGGCCACCATCCCCGGCGCGGGTGGCACGCAACGTCTCACACGCGTGCTCGGCAAATCGAAGGCGATGGAGATGATCCTCACCGGCCGCAAGATGGATGCCGTCGAAGCCGAACGCTGCGGGCTGGTTAGCCGCGTCGTGCCCCTCAATGAGTTACTGGACGAAGCGTTGAAGACGGCCGACGCCATCGCTGGATTCTCGCAACCTGTCGTTGCAATTGCGAAGGAATGTGTCAATCGCGCCTACGAGTCGAGTCTCGCCGAAGGAATCCTGTTCGAAAGGCGAATGGCCTATTCAACCTTCGCTACCGAAGACCGCAAGGAAGGCATGGCCGCATTCGCCGAAAAGCGCAAACCGGTGTTTCGCCATTGCTGAGCACCATGCGCACGCATGAACTCGCAGTCGCCTGAATCAGTTGAACGACACCCGCTCGACTGATCCTTTTCAACCTGTCATTCGCTATCCTGGCTTCACGACCGACCATGAGCTCTCAAAAGAATCGCATCACCGAACTGCTCGGCATCGACTACCCGATCATCCAGGGCGGCATGCGCTGGGTGGCTCGCGCGGAACTCGCGGCGGCGGTCGGCAATGCCGGCGGACTCGGCTTCATTTCCGCGCACACCCATGCGAGCGCCGACGCACTGGCGCGGGAGATCGACCAGGTGCGCGCGCTCAGCGACAAACCGTTTGGTGTGAATCTGACGCTGCTCGGCAGTAACGCCGGGCTCGACTATGACGGCTACGTGCGCACCATCATCGACCGAAGGGTACCGGTTGTCGAAACCGCCGGCAGCAATCCCGCAAAGTACATCGAAACGTTCAAGGCAAACGGCGTCAAAGTGATCCATAAATGCGTCGCCGTACGGCACGCGTTGAAGGCTGAAGTGCTCGGCGCTGACGCGGTGAGCATCGACGGATTCGAATGCGCGGGGCATCCAGGCGAAGACGATATTCCGGGGCTGATCCTGATCCCTGCCGCCGCGGACAAGCTGAAGATTCCGCTGCTCGCCTCAGGCGGCTTCGCGGATGGCCGGGGCCTGATGGCCGCGCTCGCGCTCGGTGCGGACGGTATCAATATGGGCACACGCTTCATGCTCACGCAGGAATCGCGCGTGCATCCCGCGATCAAGCAACGCCTGCTGGAAGCCACCGAGCGCGATACCTTGCTGGTTGGACGCACGCTCCGCGATTCGAGCCGCGTGATCAGGAACACCGTCAGCCTCGCGGCAATCGAACTGGAAAACGCAGGCGGCGCCACAGCCGCCGACCTGTATGCGCTGACCGGTGCGAGCCGCTGGATGGACGCATTCGCGAGTGGCGATGTTGAAGGCGGGGCCTTTCCGGCCGGCATGGTGACAGGCCTGATTCACGATCTGCCCACCTGCGCCGAACTGATCACGCGAATCATGCAGCAGGCCGCCGCAATCGCGCAACGGCCCTTCGCATTCGAGGTGCCCGCCGCATGAAGCTTGCGGGTGTTCGCGTCGTCGATCTGTCGCAGTTCATGCCTGGGCCGATGCTCGCATCGAATCTTGCCGACCATGGCGCCGACGTCATCAAACTGGAACCGCTGACGGGCGAGGCGGCACGCGGGCCGCTCGAGTCGGACAGCGAGTTCTTTGTGGCGCTCAATCGCGGCAAGCGCAGCATCGCAGTGGATCTGAAACACCCCGACGGCCTCGCCATCGCGCGTAAACTGATCGACGCGGCCGACGTCGTCATCGAGTCGTCACGGCCGGGTGTGGCGGCGCGCCTGGGCATCGATTACGACACGGTGAGCCGCACCAATGCGCGCCTCGTCTACTGTTCGCTGACCGCATTCGGCCAGACCGGCCCGCTTGCGCAAATGCCCGCGCACGACCCGGTCATCCAGGCCATGGCCGGCACATTGCCGCGCGATGAGCGCGGCGTGCCCGTGACCTCAGGCGCCTCGCTTGCCGCGCTGGCCGGTTCGTTGACGGCGTTATCCGCCGTGTTGATGGCCTTGTTGCATGCGCGTGAAACGGGTGAGGGAGACTTCGTCGATATTTCACTGTACGACGCCGCGCTGTGCGCACAGCCGCATTTGACCGCTCGCGCGCTCAACCCTGCAGCAAGCGGTCCGGTCGACAGTGCATACGGCAGCAACGCGATTGCCCTACTCGCAGCGTATCAGACGCGCGATGCGCAGTGGCTTTGCCTGGGTGGACGCGAACTCGACTTCGCGACCAATCTGCTGACGCCGCTAGGCCGCCCGGATCTGATTAGCGTCGCGGTCGGACCGGCCGGCGCAGCACAAGCCGGGCTAAGCGCCTTCCTGACGAGGAGGTTCCTGACACGCACACTGAGCGAATGGCTTGCGTGGTTCGAAGGCCGTCGTATCAGTGTCGCGCCTGTGATGACCCTGACCGATGCGCTAGCGCAGCCACACACGCAGGCCCGTCAGATGGTGAACATCGATGCGAACGGCCGCCGGCATCTTGGCAGCGCGATCCGGTTCCAGCGCGATCCGGCACAACCATCACTGTCGATTCCGGCCATCGGCGAGCACACAGCGGAGATTCTCGACACGCTCGGCTACGCCGCCGAACACATCGCCGCGCTTGGTGCTGCCGGCGTCATTCGCACGCAGAATGCCGTCGCGAAGACATAGCGCCGAGCCATTCCGTTCGCCCTCCGTCAGCCTCATGCCCATACTCCTGCAAGCCGGCTCCATCGACTTTCGCTCCATCGTCCGCCCTGGCGACAACATCATGTGGGGTCAGGCGAACGCGGAACCAGTGCCGCTGACTCAGGCACTCATTGCGCAGCGACGGGAGATCGGCCGGTTACGTGTGTTTCTGGGCGCGAGCACCACCGATACATGCCGGCCTGAACACGCCGACTGCATCGACTTCGTTTCCTACTGCGGCTCCGGCGCCAATCGCGCTTTGGCGCGGGCCGGCGCACTCGATGTGTTGCCGTGCCACTACTCGCAATTCCCGCAGATGATGCGCTCCGGCCCACTCAAAATCGACGTGCTGCTGCTGCAACTGGCACCTCCGGATCATGAAGGCCGCTACAGCCTGTCGATCGCGCACGAGTATCTCGTTCCGGCGCTGGACACCGCCCGCGTCATCGTCGCGGAAATCAACGAGCAGGCACCGTGGACGTATGGCGAGCGCTATCTGCGACACGCCGACCTCGACTTCATTCTGCCGACATCGCGCGCGCCGCTCGAAAATCCCCCCAGCAGAATCGGCGAAGTCGAACTGGCAATCGCGACCCATGTTGCCGGTTTGATCGAGGACGGCTCGACGCTTCAATTCGGGCTCGGTGCGATTCCCGAAGCCGTGCTTGCGCGTCTGTCCGACCGGCGCAACCTGGGGGTTCACTCGGGTGCGATCGGAGACAAGGTCGCCGATCTGATGGACGCCGGGGTGATCAACAACACGCGCAAGAATGTCGACAGGGGTTTGACAATTGCAGGCGTGATGATGGGCGGCCGCCGCATTCATGGGTTCGCACATCGCAACCCGGCCGTACAGTTTCGCTCAACGAACTACACGCATAATCCTGACGTACTGGCCCGCATCGACCGTTTTGTCGCTCTGAATTCGGCGCTCGAAGTCGACCTCAGCGGGCAGATCAACGCAGAAGTGGCCAACGGCAGCTACGTCGGCGCCGTAGGCGGCGCACTCGATTTCCTGCGCGGCGCACGGCATGCCAGAGGCGGCCTGCCCGTAGTCGCGATGCCGTCGACAGCAGGCAAGGCCGCAAGCCGCATTGTCGCGACGCTCAGCGGCCCCGTCAGCACGCCGCGCAGCGATGCCGGCATCATCGTCACCGAATACGGCGTCGCGGACCTGCGCGGACTCACCTTGAAACAGCGACGCGAGCGCCTGCTGTCGATCGCCCACCCCGACTACCGGGCCGCGCTCGAATGCTCAAACGCCGGAGCCCTCTGACGCAATCCGGTCGCCACGCAGCCGGCGACAAGATCCACACCCATTGAAGGAACGCATATGAAACGCGCAGCGATCGTCTCTCCCGTACGCACGCCGGTCGGCACTTTTGGCGGCAGCTTGCGCAGCGTGCCGGTCGAGGAACTGGGCGCACTGGTGACCCAGGAAGTCCTCAAACGCACCGGGCTCGATCCCAAGCGGATCGACGACGTGGTGTTCGCGCAGTCGTACGCGAACAGCGAAACGCCCTGCGTGGGACGCTGGATCGCCTTGCAAGCCGGACTGCCGGTCGAAGTACCCGGCATGCAGCTTGACCGGCGTTGCGGCGGCGGACTCCAGGCGCTCGCGACGGCCGCCATGATGGTCCAGACCGGCGCGGCCGATGTCGTGCTGGCGGGCGGTGTCGAGAGTATGAGCAACATCGAGTACTACAGCACCGACATGCGATGGGGAGCCCGCGCGGGTTCGGTACAGTTCCACGACCGGCTCGCGCGTGGCCGCGAACGCTCGCAACCGGAGGCGCGCTTCGGACCCATTTCGGGAATGATAGAAACAGCTGAAAACCTCGCCAACGACTTTCACATCAGCCGTGAAGCGGCCGACGAATATGCGGTGCGCAGCCATCGTCGCGCGGCTCAAGCCTGGGCGTCGGGCCGCATGGCAGCCGAAACCGTGGCGGTCGCCGTCCCGCAGAAAAAAGGCGCACCGCTCGCCTTTGCCCAGGACGAAGGCTTTCGCGAAGACGCCAGCATGGAGAGCCTCGGCAAGCTGCGGGCGCTGATCCCGGGTGGCACCGTCACCGCAGGCAATTCCAGCCAGCAAAACGATGCGGCAGCCGCGTGTCTCGTCGTCGCGGAGGACAAACTCGAAGCACTCGGTCTGGAGCCGATGGCCTATCTGAATGGCTGGGCCGCGGCAGGTTGCGAGCCGTCGCGCATGGGAATCGGCCCCGTGCCCGCCGTCCAGAAACTGATGGCACGCACCGGCTTGTCGATCGATCAGATGGATCTTGTCGAACTGAACGAAGCATTCGCCTGCCAGGTGCTGGCGGTGCTCAAGGGATGGGGATGGAACGACCCGGAGCGGCTCAACGTCAACGGCTCCGGCATCTCACTGGGCCATCCGATCGGCGCCACGGGTGTCCGCATGATGACCACGTTGCTCTTCGAACTGCAACGGCGCAAGGGTCGCTACGGTCTCGAGGCAATGTGCATCGGCGGTGGTCAGGGGCTGGCCGCAATATTCGAGCGTGCCTGAAGGCGCGCAACAAACCGCATCGCACGGCAACGCTCAATGCGTTGACCGGCGGGCAATCGATTGTGATCGTGGCGACGTTATCCGCGCAACCGTACTGCACGGCTGCAGACATCACACTTCAATCATCACGAAGTCCGCCTTCGCCGCCCCGCATTCCGGGCAGACCCAGTCTTCGGAAATGTCTGCCCAGCGGGTGCCCGGCGGAAAGCCTTCGGCGGGAAGGCCGACGGATTCGTCGTAGAAAAATCCACAAAAGATGCATTGCCACTGTTTCATCGATGTCGTCCTGCGGGGTTTGAGTGAAGGGTCGACGCATCGCCCTTCCGTTCACAATATGCAACGATGTTCAGTTTTGTTATTATAGGCTGACGGATTTTCTACATCAACGCCTGAAACGAATGGAGACGACAGTGAGCGATATCGTGAAAGACAAGGTGGTGGTCGTAACCGGAGCGGGAGCGGGCATCGGCCGCGATTTCGCGCTGCAGTTCGCGGCGGCCGGCGCGAAGGTGGTGGTCAACGATCTGGGGCGTCATGCGGAAAGTGGCGAGTTCGCGGCACAGCGCGTCGTCGCGGAAATCCGGGAAGCAGGCGGCGAAGCCGTGGCGAGTACGGATAGCGTGGCCGAATGGGATTCGGCGCAAAAGATCGTGCAGGCAGCGCTCGACACCTTCGGGAGAGTCGATTGCGTGATCAACAATGCGGGCATCGTACGCGACCGTATGTTCTTCAACATGAGCCCGGAAGAATGGAAGGCCGTTGTCGACGTGCATCTGAACGGTTCGTTTTTTGTGGCGCGCGCCGCCGCACCGCACTTCAAGGCGCAGAACGGCGGCAGCTACGTTCACATGACTTCCACCTCCGGTCTGATCGGCAATATCGGCCAGGCCAACTACTCGGCGGCGAAGATGGGCGTCGTGGGCCTATCGAAGTCGATCGCGCTCGACATGGCGAAGTTCAATGTGCGCTCAAACTGTATCGCGCCATGGGCATGGACCGCGATGACCGCATCGATTCCGTCCGAGACGCCCGAGCAGAAGGCGCGCGTCGAGATCATGAAGAAAATGGAAGCGCGCAAGGTGGCGCCGCTTGCGGTCTATCTGGCGTCGGATCGCGCGGCGAAGGTATCGGGGCAGATCTTCGGTGTACGTGCTAACGAAATCTATTTCTTCAACCAGATCCGCATGGTGCGCTCGCTGCATCGCGATGGCGGCTGGACCCCGGAGTCGATCGCCGAACAGGTGATGCCCGCGTTCGAGTCGAGCTTCTTCCCGAACGTGCCGTCACTCACATTGACGCCTTGGGATCCGGTTTAATACGGTCCCGACACGTCACCAGCCGCGAGCGACCTTGATGGCCGGCCGCTCAGCCGCGGCTGGTTGTTCTGCCGCACAGCGACTCGATCCAGGCGCGCGGCAAAGCGGCGATCTCTATCCGACACACGATTCACTAACGCAACCGCTGTCCGGTGCGTTGCTATTCCGTGCGCCGGTCGAGCCGCCTGCCATCGCCAACTGACGCCGCGCCTTGAGCAAAACCGGCAGATCCACCATCCGTCCGTCGACGGACACCGCGCCGCCACCAGCGCGCTCAAATGCTTCGACCACTTCCCGCGCCTTCGCTAGTTCATCCTCGCCCGGACTGAACGAGGCATTGACCTGAGCTACCTGCTTCGGATGGATGCACAGCTTGCCGCCGAAACCCAGGCGTCGCGCGGCCGATGCATCGGCCGCGAGTTGCGCGGTGTCATCGAGCGTTACGGTTACGCCATCCACTGGCGGCAGCAGACCAGCAACCCGCGACGCCAGAACGATCCTCGAGCGGGCATAGAGGAGCGCATCCCATGAACCTGAGCAATCCAGATCCAGTTCGAAATCGACCGAACCGAATACGAGCCGCTCCACGCCGGGCGCCCTGACCACCTCGAGAACCTGCCATACGCCGAGTGCCGATTCGACGATCGGCAGAATCGGCTTGCCGCTCACGCGCGCAACATTAAGAAGAGCTTCCGCGCTCTCCGCTTTCGGCAATACGACGCCATCGATGCCGCGCGCCGTGAGCAACGCCAGGTCGTCATCGAACCATGGCGTACCGAAGCCGTTGATGCGCACGAGCACGCGCGTGGTCGATGCGCCGAATGCCGATGCGCCATCCGCGACATATTGACGAGCCTGCGCCTTGTCCGCTTCAGCGACCGCATCTTCGAGATCCACGATCACGGTATCGGCGCCAGAAGTGAGCGCCTTGTTAAAACGCTCAGGCCGTATCCCCGGAACAAACAGAAATGAACGCATAACGCCCCATGAAAATTAACGTCAGATGCCGGAAGTAGCCGGTGTCCGCTATCGGCGACGAAGCTGACAGTTACCCCAGAACGGCCTCAGCTTGCATGCGCAATGTGCCGTCGCTACCTGCGATCCACAGTTTGAGCGTCTTGCCGTCATCGCTGTCCGGACGTCCGCAAACAACGAATGGCGCCGTGTCGATTACCGGACTGACTGCGCGAAACGAAAACGCCACGACCCGCGCGCCGGGAAGAGCCGATCGCACCAGATCCAGCAGCAGCGTCGCCAGAAACGGGCCGTGCACCACAAGCCCCTGATAGCCTTCCTGCTCCATTGCATAGGGCCGGTCGTAGTGAATACGATGACCGTTGAGCGTCAATGCGGAATAGCGGAACAACTGCACGGGATCCGGATGGATCTCCCGCATCCATTGCGCGCCTTCGGGCGCCGGCTGGAGTGCGGGCAGCTTTTCGCCCGGGACAGGATGATCGCGATAGACAATGTCCTGATGCTCCGTGATCGCCACGCCTGCCGCATCGCTGATCTGATGCAGCACCTTGACGAACACCAGGTCGCCACTTCGACCTTGCTTGTGCGCCACGTCCGCGATCGTCGACAAGCGGATGATCGCATCGCCGGCCTTCAGCTCCCGTAAAAACGTCAACTGACTGCCCGCCCACATTCGCCGCGGCAAGGCCACCGGCGGCAGGAAACCGCCGCGCTTCGGATGTCCGTCCGGACCCACCAGCGACTGCCGGTGCAACGGCAAAAAGTAGAGCCAATGCCATAACGGAGGCAATGCATTGCCGGGCGCGACCGAGGTGTCGTCTTTGTCAAGCGTGGCGGCAAGTGCGGCGATCGGCGTCGGGCCAAGCGTGTCGGAAACGCGCTCGCTTCTGCCGATCCACTGCTGTAAATGCGCGGTATCGATCGCCATAGGTCACTAGTCCAGATTCAATGCTTCGCGGATCGCCCGCGCGACGGGCAGCAGAGGGTCTTCCCCGGGCGAAGTCGGATTAAACATCTTGTTGTGACAAATCGCAACGGCCAGACCGGTATCCGGATCGGCCCAGCCAATCGAGTTGCCCTGCCCCGGATGGCATAAGGCGCGCGGCGATTGAACGGCGGTCACCGGCGGATGAGCGCCGCCGAACCAGAACCCGCCGATGGTGATCGGAATCGGAAACCCGAACATCACCGGGTCAGGTTCTTCGCTGTTCGCCCGCGGCGTATTCAGCGTCGCGACGAGCTCTTTCGACAGCAACCGCACACCGTCAAGCTCACCGCCGCCCGCAAGCATCGCCCAGAAGCGCGCTTCGCTGCGTGCGTTGAATATGCCGCCAACCCCCGCCACTTCCGCGCGGCGCACATCGGCCCGCTCGAACACCGTTGGATTCAGCGCGACCTGCTCAGGCATCGAGGCGAGGAACAGCGGCGGCAGATATTCCACCGGCACCATTGCGTCAGTGAGCTTCGCGATACGTGGCTCGACTTCATCGGGGATACCGATCCAGAGGTCAGCAATGCCGAGAGGCGCTGCGATTTCCTCGCGCACGAAGCGTCCCAGCGAGCGCCCTTCCGGATCCGCCCGACGTACCAACTCGCCGATGATCCAGCCGAAGGTCATCGACAGATAGAGTGTTTTCGTTCCCGGCTCCGCCAACGGTTTCAGGTCGGCAATCGCCGTGGTCATCCACTGCCAGTCGCACATCCGTTCGGGCGTGACGCCGCCGGGCATCTGCGGCACGCACGCACGATGGGTCAGCACGTCTCGAACCGTCGTGCGCGCCTTGCCGTGCGCACCGTATTCGGGCCAGTAGCGTGTAACGGGTGCGTCGTAGTCGATGTGGCTCCGATCGGCCAGAATGTGCAGCGCGGTCGCCGCCACGGCCTTCGTGACTGAGTAGACGTTGAACAGTGTTTCGCCATCCACAAGACGTCCCGTCGCCTGATCCGCCACCCCGCTCCATGCATCTACGACCAGCTTGCCATCCAGATAGGCCGCCGCCTGGACGCCGATTTCGCCGCCCTCGCGAGTCGCATGGTCGAGCGCCTGCTGGACGATCGCAGTGATGTTCGAGGCTTGCGCCGTCAAGTTCATGCCATCAGTCCCTGATCAAAATTTCGCGTATGCAGGTTCGCGTCACGTTCGCAATACGTATCACGACATGTCATCGTGCGTCCGCCATAATCAGATCGGCTGCGCGCCACGCCATGGCCATCATCGGGCCGTTCGTGTTGCCGGAAATCATCGTCGGCGTGACGGACAGGTCCAATGATGTGCAGTGCAGATGTTGCGGATCGCCCCCCGACAGTTGCAAACCGAGGCGTTCACGCAGATCCCAAATTGAGTTCTAATATTCGAACTATGTTCGATTTAATGTTTTTGTGCAATAAGAATTTCCCGTCCCGAAACGCGAACGGGAACGGGGTGGCCGATAGGGAACCCGAGAGTTGACAGCCCGTCCGAATGGCGTTCACAATTGAGAATGTCATTCAAAAATAACAATTGTCGCCAGTGCGTCGCAGTCCGCACGATAGTCACACGGGACGGGAGTGAGCGTTTATGAGCACTGCAGCAACCCCAGAGGACATCGCACTGATTGTCGGTGCCGGCCACGCAGCGGGCGAGTGTGCAACCAGCATCCGGGATCAGGGCTGGACGGGCCGCATCGTGCTGATCGGAGAGGAGCCGCATCTGCCGTATCAACGCCCGCCATTGTCGAAGGCTTTTCTATCGGGCGAACTCAGCGCGGAACAGCTTTATTTAAGACCGAAGGCCACTTACGACAAGGCCCGGATCGAATTCATTCCTAATACCCGGGCCGAGCGCATCGACCGCGCGACGCATGTGGTGACCCTGTCGGACGCTCGCGAGATCGGTTATTCCAAGCTCGTAATCGCGACGGGTGGCCATGCTCGCAGGCTCGCATTGCCGGGCATCAAAGCGATCGAAAAGCAACCGAACTTTCACTACCTGCGCACGCTCGACCACGTCGCACGCATCCGCATGCAGTTCCATACGGGGGCACGCCTCGTCATCATTGGCGGCGGGTACATCGGCCTCGAAGTCGCGGCTGTTGCAGTGAAGCGAGGGCTGCACGTGACCGTTCTCGAAGCATTGCCTCGCGTGCTCGCCAGAGTCACGGCGCCGGAACTTTCTGCGTTCTATGAACGGGTGCATCGCGAAGCCGGCGTCGATGTGCGCACCAGCACGGCGGTCAGCAGCTTCGAACTGGATGCATCCGGCGATGCGGTCGCAGCCGTGGTCTGTGCTGACGGTTCCCGCATTCCCGCCGATCTCGTCATCGTCGGTGTCGGCTTGCAACCCGCCACGGAACTGGCCAGCGCAGCGGGTCTCGTCGTGGATAACGGCATCGTGGTGGATGAGCACACCCGCACGTCCGACCCCGACATCTTCGCCATCGGCGACTGCACCAACCACCCCAACGGACTTCTGGGGCGGCGCTTGCGGCTGGAGTCCGTGCCCAATGCCATGGAGCAGGCGCGCACGGCAGCGGCCACGCTGTGCGGCAAGGAGCGCGTCTACAACAGTGTGCCGTGGTTCTGGTCCGATCAATATGACCTGAAACTGAAGATGGTCGGCCTGTCGCAGGGTTATGACGAACTTGTCATGCGCGGTGCGCCTGAAAGCCGTTCGTTCTCCGCGTTTTATCTGAAAGATGGCGTGATGCTTGCAGCCGATACCGTTAGCCGTCCGCAGGAATTCATGCTGGCCAAGCGTTTCGTCGGCGAGAAGATTCCAGTGCGCGCCACCGACCTCGCAGACGATTCGATCCCGCTCAAAAGCCTGCTCCCGCAGCCTGATTGATCATATTCACTCCAGCTACATCATGCCCATCATTCGATTCATTCAACCGGACGGCCATGAAACCACTGCGACGGCCAACGTCGGCGAATCGGTCATGCAAACCGCCGTCAGTCACCAGGTGCCGGGGATTCTGGGGGATTGCGGCGGCAGTTGCAGCTGCGCGACCTGTCATGCGTACGTCGACGAAGCGTGGGTCAACCACATGCCGCCCGCCGAGCCGTATGAGATCGACATGCTGACGTGCGCGATGGACGTGCGGGAAAACAGCCGCCTGACGTGTCAGATCAATGTCACGCCGGAACTCGACGGTCTGGTGGTTCGCCTGCCCGGCGCGGCCTGAAAGCGGTGCGGTGGGCGCGCTTGCGCTGTCCGCCATCACCAGCCCCTCGCCGCTTTGTGAAGTGGAGTGAATCAGGGCGAACGCGTCAGCACACCGATCGCGGCCGGTTCAACCGCCTCCCAGAAAGACGCCCAGGTCGGAAACGACTGCGGCAGGCGCGGCTGGTATTTGTCGCTCTCGTACTTGCCGGGCCAGTTCTGCAAGCGCGGCGTCCCCGGGCGCTCCAGCCAGTCGGTCGAATACCAGTGGCGTTCGTCGCGGCGTTCGAAATACCACGTCCCCTCGCGCCGTACGTAGTGGTCGAAATAGCAGATCGCCATGACCACCCAATGACCATTGTCCTCATGCTCGGCGCGGCAATACACCTGGCCTGTCGCATGATCGGCATCGACCAGGTCGATCGCATGTCCGCAGATCTGATGAATGCTGCGGTAGAAGCTGCGCAGGACATGCTCCGACCCATAGAACGTTTTCAGCGCGGCACGCCCTACACCCCACCGCCCGCAATTCACGTCGTCGGTAAAGAGCGCGACAAGGCTGTCCAGATCGCGCGAATCGACGGCAAGCGCGTAGCGCATGGGCAATTGCTGGATCGCCAGTTGCGCCTCGATACGGTCGATTCGAGCAAGCAGATCGGCATCGATGGTCATGTCGTCCTCTTCGCGCCGACCGTCACGCCGCCAGCGGTGCGGGCGCGAATTTCATCGGCGTAGTACGGTTGATGAGACAGCAGCCCGCCGTCCACGTTGATGATTTGCCCGGTGACAAAAGCGGCCTCATCGGACGCCAGGTAGACCACCGCATGTGCCACGTCTTCCGGCTTCCCGAGGCGCGGGGTGAGATGATGGCTCAGCATCATCTCACCCACGGGTCCCGCGTAATGGCCTATTGTTGCCGGCGTCACGATCAGGCCGGGCGCAATTGCGTTGCAGCGAATGCCCTCTTTGCCGTGCTGAGCGGCCACGTAACGCGTCAATGCTTCGATGCCCGCCTTGCACACACCGTAAGCGCTATAGCCGAGCGCACCGGCCTGAGCCGCGCCCGACGACGTATTGATGATCGAGCCGCCTCCGCGCGCCCGCATCAGCGGGATGGCATAACGTGACGCCAGCATGGTGCCGCGCAGGTTGATGCGCATCGTGTCGTCCCAGACAGAGACATCGACGGCTTCTACGGCGGCATCGACGGTGCTCGACAGCGAGGTGGCCGCCGCATTGTTGTGCAGCACGTCAAGGCCGCCCCAGGTTTCGACGGTAAGCGCAAACAACGCCGCTATTGATGCCTCGTCGCCGATATCGACCCGCGCGGCAATCGCCCGGCCGCCCTGCTGCTCGATACGCTGGGCCTGCGCCACGGCGCCGTCGAAATCCCGGTCCGCCACGACCACCCGCCCGCCTTCAGCAGCCAGCATCGCGGCACACGCCGCACCGATACCGGACGCCGCGCCCGTGACGATGGCGATCCTGTCTTTGACTCGTAACATAAGCGCTATTCCTTCTGATTGGACACGTGGCCCGATTCAATGCGGCGCGGCAAAGCGCGCGAGGTGAAAGTCGATGTCGCCGTACAGCTTTTCCATCATCGTCATCTTGCGAAAGTAATGGCCGACCTGATATTCCTCGGTGATCCCCATGCCGCCATGTAGCTGAATACCCTGCGCACAGACGAAACGGCTTGCCCGGCCGGCGACCGCCTTGCCCGCCGAGATGACGCGGCTGCGTTCCGTTGCCGGCCGATCCAGGTGCGCAATGCCGCAGTAGAGTATCGAGCGGGTCTCCAGCACGACGACAAACATTTCGGCCATACGATGCTGCAGCGCCTGAAATTTGCCGATCGGCTGACCGAACTGCACGCGAGCCTTGATGTATTCGGCGGTGATGTCCATCACGGCTTCCATCACGCCGAGCATCTCGGCTACGCTCGCTAGCGTAGCGAGTCCGGTCGCCACCTCGAGCACTTCGCGGGCGCGATCGGAGGCAACCAGCAACGAGGACGCATCCAGTTCGACGTCGCGAAACTCGATGTCCGCGGCACAAGATCCATCGAGCAGACGATATGTCCGGCAGGTCACGCCCGCCGCACGGCGGTCCAGCACGAAAATCGCGACGTCTTCCGCTTGCTCGTTCAGACGCGCGGTCACCAGCAACTGGTCCGCCGAACCGCCCGCCATCACCAGCGTCTTGGCTCCGCTCAGCAAATAGCCACCAGCCGTCTTGCGTGCGACTGTACGATCACCGCAGCCCAGCTTGAACCGTGAGCCCGCTTCACTGTCGGCCAGCGCGAGCAGCAGCCGGCCTTCGATCACTGCCGGCAGGAGCGCCTGCCGTTTGGCATCCGAGCCACTACGGTCAATGATGGCCGAACACAGAAGCGCGGTTTGCACGAAAGGCTCGAGCACCATGCCGCGCCCGAATGCTTCCATCACAATGGCAGTTTCGACAAACGAGCAGGCAAGACCGCCGACATCCTCAGGCAGCATCAGGCCGAGCCAGCCGAGGTCAGCATAGTCCTGCCAGCGCGCGCGGCTAAAACCCTCTTCGCTTGCGGCAATCGCGCGGCGCGTTTCGAATCCATACTCCTGCTGAATGAACCGGTCCACGCCGTCCTTCAGCATCAATTGTTCTTCGGAGAGGTTGAAGTCCATGGTCAAAGTCCAAAGGCGAGACGGGCAATAATGTTTTTCTGCACCTCCCGCGCACCGCCGTAAATGGTCGACGCGCGGCCGATGAGGTAGCCGGTCGTGCGGCCTGCCACGTAGCCGGGCCATGCGTCATCGTCGTCGGCTAACGGATCGTCGAAGCGCCAGTCATCGTGTTGCTGGAAGCGCATGCTGCGCGGACCGAGCGCGTCAATCTGCAGCTCCGTGACGCGCTGCTGCATCTCCGAGCCACTGATCTTGAGCGCCGACACCACCGCGTCGAGATTGCGCGTGTTCCTTTCCTCGGCCAGGATTCGTAACACCGACCATTCGAGCGCCAGCAGATCCACTTCGACCGACGCCAGCTTGCGGGCAAATTCGGCTGTGTCGATCAGACGCACACCGTCCACCATTTCCCTTTCGGCGATGCTTTTGGCGCGCTGCAATTCCCGCTTGTTGAAATAGAGAAACGCGCTGGTGGTGCGCTCCTTTTCGAGCAGATATTTCGCGTAAGTCCAACCCATGCCCGCCTCGCCAACCAGGTGTGTGCGTGGCACGCGAACGTTCTCGAGAAAGACCTCGTTCAGGCCCGTTCCGCCTTCGATCGAAACGATCGGGCGCACGGTGATCCCAGGCGTATCCATTTTGACGAGCAGGAACGAGATGCCGCGCTGCGGCTTGACCGTCGTGTCCGTCTTGACAAGGAAGAAGCCCCATTCGGCAATCGAGGCGTCGCTGGTCCAGATCTTCTGACCGTTGATCACATATTCGTCACCGTCAAGGACCGCGGTGGTCTTGAGACCCGCCAGGTCCGAGCCCGCATTCGGCTCCGAAAAACCCTGACACCAGAACTCGTCCCCGGAAAGAATGGCGGGGAGAAAACGCTTCTTCTGCCAGTCCGAGCCGAACGCGATGATGACGGGCGCCACCATGTGGGTTGCCTGCCAGCCGTAGTCCATCGCGTCCGCGTTGTACAGCTCTTCCATGAAGATATGCTTGCGAAAGGCTGCCCAGCCGGTGCCGCCGTGTTCCACCGGCCAATGTGGTGCGCCCCACCCGCGCTGATGCAGAATACGCTGCCACGTACGAATGTCCTCCTTCAATGGAGGATGCGCCCCGATCGTCCAGCGATGCGCAATCGCGGCGGGCAACTGCTCCCTGAAAAACTGCCGGACTTCCTGACGAAACGCTTCGTCCTCCGGGGTGTACTCGAAGTGCATGCCTGATTCCTCCTGCTATGTCCCCATACGCGCGTCCACCGAAGGTCGCACTGCTTCGCGGCCGCCGCCTGCTTGCGCCGGTTATTTGATCGACCTAGTGCCCCTTGAAAGAGGGGGTGCGTTTTTCCCGCGCGGCGAGCCGTCCCTCGGCGGCATCGTCGGAATTCACCGCGAGCCCAACGGAATTCAGCTCGTGCACGAGAAACTCTTCCATGCTGCCGGCGTTCAGGCGGAAGAGTTCTTTGGTCAGTCCGATCGAGAACGTCGGCATGGCCGCCAGTTCGGCGGCGAGCGCTTCGGCGGCATTCATGAGACTCGCGTCCTCGACGACACGGCTTGCCAGTCCCGCCTCGAACGCTTCCTGACCAGTCAGCCTGCGATTGAGATACATGATCTCCTTCGCGCGAAATTCTCCGCAGTGGCGGGCAAGCAGATGCACCATGCCGCCTTCGGGCAAGGTTGCGCGCATCAGAAAGGCCGGAATGAACTGCGCCGTGTCCGACACCAGAAGCTGGTCGGCGCACAGCGCAAAACTCCAGGCAATGCCGACCGCGACACCTCGCACCGCCGCGACCACCGGCTTATTGAGGTTGTAGAGCTTCAAGGCAACCTGCTGATAAACCGCCATCGATTGGCGCGCGTGCGACACGCTCATCGGCGGCGACGCCGCGCCACTGCCCTTGATATCGGCACCGGCGCAAAAGGCCCGCCCTGCGCCCGTCAGAATGACCGCACGGATTTCCGGATCACGTTCGATGCGATCAAGATGCTCGATCAGCATGCTCAGCATGTCCGGTGTCAACGCGTTGAGCTTCTCCGGACGATTCAGACAGAGCGTGGCAACCGCGTCCTTCACTGAAAGTTCGACATCCATGGTTTTCATGTCTTAAGTGAGTCAACCGGATGGCTCCGGGTCCCCCGCATGGTGCGGGGACGTTTCATTCGCCGCGTGCACGCAGCTTGATCACGCCGTCCCCGAAAGGCTCGTCGCGGCGCTTGAGCGCTTCCTTCAGTCCATTGGCTTCCATATCCGCCTTGAATTGCGCACGCCGTGGGCCCTGGCTCTGATGGGCACGCGCGTCGTTCTCGACAGCAAGGCGTTGCAGCGTGCGTGCGCCCGCCAGTTCAAGCCCGAGATTCACAATCCGTTTGTTCGCGGAGAGCAGATCGGCGTCGACGAACGACAGCCGGCGCGCGAGTTCCACAACCTCGGCTTCAAGTTCTTCCGCGGGTACGGCGTCCATCACGAGACCGATCTTTGCCGCATCGCGGCCGGTCAGCGAATCCCCGGACAGCAACAGGCGTTTCGCCCACTGTGGCCCCACGTGATAGAACCACATGTGCGCCGGCGGCGAGCCGTTGGCGCGCGTCGCGGGAAAGCCGATCCGCGCGTTGTCCGCGGCCAGCACCATGTCGCAGGCCAGCGCGAGGTCGGTGCCGCCCGCAAGGCAGTTGCCGTGAACCTGCGCGATGATCGGCTTGTGCACATCCGCCATGGCGTTAACGGTTTCCGCCTGCCGCTCCATCGACCAGCAGTCGTCATCGAAGCTTCGTACCGTGCCCCGGTATTCACCCGGATCGACCTGCTCCGCCGCGCGATCCGAATAGGTGGTGACGAGGTCATAGCCGGCGCAGAAGTCCTTGCCGGCGCCACGCAAGACGATCACGTTCACCGACTTCAGATCGTCCGCCTCGAGCAGCGCCTCTTTCAGCTCGCGCAACAGGACACCATTAATCGCATTGCGTTTGTCCGGACGATTCAGCGTGATTCGCGCCACGCGCTCGGCGACCTCGAATTGAACGCATTCCGTGCTTTGGAGCCATTTGCTCATGATTCACTCTCATTCGAAGAAGGCGGCGTGGCTGTCACGCGTTCAGCGGCCGAACCGCTGGCGCAATACAACCTTGCTGATCTTTCCGGTAGGCAGCCGCGGGAGCTCGTCGACGAATTCAACCGATTTCGGGCATTTGTAGCCGGCGATCAGCTCGCGGCAAAACGCGATCAGCTCTGCCTCCTGTATTGTCTTGCCCGGCCGGAGCACAACGATGGCCTTCACGCATTCACCCCATTTTTCGTGGGGTGAGCCGATCACTGCCGCGTCGATCACGGACGGATGCTGCAGCAAGGCGTTCTCCACTTCGCGGCTGTAGATGTTTTCGCCGCCCGAGATAATCATGTCCTTCTTGCGGTCCACCAGGAAGACATAACCGCTGCTGTCCTGAAAGCCCATGTCGCCGCTGCGATACCAGCCGTCGCGCAAGGCGTCGATCGTCGCCACGCTGTTGTTCCAGTATCCGCTCAGTTGAGTCGCCGAGCGCAGCCACACTTCGCCGGTCTGGCCTTGCGGCAGGTCAAGGCCGCTATCGTCCACAATGCGCAGTTCGATCCCGGGACAGGGATGGCCGACCGACGCCAGACGCCGGACTTCTTCCGCCGTGCCATCTGGCCGCACTTCATGAGACGGCAGCCAGCAGGCGTTGCTCTCGGTCATGCCATACTGGACCGAGAACACCGGGCCCAGCACCTCGATGCCGCGCTTGAGGAGCGGCACCGGCACCGGCGCGGCTGCCGTTGTGATGTTCTCGATACTCGACAGATCGTACGAGGACAATTCGGGTATATCGAGCAAGGCCTGCAGCATGGCGGAGACAAGGAACGTGAACGTGATGCGCTCGGCCTGGATCGTCTCCAGCATCGCCTTCGGCTCGAAACTGCGATGCAGTACGGTCGTTCCGCCCAGCCACGCAACCGCGTTCACAAAGCCAATGCCGCCCACGTGAAACGCCGGCGTGGTCTGCAGCACCCTAGAGTGTCCGGAAAATTCGGTGACCAGCGCACAGCTTTCCGCCGTGGCGCACATCGCACGGTGCGTGCGGACCACTCCCTTCGGGTGCCCGGTCGTGCCACTCGTGTAGATCAGATAGGCGAAGTCGTCGGGCTGCGAGCGAATCGGCGGCCCGTCAGCCGAGCCGGCTTCCATCGCGGATTCGAATGATGTCGCCCATGACGGCGCGTCGCCGATGCAGATATAGCATTCAACATCGGGCAACTGCGGACGCAGGGCGTCCACCAGCGCAGCATATTGCGCTTCGAAGACAAGCGCTTTCGGTGCCGCGTCCTTCACGATGTGCAGGATTTCCGCAGGCGCCAGGCGGAAGTTGACGGTGGCGAGCAGAAAGCCGGCCCATTCGCAGGCACGGTAGGTCTCGTAGTACTCGGCGCAATTCATCGCCAACACCGCGACCCGGTCCTGCCGACGCAACCCTTGCCGATACAACGCATCAGAGAAACGGCGGGCGCGCTCCGCCATCTCGCCATGAGTCACACGCCGGTCGCCAAACACCAACGCTTCCCTGTCCGCATGGAAACGCGCATTGCGCTCTATCATCTCCCCAAGCGTTTTCATCTCGATCCTGTCGTTGTCGGTTGGGTGTCTGCGGTTCAGGCTGCAAGTGCCTGAGGGTCGGCGAGCAGCGTGGCAATCAAGGCCGTAAAGCGCGCCGCATCCGCACCGTTGATGACCCGGTGGTCGTAGCTCAGCGAAAGCGGCAGCGTCTTGCGCCAGTCCACGCCGCCATCGTCCGAGGCCTGCGGCATCAGCCGGGTTTTCGTCACCCCGAGAATTGCCACTTCGGGGGCGTTGATGATCGGCGTGAAACCCGTGCCGCCAATCCCTCCGAGCGAACTGATCGAAAAGCAGCCGCCCGACATCTCCGCCATCGAAAGACCTTTCTCTCGCGCCTTCGACGACACCGCCGTCAGTTCCGCCGCCAGCTCCAGAATGCTCTTTTTGTCGCAATCGCGCAGCACCGGCACCAGCAGGCCGAAACGTGTATCCACCGCCACGCCGATGTGAAAGTACTTCTTCAGCACAAGGTTCTTGCAGTCGCCATCCAGCGAAGCATTGAACTGCGGAAACGCCTGCAGCGCGCGCACTGCCGCCTTGATCAGGAACACCAGCGGCGTCAGCTTCATCGTCGCGCCGCCGTCGTTGTATGCCTTGCGAAAAACCTCGAGGTTCGTGATATCCGCGTCATCCTGATGGGTCACGTGCGGAATCGTCAGCCAGTTACGCGACAAAAATGCACCGGTCAGCTTCTGGATGCGAGAAACCGGCTTGATCTCGATCTCGCCGAACTCGGCGAAATCGACCTGCGGCCATGGCGGCAGATACGCACCGATCCCGGCTTGCGCCGGACCGGTCGCCGCGGCAGGCGCCGCAACGGGTGCTGGGGAGGAAACGGATTCGACGCTCATTGCAGATGCCTCGCTAGACTGTTTCGACCAGGATGAATGATGAATGACGAGTGACGGATACCGGGTGCCGGCTCAGACGATTTCCGCCAGTACCGTGCCGACCGGATACACCTCGCCTATCTGGGCGACGATCCGCAGCGTTCCCGACGCCGGCGACTCGACCTCCTGCACCGATTTGTCGCTCTCCAGCGCATAGAGGGCCTGGCCTTCGGCAACTGTCGCGCCGTCCTCCAGGAGCCATTCGGTCAGCGTGCCTTCGTTCATCGAAAAGCCCAGCTTCGGAAGCAAAACCTGTGTGGTCATAAGTGCACTCTTCAGGATGATTAAAGTCCGGATACGGCTCGCGAACCCGTGTCGTCGAGCGTTGCGCGAATCGCGGCCTCGATCTGCGCCGCGCCCGGCACAAAGGCGTCTTCGAGCGGCTTCGAAAACGGCACCGGGCAAAACTGCGAGCCGACCCGCTGCACGGGCGCCTTGAGCGACCGAAACAGCGATTCATAAATGCGCGAGGCTATTTCCGCGCCGACACCGAACGGCTTGACCGCTTCGTGCACGACAACGGCGCGGCCCGTTTTGGCCACCGAGGTCAGGATCGTATCCATATCAAGCGGGGAGATCGTGCGCAGGTCGATCACTTCGCACGAGATTCCGGTCGTACCGAGCTGGGCCGCCACGGCCATCACGTCGTGCACGCGGCGGCTATAGGTGATAACCGTCACGTCCGTGCCGTCGCGCACCACGTTGGCCGTGCCAAGCGGAATGCGCACACCACGCTCCGGCGCCTTGCCCGGGTTCCAGTAGCTCGGCAGGTTCTCGATGAAGAGGCACGGGTCGTCATCTTCGATACAAGAAAGCATCAGCCCATAGGCATCCGCGGGCGTGGACGGCGCGACCACCTTGATGCCCGCGACGTGCGCGAACCACGCCTCCAGATAGTCGGCGTGCTGGCCACCGGTACCGAAGCCGGCGCCGGTCATCGTGCGGATCACAAGCGGCACATGCGTCTGGCCGCCCGACATGAAGCGCAACTTCGCCGCGTGATTGACGATCATGTCCATCGCGACCGTCGTAAAGTTCATCAGCATGATCTCGGCTACCGGACGCATGCCGACGATTGCCGCGCCGATCGCCGCCCCGATGATGGCCTGCTCCGAAATGGGCGTGGATCTGACACGCGATGTGCCATATTTCGACGACAGCCCTTTGGTCACACCGACAATGCCGCCCTCCTGGCCGTCGGCCACGTCCTCGCCGAGCACAATGACGTTGGCATCGGCAGCCATCGCATCGTCAAGCGCGAGGTTGACCGCCTGAATCGTATTGATGTCAGTCTGTGTCTGGTTCATGCCGGCACCTCGTCTTTGAAGATGTCGCGCCGCAGTTCGGCGACCTCAGGATAGGCGCTCGTCAGCGCGAACTCGACCGCCGCATCGATTTCGGCGTTGTGCGCTGCTTCCATCTCCGCCAGTTGCGCTTCAGTTGCATGTTTCGCGGCGATCAACCATGCGCGGAACAGCGGCACCGGATCTTTCGCAACCCACGCCGCTTTCTCATGCTCGTCCATGTAGGCATCCGGGTCGCCGAACACATGGCCGTGGAAGCGAAACGTATTCGCTTCGATCAGCGTGGGGCCACCGCCGTCGCGGGCCCGTTCGATGGCCTCGCGCGCCACCCGATGCATCGCGATGGGATCGTTGCCGTCGACCGTGATGCCGGGCATCTGATACGCCGCCGCGCGTTGCGCGATGTTCGGCACTGACGTCCCGTATGCGTATTTCGTGTGTTCGGCATAGCCGTTGTTCTGGCAGACGAAAACAACCGGCAGTTTCCAGACCGACGCCATATTCAGCGACTCGTGAAAAGCGCCGATGTTGGCCGCGCCGTCGCCGAAATAGGCGACAGCCACGCGCGGTTCACCCCGAATCTGCGCCGCAAGAGCGAGGCCGTTCGCGATGGGCATCGAACTGCCCACAATGCCGGTGGTTACCATCACGCCGGACGCAGGATGGGTCACATGCATCGGGCCGCCCTTGCCTTTGCAGGTGCCGGTGACACGCCCCCCGAGTTCGGCCCAGAGATCCTTAAGCGGCACACCCTTGGCGATCATGTCATGCACGCCGCGATAGATCGTGCAGATGTAGTCGTCATTGCTCAGGCAGACGGACACCGCGGAAGGAATCGCCTCCTGGCCGCGCGGCGAGTAATAAGGCATGACCAGCTTGCCGGACTTGATCACTGCACGAAAACGCTCGTCGTTCTGCTTGATGAGTGTCATCCGCCGATAGATATCGATCAGCACTTCACTGCTGGGCGGTTGCTGGACTTTCATGCGAAGCTCTCCTTCGATCACCAGATCGTTTGGGCGCCGCTGGCATGCAGCGCGGCGATGTAACCGAATACGAACGACGCGCCAATGCTGCTGCCCGCGCCCGGATAGCAGCGGCCCACCACGGACGCCGTGCAGTTGCCCGTCGCGTAGAGCCCTGGAATCAGCGACCCGTCTTCTTTCAGCACGCGGGCGTACTCGTCCGTCACGAGTCCACCGGCCGTGCCGACGTCGCCGGGGTACATACGGACCGCGTAAAACGGCGCCTGTTCGATCGGGCCGAGATTCGGATTCGGCTTGATCGTCGGGTCGCCATGACAGCGGTCGAAGGCCCGCGAACCGCGTCCGAAATCGCTGTCCACTCCTGTCGCGCAGAACCCGTTGAAACGCGTCACGGTCTCCTGTAAGCCTGCAGCGTCGATACCGCATTTCGCCGCCAGCTCTTCGATCGATCCGGCCTTGATCATGTAGCCGCTATCGAGCCATTGCTGCGGAATCTGCCCCTGCATCGCCGAACCCCAGGGGTAATACTTGCGCTGACGGCTATCCATGACCACCCACGCCGGAACGGCTTTACCCGTCTCCTTCTGACGCCGGTACATGCGTTGCCCGATCTCCATGTAGGCGCCGGCTTCGTCGCAAAAGCGCTCGCCATCCTGGTCGACCATGATCGAAAACGGCAGCGACAGATCGAGGTGATGCATGAAGGGAAGCGGCGAGCCGTCCGGCGCGCGCGCACCCTCGGGCAAGGTCTCATTGGGACCGAGCGAAGTCACGACCCACCACGCCTCTTCCATGCAATCGACGGCTGCGCCGAGACCCACAGCGGCTTCCAGCACTTCGCCGGTGTCGCCCGGATTGGCGTTCGTCCAGTTGCTCGACGACGGTTGCGGCTGATATTTGCGGCGCATTTCGGCGTTATGTGAAAAGCCGCCGGCGTTCAACAGCACGCCCTCGCGCGCGTGCACGCGCATTTCGCGCCCGTTGCGGATCGCGACCACCCCCGTGACACGGCCGTCCTCAACGATCAACTCGCCCACAGGCGTATCGGTCCAGATAGGAATATCGGCACGCAGCGCCATTTGCAGCATGCGCCCCTGAAGCGCGGCACCGTTCGAAACCAGCTCTTTACCTGTGATCTTCTGATACAGCATGCGGCCCGCGAGCTGCATTGCCTTGCGTTTGCCACCCCACGTGCGCTTTAGCAGGAACAACTCGGTAAACTCATTGGAGTTGGCCGGGATCGACGGGCCCTTGTATCGCGAAAGCTTCGGCGCCCACTCGCCCAGTTCCCTGATGTCGAACAGTTTGGCCAGCAGCGAGCGGCCACGCGGCTCGCCGCCCGGCAGCGTGTCGTAGTAGTCCGACCAGCCGTCCGCATAGACAAACTGCATGCCCTGCTGTTCGAGGAACTCGGCCATCTTCGGACCCGTGCGCAAATACGCCTCACGACGCGCCGCCGATGTTCCGGGGCCCTGATAGGTAACCGCGGCATCGAAATATTGTCGCGCGCGTTCGTAGGAGTCGTTCACGCCGTGGCGCTTCATCACGTGATTGTTCGGCAACCACCAGACGCCGCCGGAATACCCTGTTGAGCCGCCTACTTTGCCCTGCTTTTCGATGATGAGCGCCTCTTTGCTTGCGGTCTTGCACGCAAGTGCAGCGCACATCGAACCGCCGCCGCTGCCAACCACGACGAAGTCATAGCTTGCATCCCAGACAGCCATGCTCAATCCCCTTGCGCAATGAATTCCCGCAATGCGCGGTGGAAATTGGACACGGACGTCTCCTGAAGCGGGTTCGTGCGCGCCCCCTTGAAGCCACGCGATTTCATACCCTGCTGCACATTCGTCATGTTCTGAAAGTCCTGCCAAAGGATCAGACCGAAATTCTCGATTGCGTTCTGCTTCCAGTCATCAACGCCGTGGTAGATCTCGCGCTTGAGCGGTGGCTCCGCACCCGGCGCATAGCGAACCAGCGACCAGATGTCGTAAATGCAGGAATCCGGATTGTCGCCGTCGGGCCGCGCGCGGTAGAACAGCGCACCGTCGGGGTAAGGCAGGAAAATCAGATTCGGGAACACGTGCCAGTCGGCGCCCGCACGTCCCATCTGCTCGAACGAGATGTCAGGCCAGCCCGCCCCTTCGGCCACGGCCGCTTCGCGCTGGAACTCCATGGCCTTCGCCAGCACCTCGAACTGGTTGCCGCTCGGCGCCATCTCGGTCAGCAGACGTTTGGAAGCTTCGTAGTCGCGCGCCGAGTTGATCGCCTTCAGCGTGTCTTCCATCACCTTGAAGAAATTGACCAGGCCTTGTCGCACGTCTTCGGGCATCGGCTTGCCGGTACGCGGTGAGGGGGCGCCGATAAAGCGCGTGGCCGTCGCGTAACCGAACATGCCGTGGCGTCCATAAGGAAAGCTGCGAGTCACATCGTCGCCGGCGACATCGAGGAGTTGCGGGTGCGTGGCCGAGACGTGATAGCCCTCGTTGAACGCCTCCAGCGCGACCTTCCAGTTGCACGGCAGCCGGATCGACTTGTACCAGCGGTAGCGCATCTTTTCAAACTCGAAGCAGTCCGTGATTTCAGGTACCGGTTCGAGAAATTTAGCGAGCGGTTCCGCGTCGGGATCCATGTTGATAAATACGAATCCACCCCACGTGTCCACCCGCACTTCCTGCAGCCGCAGATCGCTGTCGGCCATGTCGGGGCAGCCTTCCCAATCGCCGCGATCGAGCACGCGTGCGATGCTGCCATCAAGATTCCACTGCCAGCCGTGGAAGTTGCAATGAAACTTTGCCGCCTTGCCGCAACCATTGGTCAGACGCCGGCCACGATGCTGGCAAACGTTGTAGTAGGCTTTGATCCGGTCGGCCGCCGTGCGCACCACGATGATCGACTCACCGATTACATCGAACGTGACATAGTCGCCTACCGCGGGAATCTCCTCGAGCCGGCATGCCACCTGCCACACGCGCGGCCACAGGTTGCGCGTTTCCTGGTCGAGGAACTGCTTCGACAGGTAGCTATCCTTGGGGACAAAATCGAGGCGGACCGGATGCTCACCCGAACCGGAATTCGTGTCACGCATTGATATCTCCTTCATGGTTTCGTCGGCTCGCGCACCGATTCTGGTTTCTTCTCGCCGGCTCACCGCCCATCGGGGCCAGGTGACGCATCAGTCGGTATATATGAACACCGTTCAAAATACTAGGCTGACGGTGAGAACCTTGTCAATCCGGTCCAACGTCAGCCCAGTGCCGCTGTCAGCGCCGGTACGGCCTCAAAAAGATCGGCGGCGAGGCCGTAGTCGGCAACCTGGAAAATCGGCGCCTCGCTGTCCTTGTTGATCGCGACGATGACCTTCGAATCTTTCATCCCGGCCAGATGCTGGATCGCGCCGGAAATGCCGACTGCGATATAAAGCTGCGGCGCTACGATCTTGCCCGTTTGCCCGACCTGATAGTCGTTCGGCGCGAATCCCGCGTCCACCGCGGCGCGCGATGCGCCCACTGCCGCACCGAGTTTGTCGGCGAGCGCGTCGAGCAATCTGAAGTTATCGCCATTCTGCATCCCGCGGCCGCCTGAAACCACGACGCTGGCGGCCGCCAGTTCGGGCCGGCTCGATCGGGTCAACTGCTGGTCGACGAAACGTGCCCGCTCATAGGCTGGCGCGGCCGGCGCCGACTCGACCGGCGCGTTGCCCTGCAACGGTGCGGCGTCGAAGGCGGTCGTGCGCACCGTCAACACCTTCAGCGGATCGGCCGACCTGACGGTGGCGAGCGCATTGCCGGCATAGATCGGCCGCACAAACGTATCGGCCGCCTTGATGGCGACGACTTCGGAAATCTGCGCACAATCGCGCAACGCTGCGACGCGCGGCATGAAGTTTTTTCCGACGGCCGTGGCTGCGGCAATCACATGGCTATACGACTGAGCAAGCGACAGCACCAGCAGCGCGAGATTTTCAGGAAGTGGATGCGCGTACGCGGCAGCGTCTACGTGCAATACCTTGCTGACTCCGCTGACTTTCGCTGCATCGGCCGCGGCTCCCCCTGCTTCATGGCCGGCTACCAGCAGATGAACCTCACCGCCGATCTGCGTTGCGGCAGTAACGGCGTTGAGCGTCGCGCGATGGAGCGTCGCATTGTCGTGTTCAGCAATAACGAGGATGGACATAGTCAGATCACCTTGGCTTCATTGCGAAGTTTTTCGATCAACGTCGCGATGTCGGGCACCATCATCCCGCTCTTGCGCGCCGCCGGCTCGGTGACTTCGAGTACCGCAAGACGTGGCGCAACATCCACACCGAGTGCTTCAGGCGTCAGCGTGTCGAGCGGCTTCTTTTTCGCTTTCATGATGTTGGGCAGCGTCACATAGCGCGGACTATTCAGACGCAGATCCGTGGTGACAACGGCGGGCAGATCGAGCGCGACGCGTTCGAGCCCGCCGTCGATTTCGCGCGTCACGGTCAGCACGCCGTCCGCGATTTCCGTCTTGAAGGCGAAGGTGGCTTGCGGCCAACCGAGCAGTCCGGCGAGTTTCTGCCCCGTCTGACCGGCATCGTTATCGATGGCCTGCTTGCCGAGCAGTACCAGTTGCGGTGCTTCCCGTTCGACGATCGCTGCCATGAGTTTCGCAACCGCCAACGGCTGCAACTCTGCTGGAGTCTCGATCAGGATCGCCCGGTCGGCGCCCATGGCAAGCGCGGTGCGCAAGACTTCCTGCGACTGCGCGGTGCCGGCTGAAATCACGACGATCTCGGCGGCAACCCCTGCCTCTTTTAGCCGTACCGCCTCCTCCACCGCGATTTCATCGAACGGATTCATGGCCATCTTCACGTTGACCAGATCGACGCCGGAGCCGTCGGATTTGACCCGGGGCTTCACGTTGTAATCGATAACACGCTTCACCGCGACCAGTATTTTCAATTGACGCTCCATGCTATTTTCTGAACGATGTTCTACATTCTGAACCAACTCTTTTGCTGTTGTCAACGACAATGGCTTTTGCAGACCCTGCCCCGTGTAAACCCCGTTTCAAGGTCGCCGGAATATATCCATAATTTAGAACATCGTTCGTATTTCAAAATCCCGCGCAGATCGACTGACTGCGTGCTCTGCCGCAGGATCGCCGGCGGTAGCTCCTGATAGAAACTCGCCCATGAAAATGTTTTCTCTCGATGGTCAGGTTGCGCTTGTCACGGGCGCTTCGCGCGGCCTGGGGCTGGCGATGGCCAATGCGCTTGCGTGCGCCGGTGCAACGGTGGTGCTCGCAGCCCGGTCGCGCGCCGGTCTCGACACAGCCGCGGCGTCCATTCGTGGCGGCAGCAGCGCTCTGATCGATGTCGAGCCATTCGATCTCGTCGATCAATCCGCCATCGAAGCCGCCGTGCAGAACGTTTTTGCGCGTCATGGAAGGATCGACGTCCTGCTGAACAACGCCGGCATCTGCGAGTGGAGCGACTTTCTACAATCAACACCGCAGATGTGGCACCGCACCATGGACACCAACGTTACCGCTGCATACCTGCTCGCGCGGCAAGTGTCGCCGTCGATGATCGAACGTGGGCACGGCCGCATCATCAATGTCGGCTCGTATGTTTCGGTACTCGGGCGCGAAAAGCTCCAGGCCTATGTAGCGAGCAAGCATGCGGTGGCGGGTCTCACCAAATCGCTTGGAGCCGAACTGGGGCGGCACGGAATCCGCTGTAACGGCATTTGCCCCGGTTACTTCATGACCGAGATGGCCGAACCTGTCACGTCAAATGCGCAAATGAAGGAGATCGTCCGCTCGCACATCTCCGTCGGACGCTGGGGGCGCCCGGAGGAACTCGGGGGCGCCGCGGTGTTCCTCGCCTCCGAGGCGAGCTCTTATATGAACGGCCAGATGCTGATGGTCGACGGCGGCGTTTCGGAGATTCTGAGCTTCCCGATGTCGGTGGTCTAGCCTCGGCCAACAGCGGGTGCCGCCAGGTGGCCGGCGCCCGCAGCACGCATGGCGCTTGAGCGCCGCCGGGCCTTCACGCGCCTTTCGAGTTCTCGGCGAGTGCTATCGCGCTGCGTAACTCCGCGTGCCCGGGCCGCGACGATACCCCGCGCAGCAGAAAGTGGGACAGCGACGGGATCAGAACCAGTGCGCCGATCATGTTGGTGACGAACATGAAGGTCAACAGAATGCCCATGTCGGCCTGGAACTTGATCGGCGACCATGCCCACGTGACGACCCCGGCGGCCAGCGTGACACCCACCAACGCCACGACCTTGCCGGTGAACTGGACCGCCCGGCGGTAGGCGTCCCGCAGCGGCAAGCCGGCGCGCTGATAGTTGAGCTGCACCGACAGCAGATAGAGCGCGTAATCGACGCCGATGCCTACGCCAAGGGCGATCACAGGCAAGGTCGCCACCTTGACGCCGATGCCCAGCATCACCATCAACGCCTCGCATAGGACCGATGTGACGACGAGCGGCACCAGTGCGACGATGGCGGCGCGCCAGCTGCGGAACGTGATCAGGCAGAGCAGGACGACAGCCCCGTAGACCAGCAGCAGCATGCGTTCATTCGCTTCCTTGACGACGATGTTGGTCGCGGCATCGATACCCGCGGATCCGGCAGCCAGCAAAAATTGGTGGCTTGCGTCCTTGTGCGCATCCGCGAAACGTTGTGCCGCGTCGAGCACGCGAGTCAGCGTGGCGGCCTTATGATCGGTCAGGTAAGCGATGATCGGCATCGTATTGCACGCTGCGCTGATCAGATCGGGACGATCAAGCAAAACCTGGAAGAGCGAGCGATTCAGAATCGCCGGTGTGCGATTGATCGTGAACCACTTCGGATAACCTTCATAGGCACCGGACGTCACGAGCCGGGTGAGAGACGCGGCCGAACTCGTGGTCTGCACGCCGCTCACATTTTGCAAGGCGATCTCGAAGCGGTCGACATCCGCCAGCATCTGATAATGATCCGCATCGCAATTGGGCAGTGACGATTTGCCGATCACCACGAACATGTCGCTCGACAGACCATAGTGGGCGTTGATGAAGGCATTGTCCCGGTTGTAGACCGAGTCCGCTCGCAATTCAGGGGCGCCCGCGTCGAGATCGCCGATCTGCAGACGCTGGCTGACCGCAAAGCCTCCCGCGGCCAGCAGCACGGTCACGGCGATCGCCCCCGACGCCCAGCGCCGTTCCGTGAAGCGGTCCAGCCAGTTCCACAGGCTCGCGACGCGCGAGCGGCTGCCGGTTTCCGCGGCCTCTTCGATCAGCGTGCGCCGCGCGGCCGCGGGACTCACGCCCACATACGACAGCAACACCGGCAACAGAAGAAGATTGGTGAAGACCAGCACGCCCACGCCGATGCTGGCTGTCAGCGCAAGATCCTTGATGACCGGGATATCGATGATCGTCAGGACGGCGAAGCCCACCATGTCGGCCATGAGCGCGGTGAGACCCGCGAGAAAGAGCCGCCGGAAGGTGTAGCGCGCCGCCACATACTTATGCGTGCCGCGCCCGACGTCCTGCAGGATGCCGTTCATTTTCTGGGCGCCATGCGACACGCCGATGGCGAATACCAGGAATGGCACCAGCACCGAATAAGGATCGACGACGAGACCCAGCGTCGTGACGATGCCAAGTTGCCAGAGGACCGCGACAAGCGAACACGCGACCACCAGAAACGTGCTGCGCGGGCAGCGCGTATAAAAGAAAATCACGCCGAGCGCGATGGCCGCCGCAATGCCGAAATACGCCATCACCTGCTTCAGGCCGTCGATCAGGTCACCGATCAGTTTGGCAAAACCAACCACGTGGATGCGAATGTTGCCGTGCTGCTGCGTGCGCACCATGTCGTCGAGCAGCTGCGAAAAGTGGGCATAGTTGATCGGCTTGCCCGCCGCGTCGCGCTCGAGCAGCGGCACCACGATCATGGTCGACTTCAGATCGTTGGCGACGAGCGAACCGGTGATGCCCGCGCGCGCGATATTGGTTCGCAACGCGTCGATTGACGCAGCCGAACCGTTGTACGTCGACGGCATGACCGGGCCGCCCGCATAGCCCTTTTCGGTGACGATATTCCAGCGCACCGCCGGCATCCAGATCGACTTGACCCACGGTCGGTCGACGCCGGGCATCAGAAATACCGCGTCGTTGATCTTTCTCAGCGACTCCAGATACGCGGGGTCGTAAATGTCGCCCTGAGTATTCTCGATCACAATCCGCAAACTGTTGCCGAGCCCCTTCAGGTCGCCCTTGTTCGCCAGGTAGTTGCGGATATACGGGTTCGACTGCGGAATCATCTTTTCGAAGCTGGCATTGATCTGCAGCCCGGTCGCCACCTTGATGCCGAAAAAGACCGACAGCACCGCGCACAACAGAATCAGGACAAGCCGATGATTGAAAACCAGCCGCTCCAGCGCGTTGCCGGACTTCGAGTCGAACGCACGGCGCTCCTTGACCACGGGCATGGAACTGATCTGCTCATTGTTCTTACCGGCCATCATGTGCTCCCTTTGCCGCGATCACTTGAGTACCCCGACGTTCTTTACGCCCCCGGCGCCCACTACCACGATGCCGCCGCGAGCGAGGCTCGTACCGTCCCAGAGCGACCACGCCTGCCCCGCCGCATTCGCCGCACTGAAGCTGGCGCCGCCGTCCGTGCTGATCAGCACACGCCCATCCTGGCTGAACAACGCAAGCCGCCCGTCGGCAAGACGCGCGCCGCCCAGCAGACTGGCTTCGCCGGGAATGCCGACCTTGATCCAGGTCTGCCCGCCGTCCACGCTGCGCATCGCATTGCCACGCAGGCCATAGAGAATCAGATTGTCAGGCGTGCCGACGATGCCAAAAAAGCTGCCCTTGTACGGCACCGAGACCTTGACGAACTGTTGCGAGGTCTCGTCGAGGCGCATGACCAGTCCCTGTTCACCGACCACATACAGCGCGTTGCCGATTCTGCGTATCGCATGCAGGTTCAGTGCGTCCTGTTCGTTTTCGGTGTGGTCGAACCACGGTGTCCAACTGGCCCCGCCATCGTCGGTCCTGAAGATGATATTGAATGAACCGATGATGAAGCCCGTGCGCTCGTTATCGAACCAGGCCGACAGAAACGGCCGCCCCGGACCGTCGTTGACGAAGCGCCGCGCTTCCTCGAGTCCGGCCGCAACCTTCGGGTCCGACTGGTCCCGCTTCTGGTAATAGGCCAGCATCAAGGCGGCCGCCGACCGGCCGTCGAGTTGCTTCGTCCATGTCGCGCCGCCGTCCGCGGTGTGCAAAACGATGCCGTCCTGACCGGTCGCCCAACCCGCGCGCGGCGAAACGAAATACACCGAGACCAGATCCGAGCTCACCGGCGCGGAAACCTGGCGCCAGGTCCCGCCATTGTCGTCGGACAGGACGATCAGTCCGCGTAAGCCGACCGCGACCAGCCGGTCGCCGGCACGGGCCACGGCGAGCAGCGGTGCGGTCTGCGCATGTGGGTTGGCGGTGGCCGGCGTATCGATCGGATCGGCGAACGCGGCAAGCGCCGGCTGCGAAACGGTCAACGCGAGGGTCAGCGCAAGCGCCGACACCGCCACGTTCATAGAGGTACTCAGCATCATGTCTCCTTGTGCTCGCCTGATACTCGCTGGCCGCACCGGGCGAAACCCGCTGCGGCCCTGCCTTTCGAGGCTATGCTGCCGGCCCGCGCAAGGTATCAGCGGATGCCAGTCGACTGCATTCGTTCAGGCGTGAAAAACCCGTTGGGAAAGTCCACGTTGAAGAAAATGCCGGAGGTGTCCGCAGGATGACTGCCCAGCAGATACACCCCGCTATTGAAGTCGAAGAACCAGTTGCCGAGTGAATACGGAACCTGGGCGTCGTAGGCCGGTACCGTATCGGCAAAGCCGCCTCGATATAGTTTGCCGGCCTGATCATAGGCATCCATCATGCCACCGCCCAGATCCTCGTCCGTATAGAGGATCTTTTTGCTGTACAGGTGCCGCGCACCGGGTTTGAGCGTCAGTTCAAGCACACGCACGCGGTGCAGTTCCCAGCGAATCAGGTTGGCATTGGGGAAATGCGGTGTCAGCATGTCCTTGTCCGAGGTCGCGTACTGCCACTTGTATCCGTTGTACGGAATGTACATTTCCTTGGTGCCGAGCATCTTGACCTTCCAGCGATCGAGCTTGCCGTACATCAGTTGGATATCGTCCATCGTGATCACGCCCGAGTAGCCTGGGTTAGGCGTATCGTAAGCGAGATCAGGGGCGACGCGCGTGCGGCGCTGGCCCGGCGAATACGACCAGCCCGGCCAGTCACGCGAACTCGCGGTGTAGTCCCAGAACAGCGATGTCTCGCCCTTCAGGCGCGCGGGCGCGGCGTAATCGTTCATCACCTGGTACCAGACGCCATCCGATTTCTTGAACCCGTCCCGGCCGAGCGTGGGATCGTAGTACGGAAAATAGATGCTGCTTTTAAACGAGCCCGTCAGCACCGGGTTGCCCGAACTGTCCATCAGCCAGGTATTGACGAAGTTCTTTTGCCTGGTTCCGACGAAACGCATGATGTAATTCCAGAGCGCTTCCTCGCCTGTCTTCGCAATCGGGAAAGGAATACAGCCAAAGGCGCCTTCGATATCCTGCCCGCCGTTGGTCAACTTGGCCTGCACCGCATTGATCTTGCAATTTTCACCGTACCAGTCCGGAAACGATGCACTGCGATGGGTCGGATAGACCATCATCTTGTAATCGGGAAAGCGCTTGAACAGTTCCTTGGACGACTCGCTCAGCTTGTCCGAGTATTCCTGCCAGTTCTGCGCGGTGATCGTCAGAATCGGCTTTTCGCCGGCAAACGGATCAAACCACTTGCCGCTATTAAGCTTAGATTCCGCAGGCGCCTTGGTCACTCCTCCGGTGTATGCCGGAATCTGTCCGTCCGCGCTGGCCGCGGCGTCCGCGCCGAACACTGTGAGCGTCGTGCCCAGCTTGGCGGCTTCTTCGGCCGATACGGATGCGTGCACTGTGGAACCATAGGTGGCGGCGATCAATACAGCCGTCACTAACCTTGGGATGTTCATTTGCGAATGTCCTCTGAAGTACCAGATAGTCGGCTTTGGTTAAAGCGTGGTCTGATAGGTGATCCCGATCCAGCCCTTGTCGGAATATGGCGCGCCGTTGACATTGGTCGCTGTTTTCTTCCAGTTGGTATAACCCGTGTAGGTGAGATTCACGATGTGCTTGTTGTAGATCGTGAATTGCAGGCCTACCTGGTAGATGTTGCTGCCCTGGTTACCGCCATCGACAGTCGGTGTATTGCCGTGGATGTTCCATTGTACGAACATCGGCAGGTCGAGATCGACGCCGGGAAACACCTGGTTCCAGTGCGGCGTGAACGACACACCAAAGGTGTAGTAATTTTTCGTCGCGCAACCCAGCGCGACCGCATCGGCTGCTTTCGTGCAAGCGGCGGAGTAACCCGGCGCATTGAAGTTCTGCGCGCCCGAAGTCACCCTGAGCAGGTGGGCCACCGCGATTTCCATGGCGAGCGGCGCCTCGTTCCAGAGCGGTGTCTTACCGAGGTATGTGGTTGTGTTGAGCAGTGCGTGCAACGTGTCACCACGCGCGCCTTCGAGCGTGCCCGGTGTGGCGCTGCCGGCCGAAGCCAACGGCGTATTGCGGCGATACGACACCTCTGCGCCGACCGCCGTGCCGCCAATCGTGCTGTTCACGCCGAGGCCCAGCAATTGAACCTTGTTCGCGTAGATATCCTCGGTCGTGAAATTGTTCGGATTAAACTGGGCGAACCACGGTGTCTTGTAGCTGAAGCGGCGATAGGTCAGCTCGACCGTGCTCGAGAATTTTTCAAGGCGATACTTGGTTTCAACCCCGAAGTCCCCAATCTTGCCTTGCGGGCCCCTGACGTTGTAGATTGGGAAGTTCGGCCCCGCATACGCGGCGATCGGCGGCCCGTAGTCGATGGAATCTGAACCGCCGAAATAGGTGCCGCCTTCAGGATAGCGGTCGTGCGCCCATTCGAACGAGTAGTAGCCGCTCAATTGCATCCGCTCGGTCAACTGGGCCGACATGGCGACCTGCCCGGTCGGCAGCGACAGTTCCTTCAGCGATGCCCCGGGGCTTTGCGTCGCGGCAATCAGATTTTGCGGAGCCTGCGATACCGCAACCGAGTTGACGCCGCCCACGCTGCCGATCAGCGACTGCCCCCAGATTTGCGCGAGGCGCCCTACCTTGATGTCAATCGGAACGGGGCCCGCATTGACGGTGGTGAATCCGAACGCGTCGCGCACCTCCGCCGACGGTCCGATGTAGTACTTCTTGATGTAGCTGGTGTAGTTATTCCCCGGGTAGTTCGCAACACTTTCGAGACCCGGCCCGCTCTTGTCCTTGCTCGAATAGGCCGCGTCGTACCAGCCCGCAACACTGAACCGGAAGCCGGTCGTCCCCTTGTACTTGAAGTCGAATTCGCTCGTCACGTCGAGCCGCGCGAGTATGGTCTGGTAGCGCCTGAAGGTGTTGTCGCCTTCGTCGTAGCTCGGGTTGTTACCGATCGCCGAGTTGATGCCCTGAAGCCGTAACCCATAGTTCGCACGAACCGTCGTATCCAGATCCATCTCAATGTCCGGATTAGGCGTCGTAAACGTGAACGCCTGCGCTCCGTTCGCAAAACTGCCGCAAACACCAACCAGCAACATCACTTCAAAACGACGCCGGCAAACGGCCCCGCCTTTGGAAATCCGATTCATTTTGTCTCCTCCGCGAGGACATTCACACGACTTCTATTCGTTGTATTTTTCGCGTCGACTTGCTTCCCACATTTCAAGTTCATCTAATACTTGAATGCTGTTCAAAATGATAAACACCGCGTAGTGGGGTGTCAATAGTGTTTTCCAGTAGAAATCGGGACCCTTGCACACCGCTGGACTGAGGTATTGAGCAGCCGCCTGAGACGTTAGGAATCCGTCTAAAGTCACCCATGCGGGATCGATTCGCGCGGCTGGCGAATGGGGATAACGGCTGCGCCGGGCCCGTCACAATAGGACAAACAGACCTGTTGTGGCTGCCCACCTCGGGATGTCTGACGAAATGCGACCAGGGAGGCCGTCGATCGTCATCACATGGGGTTCATTTCACGTCCCAGACCAGCGGCAAGTGGTAGAGCGTGCCGTTGACGCCGCCATGCACACCGGCTTTGGCGCCGGGCCTGAGCGAAAAATCGGGGATGCGTTTGAGCCACTCCTGGAGGAACACCTTGATCTCGACGCGGGCGAGGAATGAGCCCGGACAACGATGCGCCCCATTGCCAAAGGTGGAATGAATCGGTGTCGGACGGTTGAAGTCGACTTCGAGCGGATTCTGGAACTTGCGCTCGTCCAGACCGTGCAGGGTTGTCGGTATGACGATCATGTCGCCGGCCTTCATCTGCACGCCCTGGTATTCGAAGTCATGCGCGACCTGACGTCCCTGGTTGACCACCGGAAAGCGGCGCAACAACTCATCGACCGCTTTTTGCGTCAGGTCCGGGTGGTCGATCAGATGTTTGCGATGCGCGGGGCTTCCCGCGAGGAAGTTCGCGATGAAGCCCATCGCAGAGGCGACCGTATCGAGGCCGCCGATCAGGACGAGCCCGCACAGCCCCTTAAGCTCCTGATCGCTCAGATCACGACCGTCAATCTTCGATTGAACGATCCGGCTGATCAGATCGTCGCCCGGATTCGCCCGGCGCTCGGCGATTTTTACGCCGAGATATTCGAAGATCGCGCCGAGCGCTTCAAGCTTCTGCCCGGAGGAAGCAGGCCGCACCATCTTGTCCGCCAGGCCCAGCAAATAGTCGCGATCTTCCGAGGGCAGCGCCACCATGTCCATGAAAATGCCGATGGGCAGATGTTGCGCGAACTCGGAGACGAACTCGCACTCGCCCCGCGAATAAAAGCCTTCGATCAGCTCGATTGTCATTTCGCGCGCCTTTTCCTCGAGCTTGCTGATCGCTTGCGGCATGAAGGCAGGCGCAATCAGCGCGCGGTAGCCGGTGTGTTCGGGCGGGTCGAAAAAGATTGGCGGCAGCGGCGCGTGGTCGACCAACGGCACCGTCAATTGGCGCGACGAAAATTGCTCGTATTCCTTGAAGATGCGGTAGATGTCGTCACCGCGCGTCGCGATCCAGTGGCCGCCGTTACGCGGCGTCCAGAAGATGTCAGGCACGGCGGGGTCGTGCAGTTTCTTGAGCGCGAGATGATAGTCGTCGGCGGCGCCGGGCGGATTGTATATGTCGAAGTCGACCACCAGTTGCGTCGGCACGTGCGCGGGAATAGGCGCCACTTCAGGCGTCGCGCGTTGATTGCTCTCTGACATTCGATGTCTCCTTCGTGATTCCGGACCAGCTGGCTGGCTCACACAATCGCCACGCCGACAATTTTCTGAATGACGTTCACATATGTATCATACATTTTCTGATACTGGAACAACATAAAAAACGGGACAAAAGCGCACGCCGCCGCGTTACAGGTGCGTCCCGTAGCGCTCGAGATGGTGCTCGGCATCACCCCATGTCATATCAATGCAGGTCAGCCGCTTGAAGTACCAGCCGACTGGAAGTTCTTCGGTCATGCCCATTCCGCCGTGCAACTGCACCGCCTGCTGGCCGACGAACCGCCCACACCGGCCGATCAGGTTCTTGGCGGCGGACAGCGCCCGGCGCCGCTCGTCGGCATCCGCTCCGGCCAGCCGCGATGCTGCGAAGTACACCACCGAGCGGGCCTGCTCGACCGCCGTCAGGATGTCGGCCGCGCGATGCTGAAGCGCCTGGAACTCGCCGATGGGTCTGCCGAACTGGGTGCGCGTGCGCAGGTAGTCGTAGGTCATCTCGGCGAGCTTCGCCATGGTTCCAACCGCTTCCGCGCATAGCGCGAACAGCCCGTGGTCGACGGTCCATTCCAGCAGGCCATAGCCGTTGCCGATCACGCCCAGCACCGCTTCGGACTCGATCGATACGCCCGAGAAGTGCACTTCGGCGACCCGCTGCCCGTCCAGCGCCGGGAAACCTCTGAGCGTGACGCCCGGTGTCTTCGGGTCGATCGCGAACAGCGTGATGCCGGTGGTGTCGTCCTGCGCCCCGGAAGTCCGCGCCGACACCAGCAGCAGATCGGCGCTATCGCCGTGCAAGACCACGCCTTTGCGACCATCGATGACAAAACCCTCGCTCGAAGACCTGGCGGCCGTTGTTACGTTCGACAGATCGAATCGCGCGCCAGGCTCAAGCGTGGCCAACGCCGTTTTCACACGGCCAGCCGCAAGCTCGGGCAGCCAGCGCTCTTTTTGTGCATCGGTGCCGGCGTGGCTGATCAGCCGCGCGCCAAGCACCGCGGTCGAGAGATAGGGCTCCAGTACCAAACCCCGACCCAACGCCTCCATCACGATCATTGTCTCTGCCACGCCCGCGTTCATCCCGCCGTATTCGTCCGGAACGTTGAGCGCGAAGAGACCCATATCGGCCAACGTGTTCCAATGCTGTTCGGACCAGCCGCGCGGCGTCGCCGATAGCTTGCGCCGCGCCTCGAATGAATATTCCTTCTCCACGAAGCGGCCCACCAGGTCGGCCAGCATCTGCTGCTCTTCAACGAGCGTGAAATCCATGACGTGTCCTCAGATGCCAAGCGCGAGTTTGGCGATGATATTTTTCTGAATCTCAGTGGAACCGCCGTAGATCGAGATCTTGCGCCAGTCCAGATAGTGCGGCGCCAGCGCGTTGAGCAGTTCGCCATGCGCCGTGGCATCCGCGCCTTCGCTCCAATCCGGCTCGAGCGCCTGCGGTACAAACGGCACCGCGTAGGGCCCCGCGCACGCCATGATCAGCTCGGTGAGTTCCTGCTGGATTTCCGAACCGCGGATTTTCAGCACCGAGGCCTCGGGTCCCAGCGGACGGCCGGCCGACTCGGCGGAAATCGCCCGCAACAACGACCATTCGTGCGCGATCAGATCGATCTCGACCTTCGCGATCCGGTCGCGGAAACGGATATCGTCGATCAGCGGCTTGCCGTGCTTCCGTTCAGTCCGCGCGATTTCCTTCAGCCGGAGCATGAAGCGTTTGCAGTTGCCGAGCCCCGCAATATTGGTGCGCTCATGGCCGAGCAGATATTTGGCGATCGCCCAGCCACGATGCTCTTCTCCGACAAGATTGCCATCCGGCACTTCGACGTTTTCGAAGAACACCTCGTTGACGTCATGGCCGCCATCGAGCGTTCTGATCGGCCGCACGGTAATGCCGGGCGTCTTCATGTCGATCAGTAGAAACGAAATGCCTTCCTGCGGGCGGCCATCGCTGTGGGTGCGTACGAGACAGAAAATCCAGTTCGCCCACTGTGCAAACGAAGTCCAGATCTTCTGTCCATTGACGATATAGAACGGCTTGCCGTCGCGTGGAACGCACTCGGCGCGCGTCTTCAACGAAGCGAGATCGGAGCCCGCGCCCGGCTCCGAATAGCCCTGACACCACCAGTCCTCCATCGACACGATGCGTGGCAGAAAATAGTCGCGCTGCGCGGGCGTGCCGAATTTTTGCAGCACGGGCCCGACCATCGACAGACCGAACGGCATCTGACGCGGCGCACCTGCGGTAAAGCACTCTTCATCGAAGATATTGCGCTGCGTAGCGTTCCAGCCCGCGCCGCCGTATTCGACCGGCCACGCCGGCGCGCCCCAGCCATTGGCCGCGAGGATGCGCTGCCAGCGCACGTAGTCGTCGCGCGGCACGTGGCGGAAATTCAGCACGCGGTCGCGAATCTCCGTGGGTAGCCGGGCCGTCACAAACTCCCGCACCGATGCGCGAAAGACCTTATCGTCGTCACTTTCTCGCAAATCCATCAACCCTCTCCTTTGACGATGGGCGCGCCCTGGACCGCCAATCGGCCCCGCTCTCAGCCGATTTCGACAACGCCGTTGTTCAACACGACCACATCGCGTGCGTCGACGCGTGCCCGCACATGCACGCGTGTGCCGCTCTCGCGCCAGAACTGAAATCTGATGACCTCGCCGGGATAAACCGGCGAAGTCATCCGTAGCGCAAGCCGTCTGAGCCGCGCCGCGTCGTTTCCGGCCAGGGTGCGAATCGCGGCGTAGCCTGCCATGCCGTACGTCGCGAGGCCGTGCAGGATCGGTTGCCTGAAGCCGGCCTTCGTAGCGACTTCGGGGTCGGCATGCAGCGGATTCGAGTCGCCGGAAAGACGGTAGATCAGCGCCGCCTGCGCCGGGGTCCCGAACTCGAATTCGTGGTCGGGTGCGCGCTCGGGAACGGGCGGCAAGGCTTCGGGCGGCGCATCGCTCTCGCCGGATTCCGCGCTGAAGCCGCCGTCGCCTCGCAGGAACGAGACCTGCCGAACTTCCGCGAGCCGCTCGTCGCTCTCCGCTTCGAACAGATCGCGCCTGAGTTCGACGATTGCGCCCTTGCCTGCGCCCTTATCGGAAACAAGGCTCACACGCGTCTTGCTGACGATGGTGGCGGCGGTCGGCATCGGACGGAGGAAGCGGACGTCCTGTTCGCCGTGCACCACCTTCAGATAGTCGACACCTGCGCGCGGGTCGCGCATCCACGATTTGGGCCATGCAAACGCCGCGGCACAGGTCGGCATCGCCTGCAGGTCTTTCTCGTAGACGTAGCGAAGTTGCGCCGCGTCGAGAGGATCGCCACCGATGCCAAGACCCAGCGCGTATAACATGACATCGCGTTCGGTGTAAGTGTGGGTGACGTCTTCGATTGGCCAGTTCTTGATGACTTCATACTTCAGCATGACTTTGCCCCATGGCGTATCGATCGCATATCAATCGTCGTTGAAATTCGGCTTGCGCTTCTCAAGGAAACTCGCGATGCCTTCCTTGTAGTCGTCGCACTGATTGGCAATCGGCATATCCAGTCCGGCAGCCATGATCGCTTCATGGGGCGTCTGAAACGGCACCTCCCAGAGTTGCGCCTTCATGACGCGCATCGAGCGCGGCGAGCAGTTCTCCGCGAGATCTGCCGCGTAGGCATAGGTCTCTTCCGCTAGCGTGCCAGACGGGAATGCACGGTTCACGAGCCCCATCCGCTCAGCCTCGGTTCCCTTGATCTTGCGCGCCGACAGCAGCAGGTCGAGCGCCCTTGCGTGCCCGACGTGGTGCGAAAGTATCCACGCCATGCCATATTCGGCAGTCAACCCGCGACGTGCGAAAGCGGTGGTGATCGTGGCATCTTCGGCCGCGAAACGGATGTCGCAGAAGAGCGCGTGAATCAGGCCGATACCGACCGTCGCCCCATTGAGCATTGCGATCACGGGCTTCGGGATCGCCGGATAATACGAACAGCGCGTTTGCCAGTCGGCGCGCTTGCGCATATCGAATGGACGCGGCAGCTTGGTCATCAACGCATTGGGATCGCCGCCAAAGCTATGAATGTCGCCGCCGGCGCAGAATGCCTTGCCCGCACCGGTGAAGACAATGACGCGTACGCCGCGATCGGCGCCCGCGGCCTGCATGGCGTCGTACACCTCGGTAGCCACCGTGTCGTTCCAGGTGTTCATCTGTTCGGGACGGTTCAGGGTGATCGTGGCGATCCGGTTCTTCACGTCGTACAGAATGGTCTCGTAGCCCATGGCTATCTCCCTCGATTGGCGACGCTCAGAACGAACGTGGCATGTCCAGCACGTGTTCCGCAACGTAAGACAAAATCAGATTGGTCGAGATGGGCGCCACCTGATAAAGACGGGTTTCGCGGAATTTGCGCTCCACGTCGTATTCGCAGGCGAAGCCGAATCCTCCATGCGTCTGGAGGCACGCGTTGGCTGCCTTCCATGAAGCGGTAGCGGCGAGGTGCTTGGCCATGTTCGCTTCGGCGCCGCACGCCTCGTGGTTGTCGAACATCTCGCACGCCTTGTAGCGCATCAGATCCGCGGCCCGCACGTCGATGTACGCTTCGGCGATGGGGAACTGGACACCCTGATTCATGCCGATGGGCCGGTCGAACACCTGGCGCTCCGACGCGTACTTCGATGCGCGATCGACGAACCAGTAGCCGTCGCCGATGCACTCGGCAGCAATCAAGGCGCGCTCCGCGTTCAGACCGTCAAGGATGTACCTGAAACCCTTGCCTTCTTCGCCAATCAGGTTCTCTTCGGGAATCTCGAGATTGTCGAAAAACAATTCGTTGGTTTCGTGATTGACCATGTTCGGAATCGGCCGTACGGTCAGACCGTTGCCGATCGCCTGATGCAGATCGACCAGAAAGCACGACAGGCCTTCGGATTTCTTTTTCACATCGGCGAGCGGCGTGGTGCGCGCCAGCAGGATCATCATGTCCGAATGCTGCACGCGGGAGATCCACACTTTTTGGCCGTTGACCACATAGCGGCCGTCTTTCTTCACCGCCATGGTTTTCATTTTGGTGGTGTCCGTGCCGGTGGTCGGTTCGGTCACGGCCATCGACTGCAAACGCAGTTCTCCGCTGGCGATCTTCGGCAGGTACGCGCGCTTTTGCGCCTCGGAGCCGTTGCGCAGCAAGGTGTTCATGTTGTACATCTGCCCGTGGCAAAACCCGGAGTTGCCGCCGTTACGGTTGATCTCTTCCATGATCACGGACGCTTCCGCGAGGCCAAGCCCCGAGCCGCCGTATTCCTGCGGAATCAGCGCAGCCATCCAGCCCGCGCGCGTCAACGCATCGACGAACGCCTCCGGATAGACCCGCTCGTGGTCGACACGGCGCCAGTATTCGTCAGGAAATTGTTTCGACAGTTCGCGCAATGCATCGCGCAGGTCCCGGTACGGATCGGAGGTGGTGGATCTGCTCATTTAAAGGATTCCTGTCACACGACGACGCGGCGGACTTACAGCGCCGCGTCGATCAGTCCGCCTGCGCTGGCGAGCTGGGTCAAATGATGTTCGGCGGCGCCGAACAGAATGTCGATTACGCTCAGGCGGCGCAGGTAGTGGCCGACCTTGCATTCCTCGGTCATACCGATGCCACCGTGAAGTTGCACACCCTGCTGCCCGACAAAGCGGCCGGCACGGCCAATCTGCACCTTGGCCGCTGCCATGCTGCGCGCGCGCTCCGCGACATCGGACTCCTCGCTCATCATGGTGGCAAACAACGCCATGCTCCGTGCCTGTTCGACCATGACCAGCATGTCCACCGCGCGATGCTGCAAAGCCTGGAACGAGCCGATCGCGACGCCGAACTGCTTGCGCACCTTCAGGTATGCAACCGTTTCCTCGTGCGCGGCCGCCATCGAACCGACCGCTTCGGCACACAGCGCGGCGATCGCCTGCGCGACGACGGTCTCGATCAGTGGCAGCGCCTCCCCGGCCACGCCGATCACATCGTCGTGAGTGACGCGCACGCCCGACAGATCGATATCCGCCGCGCGCAACCGGTCCTGCGTCAGATATTCGCGGCACGTCAGACCCGGCGCTTTCGCGTCGACCAGAAACAGCGCGATGCCGTCGCGGTCGCGGCGCGCACCCGACACCCGTGCCGACACGATCAGCCGGTCCGCGCTGCCGCCGTGAACGACGACACGCTTGGCGCCGTCGAGTACCCAACCCGCGTTTTCGCGTCGCGCAGTGGTAGCGACGTCCTCCACGTCGTAGCGCGACTGCGGCTCGGCATGCGCAAACGCCATCAGCAGCGAACCGTCGGCGATGGACGGCAGGATGGCCGCGCGTTGCGCAACGCTGCCACCCAGACGAATACAGCCGCCACCGAGCACCACCGTCGCCAGATAGGGCTCGACAACCAGCCCGCGGCCAAATGCCTCCATCACGATCATCGTTTCGACCGGACCGCAACCGCTGCCGCCGAAGTCCTCATCGAAGGTGAGGCCCAGCAAGCCCATGTCCGCGTAACGACTCCATTGCGCGCGGCTGAAGCCGTCCGGTTCCGCGAGATAACGCGCGCGCTGCTCAAAGCCATACTCGTCGTTCACAAGCCGGTCGACGCTGTCCTTGAGCATGCGTTGCTCGTCAGTCAGATCAAAGTCCATGGTCGGTGCGTCTCCTCGTTCGATTGGCGCTCACAGTCCGAGAACGGACTTGGCGAGGATGTTCTTCTGAATCTCGTTCGATCCGCCCACAATCGAAACGTGACGCGCAAAATAGTGATTCGGCGCGATGGTCAGCGCCCAGTCCGGCTGGCGAAGCGGATCGCTCAAACCGCGCAGAAAGTCGAGGTCGAGCGGCAGCGCGTCGGGGCCGGCCACTTCCAGGAGCAGTTCAGCCGAGAGCTGCTGCAGTTCGGAGCCCTTGATTTTCAGGATCGACGTCTTGGGATCCGGCACGTGACTGTCACGCGCGGCACTTTCGGCGATCACCCGCATCTGGGTGATTTCCAGCGCCTTCAGTTCAACTTCGACCGCCGCGACGCGTTCGCGAAACTGCAGGTTGTCCCACAGCACACCGTCGCCACTCGGCACACGTTTAGCAAGATCTTTGGCGTGCCGGATCCGCATCTTCGACACGCCTACCCGCGCAATCCCGCTGCGCTCGTTACCGAGCAGATACTTGGCATAATCCCAGCCCCTGTTTTCTTCACCGATCCGGTTTGCCACGGGTACGCGCACGTTGTCGAAGAACACCTCATTGGTTTCGTGAAAGCCGTCGATGGTGATGATCGGGCGCACCGTCAAGCCGGGCGTCTTCATATCGATCAGCAGGTAGGTAATGCCCTGCTGTTTCTTGCCGCTCGCGTCGGTACGCACGAGGCAGAACATCCAGTCCGCGTGATGAGCGGTCGAGGTCCACAGTTTCTGGCCGTTGATCACATAGTGGTCGCCCTCGCGAACCGCTTGCGTGCGCAACGCCGCCAGGTCCGACCCCGCTCCCGGTTCCGAAAAACCCTGGCAGAACCAGTATTCGAGGCTCGCGATGCGCGGCAGGAAATCGCGCTTCTGCTCGTCGCTGCCGAATGCGATCAGCACCGGGCCGATCATGTTCACGTTGAACGAGAGCGGCTCGGGAGCCGGCGCCATATGCAGCTCTTCCTTGAAGATGTACTGCTGCACCGCGCTCCAGCCCGTTCCACCCCACGCCTTGTCCCACGCGGGGGTCGCCCAGCCGCGCTCGTACAGAATGCGCTGCCAGCAGCGCAGGTCAGCGGCGGCATAACGTTGACCCAGCGCTGCCTTGCGGCGGATGTCTTGCGGCAATGCTTCCTTGAAAAAGGTTCTCACCTCATCGCGGAATGCCAGCTCTTCATCGGTGTATCGCAGATCCATGAGTGTCTCGTCTCAATTCGCTGCCGCAACGCGCGCGGCCGTCCATGCTTTTTGTCCCGCTCATTGGCTTCTCAGGCCAACGTTCCCGCTTTTCTCAGGTCATTGATTTTGTGGGCGTCGAGCCAGACAGACAGCGCGGCGTCCAGCGTTGCCGGATCAGGTGCTTCGGGCGGCGTCGGCGTCCCGGGCACGGTGGCCGAAAAACGCGGCGCGGGCGCGGGCTGCACGATCCCGTCAACTTCGATAAAGGTTCCGCGCGCTTTCAGATGCGGATGGTCAGGCGCTTCGCTCCACGACAGCACTGGTGCGAAGCACGCATCGGAATGTTCCAGCAAGGTGGTCCACTGTGCGCGATCGCGGGTCCTGAACTTGAGCGCGAACAGGGCGCGCGCGGCCGGCCAGTTACTCTGGTCGAGCTGGGCGCCAAGCGTATCCGGAGAAACATCGAGCAAGCGCAGCAGTTCCAGATAGAACTTGTTCTCGATCGGGCCCACCGTGATCCACTTGCCGTCGGCGCATTCGTAGACATCGTAGAAATGCGAACCCGAATCGGTGATATTGGCGCCGCGCTGGTCACGCCAGATGCCCGCGGCCTGCATGCCGAAAAAGGTCGTGGCCAGATTCGCCGTGCCGTCGACGATCGCCGCATCCACCACCTGGCCCGCACCGCCATTGCGAGCGTGCAGGATGGCGGCAAGCAGGCCCATCGCCAGATACAGCGAGCCGCCCGCGTAGTCGCCGATCAGGTTCAAGGGTATCGAGGGCGCCTGGCCGGATCGGCCGATAGCATTCAGCACGCCCGTGATCGCGATGTAGTTCAAATCGTGGCCGGCATACTGCGCAAGCGGCCCCGCCTGCCCCCAACCCGTCATGCGTCCATAGACCAGCTTCGGATTGCGCGCCAGACACGCTTGCGGACCGAGTCCCAGGCGCTCGGTCACGCCAGGGCGGAAGCCTTCGATCAAGGCGTCGGCGCCTTCAACCAGCGTCAGCACCAGTTCGATCGCGGCCGGGTCCTTCAGGTCGAGCGCAATCGTCTTGCGGTTGCGCAGCAGCAGGTTGTAGCGCACAGGACGCTCGATGCCGAGCTTGACCGGTTGCCGCCGGTCGATGCGCAACACCGTCGCACCGAGGTCCGCGAGCAGCATTGCGCACATCGGGCCCGGCCCGATGCCGGCCAGCTCGACGATCTTGACGCCAGCGAGCGGCCCCATGCTCAGCTTTTCCTCGCGTGGGCACGCATGGCGTCCCACTGTTCGTCGCTCCAGTCCTGCATCGCGCGGAACGTGGGACCGCCTACGCCCTGCATCCAGCGGCCGCCGTCGATCACGATCATGTCGCCCGTGATATAGCCGGAGCCATCCGAGGCCAGGTACGCGTACAGATCGGCAAGCTCGGCATGCTCGCCGAAGCGCCGCAACGGCACGCTGCGATCCTGCGGCTCGACCTGCGAGCCGGGCGGATAGAGTTGTTCCCACGCGCCTTCGGTTGGAAAGAGACCGGGCGCCACGGCGTTCAGACGAATCCCCTTTGGCCCCCATTCGACCGCGAGACTGCGCGTCATGGCGAGCACGCCGGCCTTGGCCGCCGCCGACGGTGCCGTGAAAGCCGAACCGGTCATGGTGGGTGTCGAGACCGTGCTGATCACGTTGCCTTTGCGTCCGGCCGCGATCCAGCGTTTCCCCGCTGCGATCGTGCAGTAGAAGCTGCCATGCAGCACGATGCCGAGCACCGCATCGACCGCGCGCGCCGACAGCGTTTCGGTCCGCGCGATGAAGTTGGCGGCAGCGTTGTTGAGCAGCAGGTCGAGCGGGCCGGCGCTCCAGATCGTGTCCATCATCGCCTCGACCGACTCGGCGCTGCGCACGTCGGCGGTGATCGTGGTGACGCGCGCACCACTCATCGCGGCGCGAAATTCTTCGGCCGTGGCGTCGAGCACTTCCTTGCGGCGCCCACAAATCACCAGCTCGGCGCCGAGTTCCAGATAGCGCCGGCCAATGCTTTTGCCGAGGCCCGTGCCGCCGCCGGTGATCAGAATCTTTTTGTTCCTGAGTAGATCGGGTGTGAACATGGTCGGTGTACGTCCGTAAAATCCAGGGTCAGAAAACAACGCGCGACAAGACGAAGCGGCACAAGCGCCGTGACGCTCAGGTGCCGGTAAACACGGGTTTGCGTTTCTCCATGAATGCCGCCACGGCTTCAGTGTGGTCGCTGGTTTGCCGTGTCAATGGATTCAGATCGACTTCCAGCCGCCACGCGTCTTCAATCGAATTCCCTGCGTTGACCAGGCTCGCCTTGAGCAGCGCCAGCGTAACGGGCGGATAGCTCGCAAAGCGCGCAGCCTGCCGGATCGCCGCATCGAGCGCGCCGCCCGGTTCCGTGGTCTGATTGACAAGGCCGATGCGCTGCGCCGTGGCCGCGTCGAACACGTCCGCTTTCAACATCAATTCGCGCGCCTTGCCGCCGCCGACCTTCTGCGGCAGCGTCCACAAGAGGCCGGTGTCGGGCAGCAAGCCCACCTTGGTGAACGCACAGCAGTATTTCGCCGCACTGCTGCTTACCGCGAGATCGCACGCGGCAGCCAGTGATAGACCGGCGCCGAAGCACGTGCCCTCGACCGCCGCGACAACCGGCTTGGTACCGGTGTAGATCAAGCGGAACAGACGCACGCCGACGGCAATGCGCTCGCGTAGTTCAAGCAGCGTTGGCGTGGCAGCCTGCATTTCGGACAGGTCGCCGCCCGCGCAGAAATGACCCTCTGAGCCGGTCAGTACGATCGCGCGCGTGGCCGCGTCCTCGTGAAAAAGGCGCTGGAACACATCGATCAGCGCAACGCGCATCGCCATCGAAAAAGCATTGCGGCGTTGCGGATAGTTCATCGTGACAACCGCCACGTCGCCCTCGTGGCGCACCTGCACGAGATCATTCAGTTCGTCCGTGCCCGGTACGCCATCCACGCCGATCGGTGCTTCATTTCGCTCGACACTCATCGGAGACTCTCCAATGTTCATTGGCCGGTAAACACCGGCGTGCTCTTGTCGAAAAACGCCTGACATGCAGCCTGATGATCTTTGGACTGCCGCAATAGCGGCTGATAGTCGATCTCGGCACGCAACGCCGCGTCCATGGTGGCGGCGCCGTCGGTCAGCGCCGCCTTGAGCAGCGCGACGCCAAGCGGCGGATGAGCGGCGAGGCCGCGGGCCACTTCGATCGCCGCTGCGCGTGCGGCGCCCGGTTCGACGACCTCGTTCGCGAGACCGATCTCACCAGCCCTCACGCCATCGATTTCCGTCGCGAGCGAGAGCATTTCGCGCGCATGCGCCATGCCGATTTTTTCTGGAAGCGTCCACAGAATACCGGTGTCGGGAATCAGCCCGACCCGCAGAAACGCCGCGCAGAAGCGCGCATTCGACGCCGCCACCACGTAATCGGTTGCCACCGCCAGCGACAGCCCCGCGCCGAACGCCACACCTTCGACAGCGGCCACAACCGGTTTCGCGCCCGCCAGCATGTCGCGCACGACGACACACGATTCAGCCAGAATTTCGCGGCTTTGCAGAATGGTCCGCTGCGTCATTTCGGAGATATCGGCGCCGGCGCAGAAGTGCTCGCCCGCACCGGTAAGCACAATGGCGCGCGATTCGGGATCGGCCGTCAGCAGGCGATGCATCGTGTCGCGCAGTAACTGACGCATCTGCCGCCCCATCGCATTGCGGCGGCCGGGATTGTTCAACGTGACGATGGCCACGAGGCCGTCCCGGGTCACCTCGATCGATGCGGGCGCGTCGCTCTTGTCCGTATGCTTTTCGCTCATGGTGTGCTCCCCCTAGTCGGCCACGAATACCGGTTTGCGCTTTTCCATGAAGGCGCTGACCGCCTCCCGGTGCTCACGGCTGCGGCGCAGGATGGGCTGCAAATCGACTTCGGTTTCGATCGCCTGGTCGAGTGTGCGGATACCGGTTGCCAGCGCCGCTTTGAGATGCGCCGTGGCCACCGCCGGAAGCGCCGCGTACTGGTTGGCGATTTCCAGCGCCGCAGCAAGTGCCTGCCCCGGCTCGACGAGCCGATTGGCAAAACCGATCTGCAGGGCTTCCGTACCGTCGAATTCGCGGGCGCTCAGCATCAGCTCACGCGCCCGTCCACCGCCGACACGTTGCGCGAGGGACCAGTAAAGCCCCGTATCCGGCATCAATCCAACCTTGACGAACGCGCTCGCATAACGTGCCGCCGATGAGCTGACCACCATGTCGCACGCAGCGGCGAGCGAAAGGCCTGCGCCAAACGCAAAACCCTCGACGGCAGCGACGATGGCCTTCGGCCCCGACACCATCAGCTCGAAGATTGCGAGCGGCAACTGGTTGCGCTCGCGGTATTCGAGCACTTTGCGCGGCTTCATCTCCGAGATGTCGCCGCCCGCGCAAAACGTATTGCCGGCGCCCGTCAGCACGATCGCCCGGCAACCGTCCTCATGGTGCATCAGGTGATGCAGGCGCTCATACAGCGTCTCGCGCATCTTCAGTGAAAACGCGTTGCGCCGTTCTGGGTAGTTCAGGGTGACGATTGCTATCGCCCCGTCATTCCGGACCTGCACGATCTGTGTCGCGTCTTCGGTGGTCTGTTCGTTCATCTGCGTGTCTCCTTTCGACCCGGCATCGCCGCCCGGATGGCGCCTGTCACAGCGTTTCTTCGGTACCGAGAATCACGGTAGCCTGACTCGACAATACGCCGCCGTTGCCGTGCGCGACAGCAAGCCGCGCGCCGGGCACCTGGCGCTCTCCGGCACGCCCCGTCAACTGGCGCATCGCTTCTTCCATGAGAAACAAACCGTACATGCCGGGATGCACGCACGACAAGCCACCGCCATTCGTATTGACCGCCAGCCGCCCACCAGGCGCGATCGCACCGTCGGCAACGAATCGGCCGCCCTCGCCCTTCGGACAAAAGCCAAGATCTTCGAGAAACAGAATGGTGTTGATGGTGAACGCGTCGTACAGCATCGCGACGTCGATATCGCCGGCGCCGACGCCGGCCATCTCATACGCGCGTCGTCCGGATTCCCTCGCCGCCGTCACGGTCAGATCGGGCATGCTCGCGATCTCGCGATGCGACGTGGCCGACGCCGCGCCGAGCAGATAGACCGGCTTGTCGGTCAGGTCGCGCGCCCGTTCGGCACGCACCATCACGATCGCGGCGGCGCCGTCGGTCACGAGACAACAATCGCGCACGGAAAGCGGATCGGATACGAGGCGCGCCCCCAGCACGTCGTCGATAGACAAAGGTGTACGCACGAAGGCTTCAGGGTTGAGCTGGGCCCATCGACGCGCCGCCACCGCCACTTCGGCGAGATCCCTGCGGGTCGTGCCGTACTGGTGCATATGGCGGGCCGCGGCCAGCGCATACGACGACACCGGGTTCATCGGCTTATATGGACTCTCCCACGGCGACGGACGCGACGACTGCACCAGTTTGCCCGCCCCGCTACGCTGATTGCTGCCATAAGCGATCAATGCGACATCGATCTGGCCCGTCACCAGCGCCATGGCCGCCGTATGCGCATAGATCTCGAATGCCGAGCCGCCGCTGCGGTTGTTATCGGTGAACTTCGGGTGGATGCCGAGGTATTCGGCGAATGTCAGGCCCGACAACATGTCGTCAGGCATGCAAACGAACAGGCCGTCGACATCGCCCGGCGACAAGCCGATCTGCGCCAGCGCATCGACCGATGCCCGCGCTGCGAGATCCAGCGAGGACATTCCAGGCGCTTCGCCGATTCCGTATGTCGCGCCGGCCACCAGTGCGGTGCGGCCACGTAAGTTGAATTCCATGCGATCTGTCTCTCGTCGGTGCAGCACGCGCATTTCCTCGCGCTGCCGGTTGGCTTGCCTCAGGCAGGCTCGAACACGAGCAGTGCCGCGTCGTTCCTGAATACGATCCGCGCCTGAACGGGCATGCCGATACGCACCGCGTCCGGTTCGACCCCTTCGACACAGCTGAGCATCCGGACCCCTTCGTCGAGATCGATCAACGCGACGTTGTAACTCGGCGTAGGTGCCTTCTGCCTCACTACCGTCGTGGAGTAAACCGTGCCCCGCCCACAGGCTTCGACCCATTCGAGATCGCGTGCGCCGGTGACCGGCTCGGCTACCCGTGGATAAAACACGTGCCGGCCACTGCTGCGGCTGCGCTGGATCATCAAGCGGCCTTCGGCCAGAAACTTCTGATAGTCGACTTCAGGACAAACAGACTCCATTTCCCGCTCCTCCAATGCATTCCGCCACGGGCCTTGATGCCAAACCGAGCCGTAACTTCTGTTTTTGATCGGAATCAATCAAATAACTGAACAACGTTCCACATTCTAAACACGCAGCAACTACCATGTCAATCTCGCCGAACGGCCTCGGTGCGCCGCCCGACAAGGCTCTCACTACATCGGAACAACGCCCGTTCCGCACTACGGGCAAACCCCTGTCCGCTCGACATCACGCTTGACGAGCACCATGCCATCGTTTACGTTATCGAACATTGTTCAGTATTTTGAAGAACACGAGATACCGGATTTACCTCGATCGTGCGTTCCATTCATACGTGTTTCAGAACGCCGTTTACGTATCGGGGCTCGCACCATTCGCAAGAGACTTACAACGTGACCTATCAACTAACAGACGACCAGATCCAGATTCGTGACCTGATACGGCGCGTCGCAACGGAACGGGTGGCGCCGCGGGCGGACGAAATCGACCGCACCGCGGAGTATCCGGACGACATGTACGCGTTGCTCAAGGAACTGGGTCTTTTCACGCTGCCCTTTCCCGAGGCCTACGGCGGGGCGGGCAGCGTGATGTCGGCCTGCATCGCCGTCGAGGAATTCGGGCGGGTTTGCTACAACACGGGGTATCTGCTCGTCGTGCAATGGACCCCGTTCGGCGCGATTCTGGAGGGCGGCACCGAAGAGCAGAAGGCACGCCTGCTGCCTGGGCTTGCGTCGGGCGAACTACGGGGCGCGCTTTCCATCACGGAATCGCAGAGCGGTTCTGACGTCTCCGGCATCCGCACCACCGCACGCCGCCAGAAAGACGGCTATGTGCTGAACGGCTCGAAGATCTGGTGCACCAATTCGCACATCGCCGACTTCATGCTGGTGGCGGCGAAAACGCTGGATGAAGAAGGCAAGCCGCTCGGCATCAACCTGTTCATCGTCGATCGCAAGACACCCGGTCTCACGATCGGGCGCGAGGAAGACAAGATGGGCGCGCGCGGTGTGCCCTCCTGTCCGCTGTTCTTCGACGACGCGTTTATCAGCGCCGACAACCGGCTCGGCCCTGAAGGCGGGCAAGGTTTCAAGGTGGCGATGGAAGCGCTCAACACCAGCCGGCCGATCGTGGCGGCACGCGCCGTGGGCATTGCACAGGGTGCGATCGATCACACCCTTCGCTTCATTCAGGATCGCGTCGCCTTCGGGCAAACCATCAGCAACTTCCAAGGTGTGCGCTGGATGGTGGCCGACATGGTCACGCAGACCGAAGCCGCGCGCCACCTCGTCTACCGCACCGCATCAATGGTGGATGCGGGCCTGACCGGGCGCGAGCTGGCGCCGCTGGCGGCGATGGCGAAGATGTTCGCCTCCGACGTCGCCATGAAGGTCGCCACCGACGCCGTGCAACTGTTCGGCGCCGCCGGCATCTCGAACGAATACCCGATCAACCGCTATTTCCGCGATGCCAAGGTGGTTCAGATCATTGAGGGGACCAACCAGATCCAGCGAAACATCGTCGCGGACAGCGTCCTCGGACGGGTCACGAAAAGCTGAGCAACACGCCCTGCCCCTAACGGCGCGCGACAACAAGAGGAAGGACAGACAAATGGCAGAAATCGAAACAGTTGGGCTGGGGATTCATTGGGAAGATCTGCCCGTTGGCCGCAGATTCCAAACCGTCGGCCGTACGGTGACCGAAGCGGATGTCGTCAACTTTGTTTCGGTAACGGGCATGCTTGAAGTGCTGTTCACCAACACCGAATTTCTGAAAGAGACCTCCGCGATCAAGGGCCGGGTCGCACCGGGTGCACTGGTGTTTACGTTCATCGAAGGACTGCTGACCCAGGCGACGATGCAAGGTGTCGGCTTTGCATTCCTGAACATGGAACTCGACATCAAGGGCCCGACCTTCGTTGGGGACACGATTCATGCCGAGTGCGAAGTGATCGAATGCCGAGCCAGCAATGGGCGACCTGGGCTCGGACTCGTACGCACCCGCAACCGGGTATTCAAGCAGGACGGCTCGGAAGTCATGGTCTATACGCCGCTGCGGCTGGTAAAGGGTAAAACCTACGAGGCCTGACCATGCACACCCCACAGCAACCCCTGGATCTTCCGACCGGCCCGCTGACCGGTGTGCGCGTGATCGACCTGACCATCAATGTGCTTGGGCCCGTCGCCACGCAGCTCCTCGGCGACATGGGCGCGGACGTCATCAAGATCGAACCGCCGGAAGGCGACCAGAACCGCAAGAACGGTCCTGGCCGCAACCCGGACATGGCGGTGTTCTACACGATCATGAACCGCAACAAGCGGAGCGTATCGCTTAACCTGAAGCTGGCCGAATGTCGCGAAGCGGTGCTGCGGCTCGCCGAGACCGCGGATGTCTTCGTTCACAGCATGCGGCCGAGCGCGGCGAAGCGTCTGGGGATCGACTACGAAAGCATCAAGGCACGCAATCCGCGCATCATTTACGCATCGGGCCCGGGCTACCGCCCCGATGGCCCCTACAAGGACCGCCCCGCGTTCGATGACGTCATCCAGGGCGAAACCGGCATTGCCGCGATGAATCGCGATGCGTACGGCTCGCCGCGCTATTTTCCCACCGTGATCGTCGACAAGTTCTGCGGCTACGTGCTGGCCTCATCGGTGAGCATGGCGCTGTACCACCGCGAGCGCACCGGTCTCGGCCAGTGCGTGCAGGTGCCGATGTTCGAAACGATGCTGCAGTTCAATCTGTTCGAACATTTGTGGGAGGGCGCGCTCGGCTCGGCTGACGGCAAGGGCCTCGGTTATACCCGAATGTTCTCGCCCCACCGCCGCCCCTATGCGACGAAAGACGGCCACATCTGCCTGCTGGCGGTCAACAACGAGCAATGGCGGCGCGTGCTGTGCGCGATTGACGCAGCGCACCTGCTCAATGACCCGCGCTTTTGCGATATGGCGGATCGCATGCGCAACATCAACGAGTTGTACCGCGCAGTCAGCGACGCGATCCTGACTCGCACCACAGCCGAGTGGAACGCCATCTTCGCAGCCGCCGATGTGCCGCACGGCCCGGTACGCGAGCTGAACGACCTGATGCAGGACGACTACATCAAGGAGACGGGGTTCTTCCAGCACTTCGAGCACCCAACCGAAGGCGACATGGTCATGACCTCGATCCCTGTGCACTTCTCCGAGTCGCCGGGCAATGTCCGCTACCTGCCGCCGAACCTGGGCGAGCACAGCATTGAAGTCCTCCTCGAGGCCGGCTACACCGCTAGCGAGGCGGCCAGCCTGAGTGGCCGCACGCTGGTCGATACGACGGATGCGCCTGAAACTATCACCAAGGCTTGACGGGCGCCGAAGCGCTCCGCTAAATCATGCGAGGAATCCGAAAATGAAAGGTCTCAAGAACAAGGTCGTGGTCGTCACGGGTGGCGCGGGCGGTATCGGCACTGCCATCTGCAAACGCTTCGGTGAAGAAAGCGCCATCGTCGCGCTGTTCGACCTGAATATCGAAAACGCGGATCGTGTCGTGGCTGAAATCGAAGCCGCCGGCGGCAAGGCTCGCGCGTACCGCGTCGACATCACCGATCACGCTGGCGTGAATGCGGCGGTCGCCCAAGTCGAGGAAGAACTCGGTCCGATCGAAATGCTCGTGAATAACGCGGGCTGGGACATGGGCGCCTTTTTCCTCCAGACCGAGAAGCCGTTCTGGGACAAGGTGGTCGCCATCAACCTGTACGGCCCGCTGAATATGCACCACGCCGTGCTCAAGCGGATGGCCGAGCGCGGCCGCGGCAAGGTCGTGAATATTTCATCCGATGCCGGGCGCGTCGGGTCGTCGATGGAAGCGGTCTATTCGTTCTGCAAGGGCGGCATCATCGCCTTTTCGAAGACCATGGCGCGCGAAATGGCGCGGCAGCAGATTCCCATCAACGTCGTGTGTCCCGGCCCCACCGCCACCGCGCTGCTCGACAACCTCGCGCAGGGCGAGAAAGGTGACCGGATCAAGGCGGCGCTCGTCAAGGCAGTGCCATTCGGCCGCATGGGCGAGCCCGGCGATATCGCCGGAACAGTCGCATTCCTCGCCAGCGACGATGCCGCGTTCATCACCGGCCAGGTGATCAGCATCTCCGGTGGACTGACGATGGCCGGCTGAACGCCACGCTCCGCTTATTCAACCCGCAACCGGACCAGGAAAATGGAATTTCAGGACATTCTCTATCACGAAGCCGACGGCGTCGCGACGATCACCATCAATCGCCCGAAGGTCTACAACGCGTTTAACGCCAATACCTGCGAAGAACTGATCAAGGCATTCGGCAAGGCTGGATGGAACAAGGAGATTGGCGTCGTGGTCCTGACCGGCGCCGGCGAAAAGGCATTCTGCACCGGCGGCGACCAGTCCGGCGACGGGTATGGTGGGCGCGGCACGGTTGGGCTGCCCATCGAAGAACTGCAAAGCATCATTCGCGACATTCCCAAGCCGGTCATCGCACGCGTGAACGGCTATGCGATCGGTGGCGGCAACGTGCTCGTCACGATCTGCGACCTCGCCATCGCATCGGAAACCGCGATTTTCGGTCAGGTCGGCCCCAAGGTGGGATCCGTCGATCCCGGTTTCGGTACAGCATACCTGGCGCGGATCATCGGCGAAAAGCGGGCCCGCGAGATCTGGTATCTGTGCCGCAAGTACAGCGCGAAAGAAGCGCTCGAATGGGGTTTGATCAACGCCGCGGTGCCGCCGGACCAGCTAGATGCCGAAACGAAAAAATGGTGTGACGAGATTCTGCAGATGAGCCCGACCGCCATCGCACTTGCCAAGCGTTCGTTCAACATCGATAGCGAAAATATCCGCGGCATCGGCGCGTTCGCGATGCAGGCGCTGGCGCTCTACTACGACACCGACGAATCGAAGGAAGGCGGCAACGCGTTCCGTGAGAAACGCAAACCGGAGTTTCGCAAGTATGTGAAGTGACGATTGCGCGACGTACGTTACGCAGCCAGAGCGCGGGCGTCAGCCTGAATCTGGCGTGCGTAGCGATTCAGGTGATACTCCATGTTGCCGAACAATGCGTCGACGATCAGCGTGCGCCGGTAGTGATGGCCGACCTTGTACTCGTCGGTAATGCCGTAACCGCCGTGCAGCTGAATACCTTGCTGCGTGACGAATTTCCCGCTCCTGATGGTTTGCGCCTTGCAACCCGACACTTCCACGCTGCGCGTGCCGTTATCGTCGCTCAGCGCTTTGAGTGCCCGATGCAGCGTTGCCCTCGCCTGCATGGCATCGATCGCCATGTCGGCAATCCGGTGCTGCAGCGCCTGAAAGCTGCCGATCGGCACGCCAAACTGCTTACGTGTCTTCAGATATTCGGCTGTGAGTTCAACCGTGTCGTCGATGTCGCCGACCAGCTCCGCGCAACTCGCGACAATCGCCTCGTCCACCGCGGCCAGCAAGCCCTTCAGCGCCTCGCCGGGTGTGCCGATCACCGCTTTCGCCTCGACGGTCACGCTGGCGAGGACCAGGTCGGCGGCAGGTGTGCCGTCAAGCAGGCGGTACGGCTCAAGTGTCACGCCGGCCGCATGAGGATCGACGACGAACAGCCCTAGCCCAGCCGCATCGCGCACTCCCCCGGCCACCCGCGCAACGACGATCAGACGATCAGCCATCGTTGCACCGACCACCAGCGTCTTGTGGCCGTCCAGTCTCCATGCGCCGTCCTGAGCCTGCTTTGCTGTCATCGACACGTGCGACACGACGCCTCGCGCTTCCCGCTCACTGTGTGCAACGGCAATCAGCGTTTCGCCCGAGATGATCTCTGCCAGCAGCTCGTCGCGCTGTTTGCCGCTCGCGCAACGGGTAACGAGCGCCGCTGGGAACACACCACACATCACGTAAGGTTCCAGTACCAGCCCCCGCCCCAACTGCTCCGCGATGAGCGCGCTCTCCACCGGCGTAAAGCCCAGGCCGCCGAATGCTTCGGGTACCGCGACGCCGAGCCAGCCCATCTCGCCGAACGCGCGCCACATGTCGCGCGAAAAGCCGCCGCCATGAGCCGCCAGCTTGCGGCGGTGTTCGAAGGTGTAGTCTTTCTGCACGAAGCGCTGGGCGCTGTCCTGCAACATCTGCTGTTCGTCGCTCAGATCAAAGTTCATGCTGCGTCCTTTCCTGCTCGCCAGAGGCCGGAGCAGTGATGTCGTATGAAGTGAAGTGCCTTGCGTTATGGCGTCCACTCAACCGTCACAGGCCAAACAACGCCTTGGCAATAATGTTCCGCTGGATTTCGGCCGTACCGCCGTAGATCGTGCAGGCGCGCCGGTAAAACACCTCGGCGGCAAGACCTGGCGCGTAGTCCGGTCCCACGAAGCTTTGCTCCCGCAGCGCGTGCTCTTCGTTCGGATCGGCGTAGAACACCGCGCCGTAATCGCCGATCACCTCAAGCAGCATCTCGGTCAGCTTCTGATGCAACTCGGAACCACGCACCTTGAGCATCGAACCGATGGCCATACCACCGCTGCGCTCGTCGAGCCCTTGATGCAGAATCTTCTGCACCGCCATGTCGATGGCAAGCACTTCGAGTTCGTATTGCGCGAGCCTGACTGCGAACGTCGGATCTTCGATCAAGGGAATGCCGCCCGTACGCTCACGCATCGCATAGTGACGAATCTTGCGCAAATAGCGCTTCAGCGCCGGCGCTTCGGCGCCGAGGAAAGCGCGCTCGTTGAACAGCAGGAATTTCGTATAACCCCAGCCCTTGTTTTCTTCACCGATCAGATTCTCCACCGGGACGCGCACGTTGTCGTAAAACACTTCGGCGAGGTGGTTGCAACCGTCCAGCGTTGCAATGGGCCGAACCGTCACGCCTGGCGAGCTCATGTCGAGCAGCAGAAAGGAAATGCCCTTCTGCGGTTTGGCTTGCGAATCGGTGCGGACCAGAACGAAGTTCCACTGGCCATAGCTGCCGAAGCTGGTCCAGATTTTCTGGCCGTTGACGACGTAGTGATCGCCATCACGAACGGCCGTCGTGCGCAACGATGCAAGATCCGAACCCGATCCGGGCTCGGAAAAGCCCTGGGTCCAGAAGACCTCGCCACGCTGGATCGGCGGCAGGAAACGCTGCTTCTGCTCTGCATTCCCGAATTCGCAGATCACCGGCCCGACCAACGACACGCCGGCCTGATTCTGCGCGGGCGCACCGGCCAGATAACACTCCTCCTCGAAGATATAGCGCTGCGCCGCGCTCCACCCCGTGCCGCCCACCTCCACCGGCCAATGCGGCACCGACCAGCCTCGCGTTTCGTGCAGGATGCGAGTCCAGCGCAACGCATCGTCGTCGCCCGCGAGAAATCCCTGTTGGCCGCGCCAGGCGAGATCGCGAGGTAAATGCGTATGCAGAAAATCCTGCACCTCGGTGCGGAAGGTTTTGTCCGCGGGCTCGACATGAAAATCCATCGTGTGGGTTCCTAGGGTTCGGTTCGACGGATCTCGCCTGCAGCGCTCGCGGAGCCGGCGTTTCGACCCACCAGCGTGCGGGGCGTCGGCACCGGCTCATACAGTTCGGCCACCACGTCACCGCGTCGCGCGAGGACGTTGGCCTGACTGATCGCGCCTTTTGCGCTCAATTCACCGTTATCAAGCGTGGGCGGCTCGCTCTCGAGCGCGACCCGCAAAATTCGGCTCGAACTACCGCCGGGCTGTGTCGCCAACGCGTCGAGCCCGCGCTGAAAGTGCGCACGCACCCCCGTGCTGCGGACGATCCGGTGCGCGTCCGGCGCAGGCTCGTGCAGGTCGTCGCACAACGCCCTGCACGCCTCCAGGTCCGGAAACACGAGCGCAGTGAGAAAGTCGCGATCATGGCCGGCAATCACAACGTCCCGTGCATAAGGGGAAAAAAGGTTCAACGCAAGCAGACGCAGTTCAGCCACGTTCACCCAGGTGCCGGTGGAAAGTTTGAAGTTCTCCGCGAGCCGTCCATCGAAGCGCAAACCCTTCTCCGGATGCTGCGGATCGATGAACGTGCCGGCATCTCCCGAGCAGAAATAACCCTCTTCATCAAATGACGCGGCGGTCCGTTCGGGATCCTTCCAGTAACCAGGCGTTACGCAATCGCCCGCATAGCGTATCTCCAGCTTCGCCCCAACCGGAACCACCTTGACCTTGACACCGGGCACCGGAAGCCCGGCAATCGCTTCCCGGCGTGGATCCCACGCCGCCGACATCGGCGTGGGGCCGGCTTCGGTGCCGCCAAGGCCGGACATGATCAGCACGCGCTGACCGATCGTCCTGACCGCGAGCTCGTCGAATGCGGCCCAGATGTATTCGGGCAAGCTGGCGCCGCCATAGTAGATCAACGCCAGCTTGCTGAAGAAGTTGCGCCGCAGTGCATCATCGGCACGCAGATGCGGGATCAGCGCTGCCAGGCCTTGCGGCGTATTGAGGTAGATGACCGGCGCGATTTCCCGCAATGCCTCGACGGTCGGACCGATCTGCTCCGGCGTAGGCTTACCGGGATCCATGTAGTACGTCCCGCCGCCGTAGAGCACCATGCCGAAGTTATGCGTGCCGCCGAAAGTGTGATGCCAGGGAAGCCAATCCACCAGCACAGGAGGCGCGCTCTGAAGAAAGGCGAAGGTCTGTGCGACCTGCTGCCGGTTGCTGCACAACATTCGTTGCGAATAAATCACGCCCTTCGGCGCGCCGGTCGTACCGGACGTGAACATGATCTTGCCTACCGTATCGGGACCGACACTTTCAAACGCCTGATCGACGGCAGCGGTAACGGGTGTCGCAAGCCAGTCAGAAAAGAGCGAAGCCGCGCGCCCTTCTGGAAGCGTGCGGCTCACGAGGCATTCGACCTCGCCGAACACCTCCCGCAGGGCCCGGCCGTAGAGCGCCCCGTCGTCTGCAAACACCAGGCCTGGTGTACACACCGCGGCGAGATGCTTGAGCTTGGAGAAGTCCTCGGACAGCAGCGAATACGCTGACGTAACCGGCACATAGGGCACACCGACATGGAGCGCCGCGAGTGCAAGCAGCGCATGTTCGAAACTGCGGTCCGAAAGGATCATCAGCGGCTTGCTGGGCGACAGGCCTCGTGCGAGCAGAGCCTCGCCGAGCGAACGTGCGCCGTCTAGCGCCTTGCGGTAGGTCAGATGCTCCCAGCCGGCGCCATCGGCTGAGCGCCGTGCAAGCAGCGGCCGCTCGGGCGCGACACTGGCCCAATGCACCAGCCGCTCAGTCAAGCGCGCCGGATAGGGCTCCAGCGCCTCCTCCAGTTCATAGACCACGCTCCCGTCAGAACGGTATTCGACAGTCGCCTTCGTACCGCCCAGGCGAATGGGGCGATACGGCACATCCATTAAAGGGTCATGTGAAAGCGGACCTGCATTCATCTCCATCGTCCTGTCGTTAGTTCGCCATGCTCGCGTGACTACTCATTTGAGGCCTTCTCCAATTCCGTCACAGCCTGCTGCGCGAACCTATATATGAACATTGGTCAAATTTAAGAACAAGAATATCGCTAAATTGCGTGTGCGTCCATCCAGACTCGCCCGATATAGGGCGCTGCCGGAACACGGCTTAGCGTGCCCGCCCGATTGATGAGTCTGCTCAGCCCAGTCTCGCAAGCTTCTTAAGCTCAGACACAAACCGACCCTGGACATCTCGTCAAATTTGAGCTATTTTATGAACGTCGTTCATATTTGTAAACGATTCGGGGATGTCATCATCCTGATGTGCTGGAGAGCAAAATGGAAAGGGAAGTCGTAATTGCAAGCAGTGTTCGTACTGCGATCGGCGATTTCGGAGGCGCGCTCGCCTCCGTGGCGCCGACTCAACTGGGCGCGACCGTCGTCCGCGAAGTGCTCGCTCGCGCGTGCGTCGAAGGCGACGCGGTTGGGCACGTCGTGTTCGGCAATGTGATTCATACCGAGCCGAAAGATATGTACCTCGCGCGCGTAGCGGCACTCGAAGGTGGAATCGGCGTCGAAACGCCGGCATTGACGGTAAACCGCCTGTGCGGCTCGGGTCTGCAGGCCATCATTTCAGCCGCGCAGGCGATCTGGCTCGGTGACACCGATATCGCAATCGGCGGCGGAGCGGAAAACATGACGCGCGCGGCCTACCTCGCGACCGGCGCGCGATGGGGCGCGCGCATGGGCGACATCCGCCTGATCGACATGATGGTCGGCGCGCTGACCGATCCGTTTAGCGCGTGCCACATGGGCGTAACCGCGGAGAACATTGCAGCGAAATACGGTGTCACTCGTGACGCTCAGGACGCACTGGCCGTGGAATCGCACCGTCGAGCCGGACATGCCGTCGAAGCGGGGTATTTCGCGGAGCAGATTGTTCCCGTCGCGGTACACACAAAAAAAGGCGCGACAATGTTCGAACTCGACGAGCATGTTCGCCCCACCACAACGCTCGATGAGCTGGCGAAACTGCGCCCGGCATTCCAGAAGGAGGGCACCGTGACGGCGGGCAACGCGTCTGGTCTGAACGACGGCGCTGCCGCCGTGCTGCTGATGGAGAGAAGCACGGCTGAGGCACGCGGGATCCGCCCACTCGCCAGATTGGTGGCCTACGCTCACGCAGGTGTCGATCCTCGATACATGGGCATCGGTCCTGTGCCGGCGACTCAAAAAGTCCTTCAACGCGCCGGACTGACCGTAGCGGACCTCGACGTCATCGAAGCCAACGAAGCGTTCGCGGCACAAGCCTGCGCCGTGGCAAAAGAACTGCAACTCGACCCGGCAAAGGTCAACCCGAACGGCTCCGGCATTTCGTTGGGACACCCAATCGGCGCGACAGGTGCGATGATCACAGTAAAAGCACTCCATGAACTGAAGCGAATTGACGGCCGCTATGCGCTCGTGACAATGTGTATCGGCGGTGGCCAGGGTATCGCGGCCATCTTCGAACGCATTTAAATGCAATAGGGGCGCCGGCAGAGAAACCATCGAAGGACGTGATGTGATACGCCGCCGAACAGGCGGCGCCTACACTGGCCCACTACTCCTGAATGGTTGCGACCCGGTCGCCCAGTACTTCCTTGCAAGCCTTAAGCGCGACACTCACCGCAGGAAAGCCTACATACGGAATCGCATGCAGGACGACTTCCTCCAATTCCTTCTCTGTCAACCCGTTCGCAAGCCCGATACGGACATGATTGCTGAACTCCCAGGGCGTACGTAGCGCGATCAGCATGCCCAGCGTGACAAGGCTTCTGGAGCGGCGATCGAGGCCCGGACGCGACCACGCATCACCGAACGCATTTTCGAGGGCAAGCGACGCCGCATCGGCACAGAACCCGCCGGATGCCGCGGCGGCATCCATCGCGCCCAGAAACTCCTCACCCAACATTTCCCGCACTACCTGACGTCCTTTTTCACGACTTTCTGACACGGTCCACTCCTTGTTCGTCATCGACTGTTGTAGCTCAATCTGCATTCAGGCTGCGCACGCCGCTTCGCTATCAGTCTTGCCCATCATGGTGGCAAGACGTCGGTGAATCAGTTCGCGTGCCTCCACAATCATGCGAGTCACCAGTTCTTCGCAAGTCGGGATATCGTGAATCAGACCAATGGCGAGTCCTGCCGGAAACGTTCCGTCGTCGGTGTCGCCCGTTTCGTAAATGCGTTTTCCGCGCTCGCCGCTTACGAGCGGCTTGAGGTCGGCAAATGTGGTGCCGTCCTGGCGCTCCAGCTCGAGCACCTGCTCCGCCACTGCATTACGGAAAATACGCGAGGTGTTGTTGAGAGACCGGAAAATCAACGCGGTCATCCGCTCATCATGCTGCAGTAGTTGACGTTTGACGTTATCGTGAATCGGCGCCTCGCGCGTTGCCATGAAGCGCGTGCCCATATTGATGCCATCCGCGCCAAGTGCGAGTGCCGCAACCATCCCGCGCGCATCCGCTATGCCGCCCGATGCGAGCATAGGAATGTGTAGCCGCGCTGCTGCTGCCGGCAATAAGACGAGGTTCGGCACGTCGTCTTCGCCAGGATGACCCGCACATTCGAAACCATCGATGCTGACCGCGTCGCAGCCGATCGCCTCCGCTTTCAATGCGTGGCGCACTGACGTGCACTTGTGAATCACCTTGATACCGGCGGCTTTGAAGGCAGGCAGATACGGTTCGGGATTACGTCCGGCCGTCTCGACGATCTTGACCCCGCTCTCCACAATGACCTGCACGTACTCGTCATACGGAACGGGCTTGATCGTTGGCAGAATAGTCAGGTTCACGGCGAACGGCATTGCGGTCATCGACCTCACACGATCTATCTCGACGCTTAGCGCTTCGGGTGTCGGCTGCGTCAATGCGGTGATGGTGCCGAGGGCACCTGCGTTTGATACCGCCGATGCCAGCTCGGCGCGTCCCACCCACATCATGCCGCCCTGCACAATCGGATAGCGAATGCCCAATAGCTCCGTAATGCGTGTTTTCATGCCCTGGTTTCCGTGAAGCAATGGAGTTCTGGCGCTGCAACTGCCATCGTGCAGACGCAACCGCCTTGAAGATGCGCACCATCAACGCCCCTCTCACTGTTCTTATTTTGGAACGATGTACAATTATATACACTTTTCGAAATCCCACCAACACCTCATGAGATGGGAGCGGCGGTGGCATGTCGCCGCCACTGGGCATTTGCTCTTTGGAGCGCGATTCGAGCCCGGCAACGCATGGTGAAACACGAATCCAGGGAGACGTAGTGAATCCGCGAGACAACATCGGCGACAAGGCGGTCGTCGTTCGGTCATCGCTGGCAGAGTCAGAAGAGGTGGTGGGGATCTCGAAGCTGGCGCGAGCGCGCCAATACTCAACACCTGAATGCAGATGCCGACCCAACCGGCCGGCATCGTTCAACACTGCTTAATTGAGAAGCGCGACGAAAAATACGATTGCGCCGAGCAGTGCACCCAGAAAGCAATAGCCCTCGCTTTGTCCGTCTTCGGCACGCTGCCCACGGCGCGCAAGGCAACTCACCACGCCGAAGAACGATGCACCGCCGAGCACAACAAAAATCATGACGATGTCGAAGATCGCGGAACGACCGAGTTCCTCCATCCGCCAGTCACGCAGCACCAGATAGACGGCTGCGACAACGACCGACAGCAGCAGAAGCGGAAACATCACGCGCCGCTCGTCGCGGGAGAGTTTTTGAGTCAGACGGGTCATGAGCGGTTTCCCTCAAACATCTCAGTTGGGGTCATCGCGGCGCCATTGCGCGGCGTGCTTTCTGAGCGAAGCAAGTTGACTTTGCGAAGCAACGAGGTCAAGCGCGACGGCGCGCTGGGTGGAGCGGTGGAATCCGGTTCGCCAACGTCTTCGCACGACAACCCGGCGTCGACGGGCGGGGCTCCAGAACTGAGCGAGTAGTCGGCGAGAACGCCGCACAAATCGGAATACAGGAGATACATCGTTTGTCTCCAATCAGGCGATGCCAGGTGGATGCTCGTGAGGCATCTCTTGACGTTCATCGTAGGCGAGCGCGTTCCGTTATGCAACTATCCGTTCAATTATTTGGATCGGTGTTTTCACTAGTTTTCATGACGTCGCCGTGCGGACGACGGCTCATTGGCTGCATCACGGTCAGATCGACAGAGCGCCGTTTATTCTGCGACCGCACATAAAAAATCCCCGATGCCGTACTGTCGGCACCGGGGACAAACAGACATCATGCACAGGCTTCACTCGCTGCTCACAACACGATTAACGCCGCCCGATCTGGGGCGAGCGCGAGTCACCCGCTACATCGGCATCCTCAGGAAATCTGGAAGCCTCCGTCGATGGCAAGCAACTGCCCAGTCACATAATCGGCGGCGGGCGACGCGAAGAACAGCACAGCACTTGCGATATCAGCGGCAACGCCCATGCGCCCCAAAGGCATGCGCCCCGGCTGCGTGATCGGCCCATGTGCCTGATGAACTTTCGTCGATGCAGCGGCGCCTTCGGTAGCGACGCCACCTGGAAGCACGGCGTTGACGCGAATACGGTCCGCGGCGAATTCGAGGGCAGCGACTTTCGTCAGATTGTTCACGCCGGCCTTTGACGCGCCGTAATCGCCATTGTCGAAAATCACCGGTTGCAGGGATGCCACGGACGAGATATTGATGATCGACCCACCCGTTCCGGCGGCCTGCATCCGCTTGACTGCCTCACGCATACACAGGAACGTTCCACGCAGATTGACGCGCAACACGCGGTCCCATTTCTCCGCCGACGTATCGACGAAGCTCGTCTTCGGATAGATTCCCGCGTTATTCACCAGCACATCAAGCCGGCCGAGTCTGGCGTGCACGGCCTCGAACATCGCAATGATCGAGGCTTCGTCGCCAATATCGACTTTCACCGCGATCGATTTGCCCGCCGCCGTTTCAATCTGTGCGACTGTTTGCTGAGCCCCCTCCTCGTTCAGATCGGCCGCGACAACGATCGCACCGGCCGATGCCAGCAATAGCGCCGTTTCCCGCCCGATACCGGAACCTGCACCGGTCACGAGAGCAACCCGGCCGCCGAGGTTAAACAGGCTCTCCACTTTCAATGAACTCACTGCTCCTCCGATTACTCGCCACGCGAGCACTTGTTTTGTGAACGTCATTCACAAAAGTAAACAGTGCTGGGGATGTTGTCAAGACAGAGGAAGTCCCGGGGGCGTGCGCAGTACACGATGCCAAGCTCTGCTGTCAGAGCAGAATCTCAGCGAGAGTTCACACGGACCTGACGGACCCGCTCACTTTTGCACGGTGAGCGACAGATCGCGAATGATATCGAGCATCGCGCGGTGATACGGTTTATGCGGACGATCGGTCCAGATCAGGGAGACTTCCGTATCGAGCGATGGTGATAAATCTTCGATATCGATAAACACCACGCCTTCAACCGGGAGATGTCTTGCCGAATCCAGCATCAATCCGACGCCGAGTTCGTTTGCGACGAGATTGAGCATCGTATAAGGGTGACGGGCTTGCTGGGTGACCTTCGAAGACACGCCGGCATCGCGCCGGGCAGCCTCGAACGCCGCGAACACGGGTTGCGAAATCTGCTGCGGAAACATGATGAGCGGATACGTCGTGAGATCTGCCATGCTGATGCGGGTTCGCCGAGCGAGCGGCCAATTTTCCGGAACTGCGGCCACCATGCTCATACGTTCGATGACGATGCTCTCCAGTTCATGCACATCGGCAACACTCGTGACAACTACGCCCAGATCAATGCTGCCGTTCTTCACACTGGCCACAGTAAGCGCACTGCCACGCTCAATCAGGCGCACGTCGACACCGGGCCATTGTTTGCGGAGTGCATGCAGGGCAAGAGGCATGATGTGCATCGCGCACATCGGCACGAACGCAATACTGAGGCTGGCCAGTTCGTCCGCCGCCTGACGCACGCGGCGCTCCGCCAGATCCGCCTGGGCGAGCAGCGGCTTCGCCTCCGCCATGAGCGCCTCGCCGGCAGCGGTCAGTGACACCCCACGCGGCGTGCGCTCGAGCAATTTAATGCCCAGCGATTCCTCCAGACGCATGATGGACTGACTCAGCGGCGGCTGAGCCATGCCAAGCCGTGCTGCCGCGCGGCCAAAATGCCGGGTCTCCGCAACCGCGACGAAATGCCGGAGGTGACGCAATTCCATGGCGTGATATCGAGTCGATATGAGGATGGCGGAAGAATATCGTTTTTGCGCTTCCCCGGCGAGTTGCATATTCGCCATCAATGGGTACGCCTCCCCCCAGCGGCCCTACAACTGACTCGGAACGCTCGAAAATACTTGATCTGAGCGGGTCTGACGCTTCAAAGCGTCGCGACAGGCATCCGTAGCGACCTGCGGGTAAATTGCGGGTAAGAATTAATATTTTCACCCAGCAATGACCCATCAAGTCCCAACCAGAAAGGCGCTGTGCGATCCTAAGTTGCTCCTGAACAACAACTATCATCTGGTTCACCACGACTTGCCGCATGTTCCCTGGTTTGCACTCCGGAAGGTCTATGAAACGTCCCGGCAGCAGTACATAGAACGTTCGGGAGGCTTTCTCGTGCACGGTTATAGCGAATGGTTGAGGCTTTACGCATTCGCTCTGGTTGCGACTCCGGTGCACACCAACGATATCTTCACCCCGACTTCGATGCCGAAACCATTGGTTGTGGTCAATTAAGGGGCGCAACCAGCAGCGCCCCCGTGCTGCTTTAGTGCCCGGCGCTCTGACCGCCATCGACGTGCAGAATTTCGCCCGTCACGAACGGCGCCGCATCCAGATACAGGATCGCGTTGACGATGTCGCTCATCTCACCCATATGGCCCATCGGATGGAGTGCGCCGAGTGCCCCGTGGGTTTCGGGGGCGTGCATCGGCGACTTGATGATGCCGGGCGAAACCGCGTTCGCACGGATGCCGCGCTTCGCATATTCGATTGCGAGTGACTTTGTAGCTGCGTTCAGACCGCCCTTCGTCAGCGATGCCAACACCGACGGCACACCGTCGATGGCGTGGTCGGCCAGGGTCGTCGTGATGCTGACCACATGGCCGCTGTTGTTCTTCTCCATTTCAGCGATCGCCAACTGCGTGATGTAGAAGAAACCGTTCAGATTCACGCCCGTCACCGCAGCGTAGTCTTCAGACGTATAGCTGGTAAATGGCTTGGCGATGAAGACACCGGCGTTGTTGATCAGCGTGTCGATGCGGCCGAAGCGTGCCACGCCCTCGGCAATCACGCGACGCGCCGTCGCCGGATCAGCGATGTCACCCGCCACCGTCACGATGTTGGGATCTTCGGACGGCTTGATGCTGCGTGCCGTTGCGACGATGCGGTAGTCAAGCTTGCGGAATGCTTTGACGGTCTCGGCACCAATGCCTTGCGATGCGCCAGTAACAACTACGACCTTTTGCGACGTGCTCATGGAATACCTCGAATATTGGATTGGGCTTTCTTGCCCACCGGGCCGGTGGCTCCGATAGGTGCCTAATCTAGGGGTATTCACGCACTGAGAAAACACCCGCTATGGACAAACTATTTTGCGCGAGCGGAACAAATGGGGTCGAGGGGGACGTCCTGTGCGAACGAATCGGGCGACCCCGCCGTGGGTCGACGCGAGCCCGCCCTTATCAGCCCTCGCCGCCAGGCAGCGCGGCATTGAACGCCAACGAGAGCGTGCCCACCAGAATGAGGCTCGATGCCCAGACAGCGTCCAGGTTGAACCAGCTCCGTGACACGAACTTCAGCCCCAGGTAGCGGTAGACCAACCAGGCCAGCAGTCCGCCGACCGCGATCATGGCGATCGCATGGACGCCGGAGACAAGCAGCGCCATGCCCAGATTGGCGTCGATCAGAGTCCGCGCGGCCTGATGCCCTCGGTCCATGTCGTAGGACCGGCACAGGCCGAGGTAGATCGGTACCAGCATCAGTCCAGCGCCATGCGCGATGGCAACGGCGAAGGACCAGAGCGCAAGCCGCGACGGCGGGATACGCGCGAGTACACGCGGATGGCGCCGCCAGATCAGAAGGCACACCCCAAAGCCGATGACCAGCACACTCGCGCCGATCTGGATCTCGCGCTGCCAGGCGAGCAGGATCGCAAGCATGGCGAAGGGCACGATCACCACGAACATGGCCAACAGGTGCCCCGCCGCGAGATACAGGAGCGCGGAGAACAGCGCCCGTGCACGTTTGTCCATCAGCCCGCTCGAAACGGCGAGCGGCCATCCCATCGCCGGGTTGAGCCCGTGATAAAGGCCGCTCGCCGCGACGGCTAACCAAAGGGCGATCTGCGGCCAGCCACCCCCAATCAAGTTCCCACCGACGGGTAGCAAAACGAATCGGTCGAGCAGTCGCCGCCTTCGAGCCGGATCTGGTGTGCCCGGTATCCGTCGGGAAACGCGACCCAGTAGTCGTCGGCCAGTGCAAGGCCGCCGCCAGGTTCAGCCCGGGCCATGACCTGGGCCGCCGGCACACCGTCCGGATAGAACTGGTTGTCCCACGTCGAGTAGAGCGAGTTGGTCCAGTAGACACGTTTCCCGTCACGACTGATCTCGACCATCTGCGGACCACCCGCAAAGGTTTTGCCATTCGGATGTGGCGTGCGCCGTACGATCCCTCCGATGTGGACCGATCCCGTGAGCTTCGGCTTACGGGGTTCCGTCACGTCGTACTGGCGCATTTCGCCGGTTCCCCAACAGGCGACGTACAGGAATTTGTCGTCGATAGAGAGATCGATATCGGTGACGAGCGGCGGCACCGCGCCGAATCCCTGAAGCAAGGGCGGAAGCAGTTCCGCGGCCGCGGGCTCGGGCGGAATCGTCGCGGTCTTCTCGATGTGAAACTTTCCGCCCTCCCGCCACCAGGTCCAGATCGATCCTTCAAGGTTCGTCGTATCCACCACCACGCCGATGAAGCCGTATTCGCGGCCAGGATCGTGCGCGGGCCGCACTTCGAGCGCCATCTGGTGGTTGGCGCCGAGGTCGATCGTCTGCACGTTGCGCCGCGCCCGCAAATCCCAGAAGTGGATGTGGTGCCCGTACTTGTTCGAGAGAAGATCTTCGGGGACGATCCCATTCTCGAATTGCGGCGGCAACGCCCACTCGCTCGACACCATGTAGTCGCGCGGCAGGTTCCACCAGAAATCGTAGTGTTTTTGCTGGGGCCCACGGTCGATTTCCCAGCGGCCGAGAACCTCGAAAGTCTCGCAGTCCATGATGAAGATCCCCGGGGGGCCATCTGTGCCATCCTTCCCAGCGCCGCCGAGCGTACTGACGTAGATTCCTTCCGGTCCGCAATGAACGGTGTGGGGACGCGAGTAGCCCGTCTTGCGGAAGATTTCCTCCGGTTCGATGATCTTGTGGATTTTCGCCTGGGTCGGATGGGGCTTGGTGTCCACGATGTAGATGCGCGAGGAGCGCATCCCCGGAATGATCAGATAACGCCGTTCGAGGAAGGCGTGGCCGGTCAGCGGTGACAGTGACGACGAGCAGGCATTCCATCCAAAGTGGTGAAATTCGTCCCCCTTGTTCGGCACCGGCACCGTGTGAACCACCTGGCTGTAGGTCGGCGATCCGGGCTTCACATCGATGACGGCGAGTGCATCGGGCTGCGAGAAATCGGGGCTGAGCAGCAGCGTATAAGCGAAATCTTCCGCTGGCGCATCCATTGCGAGTTTCGGCGATGCGTGGAACGTAGGATCTGGGCGCATTCCCATGACGAGGTCCTCCTGTCGATCTGGTTCGGGGCCGGTAGCGGCGGGAGCGACCGGTTGTTTCCCCCACGTCAGCGCGCTTCGCATTTCGTCATACTTAAGCGCGTTGCCACACTCTCATTGTCGCGACATCGGGCCGTTAGTGCTGCACGCCCCAACGCCGAACGGTCACGCGTTCGAGCGTATCGAACACCAGATGCTCGATCAGCAGGCCAATCACGATGACCGCAGCCAGCCCGGCGAAAACGCGATCCGTATACAACTCGTTGCGATTCTGAAAGATATACCACCCAAGCCCACCGCTGCCGGAACTCGCACCGAATACGAGTTCGGCGGCGATCAGCGTGCGCCACGCAAAGGCCCAGCCCACGCGCAAGCCGGCAAGAATCGACGGCAAGGCGGCCGGCACCAGGATCAGCAGCACATGGCGTATGCCGGTGAGGCCGTAGTTACGCCCCGTCATACGCAGCGTCGCCGGCACCGATTGAAAACCGGAGTACGTGTTGAGCGCAAGCGGCCACAGCACCGCGTGTACCAGCACGAACAGCAGGCTGCCGGTGCCGAGACCGAACCACAGCAAAGCGAGCGGCAACAGCGCGATGGAAGGCAAGGGGTTGAACATCGCGGTCAGCATCGAGAGTAAATCGCGGCCGATACGCGTCGATGCCGCAAGTGAGGTCAGAACAAAGGCGAGTGCGGCGCCAAGCAGATAGCCGCGCAGCAGCACGGACATCGACACCGCCGTTTTCTGCAGCAGTTCGCCCGACCAGACACCTTGTACGAAGGCGCTGAACGTCGCGCCGAAAGTCGGCAGCAGCAGATCGTTGTCGACCGCGCGCGCTGCGATTTCCCATATCGCGATCAACACCAGCGCAATCAGCGTCTTGCGCAACCAGCCTTGCGCAAAGAGGCGCTTGCCGAGAGGCAGCGGCGCTTCGAGAACAAGTTCACCGAGCGGTTCGAGCGGGCGCTCATACTCCTCACGAACCGGCGGCAGCAGGACGGTGGGCGTGCTCATTGAACGGCCTCCGTTTGTTCGAACAACAGGTGATGGATACGCGCAACGCTGTGCTGAAAGTCGCTGCGCCCGAAACTATCCTGCGAATACTGGTGGCTGTTAAGCTCGGCGCGCACGCGGCCTGGATGCGGCGACAGCAACAGAATCCGGTTGCCGACCACGAGCGCCTCTTCGATTGAATGCGTGACGAACAGTAGCGTGAAGTTCACCTCTTCCCACAGGCGCAGCAGTTCCTCCTGCATCTTGCGGCGGGTCAGCGCGTCGAGCGCGGCAAACGGTTCGTCCATCAGCAGCACGCGCGGTTGCATCGCCAGCGCGCGGGCAATCGCGACGCGCTGCTTCATCCCGCCCGACAACGTATGCGGATAGGCATTGGCAAACGAAACAAGCCCCACCTTGTCGAGATAATGCAGCGCGCGTTCTTTGGCTTCTGTGCGTGAAAGCTTCTTCGCCACCCGCAGCGGGAAAGCCACGTTCTGCAGAACCGTCTTCCACGGCGGCAACTGGTCGAACTCCTGAAACACCACAATACGATCAGCGCCGGGACCGCGCACGGCAACGCCTTCGAGCGAGATGCTGCCCGACGTCGGCTGGATGAAGCCGGCCACGGCTTTGAGCAGCGTCGACTTGCCGCAACCCGAGGGGCCAAGCAGGACGAAGCGGTCGCCCCCGTACACGTCGAAACTCACGTCGTGGGTCGCGCGAACGATCCGTTCACGCGTGCGGTATTCGAGGTTGACGTGTTCGACCGCGAGCAGTTTTTCGCTGGTCGCCGGAGCGGCCTGCTCAGCATCGTTCGGAAACAGCGAGGTAGGATTGGCCACCATCAGATCGCTCCCTGTGAGCCGACCGCACGCGCCGAGGAATAGCCGGCGAAGCTCGATAAGAAAATCACGCTCAACTTCCCGACGCGGTTGCCGGATCGTCGAAGAAATAATCCTTCCATGACTTGGGCTCGTTTTTGATGACGCCGACGCGATACATGAACTGCGCGAGTCCGAAGGTGTTCTGCGGTGCGACCTTGAACTGCACCTGGGGATCCTTGATGACCTTCAGCAGCAGATTGCGGTCGATTTTCGACTGATTCGTACGGATGTAGATATCGGCTGCGGCGTCAGGGTTCGCGGAGATAAAGCGTGCGGCATCCGCCAGCGCATCGACGAATGCGCGATAGGTCTTCGGATTGGTGTCGCGGAATTTTTCTGTTGCGTACAGCACGGTTGCCGAGCTCGGGCCACCCAGCACGTCGTACGAATTCAGCACGATGTGCGCCTTCGGATTGCCGGCGAGTTCCTGCTCCTGAAACGGCGGATTGCCGAAGTGTCCGGTGATTTCCGTGCCGCCAGCGATGATCGCCGCTGCCGCGTCCGGATGCGGCAGCGCCTGCGTGAACTTGTCGAGGCGGTTGTAATCCTTGTCGCCCCAGCGTTTCGCCGCCGCGTATTGCAGCACGCGCGATTGCACCGACACATTGACCGCCGGCAGCGCGATACGGTCCTTCTCGGTGAAGTCGGCGATCGTCTTGACATTGGGATTGTTGCTGACGAGGTAGTACGGCAGATTACCGAGCGACGCCACGCCCTTCACGTTCTGCTTGCCATGCGTGCGGTCCCAGATCGTCAGCAAAGGGCCGACGCCCGCACCGGCGATATCCACCGCGCCGGAGAGCAGCGCATCGTTGACCGCGGCACCGCCCGAGAGCTTCACCCAGTCGACCTTGATATCGAGGCCCTGCTTACGCCCTTCTTTCTCGACAAATTGCTGGTCGCGAGCCACGTTCAGCAGCAGGTAGACGATACCGAACTGTTCGGCGATGCGGATCTGCCCTTCGGCGTGCGCGGGTACGGCTGCGCCGAAGCCGGCGACACCCATCGATAAGGTAAGCAGCGTTGCGGTCAAACGACGGGGAAAAGACGACCGCAGAGCGGTCGGGCGAAACCTGGCAAGCATCGGAACTCCGGTCAGCATGTGATAGTGGTTATGGCGAGCGGCGTTGCCGTCAGAACGGCACGTCGCCTTCAATCGTCGTGCGATACAGTTTGCGGCGCAGATGATCTGGCGTGCCGGCCGCAAGATGCATCAACGAGCGGTTGTCCCAGAACACCATGTCATGTTCGGCCCATTGATGCCGGTACAGATGCTCGGGGCGCACGCTATGCGCGAAAATTTCTTCGAGTAATGAATTGCTCTCGTCTTCCGGCAAGCCGATCACACGGGTCGTGAAATGCTCGCTGACGAAGAGCGCACGGCGCCCGGTCTCAGGATGCGTGCGCACAATCGGCTGCACCACCGGTTTCACCTGTGCGATCTGCTCCGCCGACAGATTCGGCCGCCATGGGCTGCGCTTCTGCAATTCCGCGTATTTCGCGAGATAGGTGTGCTCGGCCGCACGCCCTTCCACCGCGCTGCGCAAGTGCGCTGGCAACGTGTCCCACGCGAGATGCATGTTGGCGAACAGCGTGTCGCCGCCTTCCGAAGGCAGTTCCTGCGCATGGAGCAGCGACCCGAGGCTCGGCTTCTCCTTGTACGACAGATCGGAGTGCCAGTAATGACCGGCGTCGCCGAGACCGATCGGTTGACCGTTCTCGACGATGTTCGAGACGACCAGCACCTCCGGATAACCCGGCAACTGGAATTGATGCAGCACGTGAATCTGCAACGGGCCGAAGCGTCGGCTGAAGGCAATCTGCTGATCCGGCGTGATGCGTTGATCGCGAAACACGAGCACGTGATGGTCCAGATGCGCACGGTGAATGCTTGCGAAATCCTCCTGGCCCAGCGGCTCGCTGAGATCGAGACCCAGAACTTCAGCGCCGACGGGACCGTCGAAAGCGCGAATTTCGATGTGCCGGGCTTGATTGATATGGCCAGTGGCGCTGGCGGCGGTGGGTGTTAAGGCAGTCGTCACAGGAAACTCTTCGTCGAATCTGTTCGAAGGACGCCGGCTAAGGCGAAGTCAGACGAATTTACCGGTGCATGCGCGCGGCGACAACGAAGCAAATCCGATACGGTTATCTGCTGGAGTGATAAACCCGATGCTTTAACGCGCTGCGGGCCGCGTCCAAGCCCCAGATCGGCGCGAGCAGCTTCGCCGCATCGTCGGGATGGCTGCGAACCCACGCCCCCGCCGACGTCAACTGCGCGACCAGGATGCTGATCACATCGGGGTGAGCCGTGGCGAAGAATTGGCGGCGGTCTGCGCGTGAGCGGCACTCACGACGAGCAGCGAAGACAGCGCCGCGCGAGCGAGCAAACGAAAGATAGAAAAGGTCAAGGCTCGAAATTCCGGTCTGGTCAATACGATCAAACCGCGATCGTAACAACGCCGAATCGCATGGATAAGCGAGCGTTTTAACTATGCTTAGCAGGCTAAAGCATAACGACGAAAAACTGCGTTGAGAGTCAGTGCGCGTTCCATGCTCTGTCCGGCGTTAGCCGTCCACAGGCGGCTCAAGCCTTCTCCTGATCACGTCGATCAACGCACGTACCTTTGCCGTCGGATAACGGGTAGGCGGAAACACCGCGTAGATGCCCTTGGGCTTGCCGGCCCAATCAGGCAACAGGCGGACCAACCGCCCCGCCGCCACGTCTTCCGCAATCGAAAAATCAGTCAGCAATCCGAAGCCACCGCCCGCCAATGTCGCCGCACGGGCTGAATCGGCCGTATTCACCAGCAGAACATTCTCGCACCGCACGCTTTGTCTCGCGCCTTTCGCCCGCTGCAGCTCGAGCGTCAGCGGATGCGGCAAGACAGATAGCGCGACATGAGGCATGGCAGCGAGCGCAACCGGCGTCTTCGGCTTACCCCACGTATCGATGAATTCCGGACTCGCGACGATCCATTTGACGTAACCACCGAGCTTCACGGCACGGTAGCCCGAGTCGGCAAGTTGCCCCAGACGGATGGCCACGTCGATGCCTTCCGCGATCAGATCCACATAGTGGTCGTTGCAGACCAGTTCGATGTCGAGTTCCGGATACTCACGGCGCATCTCCACTAGCGCGGGCGTCACCACCAACGCCCCGTAGTCGATCGGCGCATTCACGCGCAACGTGCCGCGTAACGGCGCAGATTCCCCCGATACGGCCGATAGCGCTTCCTCCGCCGCCTGCAAGATCTTGCAACTTGCCTCGTAGAAAGCACGCCCGCTTTCGGTCACGCTGAGCCGCCGCGTCGTTCGGACCAGCAGACCCGCGCCGATTTCGCGCTCGAGCCGCTGCAGATGCGTGCTGACCATGGTTTTCGTGAGGCCGAGACGCGCGGCCGCCGCGGTAAACGAGCCCGCTTCCACCACCGCAACAAAAATCGCAAGGCGGTTCAGATTGACATCTTTTAGATCTGCCATTCGCCGATTGTCCATCTTTGATTGATTATGTTTTCTAGCTTAGCAGTCTTCTGCGCGGTGCCGCGAGCCGGTACGCTTACCCCATTCCAGTCGACGGTTGTCGGCTTTCCCCGCTCCAGGAGCTTTCAATGTCAGCCGCCAAACCCGCCCAGCCGATCCGCCTTCACACCACGCTCCTCTCCGGGCACGGGCACCGCGTGAAGTTGTTCCTGACATTACTCGATCTGCCTTTTGAAGTGATCGAACTGAACATGGCTGCCGGCGACAATCGTCGCCCGGAATACCTGAAGCTCAACCCGTTCGGCCAGGTGCCGACAATCGAAGATGGCGAGACGGTGCTGTTCGATTCGAACGCAATCCTCGTCTATCTGGCGAAACGCTATGGCGACCCGTCATGGCTGCCGGAAGACGCGCTTGGCGCCGCCGCCGTGCAACGCTGGCTCTCGCTCGCCGCCGGACAGATCGCTTACGGACCGTGCGCAGCGCGGCTGGTGACGGTATTCGGTGCGCCGCTCAATCTCGACACCGCCCAGAAGATCGCCCACAAGCTGTTCGACGTGCTCGACGCGGAGCTTGCCGGCAAGAATTTCGCCGCGGGAGACCACGTGAGCATTGCCGACATCGCCGCGCATACGTATATCGCCCATGCGCCGGAAGGCGGCGTCTCGCTCGAACCGTACCCGAACATCCGGGCGTGGCTCCGCCGTGTCGAAGCGCTGCCACGCTTCATCGCGATGCCTGCAACGAAGGCCGGACTGCTCGCCGCGTAACCAGAGAAATGCGTAAGCCCTGACGGGCAGAGGCCGCTATGTCCCAGCATTCTTCCGGCGCGCCGCGCGGCTGGGACGCCGCCGAGTCGCCGTTTCACGCCGCCGAACTCCTGGTACAGCAACATGTGGGAGTAAACGAAGAGGCGGAGTCGATTGGCCGTCGAGGCATCCGTCGGTATATGCCGGACCAGCATCGGCAGTTTTACGCCGAACAGCCATTCATGGTGTTCGGCGGGCTCGACGCAAACGGCCAGCCGTGGGCAACGTTGCGCGCGGCCGAACCGGGCTTTGTATCGTCCCCGGATCCGCGCACGTTGCGGATCGAGGGCGGCGTTTTACCGGGAGATCCGCTGGCTGGGTACTGGCAGCCCGGCATGATGATCGGTGGCCTGGGGCTGCAAGCGCAGACCCGGCGGCGCAATCGCGTCAACGGCGTCGTGTCGTCGGTAGATGGCGATACGGTCACGCTCGAGGTCATGCAAAGCTTTGGCAACTGCGCAAAATATATTCAAAGCCGTACGCCGACCTTCGTTGCGCGCGGCGCAACCGGCACGCGGACACCCGTTGAAACGTCGACCCAACTCAGCGCAGCGGACCGCGCATTGCTGGCCAACGCGGATACTTTTTTTATCACCAGCGCGAACGTCAGCGAGGATGCGGGCCCGGCTCGCGGCGCCGATGTTTCGCATCGCGGCGGCATGCCGGGCTTCGTGCGTATTGACGACGCGACCACCCTGACAACGCCCGATTTCAGCGGCAACCGCTTGTTCAACACACTGGGGAATCTGCTTCATGATCCGCGCGCCGGCTTGTTGTTCGTAGACTTTGCGAGCGGTGACATGCTGTACGTCGCGGCCCTCGCCGAGATCGTCTGGGACGGTCCGGAACTGGTTGAGTTTCCATTGGCCGAGCGGCTGGTGCGCTTTCGTATTACCGAAGTGCGGCGCAGCCGCCAGGCGTTACCGTTTCATTGGTCGGAAGTCGGCTATGCGCCGCAGTTCGTGGCGCCGGCTTCACTGGCCGCTTCGGTGCCCGCTCCACTGCCTGCTTCGTTGCCCGATCCCCTGTCGGCCTCACCGCTCGATTTCCTGCCTGCTTCAACGCTCGAATCGCCGTGGAAGAAGCTCAGGATCGCAGCCGTGCACGAAGAAACGCCCATGATCCGCTCGTTCTATTTTGAATCGACGGACGGCTCACCGTTGCCGGCGTACGAGCCCGGGCAATACTTGCCGATCCGCGTGCCGATCGACGGCTTGGACAAACCGCTGACGCGCACCTATACGCTGTCCGACGGGAGCAACCTGCGGCAGTACCGGATCACCGTGAAACGCGACGGGGTCGGCTCAGCCTGGCTGCATGACCGCTTCGCCGCCGGCATGCAGATCGAAGCGATGGCACCGCGTGGCGCATTCACCTACGATTCAGCCAGCCTGCGCCCCGCCGTGTTCATTTCGGCGGGTATCGGCATCACGCCGATGATCACGATGCTGCATCACGCCATTGCCGCGCGCGAGCCGCTTAGTCCGCCCAGGCCGCTGCATTTCTTCCATGGCGCGCGACGCGACGTCGATCGGCCGTTCAGTGCGCACCTGCAGGACCTCGCGTCGCGCCATCAGGCGGTCTCGATGCACCTGTTCGACAGCGCCACCGATCCAGCCACCCACGCGCCTTCCGGCACCTTGCCCGGTCGCGTGAGCGTAGCGGAAATCAAGCGCGCACTGCCCTTCGACGACTACGACTTCTATCTGTGTGGCCCCGAGTCGTTCATGCGTGAACTGTATGAAGGATTGCGCGCGCTCAACGTCGCCGATAACAGAATCCGCTTTGAGGCGTTTGGACCGGCAACCGTCAAACGCACGCCTGCAATCCCAGCGGCGGTGGCGGAAAACGCCCAAAGCTCGCGCCCCGCAAACGTGCCGGCAAACGATGGAGCAGGCATACCCGTAACGTTCGCGCGATCGCAGCGCACCGTTCAATGGCTGCCGAAGAACGGCACGCTTCTCGACCTCGCCGAGGCGTGCGGGATCGCCGCGCCGTCGAGCTGCCGGTCCGGGATGTGCGGCACATGCACCACACGCGTGCTAAACGGGCGAGTCGCTTACGAAGAACCCACGGACGCCCCCATCGACGCAGGCCATGCCCTCATCTGCATGGGGCGGCCGGTCGCCGACGACGTCGCCGCGACGGACGGACTGTCGCTGGAACTCTGAATGACGGGCCCGCCGTCCTGAGGCAAAATCGGACTACGCATGCGGCCACGCAGGTGCCTACTGTTTCCGATCGGTAAGATCAAGCGGGTGCCCGGCATTTTTACAGCAAATGCCGGTTTTCCCACATACCGAAAGCTTACGGCCAGTCATCCTGATGACTCGGGCGTGCGGCGGGAGGTTGTAATGTCGGTATATGTCGATGAAGGATTCAGGCCCTGTGTCACGGAATGCGCAACCGTCGCCTTCCGCGTCTGTTATGACGATCGGGTGCAGGTCTTCGAGGTCAGCGCCGAGGCGTTGATGACCTATTGTGGGGCCGCGAGTAAGCGGCGCACGGATTTGCTTGTCGCGTTCGAAGACGCCCAACTGGAAATATTGAAGGTGGTGGAGTGCAAATGGCCGTTCAAACAGACCGAGCCCGTGCGCCTGGGGCTTGACGAATTTCGAATGGTCAGACATTAGGTATGCCAGAATCGCGTCCATGACCTGGATCGCCGCCCTGCCGATGTACAACGTGACGCCCGCGCTTGCCACTGTGTGGCGCGAGTGGTTAGACGACGTCTTGCGCATGGTGAACCCGGACTGCCGCATCGTCGAGCCTGACGAAGAACTGCATGACTTCTGGCGGCGCCCCAACGTACTGCTCTCGCAAACCTGCGGCTATCCATTGGTGCATGGCTTGAACGAGCAGGTTCAGGTGATCGCTACGCCGCAATTCGATGCGCCGGGCTGCGCAGGCGCGGACTATTCGAGTGTACTGGTCACGCGAGCGGAGTCGCAGTTCGATTCGCTCGCGGCTTGCCGTGGCGCGCGTGCCGCCTACAATCAGGACGATTCGAATAGCGGCATGAATGTGTTTCGCCACGCGGTGGCGCCGCTTGCGCGCGACGGTGCGTTTTTCAGCGCGGTCCTGCGCACCGGCTCGCATCTTGGATCGTTGCGGGCGGTGGTCGACAATCGCGCGGACGTCGCCGCAATCGACTGCGTGACGTTCGCGTTTGTTCGCGATGAATTGCCGGAACTGGCGCAAAAGGTTCGGCAAATCGGCTTGACGGCAGCATCGCCGGGTTTGCCTTTGATTGCCTCCAACAATGTGCCGTCCGCGACGATCGAGACGCTGCGCGAGGCACTCAACGAAGCGCACCGTGCCCAGCCAGAACGTGCCAAACGCCTGCGTTTGAAGGGTTTTTCCGCGTTGCCGCTCACCGACTACGAACGGATCGAGCAACTCGAAAACGAAGCGCGCGCCGCGGGCTACGCGCGCCTCGCTTAAGCACGGCCGTTAGCCCACATCCAGCACCAGAAGCTGCGCCCCGTCGGCAACCTGATCGCCAACCGCATACAGGAATTCCTTTACCGTGCCTGCCGCCGGTGCGCCGATGGTGTGCTCCATCTTCATCGCCTCCATCACGATCAGCGGCGTGCCCTTCTCCACCACCGTGCCCGGTTCGACCAGCAACGCGATCACCTTGCCCGGCATCGGTGCGGTCAAACGGCCTTCACCGCCTTCAGCATCCGCGGCATGCGCGAGCAGGTTCTGCCACTCGAACGCCAGCGCCTCGCCGAGGCAGAACACGTGGAACGTGTCGCCGTCGATGAAAACACGCCCGGTGACCCGCGCATCGCCGATCGTCGCGCGGTATTCGTGCTGGCCGGTGCCTTCCGACCAGGTGAAGCCTTCGCTCACACCGTCGTGTTCGAGCGTTTGCGTGGCGCCGTCGCGGGCGAACGTGGCCGTGAAAACGCTTTCGTTTTCGACGTCACGCCAGCCGAGCGTCTGCGTATAGCCACTGTTCAGACGCCAGTGCGATAGTGCATCCCACGGCGACGCGCCGTGCGCCGTGCCGCCTTCACGCGTCAACAATGCGGCGCAAGCGAGCGCCAGGGCTTCCTTGAAGGGCTTTTTTACGGGCGCGAACAAGGCATCGTGATGACGCTCGATCAAACCCGTATCGAGATCGCCAGTCGCAAACGGTTCGCTCGTGACAATGCGTTGCAGGAACTCGACGTTGGTATGCGGGCCGACCACTTCGCAGGCACGCAGCGCACGATTCATCCGCGCGAGCGCCTCTTCACGCGTCGCGCCGTGGACGATCAGCTTGGCAATCATCGGATCGTAGAACGGCGTGATGGCGTCGCCTTCGCGCACGCCGCTGTCGATGCGCACCGGCGCCTTGCGACCCGGTTCGCCTAGGCCGGCCGCGCCGATGGTGAATTCGACGCCTTCGGGCATGCGCAAATGCTTGAGCGTACCCGTCGACGGCAGGAAGCCACGGGCCGGATGCTCGGCGTAAATACGCGCTTCGATCGCATGGCCGTCGATTTTCAGTTGCTCTTGCGAAAGCGGCAGCGGTTCGTCGGCGGCGACGCGCAGTTGCCATTCCACCAGATCCTGGCCCGTCACCATTTCCGTGACCGGATGCTCGACCTGCAGGCGCGTGTTCATCTCCATGAAGTAGAAGTCGCCCGTGCTGGTCATGATGAACTCGACCGTGCCCGCGCCCACGTAATTCACCGCACGCGCGGCGGCCACGGCCGCTTCGCCCATCTCGCGTTTGACTTCCGCGGACAAGCCCGGCGCCGGCGCTTCTTCCAGCACCTTCTGGTGACGGCGTTGCACCGAGCAATCGCGGTCGAACAGATACACCGCGCCGCCGTGACGGTCCGCGAATACCTGTACTTCCACGTGACGCGGCCGCGTCAGATACTTTTCGATCAGCACGCGGTCGTTGCCGAAACTGCTGGCCGCTTCGCGTTTGCACGACGCCAGTGCCGCCGCGAAATCTTCAGTGCGCTCGACCACGCGCATGCCTTTGCCGCCGCCACCCGCGCTCGCCTTCAGCAAGACCGGATAACCGATCGCATCGGCTTCGCGATGCAGCAACTCAGGATCCTGATCGTCGCCGTGATAACCCGGCACGAGCGGCACGGCCGCCGCATGCATCAGCGCCTTCGCGGCTGCCTTCGAGCCCATTGCGGCGATCGCTTCGACCGGCGGTCCGATGAATACGATGCCGGCCGCTTCGCAGGCATGCGCGAAGTCTTCGTTTTCCGACAGGAAGCCGTAGCCCGGATGCACCGCCTGTGCGCCGGTTGCACGCGCGGCTTCGATGATGCGCTCGACCCGCAGATAGCTTTCCGCCGCGGTCGAACCACCGATATGCACCGCTTCGTCACAGGCGGCCACGTGTTTCGCGTTGGCGTCCGCATCGGAATACACGGCCACGCTCGCGATACCGAGCCGTTTGCAGGTCGCGGCGACGCGGCAGGCAATCTCGCCTCGGTTGGCAATCAGGATCTTGTTGAACATGAGGTGTCTCGGTGAAGTGTCCCGTTCGGGGCTGTGTTGTTCTGGCGAAGGCCGGACAGCGCCCTGGAGTGGAGGCTTGCCCGCGCTTCAGGTGCGCTTCAGTTACGTTTCAACGGCATGTCAATCGCGCCAGGACGGCGTGCGCTTTTCGAGGAACGACGCGACGCCTTCACGGCCTTCCGCACCGGCTCGCGTGCGGGCGATGCGCGCCGCCGTGTCTTCGATCATGGCCTCGTTCAACTCATGGCCAGCGATGTCCTGCACGAGCTGCTTGCAGGCACGCACCGCTTGCGGACCGTTTGCGCAAAGCGTCTCGGCGATCTGCTGCACGGTAGCGTCGAGTTGTTCCGCACTGACTGCTTCGCTAACCAGGCCGAGGCGAAACGCCGTCGCACAATCGAACTGCTCGGCGGTCGTGAAGTAGCGGCGCGACGCCTGCTCCCCCAACGCACGGATCACGTACGGCGCGATGGTCGCCGGGATCAGGCCGAGACGCGCTTCGGACAGGCAAAAACGCGCGCTCTCTACCGCAACGACGATATCGCACGCCGAGATCAGACCCATGCCGCCCGCGTAGGCGTCGCCGTTCACCCGTGCAACCACCGGTTTGCTGCAGCGATAGATCGACGACAGCATGTTCGCCAGCAGCATCGCGTCGGCACGGTTCTCGTCGTCCGAGTAGCCGGCCATCTTCTTCATCCAGTTCAGGTCGGCGCCTGCGCAGAATGCCTTGCCGTTCGCGGCGAGCACTACTGCGCGCACGTCGTCGCGCACGTTCAAGGCCGTGAAAACCGAGGTGATTTCGGCGATCATCGTTTCGTTGAACGCATTGCGCACGTCCGGCCGATTCAGCGTGACCGTGGCGATCTGCCCGGCGAAAGCGACCTTCAGCGTTTCGTATTGCATCGTTGCAGCTCCTGCGCTTTGCGCTCTGTCACATTCTGAACACGCCGAAACGCGTGTCTTCGATCGGTGCGTTCATCGTCGCCGAGAGGCCGAGGCCAAGCACATCGCGCGTTTGCGCCGGATCGATCACGCCGTCGTCCCACAGACGAGCGCTGGCGTAGTACGGATGGCCCTGGTGTTCGTATTGATCGCGGATCGGTTGCTTGAACGCCTCTTCTTCTTCCGCGCTCCACGCACCGCCCTTGCCTTCGATGCCGTCGCGCTTGACCGTGGCCAGCACCGAGGCCGCCTGCTCGCCGCCCATCACCGAGATGCGCGCGTTCGGCCACATCCACAGGAAGCGTGGTGAATACGCGCGGCCGCACATGCCATAGTTACCTGCCCCGAACGAACCGCCGATGATCACCGTGAACTTCGGCACCTTCGCCGTAGCCACGGCCGTCACCATCTTCGCGCCGTTACGCGCGATGCCTTCGTTTTCGTACTTGCGGCCCACCATGAAGCCCGTGATGTTCTGCAGGAACACCAGCGGAATCTTGCGCTGGCAGCACAGTTCGATGAAGTGCGCGCCCTTGAGCGCCGACTCCGAAAACAGAATGCCGTTGTTCGCGATGATGCCGACTGGGTGCCCCCAGATATGCGCGAAGCCACACACGAGCGTGGTGCCGTAGCGGGCCTTGAATTCGTCGAAAGCGGAATCGTCGACAATGCGCGCGATCACCTCGCGGATATCGAACGGCTTGCGCGTATCGACGGGAATCACGCCGTACATGCTCTTCACGTCGTAGCGCGGCGGCTTCGGCTCCTGCAATGCCACCGGCACCTGCTTCGTGCGATTCAGATTACCGACGATGCTGCGCGCAATGCCCAAGGCATGTGCGTCGTTCTGCGCGAGATGATCGACCACGCCCGACAGACGCGTATGCACATCGCCGCCACCGAGGTCTTCCGCGCTCACCACTTCACCGGTTGCGGCTTTGACGAGCGGCGGGCCGCCCAGAAAAATCGTCCCCTGATTCTTGACGATGATCGACTCATCGCTCATGGCCGGCACATAGGCGCCGCCTGCCGTGCACGAACCCATCACGACGGCGATCTGCGGAATGCCTGCCGCGGACAGATTCGCTTGATTAAAGAAGATGCGGCCGAAGTGATCGCGATCGGGGAACACGTCGTCCTGATTCGGCAGATTCGCCCCGCCCGAGTCGACCAGGTAGACACACGGCAAATGATTTTCAGCAGCGATTTCCTGCGCCCGCACGTGCTTTTTCACGGTGACGGGATAGTACGTGCCGCCCTTGACCGTCGCGTCATTGCAGACGATCACGCACTCCTGCCCCGCGATGCGGCCAATGCCCGTGATGACGCCAGCGCCCGGCGCATCGTTGTGATACATGCCGTAGGCCGCGAGTTGCGAGAACTCGAGAAACGGCGTGCCCGGATCGAGCAGTTTCTCGATGCGCTCACGTGGCAGCAGTTTGCCGCGGCCCGTGTGTTTGTCGCGCGCCGCTTGCCCGCCGCCCAGCGCGAGTTTCTCGACCTTCGCGCGAAGATCGGCGACCAGCGCTTCGAGCGCCGCCGCATTGGTGCGGAAGTCGTCCGAGCGCGGATTCAGTTTTGATTCGATGATCGGCATTGCGTGGCTTCTCCTCTTGGCTCAAGCCGTTTCGGCGAACAGTTCGCGGCCGATCAGCATGCGGCGGATTTCGCTCGTGCCCGCGCCGATTTCATAGAGCTTCGCATCGCGCCACAGACGGCCGACCGGATACTCGTTGATATAGCCATTGCCGCCGAGAATCTGGATCGCCTCGCCGGCCATCCAAGTCGCTTTTTCAGCGGTGTAGAGAATCACGCCCGCACAGTCCTTACGCACCTGGCGCACGTGTTCCTTGCCGAGCGTATCGAGTTGACGGCCCACAGCGTAGAGATACGCGCGGCACGCTTGCAGCGTGGTGTACAGATCGGCGACCTTGCCTTGAATCAACTGGAATTCGCCGATCGGCTGACCGAACTGCTTGCGGTCGTGGATATACGGCACGACCGCGTCCATGACTGCGACCATGATGCCGGTCGGGCCACCGGCGAGCACGGCGCGTTCGTAATCGAGGCCGCTCATCAGCACCTTCACGCCGCCGTTCAACTGGCCGAGGATATTTTCTTCCGGCACTTCGACGTCCTGGAACACCAGTTCGCCGGTATGCGAACCGCGCATGCCGAGCTTGTCGAGTTTTTGCGCGACCGAGAAACCCTTCATGCCCTTCTCGACGATAAACGCGGTAATGCCCCGCGAATTCGCTTCGGGATCGGTTTTGGCATAGACGACCAGCGTGTCGCAATCCGGGCCATTGGTGATCCACATTTTCGTGCCGTTCAGCACATAGTGGTCGCCCTTCTTGTCCGCGCGCAGCTTCATGCTGACGACGTCCGAACCCGCGTTCGGTTCGCTCATGGCGAGTGCGCCGATGTGTTCGCCGGAGACCAGCTTGGGCAGATATTTTTCCTTCTGCGCTGCCGTGCCGTTGCGATGAATCTGGTTGACGCACAGATTCGAGTGCGCCCCGTATGAGAGACCGACCGATGCCGACGCGCGCGAGATTTCTTCCATCGCGACCATGTGCGCCGTGTAGCCCATATTCGCGCCGCCGTACTCCTCCGAGACCGTCATGCCGAGCACGCCCAGGTCGCCGAATTTGCGCCACAGGTCCATGGGGAACTGATCCGTGCGATCGATTTCCGCGGCGCGCGGGGCGATTTCTTTGGCGGCGAATCCGGCGATGCTGTCGCGCAGCATTTCGATTTCTTCGCCGAGCGGGAATTGCAAACCGGGCAGGTTGCTCATTGCAGTGTCTCCAGAGTTCGTTGGCGGACCGGCTTAGCCTGGGTAGGCGCCGGCCCGTCTGAGTGCGGCTCAGCTGGCGGCGGCGGCCTTATGGGCCGCCTTTACCACCCCGCTCGAGGCGCGAAACGTTCAAGGCGCATTTCACGCCAGATTTACGTAAGCGTCAAGTGGTATTTTTGAGTATCACTCAGAAACCGGTTGGCAGGCGTCTGGAGCCGCTATACAGTGATGGGATGGGTGTGACCGAGGCGATTGGCCTCACAAAACTGAACTGGACTCATATGACGGTTGCCATGAAGGCTGAGTTACCTGCCTCGCGCCGCCAGCCGGCCGGGCGCAAGTCTCAGCAGCGCGTGAGGGAGATCTTGCAGGCGGGGCGCGACGTGTTCTCCGAGAAGGGGTACGAGCGCGCGACGACGGCGGAGATTGCGCAGCGCCTGGGGATTTCCGAGGCGACGGTGTTCAGTTATTTTCGCGGCAAGCGCGAGTTATGCGCGCGGGTGATTGGCGACTGGTACGACGAGATCATTGAAGCGATCGAGTCGGGGCTGCCGCGGGATGGCAGCGTGCGGCAGCAGTTTGCTTTTATTGTGCGGACGCATTTGCGGTTGATGCTGGTCAATGGCACGGACCTGTGTGCTTTGGTGTTGTCCGAGGGCCGGGCTCGGCATCATGAGTTGAGTGAGGCGCTGACGGAATTGCAGCGGCGGTATACGGCGCCGTTGATGCGGGTGTTGGCGCAGGGCCAGGAGACTGGGCAGATTCGGGCTGACATGCCGTTGAGGTTGTTGCGGTCGATGGTGTTTGGGCCGATGGAACATGTGCTGTGGGACGCTACGCTGGCCAATCGGCATATCGATATTGACGCTACCGCGGGTCAGTTAATCGATGTTTTATGGGCAGCTTTGATGCCGCCGGATTTGGAGGTCAGTGCTTTGCAGCAGTTCAGGGCGGAGGTTGTTGAGGCTAATCGGCGGTTTGATGAGGCGGCTCGGGCGCCTCGTGGTGGATAGTGGTTTTGGTTTTTTGGGGTTTTTTGTCTGCGCGACGCTTGCTGTCAGTGTTCTTAGGGCTTTGGCCTTTCCTTGTTCTGGCTTTCGTGCCTTTCCTTGTTCTGGCTTTCGTGCCTTTCCTTGTTCTGGCTTTCGTGCCTTTCCTTGTTCTGGCTTTCGTGCCTTTCCTTGTTCTGGCTTTCGTGCCTTTCCTTGCATTGTTAGTGGTCTATTAGCGTTGCCCCTGTGCGGGGCGGCACCTACTTCTCTTTGCCGGCTGCAAAGAGAAGTAGGCAAGAGAACGCAGCTCAAACCGCTACTGCTAAGCGGGGCCTGTGGTCTGCAACGGGTAGTGGTGCATCTGGAATCCGTGTTCTCGCACATTCGGCGCCAGTGACAAG